>OGCN01000430.1_pt1 | contig 70054 bp, 61 predicted proteins | sample 1570181 | NCBI WGS metagenome assembly OGCN01 (sample SAMEA4370584, study PRJEB24528) | human gut metagenome | reverse complement strand
ATGCCCGTAGAGCCGATAAAATAAGGCTTTGCGGACATTTAAGAAGATATAAAAAAATAGTCAAAAAGACATATATAATTTAATGCAAATTTCATATAAAAATGCTATATGGTTATATGAAAGATTATAATTGTACCATCATCTCATCCTGATTTAAGTCACAATCAAGAAGTGCCTTAAAACATCCAACTAAGATCTTTTTCCTTCGTTCAAAAAACTCTTTTTTAGGAATCTTTTTTTCAAGGTCAAAATAGCTTTCATTACTCATCATTTGTTCAATGTCTTTATACATCCAATAATCTCTTTTGCGATCATAATATTTTTTAAACGAATCTTTTAATGGATCATTATTTTTTTTATTATTCTCTTTTGAATCCAGAATCATCATATTACCAAGAGAATTTACAACCTCCGATCGTTTATCCGGTTCATTATACATAAAATATGCATTTTCCGGTGCCCTTACCTTTGCAGCTTCTAAATGATCAAGATTTATTTTATCCGCATCCAAATTATAGGTGTTTGCAGATTTTTTTAGTTGAAACTTATCGTATGTATAATCTTTTGCATCTGATGAATCGCTATCACATATCCTGGTACATCGGAAGAGATTTAAGAAAAGAATTTTTACGCATAAATGATTTCTTCGATAAGACCAATCATTAATCCAGATTTCAAACTCTGATTTTAAGCTTTTTTCTATATCAGATGTAAGAAGATCAGATACTTTTTGATAACCTTTTCTTCCATTTGTGGCTATAATTTTAGTCGCTAATTTATTTCTTGGTGTTTTATGATCTTTTGCTAAAATATTAGCTCTCCAGAGCATAAAGGCACATTCATGAATTTCAACAAATTTAGGATCCTCATTCCTTTCATCCTTTTTAAGTTCTTCTATATAATCTTTAAATTGATCAATATTCAATTTTTGATCATGATCAGAAAGATATTTTGCCAGAATAACATTTGCAAGAGCTGCTAATACAGCTTCACGTTTCAGAGCATATAATAAAGCAAATGTTTTATATGTTATGGAAACAGAATTATTGTTATCTGCTTTAATTGCAATTGTTTCTAATTTTTGAAACTTAATGTCAAATGTTTGGATCAAAACACTCATAGCATAGAAAACATTAAAATCATGTTCAATGTTATCTTTTGTATATGTTTTAGTATTATCGGTATATTTTCTTTGAATCTCATTTTTACATTTAATATCATTCTTATTGTCATATTGTTCTGATTGTGTTAAAAAAATTGTAGCTAAATAAGCGATCAAACGTTTTTCTGTCTTAGGTTTTGTATCTTTAAAGATTTCTTCAACCCAAAGTTTATCCAACTTATCAATTTCTTTATTTTTATCTGAGTCAGAAATTTGGGGAGAATGCTGACAATATACTTTATAAAAATGATTTTTTACTAATTCCAGATCATCTACATCTAATGCTCTGTCATTTAACACTTCAAATAATGTATATGCATCATCCGGATCTGTGGTTAAAATCATACAAAAGCTTAAATGCTCAATGATTTCTCCGAGGTAATCAACCATTTTTTTCGCCATATCCCACATATCTAACTTGCTGTCTGTAGTTGTTTTTTGAACATACTCTTTTGCATTATTAAAAATAGCTTGAAGTGCATGTAGATAATTCATATTATTATCATTTTCTATTTCTGAAATATTAAGAGAAAAATTGGATGGTGTTTTTTCGTTTTCCAGACATATGCCACATAAAGCATCCAAAAGGTAATCATTATAACAGTCTCGCGCATATTGCAAGCACAGCTTTTCACCGTCAAAGAAAGTATGTAAAGCCTTTTTGTAGTCCTCTTTGGATGAGACAGGGACTGTCGGAAGACCTAATTCAGTTCGAAATAAGGTTAGATTGTCCTTTAACACTTTTGCAATCTTTATACCAATATTCTCAGGAGATGTTTGAGATGTTTGAGATAATTGCGACAAATTTTTTGAAATATTAGCGTTTAAATGTTCAAACTTTGTACCATTCTTGTTCCCAATTAAATTAACATAAATATCAGAAAGTTTTTGAACTTCAGTTTGTGCATTCGCTATGGCATCAGGACCATCAAGTGTATGTTCTGCCAATTTAAGCTGAATAATATATCGAACATAATTCATTAAATAAAGTGTTGTTGTTCTTTGTTGTCCATCGACCAAAGAAAAAATAGTCTTATCTTCGTCTTCGACAGAAACCGTTGCACCTACAAAATATTCAGATGGATTTCCTGTTTTTGATAAATTGTCATTATAATCGTTAAATAAATTTGTTATATTTTCTTCTTCCCATCGATAAGGACGCTGATAATATGGAATTTCAATGATATGATTTCCGAGTATTTCTATTCCTTTTCCACCCATTGCTTTATCCGTATTCTGCCCTTTAAACAAACAATACATATTAATAATTCCTGCTCCATTTAATTTCATCTCTTGTTTCCTCCTTTAACATTCGTTAAATACCTGCTTTGTCATTTCCAGTTTCTTACCTACCCATACTCCATAATATCCTCCAATGCTTCCACCATCCTATCAATCTCCTCTTTTGTCGTATACCGCCCGACACTCATGCGGACTGTTCCGCCATACGGTTTACTTAAAAGTGCATCATGGATCAATGGTGCGCAATGATAACCTGTCCGTACCGCAATATCAAATTCCTCATCTAAGATCTGTCCGACTTCATTGGCTAAAAAGCCTTCGATTGCAAATGACTGGATACCGAGACATTTGTCTGTAGGCGTGTCTTTTGCAAATAGGATCAGATCATCCAGATTGGCCGTCTGTTGTCGGAAATACCGTATCAATTCCTGTTCATGGTTATAAATAACCTCATAGGAAACGCGATTTTCTATTGCAGCTTGCAATCCGGCAACCGCAATAATGTCAGGACTGCCGACTTCATAACGTTTGATCCCGGATTCCGGTAAACTAAGATTTAAGGAATCACTTCCATTACCTCCATATAAGAACGGTTTTAGCGGATATTTGCTATAGTTGATATAGCCGCCGATGCCAAACGGTCCTCCAATCGATTTGTGACCGGCAAAAAGATAAAAGTCAATACAGTCTTTTAATGGTTCAAGAGGTAAGAGTCCAAAGCCCTGTGCCCCATCAATACATACAAGACATTGTTCTTCTTTTGCTGCTTTGCATAAAACTTCTAATGGTAAGATATAACCTGTAACATTGCTGATCTGTGTGAGACATATTAATTTCGGCTTGTACAAATGGATCAGATCCATACTTTTTGCAATATCAATCTCTAATGTATCCGGCTGTAACGGAAGCACATCTATTTGTAAGCCTTTTGTCTGCCTTAAATGTTCTGTTGTTCGCATGATTGCGTTATGTTCATAAGGTGATACGAGGATCCGATCCTGTGCTTCCCATGAAATGCCATTTAATATTTCATTTGCGGCAATGGTAGCAGAAGGTGCAAAGATTACCTGTCCGATATCCGGAACTGCTGCCAGTCGGGCAACTTCACTACGTGTAGCAATTATTAACTCTTCTGCTTTTTTTGCTAAATGATAGCTCCCTCTTCCGGCATTGACAGATACATTACGCATCACATCTTCCATTGCTTTATATACTTCTTCGGATTTTGGATACGATGTTGCTGCATAGTCCAGATAGATCATGTTGTTTCACCTCATTTCTTTTTGTACATTATGCCTGATATTGCTTTTAGCAATATGTTTTTAGCCCTGTTCTAATGTGTTCTCGATCATTTGTAAAAGAACCCGTATTTTTTGTTCGGTACTGAGTTCTTCTGCATAGTCATCTAATAAACTTTCCATTTCAGTTTCTAAAAAATGGGTTGAACTGTTGTTTTCTTCCGTCGATACGGTTTTTTCGATCGTATTGCCATTGGCTCTGCGGATCGTAAAGCGATATTGGTTTGGCTGATCGGTTGTTTCTTTTTGTGTCACTTCAGTAAGAATGGAATCCCATGTCTCCTGAAAATGTGTCAGACCGGATTCGTTATAATCAGATAAATATTTTCCGAGAAAACATTTCGAAATATGATTCAGAATATTTTCGGTATTATCATCTGCTAAATTTTGAATGTAATGAAACAAAGAAACCGCCTCATGGCTTAGTATGATTTCTCCGGTATCGTATTGTTCTTTCCAGTCTTTTAATGCCGGACGCAAAGAAACATCATGCGAAACATTGATTGCATTCCTTGTGATCTGTTCGGCTTCCCGGAGCAAACGATCATATAGCTTTCCTATAAATTGTTTTGCCTTGGTTAGTCGTTTTATACATTCTGTCAGGGTAGATGCTTCAAAAAGAGCCGGAAGGATTTCAAATAAATATTCTCTTGGATTGATCTCAATTTGTTTTAAGCTGTCCCGAAACTTAGTAAACATTTTGACATTCAGATTTTGCGGAATATCTTCTTTTGGAATCGGTACGATCCTTGCATATTGTGAAAGTGAGCGATACCATTCCTGCATGGCACGAACGATACAACGAAGCCGCATTGCCTTTTTGTTTGCAAGATCGCGACTGATACCAAACAGCTTTTCTATCTGCTCTAAATACGTCATGACATCTTTTGAATCACTTAAAATGAAAAGCCAGTGATTATCCGGTGTATTATCTGCTTCTGTCAATGTATCTGCTGAAAGTTCCTGTTCTGCTTTTCCTGCATACAAAACAGGTGTCCCTTCTGTTCTGGCTAAGATCCATGATAAATAAATAGGAATGATTCCTTTTCGAAGTCCGATTTTTTTGCCGGTCAGTCGGTCATATAAAGCTTGAAAAGACTGCTTTTCATAAAATGCTCTATTGACAAATTCCATGATCATAGTAAGTATCATCTGAATATCTTTTGGAATCTCTTTATTCTTATCATGCAGATCAGAAATTCCTACATTGGTAAATACAGCTCGAAAGATCGTAGCTTCCTGTGCCGTACCGGTATCCCAGGAAGTTACGTCCTGATCCTGTAAGATGGCATCCATAATCTTTTTACGGGCATTTTTTGTTTGTGCCGTAATATTTCTGCGATTGATCATTTCATTGTTGATGCGTGGTGTCTGCCCATAATAATGAATACAGATCTCATTTAAAACTTCATGCATTTGCGTAAAACTTTGTATCGTGTCAGAAATGACTTGTTCGTCACAAAGATGCATAGCAGACATTTGCTTTTTATTCGATGGAAAATACGTCTTTGCGATTTCTGTATTGAGTTCATAAAGCAGATCATCTTTGTATAATAAAAGTTCCTCTTCGACAAATTCCTGTTTTGCAATTTCTTCAGCATTAGAAAGAAGCTCCTGTACCACACAATATTGTTTTAATTTTTCATCCCAATGCATTGTTTTGTGCGGAAATACTACAAGCAGGCGTTCTTCTTTCCATTCCTGCAGCTTTTGCTTGATCTGCCTTTCAGAAACGGATGGATCGGATAAAAGCATCAGGATCTTTCCGTCTGAAAAACCATATCCCTTTCCTTTTTCCTGTTTCCAAAAAATATCCGGTGAGGATAATTGCAAGAACGTTTTCGCATCTAAAAACAAATATTCAAAAAAGCGTGTGATCGCTTTTTGCTGATTATATTTTTTAGGCAATTCGTACTTTTGTTCTAAGATCTCGTATAATAGCGAATCAATTGCCGGTTTTTTTGTCATATTCTGCGCTAATGTTTCGATTTCCTGCTCAAGATGAATACTTTTGTCTCTGGAAAATGCATATTCTTTGTGACGTTTACGAAAAACAATATATCCTGAGGCAAGTAATTCTTTCTTGCATTGTTCATATAAGTCTGCCGGCATATTACATGCATTTTGTAAATGAAGATCATTTGCAGGCATATCGGAAGAATGGATCATCGTAAATAACGCTAATACCTTGATCCATTTTTTACAGTTCGGATCGGTTTGCTGTTTTAAAATGTATTCTGCTTTCCGGCATTCATCCTGATATCTTGGATTACTCTTATCATGCAATAAAAGATCACGGAAGTAATCATAAATTCTGTCTGCACTGATCAAAAATGCATATGCCTTTTTTTCTTCGTGCAAATAGCTGACTAATGTGTACTCTTCTTTTTTACTTAAGAATGTAAATAATGTCCGTTCATTTTGTCCGACTGCTTCACTGATCTGTAATAACAGATGCGTTGTAAGCGGTGCTAACGGAAAACAGCCGTATACAACAATTTCTTTGAATTGTTCATAAGAAAAAATTGTATGGAAATTTGCCAACGGATATACGTCTCTTGCATAGGCATCCAGATCAAAGCTCTGTTCTTTTGCAAATTGGTTGATATCTGTATTTTCTTTGCAAATCACATTTTGTATTAACTCATAATAATTGCGATAACCGGTTGCAAAGGAAATCTCATGTAATCTGCCTTCTACGCCTTCAAATGCATGCAGCACTTCAGGAGCTAAATATCTTCCGTATTCTTTGATGCTTTTATGCGTAACAAAAATCTGGCGCAAAGATGCTTTATGACTGCTATTACATAATTCACACATATCCTGGACTAATTTCATATCCGTCGAAACTTCATCGGGATGTTCGCTTTCGATAAATTTGCTGAATTCATCAAATACGATCAGGATTCCTTCATAATGATATTGTTCCTGTAACAAATGAAGTGTATCTTTGTAAATATCCATGGTATCCATAGAGATCATAGGATGAAACTGACTACCGGCTGTAAGTGTTGGATAAATCTCTTTAAAAAGCTGCAACGCTTTACTGTCATGTTCAAAAAGAGCCTGCTGTAATATGGAGATCGTTGTAAACTTACTGTTACAAAGTTTCTCTTCTAATAATTGATACGTTGTATAAAATTCCTTTTTCCACTGGTCAATACAATGATTCGCTACTTCAAAATGTGTGTCAAAGACCAGCTCCGAAATTCCGTCTCTTTGTAATGCATTTTGAAGTGCAAGCAAATAGGATTGTTCTAAACTTTCCCTTCCAAAATTAATGATAACCGGAAGATATTTTTTCCCTTTTTGTACGAGTTCTTTTAATTTTAATGCAGTATTCTCATTAATGTTTGCCACCTTTTTTTGTAAGTTTCTCACACTCTTTTTCCACAAAGAAAGTTCTTTCTTTTTTGTGGCAGCAGGTCTGTTCAATAAAAATAAAAGAACAAGTAACAGATGTGATTTTCCTTTTCCGTATGCACCGGTCAACATTGTAGAGGTCCATTTTTTCTCATAAAGTAAATCTTCTAAAAATGCATCCAAAATAGCAACCGAAGAAGACGTTGGTATATAAGCATCTACTTTTTTATTGTTTTCTAAATCTAACTTTAAGTTAATAGAAGATTCAAAACGTTCATTGACTGTAATTATGTTTGACAGATTCATTTAGTTATTCTCCTATCTCATAGTACATTTTAACAATCTGTTCTGCCTTATCAGGCAAATCCTTTGCAATGTAAACCATATCTAACCCGGCAGTACGGTCCACATGCAAATAGCCCTTATTTTGAAGTTCATCTAAAGCATCATTCAAAGAAATCCTTGTTAAGTTCAATAGCCTGCCGGGGCTGTTGCAGCCTTGTAAAAGTTCATCAATGGAAATGCTTTGGACTTTATGACCTCTTAGAGGCTCTTTTAACTGTAATTGCTTTTTCATGGCATAAAGTACGGCATAGCCCGATATATCAAACTGTGTCTCACGAATATAGTTTTTACCGTGTCTACTGATCAGATGAAGACGCTGAAACGGGCATAGCCTGTTATCTTCGGGATCGATATCCTCTGTATTTTGCCTTACATACATTTGTAATAACACACTGCAATCATTTTCTAATGAATGTATGGGATAATCTGTCTGAAAAACAGATGCAAACGTTTCTTTCATTCTCTCTTCGAGTTTTTGACGGTCAAATTCAAGATTTGACATAGTTTGAAAAAAAAGATTCCAAATAGTTGCTTCCTGCCTGTTCGATGCAATATTGATATGTAAAAAATATAATGTCATATCATTTTCTAAATAGGGATCATATTGTAAAATAATATGGGCAAGCTCTGTTAAATGTGTATTTTTTTGTTCGATCAAACCGGACACACGGAGCCAGAACTTGATCGATAACGCCATATTAGAACCCACTCCTAACGAATCTGCTCCATTGAAATTTTCTTTTGAAAAGAAATTTTTGTCCGGGTTTTGTTTTTCATATTCCTGTATTGCAAGTAATGCTTTTGTAATCCATCCTTCTCGGATTGCAAAGCTTCCATGGCCTTTTAAACGGTAATTCTTTGCCATAATTTTTCCTTCCTGCCTGTATCTTTTTCTTTTATATGCTTTGAAGCGTCCTTTTTAATTTCTCTTAATTGCTAATACCTTTCGCATATAACATCCTAATGTAAAATGACCAACGCATTCCTGACATTTTACACATTTCGTATCGTCAATCTTATAGTTTGTGCTGCCTTCTTTATCAGAGACACTGATCGCACTATATTTGCATACACTCTCACATGCCCGGCATCCGAGACACATTTGGTATTTTGTGATCTGGCAATCTATTTTGCGTTTGGCATCTGCAAGATCTTTTGCACGCATCCCGGCAATATCATCTATAATGATCTTTATCGATGTACTGCCTGCTTTTCCATGTATCCGCAAAATACTGTTGTAATTGCTGTCAACGACATATACTTCATGCAAACGCTTTCGCCCCATAGAAAAATCAAGATGTCCGAACGGTTTCATCAATTCATACAATTCATCGCTCAAAGGACGTGTTAATTCATAGTTGAATGCATTTTCCTGTATCACACATGGTTTGTCCGTAACAACAGAAGTCTGGGCGATCATAAGACCGTTACCACCTTGCCGTGCTTTCCATTTGCCGGTATCTACATAGACTTCCGGGTCTTTTTTGCCGACTTTTTTCGCAAAGTCAATCAGTTGTTCACGAAAAGTAAAATATTGATCCGGCATATGGATCATTGATAAAAATTCGGACCATATACTGTTATTCGGGCAGCACCAGCAGCCTACTCTGGCATACCCTAACCGATATGCCTGATTAAAAGGAATCTTTCGGCTTAAAATATAGAGCCAGACATCAAAGTCATACCAGTCAATGATCGGTTCTGCCGCTTGCTGCTTTCCAATCTTGGAATCTTCGGAAGTTCTTTCATATTTGCTTCGACTTGTCGACTCACTTCGACGGATTCCCTGAAATGAAACGATCTTTGTTTTATTTTTAAACATCGATTCAATCTGGCGGTTGATCGCACCGGTCTTAAATATCGTACAACACCAGCGCATAACCCGGCTTGGCGGACCGATAATCTGACAAAGTTCCTCAAAGTTTTTATCCTTATTTTTAGAAGAACGCACGAATGCATCCCGGTATGTCTTTTTATATTGTTTGACATATTCTAAGGTATAAGGAAATTCCAATGTAGTATCTCCAAACAGATGTAATAATTTTTCTTTTGGTGAAAAATCAAGCGAACGCCTGACAAGATCTGCTACAACCGTGGAATCTTTTCCTCCGCTAAAAGAGACAAAGATCTCATCTTTTTGAAAATCTTTTGCCACCTGACGGATATAATTTGTGGCATCTTCTTCTATCTGTAAGAATCTCTGCCGATTTGCGACAATGAAACGTTCGATCATAGCATCAAAGTATCCGGTATCAATTTCACTTTCAAATTCCTGATACTTTTTGCGGATCTTTTTCGTATCCAGAGACTTTAATGTACTGATTGTTAAAGGGATTCTTTCCTTATTTGCATAATAGATGTTGCCGCTTCCGTTCCAGATAGAAATATTTCGAAACGATCCGGGCTTTTTGCCTAAAATAAGTTCGAGCAAAAGCTTCTCTTCCGGGAAAACGATACGACAGTCCTTTGCAAAAGCAACTCCTTTTTGCTTACAGCAGCCACAAACTTTATCATAAAGAGGGATGTTGCATTGCTTACACCAATACAGTCTGCTGTGTGTCTCAACTTCACTTCGTGGTTGAAAGTTTAATTCCTTTGCATTGGGATAACTTTTTGTCTTTTCAAACAGCATACGACATTGATTACACTCACTGGATGGAATGGTAATATACGATCTGTCTGATTTTGGAAGTACATCATATGCTTTTTTTGCTTGCAAATAAGCCTCATAGCTTTCGTCTTCTCTCTTTTCTCTATGAAATCCATAACATTTATATTGAATCATCTTTTTCTTTCCTTCATTTTCTATCGCTACCGGAATGAACATATCAAAAGTTTATTTTGTGTCAGAACATCCTAATTATGCTGACCTCTTTATACGCTAAAATGAAACTATTTTATCCTTATTGCCGGATTTTTCGGGATACCGATTCATTCTGCATTATCTTCTATCGAGAAAAGGTACGGATCTTCCTGTAAATAACAGCATATTCTCATAAATTCATCTGCACTGAAAACCGTTTGATCCGAGCAAAAACGCTCCTTTGCAATACCGGTTGCTTTTGTAAGTTCATCAACCGACAAGCCTTTTTCTTTTATATAATCCATCACCCTTTTGGTTATATTCATATTCACACCATGTCCTTTTTCTCTTTTTACGGGAATTTTATCTATAATAAATCCATTATATTCTTTTTATAAGAGAATTGCAATTAAATATTTTCCCGGATAGTGGGAATATCTATGTGTTTGCTTGACAGCAGGAAAATTGATTTGCTACTATGATTTTAATAAGACCGAACTGTATATACTAACAGCAGATATCCTATCTGCCATGTGTCGATATGTTTACAGCTTTTATCAGAAAACAGAAAAAAGGGATGATAAAAATTCCCGGAAATGAGGAAAAATGAAAAATCCAAAAATCGCAGCTATGTTAAAATATTATAGAAAATTAAAGAAATTATCGGTTGAAAATGTAGCCGCTTACCTACAGGACAACGGAATCCCGGTTGCTTCTAAAACCATTTACGGATGGGAAAGCGGGCAGACGCAGCCCGATGCAGATACATTGATGTATCTTTGCAAACTTTATGAGATCAAAGATGTACTAGGTACTTTTGGCTATAAGACGGCAAAAGATAAAATGATCTTAACAGAACATGAAGAAGCTTTGATTCTGGCATATCGTTCAAAAGAGATTTACCGGAAAGCCATTGATAAATTATTGGATCTGTAAGACGTATCATAACTTTTTTTTACGAAAAAAATACACTGATCCGAAATAAAAAAGAGTCTTATCAAAACGGGATATTTCCCTGCTTTTCTGACAGGGGGATATCTAAATATGATAGGACTCTTTTATGATAAAAAACTTATTTCACTTATTTTTGCTTATAATAACTTAAAAAGTCACCAAGTTTTGTGATCGCATCTTCAAGTACTTCAATACGAGGTAAATAAACCACACGGAAATGATCAGGATCTTTCCAGTTAAATCCACCACCATGCACGATCAACAACTTTTTATCCCGCAGCAGATCCAATGCAAATTTTTCATCATCTAAAATGTTGTAGCGTTTCGGATCGATCTTAGGGAAAATATAAAATGCAGCTTTGGGTTTAACAGCAGAAATGCCCGGAAGATCATTTAACGCTTTGTAAATGTATTCTCTCTGCTCATAGATTCTTCCGCCCGGTACGATATAGTCCTGTACACTCTGGTGGCCGCCAAGTGCAGTCTGGATAATAGATTGAGCCGGTACATTCGAACAAAGACGCATATTAGAAAGCATATTCAAACCTTCCATGTAATCTCTTGCCATTTCTTTATTTCCACTTAAAACCATCCATCCGACACGATAGCCGGCAATCATATGTGACTTGGAAAGTCCGCTGAATGTAACACAGAACAGATCCGGTGCTAAAGAAGCAATTGATATATGTTCTTCTCCATCCATTACCAGACGATCATAGATCTCATCAGAGAAAATAATAAGCTGGTGTTCTCTGGCAATCTCAACGATCTGCTCTAATACTTCTTTGGGATATAATGCTCCGGTTGGATTGTTTGGATTGATAATAACGATTGCTTTCGTCTTATCGGTCACTTTTTTGCGGATGTCTTCCATATCCGGATACCATTCTGATTGCTCATCACAGATATAATGAACCGCATTTCCTCCGGCAAGAGTCACGCAGGCGGTCCAAAGTGGATAATCCGGCGCAGGAACTAATACTTCATCACCATTATCAAGAAGTGCTGACATACTCAGATTAATCAATTCGCTTACTCCGTTACCTGTATAAATATCTTCAACGGAAACGTTTGGAATATGTTTTAACTGTGCATATTGCATAATAGCTTTTCTGGCTGAGAAAAGACCCTTGGAAGCAGAATATCCCTCACATTCTGTCAACTGTCTCTTCATATCGTATACTATTTCATCCGGCGTACGGAATCCGAAAGGAGCCGGATTACCTATATTTAATTTTAAGACATGGGTTCCGCATTCTTCCATTCGATTTGCTTCTTCTACGACAGGACCACGTACATCATATAATACATTATCTAATTTTGTTGATTTTTTAAATTGACGCATTGTTTTCTTTCCTTCCTCATAGGTATGTTCTATATTATCTGTTCCATATAACCACGCAGGAGTAACCTGTAAAGCTTTCGCTAAAAAAATTCCGATATTTTGTCTTGGTACCGCTCGACCGCTTACGTACTGACTCATCTGGCTTTTGCTCAGTCTGACATTAGCAGCCTGGGCTTCACGCAAAAGATCCACTTGTTTTTTGTGCTGTTTTTGCATCGCTTCTTTTAGTCGTATTGTGAAGATTTTTTCTTCCATAAAGTGCTACCGACTCCTTTCTGTATGGCAGGGTAAAAAATAAACTTTTGCTTGCTGTTTTAAAATAAATCTGTATCAAAAATAAACTTTTGTTTAATCCCCAAACATCTTTCTATATAAGTTTATTATATCACCACAAGAGAAAAAAGCAAGTTTATTTAGTTCATTTTTAACCTATTATAAAAAAAGTTTATTATTATAGTAAAACTTATATGGAGTAAATCGCTTACAAACAGTTGAAATTTCTTATATTATATAAATTGGGAATATAAAAAACTCAGCTCACAAAAAGTTTATTTTTACAAGCTGAGTTTTAGTCTTTTTCTATGTATTACCCTTTTAATGTTGTTAAAAGCTTCTTAAAATATTCCGGTAACGGTGCATCAAATTCTATATACTTTTTGGTTCTCGGATGAATAAATCCCAATGTCTTTGCATGCAAAGTCTGTCCCTGTAAGTGAAACGGACATTTTGCAGGACCGTATACAGAATCTCCAAGAATCGGATGACCAATACTTGCCATATGCACACGAATCTGATGCGTCCGTCCGGTTTCCAAGTTACATTGAATATAAGTATACTTATTATTTAATGTGTCTAATACTGTATAGTGTGTTACAGCATGTTTGCCATTCTTTACGTTCATTGCCATCTTCTTACGGTCAACGGGATGTCTTCCTATCGTGCTTTCAATTGTTCCCTGTTCTTCTTTTAAATGATTATGAACGATTGCATGGTAGGTTCGGCTGATCGAATGTTCTTTTAACTGTGACGCAATAAAGTTATGTGCATAATCATTTTTGCACACAACGATCGCACCGGTCGTATCCTGATCGATACGATGTACAATACCCGGACGCAAGACACCATTGATACCGGATAATGAATCCTTGCAATGATATAAAAGCGCATTAACAATCGTACCGGAATAATGTCCGGGTGCCGGATGTACAACCATCTGTTTAGGCTTATTGATCACAATGATATCTTCATCTTCATACAAGATATCCAGCGGGATGTTTTCCGGTTCTATGGACAGTTCTTTTGGTGGTTCATGATAAAGAATGATATGATCTCCGTTTGTTAATTTCAAACCGGCTTTTGCCTTTTTGTCATTGACAAGCACTTTGCCTTCTTTGATCTTTTTTTGCAAAAAAGAGCGGGAAATATCCGGTTGTTTCTTCGTAAGAAACTGATCCAGACGGTTTCCTGACTCTTCTTCCGGTACAGTATATTCTATTTTGGTAATGGAATCTGACATGACTATCCTCATTTCTACAAGAGCAATATAGACGAGCGGGTATTTTAAATTTTGAAAAATACAATTTTGATATATTCTGTCTTATTATGTTCGGTTTATTTACTTAGTCTCCTCTTTTTTGGAAGATGAGAAAAGAGACAATTGTTCAAAATCTTCCTCTTTGTAATAAAATCCGATCAAAATCACAGCAATGACAGCAGCGATCACAACATAACAGTCAGCAATATTAAAGATCGGAAATCGTATGCATGAAAAATATAAAAAGTCAACTACATAACCATGCACCATACGATCGATCATATTTCCCAACGCACCGGCAGCTACCAGAATCATGGCAATATGCAATGGCAAAAAACGCTTTTGTGCCGGAATTTTACGGTAAAAGAATGTGATCGCAGCCAGAATACATATCGTAATGACTAAAAGAAAACCCCGTTTATTTTGCAAGATACCAAATGCAGCTCCATGATTTTCTAAATATTGCAACTGAAACACATTAGGAATGATCAAAACAGCTTCCTGCCCTTTCAAATGAGCAACCGCCAGCATCTTAGTTCCCTGGTCAATCAAAATTCCTGCTATGATCCCTAATAATCCTAATAGATAATATTTCCTTGTCATATACATCCTCACTTCATTGCATTTTCATCCATAAACAAATCATAATAATTACGGTTCAATAAAAGTAAATGGAGAATCTTTTTCCTCTTCCTCAGGATCAACACTATGGATCGTGTCATCTCCGGTAAAATCATCTAACTTTGGTGTTGTTGTGACCTCATCAGAAGCTTTTTTAGCTGCATCCGGAGTATGATTGGTTTCTTCTTTTACATCATCAGAACCTGTTGTCATTTTATCAAATCCATTGGCAAGTTTTTGGCTGATTGCATCAATATCCTCCTTGCTGAGATGTTCATCCGGTATATCGTCTTTTGTTTCGTCTTCTACAACATCTGCCGATACATCTTCTGATCCATCTGAAGATGTGTTTACATTCTCCATGTCGATGCTGTCGTCCCGGGCTGATATTTCTTTTGTGATATCATTTACAATATCTTTAACCTCTGTTTTTTGATCTGGTTCTGTCTCTTTAGCGTCGTCCTGAATTTCAGATTCTTTCTGAACCATATCCTCTGTCACATTGGCTTTCTCTTCTGTAGACGACATATCTGCATCAGCTACAACTTCGTTATCATCTGCTTTTGTATCACTTAACATTTCATCAATCTCAGGTGCGTAAATAGAATAATTTTCACTTTCTAACATCTCAATCTGGGATTCTGCTAATTTCTTAAACTGTAAACGATAGCTTTCATAGCTTTGTACTAATTTGCGGACATGATTTCTTGTCTCGGAAAGTTCATTATTTGCTTTGGCTTTTGTGATCTCGGCATATGCTTCTGTTTCTTTGCGCAAAGACTCAGCCTGGGAAGCCGCTTCTTTTTCAATCGCTTCTGCTTTTGTCTGTGCCTCACGAATCATTGCATCCGCTTTACTTTTGGCTGCTTCCTGTGTTTCAGTCGATGTCTTTTCTGCAAGAACAAGAGCTTTTTGCAAGGTTGTTTCCATCTGTTTGTAATTCTGTATCCCTTCGCTTAAAGAGGATACTTTTTCTTTCAGATCATGATTCTCTTTGAAAAGCTCTTCATATCCTGCTAAGATCTGCTCTAAGAATTCGTCAGTCTCCTTTTTACTATAACCGCGAACGGCTGTTTTTAATGTATGATTTTGAATATCGATCGGTGTAAGCATTCTTATATCCTCCTAAGTATATTGTTGAACTGTAATATGATAACGTCCTTTTTTGGATATGGCATTTGCTTTGTCATATCGGAATTTCCCATATCCACGTATTGAAAAGATATCTCCCTCTTCTAACTTTTTTGCATTTTCCGTACAGATCCGTCCATTCAGGAAAACTTTGCCGCTCTGTATCAAGGCTACTGTCTGAGAACGGGACGTACGGATCGCAAGTGCTAATATCGCATCAAGCCGGAATGATGATACACTTCCCGTAATCGTTTTATAGGTGATCTCCCAGTCTGCCGAAGAAAATGCGACTTCTTTTGCAACCACAGTTGTATGTTTAATCCTGGTAATTCCCTCTAATAAAGGAACCATGTCTTTTTTACAAAAAACATAAGCCGTACCGGCCTTAAACACAGGATCTTTTTTCACCAAAATGTCTCCAATCCTGTCTCTTGTAATGCCAAGTCCCATGATCGTTCCAAGATAATCTCTATGATTTAATTCATCACAAAATTTTTTATTTGCCGGCAAAAAACGGATACATGCTATCGGAAAATCCTGTTCAACAACAGGAGATTGTCTGTCATCCGGCAAGAAACAGATGATCTTACGTTCTGCTTCGGGATATCCGCCATATAATTTGTATTGTACTTCTTCTGACACGTTCTGATGCCCATAAAACTCATCCAAAGCTTTATAGGCGAGTTCGAGTTCACTCATGCTTCCAAACTGGCTATATGCCGGAATCGAACGCTGATAGGACAGATTGATCAGATCATGATAATGTTTTAAAATGATCTGTTCTTCTTTTGTCAGATTCATAGTATGCCTCCCTTGGAAAGAAAATACGAACAGACTCTTTCGAGATAAGACAAAATGATCAGAATAACGTAAGGACTCAAATCTATTGAAAATGTATTCATCATGGAATGTTTCATAATTTTTTGCATCGGAAATAATATCGGTGATACCATCATCAAAAAAAAGAGTCGTACTTTTTGCGATAACGGAAAGAACGACTGGACTAAAAACAGAACAACCAGACATTCTAATACGATAAAGAATATCTCCATACAATATATTATGTAATGAACCATCTGCTGCCTCCATTCACTTTGCTAAGATGCAGGAAGCAGAATTCAAAAAACTTTGATTAAAATTCTTTGTTAAACGATGCAATGTTATAGCTCTCTTCTGTTTCCAGACTCTTAATATAATCCCCTGAAATCTCTACACCATTCGGTGAAAAGATAAAGATAAAACGCGATACCTGGCACATATTGCCGGAAATCGCAAAAATACATCCTGAGATAAAATCCATAATTCTTTGTGCTTCCATCAGATCAATTCCTTCCAAGTTAACAACAACCGGATGATCATTTAACAACGTATCGCAGACCTGCTGTGCTTCTCCGATGTTAGATGGCTTTACAATACAAACTTCTAATTCACTGTTGGATGATGGCATTCTGACTACTTTACTTCCTGAAGAACGAGTTGCTGTACCGGTACGTGCCTTTGGTGCAGCCGCTTCATCATTAAAATAAGCATCATTTTCTTCACGGAAAGTAGATGTATGCTTTGTGTTTTTCTTACGCTCTTTTTCTTCCCTGCGTGCTTCCCGCTGCAGTTCTCTTTCACTGAATTCATCGATATCATCTTCATAAAAATCATCATCGAATTCTTCTTCATTGTCAAAACGTAAAAAATCCAATATTTTGCTGCCTAATTTGTTTGCCATTCTTGTATACCCTCCTATGTGATAACAGTTGACTGTATCACTTATTTTTTACTATAATCACGAGCGCCAAAGATACCGGTTCCAACACGGACACAAGTAGCACCCTCTTCTATGGCAACTTCGTAATCGTTTGTCATTCCCATAGATAACACACTCATAGAAACATTATCAATGTTTTTGCTGTCAATGTCAACTGACAATTCACGTAACTTTTGAAAAATATCTCTATTTTCTTCGGGATCATCAACAAACGGAGCAATCGTCATTAAACCTTCAATCTTAATATGCGGCATTTGCGCGATCTGCTCAACTAATTCCAGCGTTTCTTCTGTCTTTAATCCATATTTGCTTTCCTCTTGTGCAACATTAACTTCAATCAAAATATGCGAAATCACATCTTTTTTCTTGCCCTCTGCTTCAATCGCCTGTGCTAAATGTAAAGAATCAACCGAATGGATCAAAAAAGCTCTTCCAACGACATATTTTACTTTATTGGTCTGTAAATGTCCGATAAAATGCCATTTGATATCTTTTGGAAGTCCATCACACTTTTCTTTCATTTCCTGTGCTTTGTTCTCACCAAACTCTCTTTTTCCAAATGCATAGGCTTCTTCTATCATTTCTTTTGGTTTTGTTTTGCTGACACAGATCAAAGTAACATCTTCTTTATTACGACCTGCCTTTTTGCATGCATTTGCAATGTTTTGTTCTACGTTTTTTAAATTTTCTTCGATCAAAGAAAACACCTCTTTCTGTATTTGTAATATTTAATAGATCACATCACTTTCTGTAATCATATCAGGATTTAAAATGATATGATCAAAGTTTGACAGGCTATACTGGTTTCCTATCTCAACAATTGCATATTCTTTGTTCGCATAAAGTTTTTTGATATATTCAAAACGGCAATAACCCTGATTGCAATTATAAACGCCTTCTAGCTTTTTGATCTTCGTGACTTGCATAAAACGACCCGACGAAGTGGAATTGCCTTTTGTGATCGTTGTCCCGGCTTTTAACACGGCTGCATCAATATATGCATTTCCTTTTTCATCATAATAGTATACTTCGGCTGCCACAAAGTTGATCTTTGGTGCTCCGGAATCCGTATATGTGATCGTTGCAACACCTGTCTGATTGGAATTTGCACCTTTTGTAATATATTCCTTCGGGATCACATAACATTTTTTCTTTAAAACGGATGAAACCGGAATCTTTAAACCGGTAGCATTATTAAAAATAATCTCCACATCCAGATACCGGTTATTCAGATATCGGATCATATATTTGTCAAATACCAGATTAGCATAATAACTGCCATTTGAAGTAAATTCCTGAACGACCGGTGTCATAGTGATATTATCTTTTTTTATCTTTACGGACACCGAATCTTTCTTTGCAATCTTAATATACTGTTCTTTGGTCAAAGATACAACGATCGACCATTTCTCACTTGTTACCACGCGATATACAGGTGAACCTGCTGTTATCTGCTCGGTTGTACGGATCTGCTTCATTGTATCATTCATCGATGTAAAATCACTCTTTTGGATCGTATCTTTTGATAACGACTCTCTTCCATCGGATGAAAAAGAAATGATGCCGGTCTTTTCTGCTTTGACTAAGGAAAAGTTCTTATCACTTCCTGATTCCTGCTTTAGCTTTTGTAAACTTTTTGTCAGGCTGACATCCGATAATTCTAAAAGTACATTATCGACATTATAACGAAAATTTCGAATACTTCCATATTCAGAAAGATCAAAATTTTCACGAAAATCAGAAATTGTATTACGGATATTCCTGGTATCTTCATCGGATAATGCTACATCGTCCGTATCGGTATTCGCAATCGCAGTTGTTGTATCTTTGCTGTCACTTGTCGAATACACGGTTGTCGTTTTGGATAATTTTGATCCTTCGCCTACATAATAATTGACATAACCATTCTTTTTGGCATTGACAAGACTTTCTTCGCGAAGAACGATTCCACGCAGATTTTCGTTATCGGCAAGCTGTGTCTGTGTTACTTCATAGATGGATACATGTTCTCTGGTAAAAGATTGTATAAAAAGTAAGATAATCAAAACAGCAAGAAAGATCAAAAAGAACCCAAATGCTCCAAAGGATCTTTTTTTCATTTTGATCACTTTTTTATTTTTCGCTGGACTCATATAAGATCCTCTCTTTTCTCCCATACAAGGATTTTATTCTCATAATTTTTATTATACCCCGAATGAACCATACTTGTCTAGTGGAACAAAAACGAAATCCTGCTTCCGATGAAGAACGGGCAAAATTTCTTCCGATGGATCTATTGTGTGGATCATAGTAAAAAAAGAATAATTTTTTATAATCAGGTAATACTGTAAACAAGGTTAATGCCATAATATAACAGGAATGGCATTGAAACCGCAAAAAAACAATCCTGTTTTGAATGGAGGTTATTATGAAAGCATTAGATTACACAATACTTACATTAGTGATTATCGGTGCCATTAACTGGGGACTGATCGGTTTTTTACAATTTGATCTGGTACGTGTCCTTTTTGGTGACATGAGCATTATGTCACGTATCGTCTACGCTCTTATTGGTATTTCCGGCTTATATGCAATCAGTTATTTTGGACGCATCGGAAAAGCAATGGAATAAAAAAAGATACGAATAAGAAAACAAGACATCACAAATAAAAAGAGAACGTTATGATCAGAAAATACCGGTTGGCGGATAGATATTACCGACTTTTTACCGATAGTACATTTCTGTTTTAGCGTTCTCTTTTGTATTCATTATTACTTTACGTTATTGGTTATCGCTTTTATTTTTAACAATTTCTTTCTCATAAACGAATCATTCTCTTATTTCTTTTATGACAATGCATTCTCTTGGATTATTTATTTTGTACCATAGTCTAACAAATGATTCATCTGACCATATAAAGCATATGGACCGGCAGCTTTTAAAACAACCGAAATATAATCTTTATTCTTCTTTCCTTTCGAATATAGGATCAGGCACGAGCCTGCATTATTTGTAGTTCCTGTCTTGCCTCCGATCACGGTAATGCCGGTCGGTGCTTTTGCCGTACCAAGCAGATACCGGTCTGTTGAAGTAAAATATAAACTCTTACTTTTTCCTGTAGCATCTACATACTTTGCGGTATAATTTGAATGGCTGACAATATCCATAAAGGTTCGGTTCTTTGCAAGATGATGAAAAACCAGATATAGATCATAAGCGGTTGTATAATGTTTGTTATTATGTAATCCATGGGGATTAACAAAATGCGTATGCTTTGCTCCGATATTTTTCATTTCACGATTCATCATTACCGCAAAGCTTTTTGTATCACCGGCAATATGTTCCGCAATTGCAACACCCGCATCATTTCCACTATATATCAGAAAAGAATACAAAAGATCTTTTAATGCAATGCGGTCTCCTTCTTTAAATCCGCATAACTTTGCACCATATTCCGTAATATTGGCTGCACTATGGCTGATCGTTACCGTATCATTCAGATTTCCATATTTTAAAGCTACAAATGCAGTCACAATTTTTGTAATACTGGCAGGATACAACTTTTTATAGATGTTATGTGAATACAGCATCTTGCCATCGGTATCGTTTACCATAAGAGAAGCACCTGCTGTCATGACAGCATCCTGCTTTTTCGTCTGCCCCTTCTTCGGAATCACACAGATGTCTTTTGAAAGATAGTCCTGTGTTGTATCATTTGCAATCTGCATAGCAGTACCGGATGCTTTTACACGATAGTTCATTAATTCATTCTTTTTGGAACCACAGCCGGTCATAAAGCAAGATGATACCAGCATAACAGTTCCTAATGCTAAAATTTGTATCTTTTTATTCATCAATATCTGTTCCCTCTTTTTTCAGAACTTCACGCCATTCAAGATCGCCACGGTCTAATGCTTTGATCAATAATTCTGCAGTTGCAAGATTCGTTGCAAACGGAATATTATAAATATCGCATAAATGAATGACATTATTCACATCGGGCTCATGAACTTTTGGAGACAAAGGATCTCTCAGAAAAAACACCATATCAATCTGATTGTGTTCAATCTGCGATGCAAGCTGTTGCTCTCCTCCAAGATGTCCTGCAAGATATTTATGAACATTTAAGTTTGTAACCTCTTCGATCAGACGACCGGTTGTTCCTGTTGCATAAATATCATGTTTGCTCAAGATGCCTCTATATGCAATTGCAAAATTCTGCATCAATATTTTTTTTGCATCATGCGCTATAAGTCCAATATTCATGATATAAACCCCTTTCTTCGTAAAATTTATAATTCCAGATCCATATCCAGATCAATGGATGAAACCGGATCATTTCCGTAAATATTTCGCATCGAAAATCCACCCTTGCTGGTCTTGCCAGGTTGTATGCTGACATTCATAATCAGACCTATCGCAATCATCGAAGAGAGCATTGAACTTAGTCCGTTACTGATAAACGGAAGCGGGAGTCCGGTATTTGGAAACATCAATGTAACTACGGAAATATTCGTAAACACCTGGAACATGAACATTGCAGCAACTCCGGCAGCAATCAGTTTTCCTAAATAATCCTGTGAGTTTTTGGCCACTAAAAAACATTTGAAAATAATAAATGCAAAGACTAATAAAATCAGGCAGCAACCTAAAAAACCAAACTCTTCTCCAATAACCGACCAGATAAAATCACTTTCATTGACACCAACGGAATGATATGCTCTTGATGCTCCTTTTGTTCCTCCGTCCTGTAAAAACTTTCCATACAATCCACCGGATGCGATAGCCCGGATTGAACGGTTTTGCTGGTAATTGATAGTTCCTTTGACATCCGTTTCGGGATGAAGCCATGCCATAATTCGCTTATATTGATAATGCTTTAATAACACATTATATGGCTGCTGAATATACCAGAACAGAACAACACCAAGCGGGATGCCCATTACAATGACCGGAGCCAGTATCTTATAACTAAGTCCCGATACAAAGATCAAAACCAGCATGATAAAAACGGTAACCAAACTGGATGAAAGATCGGGCTGCGACATGATAACCAAAGCCGGAATTCCGGTTACGGCAACCACGATCACAAGAGTACTGACTTTCTCCATCCTGTGCCGCAGCTTTGCAAAAAGAGCCGCCAGGGAAAGAATTAAAATGATCTTCATCAATTCCGTAGGCTGAAAAGTAATACTGCCAACCTTGATCCAGCGTCTGGCATCCGTATCGTTATTTGTACCGATCGGCGAATGTGTCGCTGCTGTCAGCAAAACACCAAATACATAATAAATTGCAGCAAATTTACAAATAAAATGATAATCGATCACAGATAAAGCTGCTACAATAACCAGTCCCAAAAAAGTACCTACTAACTGGCTTTTCATATATGACATTCCATGTTCTTCACCACCTGCCATTTTTACAGCGAATGCACTTAATGCACATAAAAATAATACGGCGACTAACAGGGAGTAATTGTATTTTTTCCAATCATACTGCTTAATTGTATTAATCATTTTACTGCCTTCCTGACGGATGAAACGTTATTTTCTAAAGTTACGCGAGCCTTCCTTGATCGGAATGTTTGCTAATAATGCATTGATCGTACCTGATGTTTCATCAATTTCTGTTTTTGTTACTTTTATGTCTAACCCCTCGGTGTCAATATCTAAATATTTGGAAATAACCTCAATGATATCATTCTTCATCTGTTCCATTAATTCCGGTGAACAAACGGCACGGTCTGAAGTAATGGCTACTTTCAGACGGTTTTTTGCTACATCACTGCTATTTCCGGAACCTTTAAAAAAATTTCCTAAAAAACTCATACTAATCTCCATTTCTGTGCAAAGATCTGATTTTGCACGCTATCTTGTACTATTTTTTGAAAATAGATGCAAATTTCTGAAAAAATCCCTTTGTTTCTTCCAGATCAAGATAAGGAACATCCTCCCCAATAATACGATGACAGATATTCATATATGCCTGTCCTGCTTTGGAATCAGAACCTACTAACGGTTCACCGTTATTTGTAGCAATGACGATCTGCTCATCATCCGGTACTACACCGATCAGATCTACTGCAAGAATCTCAACTACATCATCACTTGACATCATATTGCCTTCTTTAACCATATCCGTTCTCAGACGGTTTACGATCAGATGTGTCTGGTTGATCTCATTTGCCTCTAATAATCCAATAATACGATCTGCATCACGAACAGCAGAAACTTCCGGTGTTGTAACAACTAATGCTCTGTCTGCACCTGCTATTGCATTCTTAAATCCCTGCTCAATACCGGCAGGACAATCTAACAATATGTAGTCAAACTCAGTCTTTAATTCCTCTACTAATTTTTTCATCTGTTCTGGTGTGACAGCTGTTTTATCCTTTGTCTGAGCAGAAGGCAGCAGATAAAGATTTGGATATCTTTTGTCTTTGATCAATGCCTGTTTGATGCGGCAGTTGTTCTCAATCACGTCCACAAGATTATATACGATCCTGTTTTCTAAGCCCATAACTACATCCAGATTACGAAGTCCTATATCCGTATCAATTAATACAACTTTTTTATCCAGCATGGCAAGACCTGTTCCGACATTCGCTGTTGTCGTTGTCTTTCCTACGCCGCCTTTTCCAGACGTGATTACTATAACTTCTCCCATGATTTTTATTCCTCCTAATGAATGTTTTTATAGCAAAAGCTTTTCTTACTAAACAAAAAAAGAAAAAGCTAATTCATACCTGCTGTTATATTATTATATTTTGGATATCAATTCTTATTATACCAAAAAATCAATTAAAAATCTATAACCTAATATCACCTAATACATCTTTGTCTAATGGTTCAATATAAATATTACCGTTTTCCCAGAAAGCAATCTTTGTCTCCTTTGGTTCTTTCTTTCTTGGCTTATCCGGAGAACGGGCGATCGTATCTGCAATCCTGATCTGCATCGGATCCATATCCAATGCGACAACAAAGGCATTGACATTACCGGATGCACCGGCAAATACATTTCCCTTTAGCGATCCTAAAATGATCACATTACCTTTTGATACGACTTTTGCTCCGGCTTTCACATCTCCAAGAATAATAATACTGGTTTCTACATCCAGCACCTGACCGGAACGCAGATTTCCTTTAAAGAACTGTCCGGTATTATAATCCGGCTGTGCCGGTTGTTTCTGGATCGTTTGTGCAAAAGACTGTTCGAGCTGTCTGTCATCTTCCATAATACATACGATTGATAATTGACAATTTGCATGAATCTGATCGATCAGCTCTAGCTTTTCATCTTCCGTCAGTGCTTTCCCCTGAAATGTAATGGCTTTTTGTGCTTCGCCTAAGAACGCTGCAGATGCTTTGAACTTTGCAGCAACATCATTTTTGAGCGTTTCAAAATCGGTATTTTCATCCAGCACAAGAATAATGCCGGACTTTGTCCCCTTCATTACTACGGTATCTTTTTTCATATTCCCTCCATTCTGTATTATAAAAATACTCTTAATCCATATGATTGGTTGAAATTTCCGGCATTTTAACACTTCCGGATACTTTCTTTTTATTCTTGCTAAAGTAATATTTATATACATCTCTTGCCGTTTGCACTGCATTGGATGAAGCATATCCGTTCGGAATAACACAAGTTACGGATATTTTCGGATTTTTATACGGTGCATATGACATAAAGTACGCATGGTTGGCATGATATGTGTTTAACTGTGCAGTACCGGTCTTTCCGGCTACTGTCTGCTTCAAGTTTGTAAACATACTCTTGATCGAGCTGTTCGGTCCGTTCGCAACCAAATACATACCATGATGTATTGCATTCCATGTAGAAGAATGGATTTTGACTTTGTTACGCACTTTCGCCTTATTATCTAATATCACTTTACCTGATACATCTTTTACTTTATCTACCAATGTCAGATTATAACAGGTTCCATTATTTGCTACTGTTGTAACATAACGTGATAACTGTGAAGGTGTATACGCATGTGTAGCCTGTCCGATCGCAGAACGAACAATATCCGTCGTTGAAAACCTCGGGGATGCTTCTTGCAATTCTACACCGGATTTGTCGGTAAGACCAAACATATCAGCATATTTTTTCAAACGACTTAAGCCTTTCTTATCATTGACACTTCCATTATGTCCTGTACCAAGCTTATATCCTACCGTATAGAAAAAATAGTTACATGAGGCTTCAATCGCGGTTGCAACATGTAAGTTGCCATGACCGGATTTCTTCCAGCAGCTAGGCGATGGATGAATCTGTTCGAATTTTACATGATCATAGATCGTTGTTCCTGTTGAGATCACTTTTTCTTCCAGACCTGCAACAGAAGATACGATCTTAAATGTAGAACCCGGTGCAAGTTCCTGCTGAATCGGACGGTTTAACAATGGTGAAGAAGATGCCTGTGTCAGATAATTGTAAAAATATTCGGAATCTACCTGATTTGCCATTTTATTATTATCGTAACTTGGATAGCTGACCATCGCTTTGACATCACCGGTCTTTACATCCGTGATCACGATGGAACCGGAGCAAGGCTCTAATCCAAGCTGTCCCGGTGTAATTTCAAGTTTTTTTATCTTCCTTGTGATAAATGCATATGGCGATGTAATACCGGCTTTTACTTTCTGGTATTCTGTTGCATTGTACTTAATATCACCTTGATCAAATAAAAGCAGGCAGCAGTCTCTGCCGGAAAGTTCCTTTTGGTGGATCAAAAAACTATATACCATTTTAGGATATGTGGTATCTTTCTCTAACAGATTTAAACCATATTTAATCAGCTTTTTATATAACTCTTCCGTGCTGTAATAGTTCTCTCCGACATTTAACACACTAAGATCGACCCAGTTTTTTGTGATTGCATATTGTAAAAAACGGCTCAGACTGATCTTTTTGGAAGAATATTTTTTAAAGGTTTCATCTGAAGAGTCAACCTTGTCAACTAATATGATCTTTTCATTTTTTAACAATTTATAGAAATAATCCACAAAATCTGCCATTGAATCCGATAATTGCTTTTTGGTGGTCTTGCTGTCTACAGCCAGTATCGAACGAAGCTTGTTCTTGAGAACTTTGGATTTTTTCTTATATTTTCTATAAGTGCTCTTTTCTAATGCAGATGCATTTTGATCCGTAAAACGGCTTGAATCAATGATATTATTTTCAATCAACGCACTATATACATCATATATCGGTACTTTAATCTTAGATGCCGAACTGCCTTTACTTCCTGCGCTATCGCTGTTATTGATATTTGCAAGCAGGATACCGGCAATATGTTCTTCTAACAGTTTATAACACTCTTCCTGTAAATTAGCATCAATCGTCAGATACAGATCATTTCCGGCTTCCGGTTCTGTTTGATTTTCCGTCTTTTCAATCCGGCTTGTCGTTTCATTGATCGTAATCTTTTCACTTCCCTTTTTGCCACGCAGATAATTCTCATAGGTACTTTCTAATCCGGAAATACCGATCTGATCTTCTGTGGTATAGGTTGTATTCGGGTCTTCTTCTTTTAAAGACTCTAACCGCTCTGTCGATACCGTCCCGGTATACCCGAGCAGATGAGCAAAATACTTACTCTTATTATATACACGCGTTGTATCTTCTTCAATATCAATACCGGACAACTCTTCACTGTTTTCTTTAACCGCGGCAACCATTTTATCACTAACATCTGTCGCTAATGTGATCGGCTGGTATTTTTTATAACGGTTAATAAACATTGCGTAACGGATTGCCATGATCTGTAATGCGGTATCATCATCATATTTTTTGTCGATTGCAAACTTTGGACTCGTTGAACCGGTATCATATCGCAAGAAATCATAAATATTCTGTGCTGACATATCACGCTGTTTTTGTGTCATTTCTTCTACTGTTGTAGAAAAAACTTCAGCTTTAAAACGAAGCAGTGAATTACCTTTCAATGTAAATTCCAGTTCGTTTTTCTTGTTATACCGGATATAGAATTCGACGGTCAGATCTGTATTCTCACGTTCCATCAGTTTTAACAATTTGTAGATCATTGTATTTTTTTCTTCCGACGTCAGATCTGCTGTCGTATCATTTTCCGCAAAAACAATATTATAAGACAATTTATTATAAGCAAGAAGCTTTCCGTTACAGTCATAGATTTTGCCGCGAGTTGCTTTGATCGACTTTGTCTTTTCGGTACGTTTTGCCGCCTGACTTGCATAGGTATCCGTATCCGCAATCTGAAGACTAAAAAGCCGGTTTACTAAAATCGCAAATAACAGGATAAATACTACAGCTACCGGTAATATACGTGATTGAAAAAAGGATTTTATCATATCTTTAAACGTATCAAGCATGTAACTCTCCATTCTTTTTACTAAAATTTAAAACATTTCCTAACAAAATAAACAGATCCGCTTTATCTTTCCCATATCTTTCTTTCGCTCATTTTTTTCTGGCGTTCTGCCGGATCAATACAATCTGTCGTTTTTATGCAGAGGAATTTCTTCCGGCGGATACAACTTATCATCCAGCCAATATAAGAATTTATAAAGAATCACACCAAACAGAATTGTATAGATCATTTCAGGGATCATAATATCTTTTACGTAAGCCAAAAAATCCAGTCTTCCGCAAAGTAAAAAATTACAGATATAATAAAGCATACCAAAGACCAGATCACTCAGTCCCATTGCTGATAACGGAATGGACAGATCATCTTTAAAGTAATACTTATTGGCTAAACCATTTAAAAAACCGATCAATACAAAGATAAAGATGCATACGCCAATAACATCACCATAGATCAGATCCATTAATCCGCCACAGATCACACCGGCAAACATACCATAACGCCTGCCGAACATAAATCCGGAAGCTGATGTCATGATCACCAAGAGATTCGGTATGATATTAGTTAATTTAAAATGAGAAAGTACCGTTGTCTGCATCAAAAAGCAGAATACAATCATAAAAAAAATACTCAGATATCTTTTGATCTTCATTTCAGCATCTCTCCTAATTCGGCAGAATCCTTGACCTGCGTAATGACTAATACCATGTCGAGGCTCGAAAAATCTACAACTGGTGACAAGTAACCGGTCTGTGTGATATTAGAGGAATCTTTCTTTAGATCCTTTAAGTATCCGATCAAAATACCTGGAAGATATTTATCACTGATCTGCGAAGTAACTACTTCCGCTCCATCCTCAATCTTTGCATCTCCGTTGATGCCGGAGACCTCGATCACACCATTATTGATCAGTTTTAAATTGCCGCTGACAATACAATTTTCGGAACTGCCAAGTACCGTACCGGAAATATTACTGTTGTCATCAATGATCGAACGAACCTTAGAATACGATTTATTGACCTCCGTAATAATGCCGACAAGTCCACCATTTGCCATAACATTCATATTCTTTTTGAGTCCGTTTTTAGAGCCTTTATCAATAATAAATGTATTATACCAGTTATCCGGATCGCTGCTTATTACCCGTGCAGCTACCTTAGGATAGCCTGCATATTGCTGATCCAGATCATATAGTTTACGGAAGTTTTCCAATTCATACTTATCCTGTTGTAATAATTTGTTTTCCGCAGACAGCTTATCAATCTGGGATTGCAATTTTTTGTTTTTTCGGACTGTCTTTTTTAAGGTTGTGGCATAATCCATTCGTTCTGAAATCTTCACGCCGATTGCATTGATCCCTTTTTGCATAGGTGCGATCACACTGCTGACTACAGAACGTACCGGAGTCATTTTATTCTCAAATCGAAACGAGATTATTCCTAATATAATACAAAACACAAAAAGCCCCGCTAAAATATATTTCGGATCAATTGTGATTTTGGTTTTTTTACGCATATAAATCCTCCTATGCTACTCATTGTCTTTTTTATCAAGCGGTACTGCATATTTTAAGGCAAGCTTTGGATGCTCGGCAAGATAACCGATTCCTTCGGCTGCTGTCTTCTGAGCATTCTGTGCAGCATTGACACGGATCTTGATCTGATTGGCAAGATAACGGTCCATTCCTTCAATCTGGGAAGTACCTCCGGTCAGGTAAATACCATTATGTAAGATCTCATATGAAATCTCCGGTGGCGTATGTTCCAAAAGAGAACGGATATCATTTGCAAGTTTTTCAAAAATATCAATAACCAAAGGAATGATCTCTGTCGATCTGACCGTAACTTCTCTCGGGAGTCCTTTTAAAAGATCCCGTCCCGTAACCGTGATCGTCTCTTCTTTCGGAACGGCTGCGATCAATTTCATCTTGATCTGTTCTGCTGTTTTTAAACCGATCACAAAGTTATATTTCTTACGGATATAATTTTGGATCGTATGATCAAAATCATTACCTCCGAACGGAATCAGCTTGGTTGATACCAATCCACCCAGCGACAGGATTGAAAGTTCACAAGTATCTGCTCCCAGATTTGCGATCAGGATTCCTTTTGACTTTTCTATGTCCAGTCCAAGTCCGTAAGCATCTGCAATCGGTTTATCGATCAAAAATACTTTCTTAGGTTTGCTTTCCGACTTTAAGACAATCTTAGAATACGCCTGTTTTTCTACTTCGGTGATATCTGCCGGTACCGCTAAATAAAACTGGCAATGACTGATCTTTTTCTTACCCGAAATCTTTTGTCCCATATAATTCCATAGCTGAACCATATCGTCAAGATGTGATACAACACCCCTGTGAATCGGGAAACAAACATCAATACTTGGTGGTGCTTTTTCAAACATTTCGAAAGACTTTTCGCCAATTGCGATCGCTCTTTTTGCTTTTCCTTTTCCGACTGTAGAAACTGCAGTACGTTCTAAAAGAATAATCCCTTCTCCTTTTTTATATACCTTAATGACATTGGTTCCAAAATCAATGCCAAATATTTTCTTAGCCATGAAACTAACTCCTTCCAACCAGTAACTATGATAAATAACCACTTTCTCTTAAACTGATATAACGATTATCGCCTATAACAATATGATCTAACAACGGAATTCCGATCATGCTGCCTGTATCTGCCATTCGCTTTGTCAAAACCAGATCATCCTTACTTGGTGAAGGATCACCGGATGGATGATTATGTAACAAAATGATCGATACCGCTTTATGCTTTAATGCATAATAAAAAACTTCTCTCGGTGCTGCCATTGATGCGGTAAAAGAACCGGTTGATAAAATCATTTCTTTTTCCAATGCATTTTTTCCATCCAGTATCAGGAGTCTGACCTGCTCTGTTTCCAAAAAACGCATAGACGGCATATAATATCCGGCAACTACAGCCGGATCATTACACAAAAATGCATTTTTGTGTTTACCGGAACGAAGGATTCTGACCGCAATTTCTGCAAGACACAGCATTTGGATTGCCTTTACCTTACCAATTCCTCTGATCTCACACAGATTTGCATAGGAAATCTGATACAGTCCGGCAATGTTTTGTCCCGGAAGTTCACATAAAAGACGTTTTGCAAGATCAACACTGCACTCACCCTGACTTCCTGTTCGTAAAAAAACTGCCAGCAGCTCAGCATCGGATAAACTTTGTGCACCATATTCCATACATTTTTCATATGGTTGCTCCGATAACGGTAATTCCTTTGTTGTATTCCATTTTTTCTTCATATAAACTCCTGTCTAAAGGAGCTCCCCAAATTTTCTATGCCACTTTGTTATAAACACGCATATTAATTATCGTATCACAAATTCGTTTTTTTGTATAGAAGGCAGACTGGAAAAAAAGTGTATTTTTCGTGTTCAAATAACAAAAAGGGCAGAAAACTCTGCCCTTTCGACACTTTTGGACTTATTTTTATTAAAAGTTCTTACTAGTATCCATCCTTTATGGAATCGTGACCAGATTGGCATTTTTCATATATTGCAATGACATCGTAATACCATATCGGGCATGGTACCAGGTCAGCCCCCCCTGAAAATAAACGGCATATGGCGGTTCGATCGGTCCGTCGGCACTTAATTCGATCGAAGAACCCTGAATAAATGCACCGGCTGCCATGATCACGTCGCTATGATATCCCGGCATCGCATATGGTTCAGGAGCAACATGACTGTCTACCGGTGATGCTGCCTGAATACCCTGGCAAAATGCGATCACAGCCTCTGCTGATCCCAATGTGACTGCCTGAATGATATCATGACGGGATTCTGTTTTGTTTGGAACCGTAACAAATCCTAACGTTTCATAGACATTTGCCGCAAAGATCGCACCTTTTAGTGCACCTGCCGTAACAGTCGGTGCTAAGAAAAAGCCCTGAAAAAATGCTCTGTTTGCACCAAGTGTTGCTCCGACTTCCTTTCCAAGTCCCGGAGCGGTCAGACGGTTTGCGCAAAGCTCAATGATCTTTTCTTTTCCCACGACATAACCACCGATCGGTGCTAAACCGCCTCCCGGGTTTTTGATCAATGATCCGACACAAAGATCGGCTCCCACCTGTGTCGGTTCGATCGTTTCTACAAATTCGCCATAACAGTTATCCACCATACAGATCACATCCGGCTTGATCGATTTGATATATGCGATCAGCTTTCCGATCCGTTCTACGGATAATGTCTTTCTTGGCGCGTATCCTTTGGAACGCTGGATTGTAACTAATTTTGTCTTTTCATTTAATGCTTCTTTGATCCCTTCAAGATCAAATTCACCATCTTCTAATAAATCTACCTGACGATAGGAAATGCCAAATTCTTTGAGTGATCCGGGTGGATTGTCGTCTTTGATTCCAATCACACCTTCTAATGTATCATATGGTTTTCCAACCGGAGTCAAAAGTTCATCTCCCGGACGCAGGATTGCCGATAATGCCAGCGTCAAAGCATGTGTACCACATGTGATCTGCGGACGTACCAGAGCAGCTTCTGTTCCAAAAACATCTGCATAAACTGCCTCAAGCTTTTCTCTTCCAAGATCATCATAGCCATATCCGGTAGAAGATTCAAAGCATTCTGCACTGACACGCTGCTTTTCCATTGCACGTATAACTTTCATCTGATTATATTCGGCTGTCTGATCGATCTTTTCAAAACGGTCTTTTAATCCTTTTTGGATCCGGTCACAGAAATCATATACATCCTGATCGATTCCTGCGGATAAATACATTTCTTTTAAACTATCCATGCTGTCTGTCTCCTTTTAAGTCATTTGTTTTTTGCATCTTATCGGTTCTATTTTGCACTAAATCGTTGCAATCTGCAATACAATATTGCAAAAGTTCTTCTTCTGATGCAAATTTTTCTTTCTGCAGCCATGTAACTTCTTTTTCCCTGCGAAACCAGGTAAATTGTCTTTTGGCAAAATGACGTGTCTCTTTCTTGATCTGCTCAAATGCTTCCTCTATTGTGATCTTTCCTTCCAGTGCAGCGATGATTTCTTTATATCCGAGTCCCTGCATCGAGATCATATCTCTTGTGCATCCCTTCTGCATCAAAGCTTTTACTTCTTCTACCAGACCTTCTTTTCGCATCTGATCCACTCTTTTATCAATACGCTCATATAGGATCTCTCTTGGCAGACTCAGCACATAATACCGGAAATCAAAGGCTGCTTTATTCTTTTGCTGCTCTTTGTTATGTTCCGATATCTTCTTACCGGTCTGCTCATAATATTCCAAAGCCCGAATTACTTTTTTGACATTATTCGGATGGATCGCATCGGCACTTTCGGCATCAACTTTGCGTAACCGCTCATGCAATACTTCGTTTCCATGTTCTTTTGCAAATGCTTCTAATGCTTTCCGATAACTGTCATCTGTATCAGTCCGGTCAAATGCGATCTGGTACAACACTGACTGAATATAAAAACCGGTACCGCCAACTAAGATCGGTACTTTTCCTTTTGCGTAGATCTCTTCGATCGCGCGATTGCAATACTCCTGAAAAACAGCTACGTTAAATGCAAAATCCGGTTCAAACGTATCAATCAGATAATGTCTGATCCCTTGCATTTCTTCTTTCTTTATCTTAGCGGTTCCGATATCCATGCCTTTATAAACCTGCATCGAATCGGCCGAAATGATCTCACCATTTAATGCTTTGGCAAGCCCGATCGAAAGGGCCGTCTTACCGACTGCAGTCGGTCCGGTCAAAATAATAAGCGGTCTCTTCATAATCTCTCCATTCTCCCCTTTACAACTTCCACACCCCATCATCATATCTTCATGCCCTTTATTGCGTCATCTTCCAGACATTATCTTTCGCAATTTCTATTTATTATTGTCTTTTGGGTTGACACGCCAACTTGTTAGGATATCTGATTTTTTAAGCTTTTTTGCTGATTGGGCGCGGGTCATAACTATAGGGGCGACTCAGCCTGAGTAGCATTGTTGTTTGGGACACGCTCCCGCTTCGCAAAGCCACGTAGCGCACACATAGCACTGCAAAAAGTAAATCCCCTTTTGCAGCGCAAGTGGCGACGGCCTTTGAGATTCCCAAACAGCAATGTACATCAGACCGGTCCTGCCCCTATATCAGATGAGAGCGCCCATAATCATAGCAAAAAAGCTAAAAATCTTAGATATCCTTACAAGGTGATACAGTGCCCCAAAAGTCAAAATAAATAGAAATGCGAATCAAAGTGTACGCAAGATGACGCACAAAATATACACTCTTGTGATGATGGAAATGCATATGAATGTAGCAGAAGCTGTAAATGGGGCTATACGATTCGTTTGAATTTTTTTTCGAGTTCGGATTTGGTCATGCTGATCATAGTTGGTCGTCCATGTGGGCAATGGTATGGATTTTCCAAGGTCATGAGTTCTTTTAACAGTTCTTCGACTTCTTCACGTGGTAATTTGTTATTTCCTTTTACGGCTGCTTTGCATGACATCGAAGCAATCTTTTCTTTTAGCATCTGCGGCGTCCTGCTTTTGCCGCTGATTTCTGTTGTCATCGAATCGATGATCTCGATAAGCAGATCTTTTGATCCGACATTCGGAAGATTTGCCGGAACTCCGTTTACAGCATACTCTTTTCCACCAAAGTTTTCAATCTGATAGCCAAGACTTTCTAACAATTCCAGATTTTCTTCCACTGCCTGCTGCTGCACCATGGACAATGACAAAATGATCGGTGGATTCATATATTGTGTCATGATTTTTTTTTGTTCTAATTCTTTCATAAAACGCTCATACAAAACTTTTTCATGAGCCGCATGCTGATCGATCATATACATCTTATCTTCGTATTGCAATACCCAGTATGTTGAGAAAACCTGCCCGATGATTTTAACCTCTTTTTGCGCTTTTGCAGATAAAATGCCTTCTTCAAACAGATCCTGTTGCACAACATTTGTAACCGGTACAGACCGGGATGTGTTGTATCCTGCCTTTTCTGCTACCATACTCTTAGTATGTTCCTGTGGAATATGTAAGGTCACGGGATTCTCAGAAGCTGCCTGCTGTTGTACCACGGATGAGGTATCTTCACCTGACTTTTGCCGTCTGCTTGTACCATCGGCTTGCTGTAACGAGTTCTTTGTGTTATCCATCGGCTGTGACTGACTCGGATAGACACTCTGATTTATTACTTCCTTTTCCTGATTTGTAAAAATCTTTTGTCGTTCTTTCGTTTCTTTTTCGTCAAATGGAGTTTTCTGACTGACTGCCTGTTTTTCCAGACTACCTTTTTGATCCGGAAGATCTTTTGATAATGTTTCTAATGCTTTCAGACTGTCTTTCGGTGTCAGATGACCGGAGGCATTCATTTGTGCCTGTCTTTTCACTTCAAACGGTTCGATATGCGGCTGTGCTTTCTTTTTTTCTTCTTTTTTTTCTGAATGGAATGTCACATCCGGTATAAATTCACGGTGTCTGAGTGCTTCGCTGATACCATGATATATACTTTGAAAGACTTCTTTTTCATTGTTAAAACGCAATTCCATCTTTTGCGGATGTACGTTGACATCAATGTATTTCGCATCAATTTGGATATGCAATACCGTAAACGGATAACGGTGCTGCATCGAATACGGTGCATAGGCTTCTTCAATCGCACGATGAATGATTGGACTTTTGATATAACGTCCGTTGATAAAATAATTCATCATACCTCGGTTACCTCTTGAAATCACAGGTTTTCCGATATAACCGCTCAGCGTACAAAACACTTCACGGCTTTGGACTTCGATCAGATTAGAAGTCACTTCACGACCATAGATATGATAAATAACATCTTTTAAATTGCCATTGCCGGAAGTCGATAACCGGTTTTGCTTCTGGTTTATAAAACGGAATGCAATATCAGGATGGGATAATGCCATTCGTTCTACCAAACCACTGATATAGCCGGCTTCTGTCTGAGATGTTTTTAAGAATTTCAAACGGGCCGGTGTATTATAAAACAGATTCCTTACTAAGAAAGTAGTTCCATCCGGGCAGCCGACATTTTCGATTTCTTTTTTGTCGCCGCCCTCTATGCGGTAGCGCGTTCCCATCAATGCATCCCTGGTCTTTGTGACCATTTCTAATTGCGATACTGCGGCAATACTTGCTAAAGCTTCTCCACGAAAGCCGAGACTGGACACAGCAAGCAGATCTTCTACATTTTGGATCTTGCTGGTAGCATGCGGTAAAAACGCAAGTTCGATATCATCTGCTGCAATACCGCTTCCGTTATCGGTAATACGGATCAATGCCTTTCCACCATCGGCAATCTCTACCGTGACTGCACTTGCTTTTGCATCGATTGCATTTTCAATCAATTCTTTTACAACTGCCATAGGACGTTCTACTACTTCTCCGGCAGCTATCTGATTGATCGTATCCTGACTCAGAACATGAATTTTCGCCATAGCCTGTCTCCTTACATTCTTTCTTTGAGTTTTTCCTGCATCTTGTATAAAATATTTAACGCTTCGATCGGTGTAGTATCCGAAAGATTGATATCATGTAATTCCAGAATGATATCATCCATTTTGATATTGGTATTGGATGTATCGAACAAAGAAAGCTGTCCTAACTTTTCCGATTCAATCTCGGAAGCTGTCTTTTTACGGACTCTTCTCTTACTTTGCTGCTCAATGCCATAATCATAATCCGGGATCTCATATTCGACTTCGATATCTTTTGCTTTTGAAGCAATATCATGATCGCTTAACTGCTGTACGATCTCTCTGGCTCTTTTCAAGACGTTTTCGGGTACTCCGGCTAGTTTTGCGACTTGAATACCATAGCTTTTATCGGCACCGCCTTTGATGATCTTACGCAAAAAGACAATATCCTCGCCCTGTTCTTTGACGGCAATACAATAATTATCCACACTTTCTAATTTACCTTCGAGTTCTGTCAATTCATGATAATGTGTGGCAAATAACGTTTTGGCACCCAAAAGCTTCGTATTTGCAATATATTCCACGACAGCCCATGCAATACTTAATCCGTCAAATGTACTGGTACCACGTCCGATCTCATCTAAAATGATCAGGCTGTTTTTGGTCGCATTTCGTAAGATGTTTGCTACCTCTGTCATTTCAATCATAAACGTACTCTGGCCGCTTGCAAGATCATCGGATGCACCGACTCTTGTAAAGATCCTGTCGACAATTCCGATCTGCGCACTTTGTGCCGGAACAAAGGATCCGATCTGTGCCATCAGAACCAAAAGTGCTGTCTGTCGCATATACGTTGACTTTCCTGCCATATTGGGTCCTGTAATGATTGCAATCTTATGTTTTTTATCATCCAGATACGTGTCATTTGACACAAACATATCATTTCGTATCATTTTTTCTACAACCGGATGCCGCCCTTCACGGATATCGATCTTTCCATCTGTTGTGATCTGCGGACGTACATAATTATTTTGTTCCGCAACCAATGCCAAAGATGCAAACATATCTACTGCAGCAATGATCTTTGCCGTTGTCTGAACTTTTCCGATCTGTGCATAGATCTTTTCACGCACATCACAAAAAATTGAATATTCCAGATTGCAAAGGCGGTCTTCTGCACCCATAATGCTGTCTTCGAGCTCTTTTAACCGTGGTGTCGTATAACGTTCTGCATTTGCTAAAGTCTGCTTTCTCGTCCAGTCATCCGGTACCAGATCTTTATATGAATTGGTTACTTCAAGATAATATCCAAAGACTTTATTGTATTTGATCTTTAAATTCTTAATATCGGTACGCTCTTTTTCTTTCTCTAGCAGATCGGCAAGCCATTGTTTGCCATCGGTCTTTGCACGACGCAGGTGATCGACTTCTTCGTTATAACCATCTTTGATTATACCACCTTCACGCACGGTAAGAGGCGGCTCTTCCATGATCGAAGCATCGATCAATGCAAACAGATCTTCCAGTGCATCCATCTCCTGACCGTATTGCTTTAAAAGTGTTCCTTCTTCAAATGAATTCAAGACCTGCTTGATCGGTGGCAGCATCGATAATGATTGGCGAAAAGCGATCAGATCTCTTGGATTGGCACTACGGTAACTGATCTTACTGATCAGACGTTCCAGATCATAGATCGGTCCGAGATATTCCCTGATCTCTTCACGATTGATTGCATTCTGATTCAATGCTTCGATCGTATCCAGTCTTTGATCGATCTCTTCTTTGCTAAGAAGTGGCTGTTCGATCGCATTGCGTAACATTCTTGCTCCCATAGCTGTTTTTGTCTTATCAAGCACCCAGAAAAGTGATCCTCTTTTTGCTTTTTCACGCATGGTTTCACATAATTCCAAGTTTCTTCTGGTTGCACGATCCAAAAGCATATAACGATCTGAGACATATGGTGTGATCTTGGTAATATGATCCAACGAAATTTTTTGTGTCTCTTCGAGATATTCGAGTGCTGCTCCTGCAGCAATAATACCGATACTGTAACCATCTAATCCCAGTCCGTTTAAAGAACCGACTTTAAAATGATGTTTTAATGTATCATAACATTTGTCTTCATCAAAATACCATGCATCAATTGCCGAAACAACCATTCCGAGTCTTGCCTGTAGATCGGCAAAATCAATCCCGGACACTAAAAAAGGATCATTACAGATGATCTCTGACGGTACAACTTTTCCAATCTCATCTAGCAATTGGTTCTCTGATTCAAATTCTGCAAGATAATAATCTCCGGTTGTAACATCGACATAAGATACACCATACGCATTCGTTGTATAGACCACACACATCAGATAGTTGTTACGGCTTTCATCTAATGCCTTGGTATCAAGATTAGTACCCGGTGTTACCACTCTTGTCACCGCTCTTTTGACAAGCCCTTTTGCAAGCTTAGGATCTTCTACCTGCTCGCAGATCGCAACTTTATATCCTTTGGATACTAATTTATTTAAATAACCATCAACTGCATGAAACGGAACACCGCACATCGGTGCACGTTCTTCTAATCCACAGCTTTTTCCGGTTAATGTCAATTCTAATTCCTGAGAACAGATCTTGGCGTCCTCAAAAAACATCTCATAAAAGTCCCCTAAACGATAAAAAAGAATACAATCTTTGTATTCCTCCTTTGTTTCTACATATTTTTGCATCATTGGTGTGAGTGGCATCTTATATTTCCTCTCTCTTCTTCCTATTCCTTATATATATCAAATGAGTAACACTATAAGCCGAGTTCTGTATTTGACGATCATCTATCTAGACCTGACATTACTGCCAGGCTCAAGCAACCTACCCGGAACACGACGGGCAGCCGTATTATTCCTGTTCGGTCTTGCTTCGGATGGGGTTTACATCTGCCGCTTCTGTTACCAGAAACGCGGTGAGCTCTTACCTCGCCTTTTCACCCTTACCAGATATTCTGGCGGTTCTTTTCTGTTGCACTGGCCTGGGAGTCACCTCCACCGGACGTTATCCGGCATCCTGCCCTATGAAGCCCGGACTTTCCTCACCTGCGGTCTTTCGACACTTGCAGCCGCGATCATCTGTGCTACTCATTTGGAATTATTTTACCATGAGAAAAAAAAATTGTAAACTCTTTTTCCTGCCGGTAAAAAGGATCTCCTGCTTTCTTTAAGAAATTCTCTCTTCTACCCCGGGAAGAATCTCCTGCTGTATTCGAGAAATTCTCTCTTTTTCTTTCAATACTTGCGAAATTCTGCTGTTTTTTTCAGGGAAAACACTTTTGGCATTTAAAAGTCATCGTCTTCTTCGATCACATGGATCTCTAAATAATCAAACGGCACTTCCTCAATAAAGCTATCCTTTGAAAAGCGTGTCTTATCGATCCGTTTGAATTCTTCGACATTGACATTTAACCAGATCGGTTTTGCAACATCAAGTTCATAGCATGCTTCTTCTAACGTATCAAAGACTTTTTTTGTTCTGTTTTTTTCGCTTGGATCGGCAGCATCACAGATCGTAATGTCACGGATCATATGATTGTCTTTCCATTCTTTTACCCACATTCGAAACATCGCTTTCCTCCTGCCGACTATCTTGTCGAGATCTGATTGATATTTTTGATCAGAACAGAGATCGTACCATCCGGATTTGTGATAAATTCTACCTGATTCGCATCCTGATACTGTTCCATCGGAATATTGATCTCAATCCCGGTATCTGTTTTTAAATACTGCTTTTCAAATTTCTTTGTTGTCTTTTCACTTTGCGGTGTCACTTCCGCTTTTTCCATATGGTATTTTTCCATTTTGGCATCAAATTCTTCTTTGATCTCCGGTGCATTTCCATAAATCTTTTCACTGATCTTTTCGACATTTAATGTTCCGGTATCTTCAATCTCTTTTTTGATAATGCTTTTGGCCTCTAACTGCTTGACCGGTTCCTGTGCATAATGCTTTTTGTTGACCTGTTCAACTGCTTTTGTCACAATATCCATCTTGGATTTGGAAGACATTTTTGCATGACACTTTAAATACAGCTCCGATAAATAATTCACTTTCGAACCATTAATATCATACTTCTTTTCCACAATCTGTACCGAAAAGTCCGAAAGATCGATCAAAACAGCCTCCGAAAGCTTTGCTCCGGTTGCCGGAAGTGTCGACTGGTAACAGATGATCTGGTTTACATTACCGCTATCTTCACTTTTTGTCAGATGCACATAACTTTGCTTATAGTTCATCTTTAATAATGCCAGATAGATCACACCGGCAACCTGAAAAGTCACAACGGCAAGATCACCGGACGGGATCGCAATATTGGCATTCATGATATCATACAAAAGTCCGGCAAACTGTTTGCTTTGCTCAACCAGATTTTCTTCCGAAAAATTCTGAACCAGTTCATATACTTCAGATGGCTCTTCCTCAGAAAAATGACATTTTTTTAATTCATCTCCTGAAAGGAGTTTATAAATATGTGCGCGAAAGAAATCGTTGATATCGGGTGTCAGTTCCAGTTCTTCTTCCGAATAAACCGGATAGCCAAGCTCTCCGTCTAAAATATGTACGATTCCTTTTCGTATGATCACTTCATCCTGCTGCATGATATTCCTCTTTTCTTTTAGCGTGCCTGTTGTACGATCTTATCAATCTGTTCTTTTGTAATCTCGAACGGAACAGCCTTTTTCTTACGATCGTTATTTGCAATTTCTTCTACCATTTCTTTTGCTTCCTGATCCGTAACCGGAATCGTTCCAAGCATTTCTTTGATAAAGCCTTCAAACTGCTCTAAAGAACCAAAGCCTGCTGCACGAAGTGCCATGATCACCTGTGGTTCTAAGCTTTCCGGCATACTGTCAAGATAACCCGGCAGGAAATAGCCGACCGCTTTTCCATGTGGAATGCCTTTGTGGTAAGTCAGATAATAGCTTAATCCATGTGGGATCGATGTACCGGTATGTGTGATTGCCATGCCTGCAAGCGTAGAAGCAAACATCAGCCGGTCATAATCGCCCTCCTGTGCTTCCATGCCAAATAAGATATCGGTTGCCATGCCCCATACTTCCAAGGCATATTGCGCAAGCATACGGCTGTAGTCTGTTGCTTTGGAATTAAAGTAACTCTCCAGCATATGGCCTAACGCATCAATTGCTGTATTCATAAGAACCGATTCCGGTGCGGTCTTCAAATATTTTCCATCCACTAATGCAATCACCGGATAAATACGGTGTGAAATACTTTGCTTAGTTTGCAAATCATCTCTTGTCAGAATCGCAAACGGAGTAACTTCGGAACCCGTGCCACAGGTCGTTGGCACCGTAACAACAGGAAGTGCACGCAATGCCATATTCTGATATAATACAGAACTTGCACTGTCACGGTTTTGGATCATCAAAGCGATCGCTTTGGCTGCATCAAGCGGAGAGCCGCCACCGATACCGATCACAAAGTCTGTTCCTTCTCTTCTTCCTATTTCGGCTGCGTCCATCACGCTTGCAATCGTTGGGTTTTCGGTAATCTTATCGTATATGATATAGGCTGTATGATATTTGTCCAGACTGTCTGTTACATCTTTTAAAGCCCCGTTCTTCTTAGAAGAAGAATGGCCTGTTACGATCAACGCTTTCTTACCGGTATGTGCCATTTCTTCGCCATGCTTTCTTACCGCTTCTGCTTCATGATATATTTGGGTTGGCATATAAAATTCCATATTCTTTTCCTCCTTGTAGCTTTCGTGTTCTTCTGCCTTTTATAAAATGAAAGTTTACTTTCTTATCAACTCTTTTATCGTATCATGGATACCTTAATGATTCGATTCCCCTACAGATCTATTTTTATTGTTGCAAAGGCTGCTCTGTTTTTGAATGAATGCTTTGCATCTGTTCTACAAGCGGTTTTCTGATCTTTTTTCGTGTGATCTCTACTAAACCAAGCTTTGTCATATCGATCAACTGTGCCGGTACCGGATCTTTTGAAAGTTCCTTTCTGAAACGATCCAGTAACTCTTCTTTGTATTCCTCCTGATGCAGATCGATAAAATCAACAAGAATCATTCCTGAAAGGTTACGAAGCCTTAATTGTATTGCAATCTCTTTTGCGGCTTCCAAGTTGACCTTTAAGAATGTTTTTTCAACATCTTTCTTTTTTGAAATGGCTTTTCCGGTATTAACATCAATTGAGACTAATGCTTCTGTGGGCTGGATCACCAGATATGCACCGCTTTTTAGCCAGACTCTTTGCTTTAACGCTTTCTCTAAGGTTTTAGATAGATCATAGACTGCATCAAACTTTCCATTTTCTTCCTTCCACAAAGACAGATGGAGCTTATCTTCCCATGCATTTTCTTTTAAAAAGTTCTGTATCTGTTCATAGACTTCCAACGAATCGGTAACAACATCCTGAATCTTATCTTCGTACAGATCCCGGATACTTCCAAGATAACCGGAAGGAGCCTGATACAGACAACTAAACTTGGTTCTGTGTCTGCCTGTATGGATCAGATCCTGACAGCGTTTCATAAGATGTTGTGTCTCTGCAAGCAATTCTTCATCGTTTGCCTTGCTGCTATTGGTTCGTGCAATGATCCCAAATGTCGTATTGTCAATGCAAGGCTCTAAAAGCTCATGCAGATGCTGTCTTACTTCTTTATCTCTGATCTTTCTTGATACGCTTACCCGTTCCCCACCGGCAGATAACACGATATATTTGCCCGAAAAATCCAGCTTTGCCGAAAGTGTTGGCGGCTTTGTCTTTACCGCTTCTTTTTCGACCTGTACAATAATCTCATCACCGATCAATACTCTGTCATCATTGCGGATAACGCCATCCGTATGGATCGGATGCTTACAGTCATTTAAAGAAAGATATCCCATCTGCCCTTTTTGAAATTCAATAAATGCAGCGTTGATATTTTTGACTACATTACGTACTTTTCCAACATAGATATTTCCAAGAACTGCTTTCGATTCAAGCGAATCTGCCTGTATCTGCCGGATGCGCCCGTCTTCTGCCCATGCACTCAGATACATGTCCTCTTTTTTCGTGATCAAAAGTTGATTTTGCATACAAATCCTCTTTTCTAAACCATATATTATAACATATATCGTTTATTTTGCTTCATATTCGGATAATGGAACCAGATCACACTTTACTTCTGTAGCAAATGTATGGATCTCTCCTTTTTTGCCATTCTGATCTGCATACATCTCAATACGGTGGATCTGATAGTCCAGCACATTAAACTCCTGTCCCTCTTCATGACATAAAGCTTCTAATACAAGCTCCGGTTTGATATTTACAATACTTCCGGCTGTCAGCTCACAATAAAACAATGGATCGTATTCTTCTGTATCAAGCTTACTTTTTCCATATGAAACCTTTGTAAATGCTTCGAACTCTTTTGGATCTGTTTTAATACAATAGATATTATTGCGGATATCCACTAATTTTTCCGAACGCTTTGTCTTTTTAACGATCTCGATCTTATCTTTTTTTGCCAGATTTTCAACTGCCTTCTTACAGCACTCTTTGTCTTGTAAAAAATTGTCTTTTCCTTTTTTTAAGGCTACTACATAATCGCAGGCAGCAAGAACTGCCATAGATGTTTTTGCCTCTTCTTTTAAAACCGTAAACTCTTTGACACAGATCTCGTCATTCATTGCTTCATTGATCTGTTCTACGATTCCTTGTACATCCTGTGTATCATCCAGAACAATATCCAGATATTCTGCATCACTGCTTAATCCGATTCCAAGCGGAGAAGCAAAAGACATCAACTGATGCGGGGAATATCCCTGACTGTAACTGATCGCGATCTTTGCTCTGCGGAATGCTTTCTGAAAAAAACGCATCAGATCCAGATGACCAATAAAGCGCATTGATCCCACTTTTGAAAATTTTATTCTTGCTTTCATCTTTTTAGTCACTCCATTCTGTTTTCTTTCCATGCATATCTGCTAAAAATTCCATTTTCGTTACGAATTTATGCCTGTCCGATTTTATATGCTATCTGCTTTGTTAAACAAGCCGATTTAATGACATTCGTCCCATCCGCTGTCATATTTATATACTATCTGCTTCGTACTTTTTAGGATTCCACACAGACACCGCAGCCAAACTTTGCAGCACCGCAGCCGGCACATTTTGCACGACAGTTCGGTGTTACGACTGCTTCTTTCGAACGCTCATATTCACGGTATAAAAATCTCTTTGTCACACCGATATCAATGAAATCCCATGGAAAGATCTCTTCTTTGCCTCGTTCCCTTTTCAGATAAAAGTCCATATCAATATTGTGATCGGCAAATGCTTCTAACCATTTGTCATAATGAAAATATTCTGTCCATGCATCATAAATGCATCCACTCTGATATGCCTGTAAGATCACATCATTCAATTTTCTGTCTCCACGGGCAAATACACCTTCTAACTCGGAAACATCTGCATCGTGACAGTTATATTTGATACTCTTTGCATTAAGCTGTGACTTTACTTTATCTAACAGGAAAAACCTCTTTTCTCTGGCCTCTTCTTTAGATACCATCGGTGACCACTGAAACGGTGTGAATGGCTTTGGTACAAAGATCGATGTACTTGTTACGATCTGCACTTTTCCCTGACGTTCTTCCTTTGGAAGTGTGTAATATTCTCTTGCAATCTTGTCCGATAAAACAGCAATCTGTTCGATATCATCATATTCTTCCCCCGGCAGTCCGAGCATAAAATACAGTTTGACACGGTTCCATCCACCCACAAAGGCATCCATGGCACCTTTTAAGATCACTTCTTCGGTAAGACCTTTATTGATCACATTACGCATGCGCTGTGAACCGGCTTCCGGTGCAAAGGTCAGACTGCTTTTACGAATATCCTGTACTTTTGACATCACATCTAACGCAAATGCATCAATACGAAGTGAAGGCAACGAAATATTCACACCTTTATCGCGATATTCGTCGATCAGCCAGTATACAAGTTCCGGGAGTTCTTTATAATCACTTGAACTTAATGAACTAAGTGAGATCTCATCGTGTCCGGTTGATTCTAACATCACTTTGGCACGCTGCTTTAAAAAATCAAGACTGCGTGGACGGATCGGACGATATAACATACCTGCCTGACAGAAACGACAGCCTCGTATACATCCTCTCTGGATTTCTAAGACAACACGGTCCTGTGTTACTTTAATATATGGCACAAGGGGTTTTTCCGGATAATAGGTATCCGACATATCACATTCTACCTGCTTGATCACGGTATCCGGTGCTTCTTTGACCAGTTTATCAAAAGAAGCGATCGTTCCATCCTCGTTATAAGAAGCCTCATAAAATTGTGGTACATAAATTCCCGGAACCTGTGCTGCCATTTTCAAAAATTCGATACGTTCTTTGCCGGAATGTTTCCACTCTTTATACCGATCAAGTAATTCACGATATACCGTCTCCCCTTCACCGATATAAAACATATCAAAAAAATCTGCGATCGGTTCCGGATTATAGGTACATGGACCTCCACCGATTACAAAAGGATCCTCCATTGTACGGTCTTTGGCACACAATGGAATTCCTGACAGATCAAGCACCTGCAAAATATTTGTATAACACATTTCATACTGGATCGTAATTCCAAGAAAGTCAAAATCCTTGATCGGTTCCTGACTTTCTAACGCAAACAAAGGAATATGCTCCTTGCGCATGATCTCATCTAAATCTACCCATGGCGAATAGACTCGTTCGCAATAAACATCGTCCCACTGATTGAACATATCATATAAAATCTGAATCCCAAGATGTGACATACCAATCTCATACACATCCGGAAAACACATACAAAAGCGAACGTCTACTGCTCCGGGATCTTTTTGTACCATATTGATCTCACCACCAATATAGCGGGCAGGTTTTTCTATGGATAATAGTATTTCATCACTTAATGCGAGTTTTCTCATATTCCTTTGTTTTCCTCCATCTTTCTCTATGACTCTTTATTTTGGATTATCATCCAAATGAATATTTTTCATCACTGCTGTAATCTGATCGACTACGATCTGCCAATGGCTGTCATTGTTAAGAAGCTGTTTGACCGTTTCTTTGTTATACGAACCGATCGATACCTGAAAATGAAATGCCATCACCAGTAGCAAAAAAAGCATCCCCGCAATAAGCATACGAACCATGCCAAAGGGATGCCCCTCTTTTGGATTAACTCCATTTTCTCTTTTTTGTCTGATTTCTCTATGAAATCCTGTATCAAAAGAAGACTTTGCTTCTAATATTTTATCCGAACGACGCATTGTCTGTTCTGTATTCATTTCTTCCGGTAATGCCATATTCGTCTTTCCTTTCCAGATTTAGCTATGAAAAACTATATGACATACACTTTTAAAATATGCCTGCTTTTATTCTAACCAGCCAAGTTCAGGATATTCCATACATTTATCACGAGTCAGTAAGATTTTGATCGCATCAACGGCTTTCATCCCGTCAAAAAGAACGTGACAGATCGTTTCCACGATCGGCATTGATACCTGATATTTCTGTGCCAGCTTTAATACGGCTTTGGCAGAATAAACACCTTCCACCACCTGCTTGACTTCAGTTAAGGCATCTTCTACCGAGTAGCCTTTTCCGATCAGATAGCCGGCGTTATGATTACGGCTATGCTCACTGGTGCAGGTAACGATCAGATCACCGATACCGGATAAACCGCCCATGGTCTCTTTCTTAGCACCCATAGCTGTTCCCAAACGGGTGATTTCAGCAATACCACGGGTAATCAAAGCAGCTTTTGTATTATCGCCACAACCTAAACCGTCACAGGCACCTGCTGCTAATGCAATGACGTTTTTTACAGATCCGCCAAGCTCAATTCCGATGATATCAGGGCTGATATATACACGAAAACGCTCATTCATAAAGATTTCCTGTATGTAGATTGCCGTTGCTTTACTTGCCGAACCGACTACAACTGTCGTTGGCATAGCGATCGCAACTTCCTCTGCATGACTTGGACCTGATAAAACCGATACATCAGCCTGTGGGATCTCTTCAACCAAAATATCTCTTAAAGTCGATAATGTAGTTTCTTCAATGCCTTTTGCTACATTGACAATCTTTTGTCCCTCCGGTATCAGAGCAGAGACTTCCCTGGCTACACTTCTTACAAACGGAGATGCTACCGAAAAAACAACCAGATCACGATCAGTAAGAGCTTCTTTCAGATTGCTTGTGATCACGATTGAATCCGGCAGCTTCACACCCGGGAGACGATCTTTATGCTCTCTGTTTTCTTTTAACATATTGACTTCTGCTTCTACTTTTGACCATACAATCACATCATGACCATGTTTTGCAAGCATGATCGCTAATGCAGTTCCCCAACTGCCGGCTCCTAAAAAACTTACTTTACTCATTTGCACCAGCCTCCTTCTCGCTTTTACTTTTCCATAATTTATTCTCATTGCCATTGATCAATCGAACAATATTCTGACGATGCTGGTAATAAGCAAACATTGTAAATAACAGGCTGATAAAAACCATATGAAAGAACTTTTCATCATGATAATGGAATATTACCGTATTAAACGGAATATACCATGCCACAAGTAAAGAACCTACTGATACATATCTTGTCAATGCAACCGCAGCAACAAAAATGGCCAGGCCGATCGGAATCATGATCGGATTGGCAGCAGACATGACAACTGCCGCAGTCACTGCAATTCCTTTTCCGCCTTTGAATCCAAGATAAAACGGATAATTATGACCTAATACAACACCAAGACCGCAATACAGCGATAACAGATACCAGTCATTGTGTACCGGAATGCAATGGCGGATCAAAAGAATCGGAATGATTGCTTTTGCCAGATCACCGACAAACGTAATGATTGCCGGTATCACGCCAAAGTTTCTAAGTACATTTGTCGTTCCTGCATTGCCGCTTCCTAACTCACGAATATCCTTGTGAAAGAACTTTCCGACAAAATATCCGGTTGAAATACAACCGCAAAAATATCCTACAACTAAACATAAAATGATCTCTATCATTGACCTGCTCCTCTATGTTTTTATTTTTCTTTTCTTTCGCGTATAAAGAATTTCAATGATGTTCCTTTGAAACCAAATGCTTCACGGATCTTATTTTCAAGATAACGTGTATAAGAAAAATGCATCAGTTTCTTATCATTGACAAAAATAACAAACGTAGGCGGTTTGATACTTACCTGCGTCATATAATAAATCTTTAAGCGTCTTCCCTTATCAGAAGGCGGCTGCTGCATGGCAACTGCTTCGGCTAAGATATCATTTAATACACCTGTCTGTACACGCATCTGCTGATTCTGGATCACCATATCGAGTACATCAAAAATCTTCGGAATACGCTGTCCCGTCATAGCCGAAATAAAGATAATCTCTGCATATGGCATAAATGACAAAATATCACGGATATCTTCGGTAAATTTTCTTACGGTATGATTATCTTTTTCGATCAGATCCCATTTATTGACAGCAATAATAATGCCACGTCCCCTGTCATGTGCGATTCCGGCAATCTTAGCATCCTGTTCGGTCACACCTTCCACGGCGTCGATCACAAGGATCACAACATCGGCACGCTCAACTGCAGATACAGTACGCAAAATACTATATCGTTCAATCTCTTCTTTAATCTTGTTCTTACGTCGGAGTCCGGCTGTATCAATAAAGACATATTCTTTGTCATCCCATGTGACAGCGGTATCGATCGCGTCTCTTGTCGTACCGGCTACATCCGATACGATCACACGGTTTTCACCAAGAAGTTTATTGATGATCGATGACTTACCGGCATTTGGCTTACCAACTACCGCAATACGCGGTCTTTCATCTTCTTCCTGCTCTACATCCTGCGGAAAAAGAGCTGTTACCTCATCTAACATATCACCGATACCAAGCTTGGCTAATGAAGAAACCGGATGTGGATCACCGATTCCAAGATTATAAAACTCATAGACATCCGGCATCATCTTGTCAAAATTATCAACCTTATTGACAACTAAAACAACCTTTTTTTGTGCTTTACGAAGCATATCTGCCACTTTATAATCCGCATCCACAAGTCCCTGCTTAACATCAACGATAAACATGACAACATCTGCCATTTCAATCGCCATCTCTGCCTGTTCACGCATATCACGCAACATCTGATTATGTGTATCCGGTTCAATTCCACCGGTATCCATGATCGTAAAATTATATTTTAACCAGCTTACATCCGCATAGATACGGTCTCTTGTAACTCCCGGTGTATCTTTTACGATTGCAATTCGTTCTCCCGCCATCATATTAAACAAAGTAGACTTCCCTACATTTGGTCTTCCTACGATAGCAACGATAGGTTTACTCATAGTACACTCCAATCTATCTTTTCATTTACCAATTTCTTTTTTGTGTTTAAGATTCTTTTACATTTCCAGCAAGATAATCTGCTACTTTATCATATAAGAGATCATTGTAAATAATACTCTTTGCTGTCACACCATATGTGCTTGTAAATTTCTTATTCAACGCTTTCTCATCCTTTGCACTGTAATTTTTCAAATATGTTTTTAATTCTGTCTGATAATCTTTATCTGAAACCGTCAGGTTTTCAGCCTGTGCAATCGCATTGTAAAGAATACGGCTTGCAAGTTCATCCTTTGCCGTTGATTCTACCTGCTTGTTATATGCATCTTCTGTTGAATTCATCTGTGCTAAATAATCCTTTAAAGTTGCATTGTTCTGCTTTAAATACGTCTCGATCGAAGTTGTAAGCTGCTTTTTCATTGCATTCAATTCAGCCTTCGGATACTTCTTTATTTTGGAATCATCTGTCACTTTTGAGACGGCAAGTGAACGGATCACAGAAGTTCTTGTCTGTGTCTTATAGTCTTGCACAGAAGTATAATCTGTCAGATTCTTCTTTATAAATGCATCGTTAAGCTTTGGCTCGATCTTCTTTCCCTGTTTGGAGTTGATCGTTACGGTAAAGACAGCCGCCTTACCTGACAGATCCGTATTCGATGTATATGGATCCGGAAATGTAACATTGATATCATAGGTCTTGCCAATTGTCTTTCCGATCAACTGATCTTCAAAGCCAGCAATAAATGTGCCGGAACCAATCTTTAGATCATATCCTTCCGGTGAAGTCTCTTTTGTTAAAGAACCGCCATCAAAGGCTTTGCCATCTACTTTTCCCTCATAATAGATATTAACGGTATCACCTTTTTTTACTTTTCCTTTTTTAATCTTTTTGTAGCTTGTATAACTTTCTAAATCCTGTGCGATCTTACTTTCTACCTGCTTATCAATATCTGCAGTCTTTAAATTGATCGTCTTATAATCAGAAAGTGTGATATATGATTTTGCGTTTTTGATCTCAGTCAGTTCGGAAGTTGATGACTCAGACTTTTTTGAACTGCTCTTTCCATTCGTGATCGCATTTTTTAAGCGATCTCCTGCAGCACATCCGGTCAGGGAACTTACCGTCAGACCTGCACATAAAAAAACTGTAAGTAATTTTTTTGTATTCTTCAAAATTCTTTCCTCCAAATCTTTCTTCTATGCTTTCTAACAACTTTTTACTGTCGTCAGGCAGTGTTTAGAATGCATAATCCTTATATTCCATATATTATCAAATATGAAAGATACCTAACCTATACATTTATATCATATATTACGAAAGGTGTCAAAAGTCTGTCCAAAAGCGTTGACGGTCTATTCAAAAAGAGATATATTATTGTAGGATAACAAGCGATAAGCGATTAAAGCATATGCTTACCATTACCTGAATGAAAATGGTAAGAAGAAAATAAAATAGAAATGGAGAAAATAAATGGCTGGAAGAAAATTTCAAGACACAATGCCTCTGGCTCCCCTAAAGATTGTAGCACTTGGAAATTGTGAAGAGATTGGCAAAAAAATTGATTCGATCATTGTTCAAAGACGTAAAGAAGCATATGGTAAGGCAGATAAGCCCTCATTTATGCTTACGGATTATGACCGTGACACATATCTTGTTGATTATAGCTGTCCTCGTTTTGGAACAGGCGAAGGGAAAGCCGTGATCAATGAATCGATCCGTGGTTCGGATCTCTTTATCATTGCTGATACAGTAAATTATAATGAAATGTATTCTATGCATGGAGATCATACCAATATGTCTCCGGATGATCATTTTATGGATTTAAAGAGAATCATTATGGCTTGCAGCGGACAGCCAAAGAGAATTACCGTGATCATGCCTTATTTGTACGAAGGCCGCCAGCATCTGCGCCTGATCAATGAATCGTTAGACTGTGCACAGGCACTTCAGGAACTGATCGCGATGGGTGTTGAAACGATCATTACGTTTGATGCCCATGACAGCCGTGTACAAAATGCGATTCCAAACAACGGATTTGATAACTTCTTTACGACATACCAGTTTATCTCGGAAATCTTATCCACCAATCCGGATCTGAATGTTGATCCCGACCATTTGATGATGATCAGCCCGGATGAAGGAGGTATGCGCCGTGCCGTCTATTACGCAAGCTTACTTGGCATAGAAATGGGTATGTTCTACCGCAGAAGAGATTATTCTTATATGGTAAATGGAGAACATCCGGTTGTATCTGTCGAATTTCTTGGAAATGATGTTGAAGGAAAAGACGTAATCATTGTGGACGATATGATCGCTTCCGGCAAAACAGCACTTAGTGTAGCCCGTGAATTAAAGAACAGAAAAGCCCGCAAGGTTTTGATCTGTTCTACCTTCGGACTTTTCTCTAATGGTTTTGCACATCTTGATAAAGCTTATGAGGACGGACTTTTTGATGCAATCTATACAACCAATCTTTGCTATTGTCCAAAAGATCTTCGTGAAAAACCTTATTATCATAATGTTGATCTGAGCAAATATATTGCATTGATCGTTGATACATTAAATCATGATACTTCTGTCAATGAGATCCTTGATGCAACCAATCGTATTCAGGAACTTGTGTTCAAACACAACCAGAAGAAAGACTGATAAAACCATTTAAATTGCCACGCTTTCCTTTTGAAGCACGATGCGAATACAAAAGCTTTGGATTACAGCAGGTACAAAGACCGGACAGGTGTATATTTTCTTTTTTGACACCTGCATCTAAAAATTGTAATTCATTGGCTTTCCAAAGGTTAAGCTGATATTTCTTTTTTGGTACATCGGAACAATATGCTATTTCTTTCATTTGTTCCGGTGTATATTTTTTTTCAAATTCTTCAATCACATCCACACTTACCTCATAACAGTCTGCACAGATTGATGGTCCGATGACTACGATCAAATCTTTGGCCATCGTTCCAAACAGTTCATGCATTTTTTGAATTGTCTTTGTACCGATCTTCCCTACCGTTCCACGCCAGCCCGAATGTGACGATGCAATGATATGTCTGACCGGATCGTAAAAAAATAACGGAACACAATCTGCATAAGAAGTGGCGAGACATATTTCTCTTTGATCTGTCACAAGACCATCAATGCCTTTTAATTTCTTTTTGATCTGCTCCATGCAGCTATCTTCTTTTGTAACATATCTGACTTTTGTATCGTGAACCTGATCAGATAGGACAAGATTCCCTGCATGAATTCCGGCACTTTTACAGATCCTTTGATAGTTCCACTCCACGGTTTCTAAAGAATCTCCACGCTCAAATCCAAGATTTAAAGAAGAAAGATATCCTGTACTTTCCCCACCAAATCTTGTTGAAAAGAATGCGTTGACTTCTTCGTAATCATCAAATGCGTGAAAACGTATCAAAGGTACTTCGTGTTTTGTACAAAGATAACATTCCTTCTCCAGATCAAAATAATCTTTCTTTTTTGCATTATAAACGGCATGTTTCCAAAGTGTATCAACCTCTTTGGTATTCTTTTCATTCACTCCTTCTTCACTGTAAAAAGTATTATGTTCTTTTACCTCTGTCATACCCTTTTTCCTCTTTTCTATTTCTGTTTCTATTCTTTTTGGTATTATCGTAACTAAGATCCATATTGGTATTTTGTATTTATTTTGCTGATACTACGCATTTTTTACATGAAATACGATTCAAAAGCATTCACAATATGCTGCATCGTATCACCTTGTATTGCGATCACATCAAAACGACAAGGAGTATCTTCCGGATAACCGTTTTGATACAGATAACACTGAGCCGAACGGATAATATGACGTTGTTTTTGTAATGTAACAGCTTCTAATGCACTTGTACTCTTTTTTTTCGAACGATATTTCACCTCGACAAAGACCAGATAGTTCTGATCGACAGCAATAATATCAATCTCTCCCTGTTTACAATAATAATTTCTCGCAATGATACGATAACCTTTTTGCTTTAAAAACAAAACAGCCTCTTGTTCATAGGCTGTTCCGATTTTACGACGATCTATTTTTTCTTTTTCCATCCATCTTCCCCTTTTTGATCCATTCTGCCCTTGATACGATCCATCGCATCAACATAGACAAGGACTTCCGCTACTACCTGATATAATTCTTTGGGAATATATTCTCCAATCTCAAGATTTGACAGACTGTTTGCCAGCTTTTCATCCTGATGTACCGGAATATCATATTCTTGTGCTTTATCAATGATCTTATCCGCTAAATGACCTCGACCGCTTGCAATTACTTTTGGTGCTTCTTCATCTGGATTATATTCCAATGCAATAGCAGATTTATGCATAGAATCATCTACAATGTCGCGCCCATAAACCACTTTTTTCTTATTCTTTTCATCTGCCATAAGAAACCTCCCTGCTGCTATGCTTCTGTCCTTCCCTGTTTCTTATTATATAAACTTCTGTATAAAACTCTCCCGATGGATCGGACATGGTCCATATTTTTTTAATGCTTCGATATGTGCAGCTGAACCATACCCCTTATGCTGTGCAAAACCATACTCCGGATAAACCTCATCAAGCTCTACCATCATACGATCTCTTGTGACTTTGGCTAAAATGCTCGCTGCAGCGATCGATACACTCTTTGCATCTCCTTTAACAATCCCCACCTGTTTTGTTGTAACCTCAGGTATCGTGACTGCATCAACTAATAGCATATCCGGTGCAGGATTTAACTTACAGATTGCCTGTCGCATTGCTTCATAAGTTGCCTGTAAAATATTGATCTGATCTATTCTTTGTGGTGAAACAATCCCAACACTATATGTAATTGCTTTTTCACAGATTTCATCATACAATTGTTCTCTTTTTTGTTCACTGAGCTTTTTAGAATCATTCAGATACAAAATCGTCGCATCAGGCGGCAGAATGCAAGCCCCCGCCACAACCGGTCCTGCAAGCGGTCCACGGCCGGCTTCATCAATTCCACAGATCAATGAATACTCTGCCCCATACTTTTTTTCAAAGAAATGCATTTGTTCTAAACGTAGCATTTCTTTTTGCAAAGCAAGTTCCTTTTTATGATATTTTTCAATCAGATTTTGTACCCCTTTACGTGGATCTGACTGATATGCATCTAACAGACTTTTTCTTTGCTCCTTCGAAGCCTGCTCTAATTCCTGTCTGATCTGTATAATGGATTTACTCATATACATTTGTTCCTTTCTGCCCTACTGCCAAAAAATCTAGTTTTCCTGTAGCTCTTCCAAACTGATTTTTCCAAGCTTACCTGCACGGAAATCATCCACCAGACATTTTCCGGCCTTGTCTACATCATAGACGCCACCTGTTTTCATATAACCACGGCGCACCGCAATCTTTTCAAGAAGCTGTGCAGATTCTTCTTCTCTATCGATCTGGTAAAAGTCCGATACCGCATTTGGATAATTTTGTGTCAGATAATCAAGCAATAATACACTCAATTCATATATATTAAAAAGATCATCCTTGATCGAGCCAATAAATGCCAGACGAAGTCCAACTGTCTGGTCCTCAAACTTAGGCCACAAAATACCCGGTGTATCTAATAATTCTACGTTTTTATTCAAGCGGATCCACTGCTTTCCTTTTGTTACACCCGGTTTATTACCTGTCTTTGCACAGGCTTTTTTTGCAAAACTATTGATAAAAGTAGACTTTCCTACATTCGGGATTCCAACGATCATTGCACGGATCGGGCGATTTAAAATACCTCGACGACGATCACGCTCAATCTTTGCTTTGCATGCCTCCTGGATCACACCATGTACAGCTTTGACACCATTTCCGTTTTTCGAATTTACTTTTGTAACATAATATCCTTTTTCTTCATAATAATGAATCCATTTTTCTGTGATCGCGGGATCTGCCAGATCATATTTATTCATTAAAATGATCCTTGACTTTCCATTCGCTAATTGATCAATATCAGGATTTTTGCTGCTTAACGGAACTCTTGCATCCACTAATTCAATAATCACGTCGATCAGCTTTAAATCTTCCTGCATTGCTCTTTTTGCTTTTGTCATATGTCCGGGATACCATTGAAATTGCATAACTTGCCTCTTTTCTATTATTTCTTTTTCTTAAATGCGTCAATATGACCGATCAATTCCAAACCGTTTGTTCGAATCCATGCCTTACCAACAATATTTTCTTTCATGATATTTCCTATGTTCGCATTACGACTGTCTTCACAATTGTTCCGGTTATCACATAATGCAAAATATTCGTTATCATCTAACGTAAACGCTTCTAATGCCAATCCACCATTTTCCATCTTTGGAAAATGATATTTCTCATTTAATTTATTGCCATCAATATAGACTTTTCCATCTTTTATCTGTACTTTTTCTCCGGGCAGACCAATAATACGGACAGATGTATAATAATTATGTTCTGAACCGGACTGTTCTACGACTACAACATCATTTCTTTTAACAGAATGTAAATGATATGATATTTTATTGACTAAGATCTTGTCTCCGTTTTTTAATGTCGGGGCCATACTCTGTCCGGATACGGTATATGTAACCATGCCAATGTGCGTAATTGCAAACCCGGCAAAAATAACGATCGCAATCTCAACGACCGTCAGTAGAATCTTGTAAATCAGCTGTTTTCTGGCTTCTTTTCGATTCTCCAGATCAAAATCATATTTCATTTGGAATCTCCTCTACACATATTCCTTGATTTTTTTCAATGCATGCTTGGGAATGATACAGCGATAATGCTCTTTGCAATACTGATCCACATATGGCTGTTTCGAACATAATACACCATATTCTCCCAAATGCTCACAAACATCAATATATTCTTCCAGTTTTAATTTTCCTTTTTTCACCATCAGATACCACATTCCGGTATCCTCTTCTTGGTATAATTTACTTGGAATTGTCTTTTCTAAAGAAAGACTCTGTGCAAAGCTTTCTACCATAGATAAAGAAGAGAAACGGAAAATACGTGCAGCAGATTGTTCTTTTTTCTGCTTTTCGATGTATTTCTTTTCCATCTCCTGTGCATGCTTAGCATAGCCCTCTTTGATAGTATCTTTGGATGCCCCTTTCTTATTCGCCTTTTCTTGTCCGGCATCTGGTATTATATCCATCATATCGCCTGCTTTTTCTCTTGCAGCAGCAATCTCCTTTTTTACTGCATCCAGATTTTCCATATCTTCCGGAGTCAGTTCTCCATCTTCACCGATCATTTCTGTCAGATTATGAAGCTGCTCCATCATTCCCTGAATGCCTTCTTCACTACGATCGGAAAATGTGATTACTAAAGACTCGTCCGGCATTTTCATAAGCTGCATAGAAACCATTCCACTTTCCACCTCATAACCGACTTCTTCTTCTGCACGCTCTACAAGCTGCTCTAAAAATTCTCTGGATTTCTCCTGATCCGTAAAAAAATCTTCTATCGCAAATCCGTACTCTTGCATCTCTTCTACGGACATATGGCATTGTACGGTATTTTTCCCTATTCTCTGAAATTCCATAGTATTCCCTCCTACTACAAATCATTATCCCTATCTTAATCCCTAGCCAAAATAATGTCAACATAATGCAGCCTTTTCTTTTTCATAAATATGAGCCATTTCTTTTCCATAAAACATATCATGACAATTTGCTTTCAAAAGTATGATGTGTCATGAAACTTTACCGAAAAATTTCTTGTAATTTCCGTTAAAACGCCACTGCGATGCAGATAATTTCTAATACATATAAAAAGTTCCGGATAAAAAAGGGGGCATCCTGCGGATACAGGATGCCTTAGGTATGAATTGAAAAAAGGGTAGCAGGTATTAAATACCCACTAACAGTATTAGCATATACTGACTGAAAATCAATGTCAACCACACATTCGTAAAATTCTATGAATATTCTATGAATTAAACTAAATTTTTCTCATTAATGCAAAAAATAATATGCCAGAACGATCAAACCAAGAATGATACGATACCAGCCAAACACTTTAAAGTCATGCTTTTTGATAAATCCCATCAAAAACTTGATCACAAATACCGATACCACAAATGCAGTAATTGTACCGGTCAATAATACTCCGATCTCTGTTCCGGTAAAATGAAGTCCAAATCCTAACATTTTGATAAAACTTGCCCCAAACATAACCGGAATTGCAAGATAAAAAGTAAATTCTGCCGCAACAGTTCTGGATAATCCTAAGACAAGGCCACCGATGATCGTTGCACCGGAACGTGATGTACCGGGCAGCAATGCTGCAACTAATTGAAACATACCAATATAAAAAGCGTATTTGTAACTGATCTCATCAATCGTTGTCACACTTGCACTTCTTCCTTTATTCCAGTTTTCTACAATGATAAATAAAACACCAACGGTGATCAGCATGATCGCAACTGTTTGAAAATTATAAAACATTGCATCAATCTTATCGCCAAGACATAATTCCAGTATGACTGCCGGAATACATGCCACGGCAATTTTAAACCACATTGAAAACTTATCTTTTTTGATCAAGCCTTTCTGTGGTGTTGTAAACGGCCAGATATCCCAAAAGAATAATACAACAACCGCTAAGATAGCCCCTAACTGAATTACAATTAAAAACATTTCTTTAAAGTCATCTGACATCGATAATTTCACAAATTCATCAAATAAAATCATATGTCCGGTACTGCTGACCGGAAGCCATTCTGTAATTCCTTCAATAATTCCAAAGAAAAATGATATAAGATAATTTAACATAATACTCCTCATTCCCAGGCGCTTTTATACTAATGTACATACAATCCCGCTATTTTATTCCATCAGCCTGTTTTTATCCCTTCTAAGGGTTCTTGTTATTTAAGTATTCTGATCCTGATCAAAATAGTATTCTGATCAGTCTGCTGTCTCAATAGAAAGCAATAAACCTTTTTATAAAAGAAATATCATCAGATATGAATGAAATCAATATCTGATGATATCCTTCGTCATAAATCTATCCGGAAATCCGGTTTGATGCTGGATTTATGCTATTATTTTACAACTGCTTTTAAAGCTTCTGTAAGTTTTGGAACGATCTTGTTTAAGTCGCCTACGATACCATAATCAGCCACATCAAAGATTGGAGCTGTCTCATCTTTGTTGATCGCGATGATGATATCAGACTCTTCCATACCTGCTGTATGCTGAATAGCACCTGAAATACCGATAGCAAAGTATACATTAGGACGAACAGTCTTACCTGTCTGACCTACCTGTAACTCTTTAGGCATCCAGCCGTTATCAACTACGGCACGAGAACAGCTTACTGTACCACCGATCACATCAGCTAAATCCTGAAGCATCTTGAAGTTTTCAGCACTTCCTACACCACGTCCACCAGATACAAGGATCTTAGCTTCCATGATATCAACCGTATCAGAAACTTCCTTAACGATGTCAAGGATCTCAACATATTTGTTGTTTGGAGTAAATCCTGGATTGTATTCAATTACTTCTGCTTTTGCTCCGGCAATTGGATCAATCTTCTGCATAACACCAGGACGAACTGTAGCCATCTGAGGGCGATTGTCCGGGCAAGCGATCGTAGCGATCGTGTTTCCACCGAATGCCGGACGAGTCATTAATAACTGGTTATGCTTCTGCTCTTTACCAGGAATTGGATTGATTGGGAAATCACCAATCTCAAGTACAGTACAGTCAGCAGTAAGACCTGTAGCTACTCTGGCTGATACTCTAGGACCTAAATCTCTACCGATTGCTGTAGCACCAACTAATACGATCTCAGGCTTGTATTCGTTGATAATAGATGCAACTGCATGTGCATATGGCTCTGTTCTATAATTCTTTAACTCAGGATCATCAACAACGATAACTTTGTCAGCGCCGTATTCTGCTAACTGGTCTACAAGACCTTTTACATCTGATCCTAATAACATAGCTGTAACGTCTGTGTTCAAATCCTTTGCAAGCTCTTTTGCTTTACCAAGCAATTCAAAAGCAATTCCGCTTAATTCATTATCTACCTGCTGTGCAAAGACATAGACACCCTTATATTCTTCTAAACCCATTTTAGTCACCACTTTTCCTTTATTTATTAGATTACATGTTTCTCTTTTAACTTGTCCATGATATATGTTACTGCTTCGTCAGCTTCAAGAGCAACCTTTTCGCCTGCTCCCTTTCTAACCTTGTCAGAAGCCTTAGCAATCTTTGTAGGTGAGCCTGCTAAACCGAGGTTTGAATCATCTACATCTTTAAGATCAGCTCTTCCCCAAACAGTAACTTCCTTTTCGAATGCATCGAAAATTCCACCAGGAGTCATATAACGAGGCTCATTTAATTCTGAAAGTGCTGTAACAAGGCAAGGCATCTTAGCCTTTACTACATGATAGCCATCATCATACTGACGTTCAACGATCACACTGTCACCCTCAACCTTAATTGCTTTTGCATAAGAGATTACAGGGATATCAAGGTGCTCAGAGATCTGAGGACCAACCTGTGCTGTATCACCATCAATAGCCTGACGACCTGTAATGATCAAATCATAATCAATGTTTCTAAGTGCACCGGCAAGAGTCGTTGATGTAGCCCAAGTATCAGCACCACCTAAAACTCTGTCAGTTACAAGGATTCCATTGTCAGCGCCCATAGCCATAGCTTCACGAAGCACTTCATCTGCTTTTGGAAGTCCCATTGTTAATACAGTTACTTCTGCACCAACTTCATCTTTTAATCTAAGTGCTGCTTCCAAACCAGCTTTGTCATCTGGGTTCATGATTGTAAGCATAGCACCTCTGTCCAAAGTACCATCTGGATTGAATTTAACTCCGCCTTTGGTATCCGGAACCTGTTTAATACATACTACTATCTTCACGGCTTTGTCACTCCTTATCTTTTATAATATTATTTCAATAAGCTTCCAGAAATTACCATACGCTGAACTTCAGATGTTCCTTCGTAAATTTCTGTAATCTTAGCATCACGCATCATACGTTCTACATCATATTCTCTGATGTAACCATAACCACCAAATAACTGAACAGCCTTAGTTGTAACTTCCATTGCAACCTCTGCAGCAGCTAATTTAGCCATAGCAGCTTCTACAGAATAAGAAACTTTCTTACCATCAGCAAATTCCTGTTTCTTAAGAGCAGCCTTGTATACAAGCATCTTGGCAGCTTCTACCTTTGTTGCCATGTTAGCAAGCTGGAACTGAGTATTCTGCTGAGCAGAAATAGCACGTCCAAACTGCTTTCTTTCTTTTGTATACTCGATAGTTCTTTCTAAAGCACCCTCTGCAATACCAAGAGCCTGAGCAGCGATACCAATACGTCCACCATCCAGTGTATGCATAGCGATAGGGAAACCTTTTCCTCTAGGTCCGAGAATGTTCTCCTTAGGGATACGGCAATCCTGGAAGATCAACTCATATGTTGCTGAACCACGGATACCCATCTTCTTTTCTTTTGTACCAAATGTGAATCCAGGTGTTCCTTTCTCTACGATAAATGCAGAGAACTTCTTAACCTTTCTTCCACGTCTGTCTTCTACGATATCAGTGTAAGCAATGATAATATAAAAGTCAGCATATTTACCGTTTGTAATGAAGCACTTAGATCCGTTAAGAACCCACTCATCACCATCTAAAACAGCCTTAGTCTGAACACCCTGTGCGTCAGTACCTGCACCCGGCTCTGTAAGACCGAAAGCACCGATCTTCTCACCCTTTGCAAGCGGAACTAAGTATTTCTGTTTCTGCTCTTCTGTACCGTATGTTAAGATTGGATCTGCACAAAGAGATGTATGAGCAGAAACAACAACACCTGTTGTAGCACAAACTTTTGATAACTCTTCTACGCACATGATGTAAGATAAAATATCTGCACCCTGTCCACCGTACTCCTTAGGAACCGGAATACCTAAAAATCCTAATTTTCCCATCTTCTGAACGTTCTCAAGAGGGAACTGCTCTGTCTCATCAACTTCCTGAGCCATAGGTTTAACTTCGTTTTCAGCAAAATCTTTGAACAGCTTTCTAACCATTTCATGCTGTTTACTTAATGTAAAATCCATGCTTCGTTTTACCACCTTTCCAAATTATATCTATTTACTGTAATCGTAGAAACCGATACCAGTCTTTCTACCAAGCTTACCGGCACGAACCATCTTTCTAATAAGAACATGTGCACGATATTTTGGATCACCAGTCTCATGGTAAAGTACATCCATGATAGCGAGGCAGATATCAAGACCAACTAAGTCACCTAATGCTAAAGGTCCCATTGGATGATTTGCACCAAGCTGCATAGCTGTATCAATACCTTCAACAGATGCAACACCATCTGCAAGGATACCAACTGCTTCGTTGATCATTGGGATAAGAATTCTGTTTACAACAAAGCCAGGAGCTTCTTTTACTTCTACAGGAGTCTTACCGATCTCTTTTGAAATTGCAACAATCTTGTCGTTTACTTCATCTGTAGTATTCTCACCACGTATTACTTCGATCAGCTTCATTACAGGAGCCGGATTGAAGAAGTGCATACCGATTACAGGTCTGTCGATGCCTGCACCGATTTCTGTAACAGATAATGAAGATGTATTTGTAGCAAAGATACAATCTTTCTTACAGATATCCTGTAACTCTTTGAATGTCTGTTTCTTGATATCCATAACTTCAAGAGCAGCTTCAACGATCAGATCACAATCTGTACAAATCTCTTTTGTACCTGTTGTGATTTTTGCAAGGATAGCGTCAGCAGCAGCCTGCTCCATCTTTCCTTTTGCAACTCTTTTTTCAAAACCTTTTGCAATCTTATTCTTACCGTTTGCAGCAAATTCATCATTGATATCGCATAAGCAAACTTCATAACCTTCTGTCTGAGCAAATGCCTGAGCAATGCCAGAACCCATAGTACCTGCACCAATTACTCCAACTTTCATTTTATTACCTCCATTAATTAAGCAAAGAATCTTCTTTGCATTTATTTTAATAATGCTTTATCTGTCTGCCGGCCTATAACGACAAAGCAATAAGAAATCTCTTTTGTCCTGTCATTACTGTGCAAACAGACAAAACATCATTTTTACCATATGTAACATTGTATATCCTCTGCCAGTACAAAGAATTATTCTGTCACTAAAAAGCTTTGATTAGCAATTCTTAAAAGGAACTACCTTTAACTTCTTTTCTTTATCTTTCTCTAAGAAGTTACCCATTCCGGCTTTCTGGTCTTCTGTTTCAAAACAGTCACCGAAAAGCTTTTCTTCGATCACGATTGCCTGATCCATATCTACCTGAAGACCATCGTTGATTGCCTTCTTGCAATTACGAACAGCGATCGGAGCGTTCTTTGCGATCGTAGAAGCTAACTTCTGAGCTGCCGGGATCAGTTCCTCAGCAGGATAAACAGCATTTACAAGACCAATACGGTAAGCTTCATCCGCTTTGATATTACGTGCACTATAGATCATCTGCTTTGCCATACCAACACCAACTGTTCTTGCAAGTCTCTGTGTACCACCAAATCCAGGTGTAATACCAAGGCCAACTTCAGGCTGTCCAAACATTGCATTTTCAGAGCAGATACGAATATCACAGCTCATGGAAATCTCACATCCGCCACCAAGAGCAAATCCGTTTACTGCTGCAATAACAGGAATTGGGAATGTCTCTAACTTACGGAATACATCATTTCCCTTTTTACCGAAAGCTTCGCCTTCTGCTTTTGTTAATGTACTCATCTCTCCGATATCAGCTCCGGCAACAAATGACTTATCTCCGGCACCTGTGAGAATCAGACATCTTACTGTGTCTAAATCTACGGCATCTAATGTAGCATTTAACTCGTCAAGAACCTGACTGTTTAATGCATTTAAAGCCTTTGGACGGTTAATTGTAATAGTAGCAACTGCTCCATCTACTTCATATAAAATGAAATCCATAACGGTCAATCTCCTTTTTATAAATTAGTCTCTCTCTACGATTGTGCTGCAGCCCATACCGCCACCGATACAAAGTGTAGCAAGGCCTCTCTTAGCATCCATCTTCTGCATCTCATGAAGAAGTGTAACAAGGATACGGCATCCTGAAGCTCCAACCGGATGACCAAGTGCGATCGCACCACCGTTTGGATTTAACTTAGAAAGATCAAAGTGAAGATCTTTACCAACTGCTACAGACTGTGCAGCGAATGCTTCATTTGCCTCATATACATCAAAATCATCAATTGTAAGACCAGTCTTAGCTAATACTTTCTTAGTAGAAGCAACAGGACCTACACCCATGATAGAAGGATCCACACCGCCAAGAGCACCTGCAACAAATGTAGCCATAGGCTTAACACCTAATTCTTTTGCCTTTTCTTCGCTCATAACAACGATTGCAGCAGCACCATCATTGATACCTGAAGCGTTACCTGCTGTAACCATTCCGCCCTCTTTACCTGAGCAGCATTTTAATTTTGAAAGACTCTCTGCTGTTGTTCCAGGACGTGGTCCCTCATCTTTATCAAATACAACAGTACCTTTTCTTGTCTTAACTTCTACAGGAACGATCTCATCATCAAATGCGCCTGCCTTAATAGCTGCTTCACACTTCTGCTGGCTGTTTGCGGCAAACTCATCTAACTCTTCACGAGTAAGTCCCCACTGCTCAGCAACGTTCTCTGCTGTGATCATCATGTGATACTGGTTAAATGCATCCCATAAAGCATCATTAACCATTGTATCGATTAACTTACCATTGTTCATACGGTATCCGAAACGTCCCTGCATCATAGCATACGGAGCCATTGACATATTTTCCATACCACCTGCAACAACGATATCTGCATTACCTGATTCGATCATCTGTGCTGCCATATTTACACAGTTAAGACCTGAACCACAAACAACATTTACTGTAACCGCAGGAGTCTCGATAGGCAGACCAGCCTTGAGAGAAGCCTGACGTGCAACGTTCTGACCTAAACCGGCCTGGATAACACAACCCATATACACGTGATCAACCTGATCAGCCGGAACTCCTGCTCTCTTAAGAGCTTCTTTAATAACGATAGAACCTAAAACAGGTGCCGGAGTTGTGCTAAGACCTCCACCCATTTTACCAATTGCAGTACGGCATGCGCCTGCCAAAACTACTTTCTTTGCCATAATTCTAATTCCTCCTTAATTGATTAAATATATAGACATAACAATGCTATATTATCGTACTCCACTGCTTAATAATATATCAAAGCATCTAATTTATCAAGCGTTTTTCGTCAACACTTTATCGAAAATGTCGAAAAAAGGCGCTAAATCTTCCATATCATGTTGAAAATGCCGTGGTTGTTGAAAAGATTTCCCAAAAGTGTTATTTTATTAGATAGAACAAAAATACAAAGATAGGATGATTTTATCATGCATCTGTGTTTTTTCTATGTATGTCTATCGTGACAGCGGTGCTTCACGATAGCATTATTAAATTTGCATCGCAGAAATGAGGTTAATTATGGATTTTAAAACATTATACACCCAAAAGCTTACAACAGCCGAAGAAGCTGTCAAGGCTGTCAAATCCGGTGACTGGGTAGATTATGGATGGTGTACGGGCACTCCGGTAACTCTTGACCGGGCAATGGCAAAGAGACTTACGGAACTTACGGATGTTAATTTTCGTGGTGGTATTCTGATGTGGAAACCGGCTATTTTTGAGATCGAAAATCCTGCAGAACATATGACATGGAATTCATGGCATATGGGTGGTATTGAAAGAAGAGCGATTGCTGAGGGATTCTCTTTCTATGCTCCGATCCGTTATTCAGAACTTCCAAGATATTACAGAGATTCCAAAACACCGTCTAATGTAGCGATGTTCCAGGTTGCTCCTATGGACGAGCATGGTTTCTTTAACTTCGGACCAAATGCTTCTCATATGGCTGCATGCTGTGAAAAAGCCGACACGATCATTGTAGAAGTAAACAAAAATATGCCTCGCTGTCTTGGTGGTTTTGAAGAAAGCATTCATATCAGCCAGGTGGATATGATCGTAGAGGGATCTAATCCTGATATCGCATCGATGGGTGCTGCCGCTCCTGCCACAGATGTCGATCAGGCTGTTGCAAAATATATTGTAAACGAAATCCCTGATGGTGCCTGCTTACAACTTGGTATCGGTGGTATGCCAAACGCAGTAGGTTCTCTGATCGCAGAATCTGATCTGAAAGATCTTGGTGTACATACGGAAATGTATGTCGATGCTTTTGTTGACATCGCAAAAGCCGGTAAAATTACAGGTCTTCGTAAAAACATCGATAAAGGCCGTCAGGTATATGCATTCGGTGCAGGAACACAAAAGCTGTATGATTATGTCAATGAAAATCCTGAATGCATGAGTGCACCGGTTGATTATACTAATGATATCCGTCAAATCAGTGCATTAGATAACTTCATGTCAATCAACAATGCAGTCGATATAGACCTTTACGGTCAGATTAACGCAGAATCAGCAGGTACAAAACAGATCAGTGGTGCCGGTGGACAGCTTGACTTCGTTCTGGGTGCATATCTTTCTAACGGAGGAAAATCATTCATCTGTATGTCTTCTACTTTCAAGAAAAAAGACGGTACGGTAGAATCACGTATCAAACCAACTTTGGATAATGGTTCTATTGTTACGGATACACGTGCAAACGTACATTACTTTGTTACAGAGTATGGTATCGTAAATTTAAAAGGTCTTTCTGCATGGCAGAAAACAGAAGCAATCATTTCTGTAGCACATCCTGATTTCCGTGATCAGCTGATCAAAGAGGCTGAAAAGATGCATATCTGGAAACGTAGTAATAAACGGTAATACCGTTTAAAGAACATGTCTATCCAAGCTTTTTTTTGCATTTTTTACATTACAAACATAAAAAATGCAAAAAAAGTTAGCACAACAAAAAATTTTCAGGTAATAAAACAAAATACAGTTTTAATACAAAAAAGAAGCATGATGCAGATTAATTTGCATCATGCTTCTTTTCGACTTTTCCTATTTATTGAATTTTATTTTGTTTTTCGTTCCAGCTTCACATTATAATTAGAATTATATTTTCTATTTTTCTAATTTTGCATCTGCTTTGCTCTGGAATTTTTCATTTGCCACAATAAAGCGCTCATGTTTTCCCTCACCAATCTTTCCGGTTTCATCATATGCTTCTACTTTGAAAGTAAGTTTTCTTCCCTCTACTTCTACAAGCTCCGACTCACAATGGATCTTCATTCCTATCGGTGACGCAGCTATATGAGATACGTTCATCAAAGTACCAACGGTTCCCATACCTTCTTCTAATTCAGAGGCAACACTGGTATAAGCTGTCTTCTCCATCAAAGCAATCATGGCCGGTGTTGCATAGACCATTAATTCACCGCTTCCCATTTTCTTTGCCGATAATTCTTTTGTCACTACTACTGTCTGTTCTCCACGTATTCCTTTTTCTAACATCATTTTTCCTTTCTTTTTGCCGGATTTCTTTTACTTTAATCCTGTATATTTTGATTTTTCTAATAAAGCTACTTATGCTCTTCGATCGGCTCTTCATCAAACTCTACGATCACATAATATCCTCTTTCAGTATGTTCAATATTTTTTACAACACCTTCTGATGTATGAATTCTTTGGTTTACTTTATAACATCCTGACATTGCAACAGCAGGATCAATAATATAAGTATAATTTAATGCAACTTTTTTTTCACTGACATGAACCTGCTGACCCGGTTCTACCAGTCCGGGACGTTCCATTTTGAAACGCATTTCCCTCATAAAACCCCTTCTTTCTTTTAAAACTTCTTTTGCATTTACACTATTCCACTATGCATTTCTATGATCTGCGTATAAATTCTGTCGAGCACTTTGGACAAGTGATTGCAATCTTTCCTTTCCCTTTCGGCACACGAATGGATTGTTTGCAGCATGGACATTTAAAGAAACGGTGCGTCTTCCTTTGTGCAAATCTTCTTTGTTTCTTTGTAAACCATCTTTGTATTCTGACAAAATACTTTAAAAATCTTTCATTTTCTGCATAGCGCTTATAATGATTTCTTGAAAATATGCGAAAATACGAATATACAAGCATACAAACTGCCACAAGATTTACAATTGAACGTATCTTAAAAGACGGTAAGAACAATTCAATCACTAATAATACAACTGCAACTACAACAATAAAATTACTAAGCTGATCTACGCCATATCTCCCTTGCATAAATCGTTGCAAACGCTCTCTCATATTGATTTAAATTCCTTTCTTCCTAACTTACTTATCATTCTATACTTGTCGAATAGAAATACAATGTACTAGGATTGAAGAATTCTAAAATGTATATAAATAACCTGAAATTCGAATATATTTCGTAGATTTTGTATAAAAAACGTGTGTTTTCTATTTCACAACAAAGTGTAACGTCCGTTTATTTTCAAAAGTTTCTTGATAATCCTTTACACATTACAGGAATGACAATTACGGCATATGCATTTAACTCTGTGTTTTCGGATCAGGACTTGCACTTGGCTGCATTATATTCTTATAGGAATCCAACATATGAATTCCATCGTCCATTGGCTCATATGTTACTTCGATCACATCATTTGGCGAAAGCAGGATCAGAGATTCATCTTCTTTAAATGCTTTTTTATAAACCTGATGGTCAGCATCCTTAATATAAACCATTGTACCATCTTCCGTATCAATAAACTGAACACTTTCTATCGTGATAGTCTGCGTCTTACTTGTCTTCTTATCTTTTATTCCTTTGCCACCTGACGCAAGAAGCTTCTTATAGTTCTTAAACAATTCCGTCTGGCTTGTTGCTGTTGCAACAAGATTGTATTGTGATACATTAACCATGGCATACATTTTTACTAATCCGGCTGCATCTTTTAACACCATAATGTAAGTTGGCTCTCCATTAACATTGATCAAACTTGGGAACGATGCTTTATAGCCCTTTTCCTGCACTTCACCTTCCGCAGAATCCATTGCCGAATGTTCTTCCGCTCCAGATACTTTATAATATTTTGCCTCGGAAGTCCTCTGGTTCATCAAGACAAAGCCTATATTAGACTGGTCACCTGTAACAGAAGTAACACCGGTATAGATCCATACATCATCTCCAATGATCTTATAACCATAATCATCTGTTGCCTGACGACAGCCTTTCTGCCCGATAATGCTGTTCCAGAAACCGTTAGAAAGAGAACCTTTCCAATCGTATTTTCTTATTAAAAGATCTCCATCATAAACATAATCCACCCAAGATGGTATTTCGTTTATTTTATAATATTTACATTTTCCATTGATCGGATTACAAATGATCACACCATTGACATCCATGCCTCCAAAAAGTCCGATCTTTGCTGTCAATGTAGGACAGATATAATATGGATTTCCACTGTCATCAATCTCAAAATGATACCCTGAAATGATCTTCGTCGGATATCTGAATTGAACATGGCGCTGCAGATTATAATTAAAATAAGCAGATGGAACATATTTCATCCCTTCTTTTAATGCAACATATTCTGCATTGGAATTGATCGGATTAACCTTAACATAGCCAGGAATACCTTTATCTCTATTATTAAACCACTTAAAAAAGCTTGCGTATTTCAGACTTGAAACCTTCATTGGTGATTTTTTAATGCTGATCTGTGTATAGTCTTTTTCTACTTCGTATTGGCTGACAACATCTGATAGAGAACCAATCTTTCGATTACCAAACACGCGGGCACTCTGTGTATCCATCAATGCAATATCTGTCACCTTATCAGACTGTGCAATATCTGTTGCAAAATCTTTTTCTTCTACCTTCAATAAAGAAGCATATGATTTTGCACGTAAAAAGGTACTTCCCATCAAAGATCCCACTACAAAAACAGTAACAACCGCTAATGCAAGCAGAAAGAAAAATTTACTTACTCCGGAAAGATGCTGCATTTCTGTCTTAAAGTGCATCTTCTGTCCCTTAAACATTCTTTTTAAAAGCCGGGATGCAAAAATTGCTCCAAGCACAATACAGATCCAGAATGCAGTTCCCCAGAAATACACTTCATGAATATTGATTGCCGGGAACAGTGCATAATAATACACTCCTACGATCAATAGGAACAAACTCGTTAATACAACTGCTACTTTTCTCTTCATCTCGAAACCCCTTTCTTTTCCGATATCCTTTTTGAACCCTTTTATGAAATTTTGGGTATAAAAAAAGCACGAGACGGGATTCGAACCCGCGACCCTCGCCTTGGCAAGGCGATA
>OGCN01000421.1_pt1 | contig 71507 bp, 55 predicted proteins | sample 1570181 | NCBI WGS metagenome assembly OGCN01 (sample SAMEA4370584, study PRJEB24528) | human gut metagenome | reverse complement strand
AACCCACGTATCTAGCTTGGAAGGCTAGTGTTCTACCATTGAACTACACCCGCATGTGATGTACTGTCTCACAACGAAATTTATTTTAGCACAGTTTTTTTGAAAATGCAAGGGGTTTTTTGAAATTGTTCAGAAGATTATAGCTTTATAGAAAACGAAAGTTCATTAATTCACTTTTCTAAGTTTTTAACAGACTTGCCAGATTGGGAGTTTGTAGTTAGGAGGTTTAAGAATGGACAGCCCTCTTATCCTTTGTAATATACAAAAATGCGCCTTAGAGCAAGTTCAAGCTGCGGTTGAGCAGTTTGGACGCAGTGATACGAAGCATTTTGTATATTACAAAGGATAAGAGGCGTCAGTTTAGCCATTTAAACAACATTCCCCTATTAAAAACGCTCATCTCATGTTATACTGAAAAGGTTCGAATGAAAAGCAGCCTGCGGAGTACATTTCCGTAGGTTTTTTATTCAAACAGAGCTGGGAAGTTCTGTTTGAATCCCGTATTGAATAAAAGAACCTGCCTGGCAGGATTTATTTTTGTTGGAAGGAGTATGTAATGCGCTTTTTATTATGCGGAATTAATGCGAAATATATCCACTCAAATCTGGCGATTTTCAGCCTGAAAGCTTATGCTGACAGGAAGAAGATTCCGGGAGCGGAGATTATTTTAAAAGAATATACAATTAATAATTATGTGGAGGATATTTTACAGGATTTATATGAGGAAAAGGCTGATGTTGTTATTTTTTCCTGCTATATATGGAATATTTCTTTTGTGCGAGAACTGGCGGCGGAGCTTAAAAAAGTGAGTCCTGATGTGAAAATCTGGGCTGGTGGTCCGGAAGTTTCTTATGCAGCGAATAAATTTTTGATGGAGAATCCAACATTTGACTTGATTATGCAGGGAGAGGGAGAGGAAGTTTTCTCTGAACTGATTCGCTTAACAGTGGAGGAAAAATGTCGGATTAAAGATGTATACAAACAATCAGAAAGTAAAAAAGTCTTATCGGGGATTGTGGAAAAGAGATATTCCATAGAAAGGAAACAAGCTGTAAAAGAGGAAAAAGATATAGAAGATAAACATTTCGCAGGAGAAGATAATGTCTATCCAACGAATTATATAGATATGTCAAAACTCCAAAAGTTACAGGGAATTGCAGTCTGGGATTTTTCAGGAGAAGCAGCTTTAGGAAATGCTGAGAGCAATATAGGAAATAAAACGAAAATCATCAATACAGGGTTTGCTACTTTGATGAATATGGATACGATTCCATTTGTGTACGAAGATTTTCATCTTTTTGAACATAAGATTTTATATTATGAGACGAGCAGAGGATGTCCGTTCTGCTGTAGTTACTGCCTTTCTTCTGTGGATAAGACGGTAAGATTCCGTTCTTTGCCGATTGTGAAAAAAGAGCTGGATGCTTTTCTTGAAGCAAAAGTTCCACAGGTTAAGTTTGTTGACAGGACATTTAACTGCAACAGGCAGAGGGCGATTGATATCTGGAGTTATCTGGTGGAACATGATAACGGAATTACGAATTTTCATTTTGAGATTTCATCGGATTTGCTTGGTGAGGAGGAGTTAGAGCTTTTTGCAAAGATGCGTCCGGGTCTGATTCAGCTTGAAATTGGAGTGCAGTCCACAAATGGGGAGACGGTTGATGCGATTCATCGGCATATGGATTTAGATAAGCTTTTTCATTATGTGGACAGCGTACATGAACTGGGAAATATTCATCAGCATTTGGATTTGATTGCCGGGCTGCCATATGAGAATTATGAGAGATTTGGATGCTCATTTGATGATTTATATGCACATGAGCCAGACCAGCTTCAGCTTGGATTCCTTAAAGTGTTAAAGGGAACGATGATGGAGGAAGAAGTCAAAAAGTACAGCATTCTATATCGTAATCAGCCGCCATACGAAGTACTTGGAACAAAATGGCTCTCTTATGACGAGATTATTTTATTAAAAGGTGTGGAGGAGCTTGTAGAACTCTATTACAACAGTGGTCAGTATACATTAACTTTAAAATATGCTGTTCCATTTTTTGAGAGTCCATTCCGCTTCTATGAAATGTTTTCAGCATGGTACCGGGGAAAAGGCTATCATAAGCTGAATCACAACCGACTCGAAAAGTATAATATTCTTCGGGAGTTTTTAAGAGAACATATAGATGAAAATGAATGGGATACTTTAGATGAGATTATGCTATATGATATGTATCTTCGAGAAAATGTAAAAGGAAGACCTGCATGGGCAAAAGATACTGCACAATACAAGAAAGAGTGGAAAGCATTATACAGAGAACAGGGAGAAAAACTTTTTCCAGAAGATGTGCAGGCAGGAATTTATGATTCAAAGAGGGCAGCCAACCAAAGTCATATCGAAGTATTTGAAATTAATATAAAGAAGTTTGAGCAGAGTGGGCAGGTGGAGAAAAAACAGGTGTTTTGCTTATTTGATTATAGCAGAAGGAATCCGCTAAATCGGGCGGCTAGAACTGTAGAGTGGGAAATATTATAATAAGTGAACAGCAGGTTACGATGTTGTTGATAATGATATAGGATAGTAAATCCTGATAAAATAGAGACTTGAATGTACGACAGAAATGACTTAAAATAAAAAAGAATGTTCAGGAGAACAAAAAAAGTCTGTATGTTTATAACAATAAAAGTATTTTTCAAGCAAGCGCCATAGCAAGGTCAGAGTGAGAGATATAGTGATTTCTGTTCTGAAGTGCTGTATCTTTGAAAGATGCGAAATCACTATATGAAGTTAGAAAATGAAGACGGACGCATTTTATATAGTTTATTTTAGAAAGGAAGTTTTAGTATGAAGTCAGATGGCACAAAGAAAAGACAGAGAATTGCTACAGTTGTAGTTGTATTAGTAGTTATCGCGATGGTTATCACAACAGTCGTTCCAGCAATGATGATGTAGGATTCAAAAACACATCAGAGTTTTTGAATATGAATGAGAGAAATGAATTAAATAAATCATGATCTATAGGGTAGAATGATATTTTATTTAATAGAATTTTAAGAAAGTAAAAGGGTGCAATATGAAAAAAAGAGTAGGGATTATCATACTTGTATTGCTTCTTCTTATTTTAGCAGGCGGCGGGGCGGCGTTTTATTATTATTATTCCAAGTATATTAATATTGACGCAATCTATCCGGGAATGACAATTCAGGGGATGTCTGTCGGCGGAATGACACGGGAAGAGGCAAAGGCAAAAGTACAGGAATATGTAGATAAGGTATCGCAGGAAACGGTTACATTGCAGGTGAAAAAGAAAGAGAGTACATTTGCTCTTTCCGATATTGGCCTGAAATGTACAAATATGGATGTGGTAGAGAAAGCATATGATTTTGGAAAGACAGGGAATGTCTTTAAGCGTGTCATTGAAGTAAGAAAGCTTGAAAAGGAAGGGATGGATTTTCCACTTACCTTTTCTGTAGATAAGGCAGAGACGAGGAAGATTGTTAAGAAGAAGGCGAAGAAGTTCCTTGCAAAGAAAAAGGATGCCACTATTACAAGAAAAGATGGAAAGTTTGTTATCACAAAGCAGGTAGATGGTGTAGATATCGACTTTGAGGCAAATGCAGACAAGCTTGCAGAAGTCTTTAGCAAAAAAGACTGGAATCACAAGTCTGTTGTATTTCCGATGGATTATACGTTAGATAAAGCAAAGCATACGAAGAAGGAGCTTTCAACAATTAAAGATGTGCTTGGAACATTTACAACATCTTATGCAGGCTCTGCTTCTGGAAGATGCGCTAATGTAGAGAATGGAGCAAGCCTGATTAACGGAACTTTACTGTATCCGGGAGATTCTTTCTCTGTTTATTCAAAAGTAGCACCATTTACAGCGGATAATGGATACCATCTTGCAGGTTCTTATTCGAATGGACAGACAGTGCAGACTTATGGTGGAGGAATCTGCCAGGTATCTACAACACTTTACAATGCGGTTTTAAGAGCAGAATTAAATGTAACAGAGCGATCGAATCATTCAATGACGGTACATTATGTTCCATTATCTGCGGATGCGGCGATTTCCGGAACAGATAAGGATCTGAAGTTTACCAATAATCTTGATCATCCAGTATATATTCAGGGAGTAGCTGGAGGAAGCAGTATTACATTTACTATTTACGGTAAGGAATATCGTGCTTCAAACCGAAAGGTAGAGTATGTATCCGAGACTGTTTCTACAAGAGGTCCTTCCGAAAAAGTAATCAAGGATAACACGATGGAAGAGGGCAAGCGAGTTGTAGAATCCAATGGACGTACTGGTTACACAGCAAGACTGTGGAAGGTTGTATACATAGATGGAAAAGAGACGAAGAGAACGCAGGTGAATTCCAGTTCTTATATGTCCACTCCATCCGTTGTCCGTGTCGGAACAAAGAAAAAGGAAGTGCCAAAGCCAACGACGCAGAAGAAAGATGAGACAGCAAAAGCTGGTGAGAAGGCAGAAGGCAGCAAAGGTACGACAGGAAATAATAATCAGGGAGCAAATAAGGCGGAGTAGGCGGTGAGCCTGCTTCCGCTGTGGGAGTGTATATTATGCGGATAGGAAAGGTAAAAGAGAGTATTTTAAAACGCTCGGTACTAAGACAGTTGCATAACCACAGTGAAAAAGGCTCTCCGGCACCCGGTGAGGATGCCGGAGTTCTTTTTATGCCGGAATTTATGCCAGAGTTTACACAGGGATTTTCGGGAAAAAACGGTGTGGCAATGGCAGTAAATCCGGTGGAAGGCTGGACATTTGCAGCAAAAAGAGCAGTCTACGGTGCAGTAAATAGTATGCTGGCAGCGGGAGCAGCTTCAAAAGCGATTTCGCTCAGTATTCTTATGCCGGAAGAAGCAGAGGAAAAACAGTTAAAGGCATTGATAAAAGAAATCGACAGCCTTTGTATGCAGGAAAATATTTTAGTGCTTTCCGGGCATACAGCGGTGTCACCGTATGTCAGCACACTTATTTTATCGGTTACTGCAATGGGAAGTATTACGAGAAATAAGGAAAACATTGTAGTAAGCAAGGAGAGCATAGCGGATAGTAAGGGAAACACAAAGCAGGTAGCTGTAGTGAATGCGGATTTAGATTTAGTTGTTGCAGGAACGGTCGGCAGAGAAGGTGCGGCTATGCTTGCGGCCGAGTATGCGAAACGATTAGAAGAAAGATACGCACCGTCCTATGTTGAGGCGGCAAAGCATTTATTTGATGATGGCTCTATGACGGCAGTAGCGGACATTTTACAGGAAAAAGAAGTTGTTTCTGTACATGATGTGCGGGAAGGCGGTATTTTTGCCGCACTCTGGGAAATGGCAGCGGCAGCCAATGTCGGACTGTCTATTGATCTTAAAAATATACCGATCAAGCAGCATACGATAGAAGTATGCGAATATTTTAATTTAAATCCATATATGCTTCGGTCCGGCGGAACATTGCTTCTTGCCTGTGCAAATGGAGCCAGAATTGTCGAGCAGTTGAAAAATGCCGGAGTGCAGGCGGCAGTGATCGGACAGACGACTGCAGGAAATGACAGACTGATTCGCTATGATGATGAGGCTCGTTTCTTAGAGCCGCCGAAGATGGATGAGTATTATAAAGTAAATTAGATAAAGGAGAAAAATTATGCGTCATGAAATTTTACGAATGCTGGAAAATAACAGCAGAATAGATTTACACGACCTGGCAATTATGCTTGGAACCGATGAGAGTGTTGTATTAGAAGAAATCGAAAAAATGGAGAATGAGGGAATCATCTGCGGATATCCTACCCTTATTAACTGGGATAAAACAGACACAGAGAAAGTAACAGCATTTATCGAAGTGCGTGTTACCCCACAGAGAGGACAGGGATTTGAAAAGCTGGCAGAGAGAATCACAAACTACCCGGAAGTAAAGTCCATTTATCTGATGTCTGGAGCTTTTGATTTTGCTATCTTTTTAGAGGGTAAAACTTTAAAAGAAGTCTCCATGTTTGTCTCCACAAAGCTTTCTACATTAGAAGCAGTTGCCGGTACAGCAACACATTTCGTCCTGAAAAAATATAAAGATCACGGTATGATTCTTATAGATAAAGAGCCGGCAAACAGAATGAAGGTGACACCATGAGAAACCCTTTATCCGATAAAGTAGTACAGATGAAACCTTCAGGAATCCGTAAATTTTTTGATTTAGTACAGGAAATGCCAGATGCTATTTCCCTTGGTGTAGGTGAGCCGGACTTTGATACTCCGTGGCATATCCGTGAGGAAGGTATCTATTCCTTAGAAAAAGGACGTACTTTCTATACATCCAATGCCGGATTGTTAGAACTTCGAAAAGCAATCGCACACTACATGTATCGTAAATATGAACTTACTTACAATCCTGCCCACGAAATCGTTGTGACTGTTGGTGGAAGTGAGGGAATTGATCTTGCTCTTCGTGCGATGCTGAATCCGGGAGACGAAGTTATTTTGCCAGAGCCAGCTTTCGTCTCTTATCTCCCATGTGTGAAGTTAGCGGACGGTGTGCCTGTAACAATTGACTTAAAAGAAGAGAATCACTTTAAGTTAAAGCCAGAAGAATTACTTGCAGCAATTACCGATAAGACAAAGATTCTGATTTTATCCTATCCAAACAATCCGACAGGTGCGATTATGACCCGTGAAGACTTAGAGCCGATCGCCGAAATCGTAAAAGAAAAAGATCTGTATGTCATTTCTGATGAAATTTATGCAGAACTTACTTATGGACAGAATCACTGTTCTATCGCTTCTCTTCCAGGAATGAGAGACAGAACGATTATCATCAATGGATTCAGTAAATCCTTTGCCATGACCGGATGGAGAATGGGATTTGCCACGGGTCCGGAACTTATCATGCAGCAAATATTAAAGATTCATCAGTTTGCGATTATGGCAGCACCGACAACAAGCCAGTACGCAGCAATCGAAGCAATGACAAACGGGGAGGAAGACGTTCAGATTATGCGAAATGCATATAATCAGCGCCGTCGATTTGTCTTAGAACTCTTCTCCGAAATGGGATTGAAATGTTTTGAGCCAGAAGGCGCATTTTACATGTTCCCATGCATCAAAGAATTTGGCATGACCTCCGATGAATTTGCAAACCGCTTCTTACGCGAAGAAAAAGTAGCCATCATTCCGGGAACAGCATTTGGAGACTGCGGAGAAGGATTCCTTCGAGTATCCTATGCTTATTCTATCGAAGAATTAAAAGAGGCATTAGGTCGTCTGGCTAACTTTGTGGAAAGATTACGTAAAGAGAAAAATCTGTAATAGTAGTAAATAAGAAATATCGAGGAATAAATTATGGTAAACATCGTATTACATGAGCCGGAAATGCCGGCCAACACTGGAAATATCGGAAGAACCTGTGTAGCAACAGGGAGTGTTCTTCATTTAATCGAGCCACTTGGCTTCAAAATCAACGACAAAATGCTCAAACGTGCCGGACTTGACTACTGGGATAAATTAGATGTTCGTACTTATGTGAACTTCGAGGACTTCCTTGCAAAGAATCCAGGAGCAAAAATCTATATGGCAACCACAAAGTCAAAACAAACTTACACAGATGTAGAATACGAAGACGGCTGCTACATCATGTTCGGAAAAGAAAGCGCCGGAATCCCGGAAGAAATTCTTCTTGAACATAAAGAAACCGCTGTTCGTATCCCAATGCTCGATCATATCCGTTCACTGAATCTTGGAAACTCTGTAGCAATTGTTTTGTATGAAGCACTGAGACAGCAGGGGTTCAAAGAATTAAAGCTTGAAGGACAACTCCACAAATACGAATGGTAAATCTGAGTTGCCGCAGGCAAGGGAGACGCTCCCCCCCCAAGAGCCCATAGCCTATATTTGTGACTCTATCGCTGCGGTTTAAATATTCCTTAAAGGTTCGCATTCAATCTTCGCTAAGACCACAAATATAGGCTATGGGCTTTTTTGGGGAGCTGTCTTTCAACTGACTAGTAGGACTTGAAGTAGCCAGCCGCTACATATATATCCTTTATCGGATTGCTCAAAAGAAAGCAAAGAGAAGGAGTATTCTAAGCTTGAATTTTGTGACTTTGCGCTGTGGAATCCTGACTGTAACCTTGCGAGCTCGTTTTCGAGCAAGGTTGTTTTATCAGGCAGGATGGAACGTTTAGCGCAACGGAACAAAATCAAGCTTAGAATACTCCTTCTCTTTGTTTTTTTGAGCAACTGCCTGCAATTTTCTTTGTAGCGGCGTCTGTTTAGTTCTAAAAACTAGTATTTACTTAAAAGTTACGATTGTTACCCCGGCATCCCCTTCGCCGAATTCTGCAAGCTTATAGGTCTTCACAAACTTCAGTTTACGGAGATACTCGTGGATACCTTTTCGTAAGGCGCCAGTTCCCTTTCCATGAACAACCCGGACAGAAGTAAGTCCGGCGATCATAGCATCGTCAAGGTATTTTTCAAGGCGGGCGATTGCCTCATCCACAGTATTTCCGAGAAGGTTGATTTCCGGATTGATTGTTGCAGCCTTATTGATACTGTAGCGGTCTTTTGGCTGATGCTGTGGTTTCGGTGCTTTTTCTGGAGCGAGAAGTTCTAAGTTTTTGTAGTTTACTACAGAACTTAAGAAGCCCATCTGGATTACAAGGTCTCCATCCTTGTTGGCAGCTTCTTTTACAGTTCCGTTTAGAGAAAGTGTAGTTACAAATACAGAATCGCCTACTTTGAAGTCAGAAGGATCGGAGATAGTGGAAGACTTCTTTGCCTTATAGGCGAGCTTTTTGTCAAGCTTACTCATGCGGCCTCGGAGATCACTTCTCTGTGCTTCCATTTTTTTCATGTTGTTCTGCTTTGGATGCTGTCCCCATGCGTGATATTTACGAATGGATTCATCAGCAACTTCCTTGGCTTCTTCGAGAATGTTTCGTGCTTCCTCGCGAGCATCACGGAGCATCTTGTCTCGTTTTTCTTTAATGTCATCCTGTTTTTCTTTCAGGCTGTTCTTTAAGTTCTCGATTTCCTGTTTTGTCTTGTAAAGTTCAGACTGTTCTTTTTCAATTTCAGCTTTGTTTTTCTCTAATTCAGAGAGCATGTTTTCAAAGTCAATGGCAGTCGCATCGATCTGGGAGCGTGCCTGTTCGATAATGTAGTCTGGCAGGCCAAGACGTTCACTGATGGAGAAGGCATTACTTTTTCCAGGAATACCGATTAAAAGGCGGTAAGTTGGAGAAAGAGTCTCAAGGTCGAATTCACAGCAGGCATTCTCTACGCCAGGTGTGTCCATTGCGTACATTTTTAGCTCAGCGTAATGTGTTGTTGCAACTGTACGAATCTTTCCTGTATGCAGGTCATCTAAGATGGCAATGGCAAGTGCCGCACCTTCTGTCGGGTCAGTTCCTCCACATAATTCATCGAGTAAAACGAGAGAATTGGGGTCAGCTTCGTCTAAAATGTGGACAAGGTTCGTCATATGAGATGAAAATGTGGATAAGTTCATCTCAATACTCTGCTCATCTCCGATATCTGCAAAAATATCAGAAAATACAGCAAGGCGGGAACCCTGAAATGCAGGAATGTGGAGTCCTGCCTGTCCCATAAGCTGGAAGAGACCGACTGTTTTTAAGGAAACGGTCTTACCACCAGTATTTGGTCCGGTGAGCAGAAGCATATTAAAGTCCTCGCCAATATAAATATGGATTGGAACGACTTTTTTCGGGTCAAGTAATGGATGACGGCCCTGCTTGATATCTACAATTCCGTCTGTATTGAAAATCGGTTCGGTTCCCTGATATTCTTTTGCATATTTTGCCTTTGCGAAAATGAAATCAAGCTTTGTCAGAATCTTCTGATTTTCCTCTAATTCACGGCTGCAGGAAGCGGCCTGTGCGCTTAAAGACTGGAGAATCTTTTCGATTTCTATTTTTTCTTTAATATCTAATTCTTTCAAATGGTTGTTTAACTGGACAACGGCCATCGGCTCGATGAAAAGTGTAGAACCGGAAGAAGACTGATCGTGAATCATACCCGGAAAGGCGTTACGATATTCTGTTTTTACAGGAACACAGTAACGACCATTACGGACGGTAATCAGCGCATCCTGAAGCATTGTCTTGTTATTTTGTGAGTTGATAACAGAAGTCAGCTTATTGTGGATGGAGATATTTGTCTGTTTGATTTCGCGGCGAATGTCTTTTAATGCGGAAGAGGCATCATCACTGATCTCATCCTCAGATAAAATACACTGTGTAATTCTCTGGTAAAGGAATTCTAATGAATCAAGTTCTCCAAAATAGCTGTTTAAGGAGTCATATGCCATTATGTCATCTTCCGTATCGCCGTATTCTACAGCCTGTGCTGTAATAGAAAGAAGACGGGCAATATCGAGAAGCTCCTTTGTATTTAATGTGGAATCAATTTCTAATAATCTTAAATGTGGACGGATATCAGAAAGTCCCTGAAAAGAAAGATAACCCGTCTTATAAAGCCGGGTCAGTGCATCTTTTGTTTCTGTCTGTGCTGACAAGATTTCTTCGTAATTAGAGGAGGGAAGCAGGTCTTTACAGAGTGCCTTTCCCATGGTCGAAGAAGCAAAAGTCTCCAGCTTTTTAATGATTTTATCATATTCTAATGTGATTAGTGCCTTTGTATTCATAAATAAAATCCTCTCAAAAATTTAAGTTCAATCTTGATATGCATCTTAATTTGTGATGGATGCATTATGCAGGAAAACGTATTGCAGAGCTATGTAAAGAGAAATAATCCAGATAGTATATAGTTTGTACATAGTTTTACTGCGTAAGTTATGATTGAATAAGATTTTCATATATTGATAATATTAGATTAACTTGTTAGTAGCGAGCCCGAAAGCCCTTTTCATCTGCTACATTTACAGAAGGAATATTTGTAATGTCCAATTTGTCAATGCGGATGAAGCGATTCCCACCTGGCCGATCAGAGGATAACTCCTGTAAAAAGAGTTCCACACGGTGGTCTAGTCCCTGGACTTCCATCTCTACCGTACCATCATAGAGATTGCGGACCCAACCCGTCACATTGTACTTTTTTGCAAAACCGGTTACTGTAAAGCGAAGACCAACGCCCTGTACGCGGCCGTGTGCAATAATGTGTTTTCTAATCATAATGCTTACCTACAGTCCGATACTGTGCCGGACTATTCCTTTCCTTAATTTAATGCAAAAGTAATTGTGACATGAAATACTTCATTTGTCAATGAAGACGGGGCGTAAAGCCTTTAAAAATGCGGAAAAATCTGCGAAATAGAGCATTTTCTTGGTTGTCAGCCTATTAAATTTAAGCTATAATATGTGAAGTAATTAAAGAGATGGATTAGAAAGGAAACGTATATGCGTTATATTAATGAACTCAGAGAAGGAGATAATGTCTCTGAAGTGTACCTTTGTAAAGTAAAAAATATTGCGAAGACAAAAGCGGGAAAGACTTATTATTCCATGATTTTGCAGGATAAGACTGGTGTCATTGACACAAAAATCTGGGATTTGAATAATGGAATCGAGAATTTTGAACAGATGGATTACATCCGTGTAGAGGGTAATGTCACAAGCTTTCAGGGCAGTCCGCAGCTCAATGTCAGAAGACTGCGTAAAGCCAGAGAGGGCGAATTTGCAATGGAGGATTATATCCCATGTTCCAGCAAGAGTATTGACGGAATGTTTAAGGAATTATCTTCCTATGTGAATCATGTACAGAACATTTATTTAAGACAGCTATTAGTTGCTTTCTTTGGAGATAAGGAATTTGCAGCCAAGTTCAAGGCACATTCCGCAGCGAAAAGAGTACATCATGGATTTATGGGCGGTCTGTTAGAGCATACATTAAGCGTAACGAAACTGTGTGATTTTTATTGTACGCAGTATCCGGTTTTGAATAAAGATTTACTTATTACAGCAGCAATCTGTCATGATATCGGAAAGATTGATGAGCTTTCTGATTTCCCGGAGAACGATTATACAGATGTTGGACAGCTGGTCGGCCATATCGTAATGGGAACGATGATGATTGATGAGAAGATTAGAAATATTAATGGTTTCCCAGCGAAGCTGGCGAATGAATTAAAGCACTGTATCTTAGCACATCACGGTGAGTTAGAATACGGTTCCCCTAAGAAGCCGGCATTAATTGAGGCATTAGCTCTTAATTTTGCAGATAATACTGATGCAAAGATGGAGACGTTTATTGAAGCACTTGCAGAAGAGAGCCGTCAGAGCGGTGAGTGGAAAGGTTACAATAAATTATTTGAAAGCAATATCAGAGCGACAAGTCATTTAGGAGAAAAGGATTGAATAATAAAGTGAAATCAGAACAGAAGTTGAATTTGAAAAAGAATCAGGAAATTTCACTTACAATCGAAGATTTTACAAAGGAAGGGGAAGGTCTTGGCAAGTACCAGGGCTTCCCTTTCTTTGTTAAAGACACGGTAATCGGTGATGAAGTGAGAGTTTCCATAACAAAATTAAAAAAGAATTACGGTTATGCCCGTCTGGTAGAAATCGTAACACCATCAAAAGACAGAGTAACCCCGCCATGTTCGGTCGCAAGACAGTGTGGAGGTTGTAAGTTACAGCAGATTTCTTATGAGAAACAGCTTTCTTTTAAAAAGAGTCTTGTGGAAGGCTGCCTGATGCGTATAGGCGGTTTTGGAAAAGAAGATATTGAGCAGAAGATGGAGCCGGTATACGGAATGGAAGAACCGTGGCATTACCGCAATAAGGCACAGTTTCCTGTTGGTTATGACAAAGAGGGGAACCTTGTTGCCGGATTTTATGCGGGCCGTACCCACTCCATCGTGGCCAATACAAATTGTGCGATTCAGGCAGAAGTAACTCACCCGATTGTTGAAAAAGTTCTTACTTATATGAAAGAAAATAAGATCTCTGCATATGATGAGAAAAATCACAGCGGTTTGGTGCGCCATATTTTAACTCGCATAGGATTTACTACTGGCGAGATTATGGTATGTCTTATTGTAAATGGTACGAAAAAGCAGTTGAAACATATTGATAAACTTGTAGATGACTTAAAAACAATCGAGGGAATGACAAGTATTATCGTAAACACGAATACTGATAAGACAAATAAAATTTTGGGACTTCGCTGTGAGACTGTATGGGGCCAGGATTATATTGAAGATTATATCGGTAATATTAAATATCAGATTGGGCCGCTTTCTTTCTATCAGGTAAACCCACAGCAGACAAAGGTTCTTTATTCTAAAGCATTAGAGTACGCAGAACTGAAAGGGCAGGAACTTGTGTGGGATTTATACTGCGGAATCGGAACTATTTCCCTCTTTTTGGCGCAGAAAGCAAAGCAGGTTTACGGTGTAGAAATCATTAAAGAAGCCATTGATGATGCAAGGAGAAATGCCGCATTAAATCATATGGATAATGTTGAATTTTTCGTTGGAAAGGCAGAAGAAGTCGTACCTGCACAGTATGAAAAGACTGGGATTCATCCAGATGTCATCGTTGTTGACCCACCAAGAAAGGGCTGTGATGCGACGCTCTTAAACACGATGCTCGATATGGCACCGAAGCGCATTGTCTATGTAAGCTGCGACCCGGCAACATTAGCAAGAGATTTAAAGATGCTGTGTGAGGAAAAATATACCTTGGAGAAGGCATCTGTGGTAGATCAGTTCAGCCACTCGGTTCATGTGGAGAGTGTGTGTGCTTTGAAAAGAGTAGATGAATAATTTTGCTATAAATAGAGAGTGTCTGCATTAAAAAAGACTGGAAAGCATTTTTTAAATATACTTTAGGTAAATAGTTTTTTATACTATATTATTAGGACCTTTATAGAGAAAATAAGATAAGAATGAAAAATTATCCAGAAACTATGATAGGATATATTGTTTTTTGTCTTTTTAATTATAGTAGTATTTTTAATTGCTATAGACACATCTTATGATAAAACAGAGGAATTGAACAAGAATATTCTTAAAAGATTTTCTGGCAGGCATACCTAAGAAAAGATATATGTAGATTAAGAAAAAATATTTACAAAAGTATCATGGGAGGGGCGGAATATATGAAGTCAATCAAGAAATACGAAACAATTATTAATGAGGCACTGCGTTCAGCACTTGAATACGATACTCCCGAGGGACAAATTAATGAATTTATCAGTTTTTTTGGAAAACATATCGGGTCTGACAGAATTTATATTTTTGAGGATGACGAGGAGCATCATGTAACAAATAATACTTATGAATGGTGTGCAGAAGGAATTACTCCGCAGATTGAGCATTTGCAGGGTGTGAATATGGAAGTAATTGATTGGTGGTATGATACTTTTGATGAGGGAAAAAGTGTTATTATTTCTGATGTTGAAGAATTAAAAGGAGTACATCAGGTATCTTACAATATGCTCAAGTACCAGAATGTTTGTAAAGTAGTTGTCAGCCCATTACGCCATAAAGGGCAGATAAAGGGATTTTTCGGTGTAGATAATCCACCGGCTGTAGATTACAATGCATTAACAATGTTTTTAGATATGATAGGAACCATGCTGATTTCTCTTTTAAAAATAAGAAATACATTTCAAAAAGAACAGTATAACGCAAGTATGAGCAGCTACTCAGCACTTTCTGAGATTTATTTATGTATGCATTTAATTGATATAAAAACAGGAAAGTATGAGCAGATAAAAAATGCAAAACATGTAGAAAAAGAATGTGAAGAGCTTGATCAGGAGAATTTTTCAAAAAGAGTATATACAACTATGAAATACTTCTGTACAGAAATGTATTTATCAAGTGTACTGGAGTTTGTGGACTTATCAACATTAGACAGACGATTAATGGAAACAAACACAATCGTTCATGAATTTATAGGTACAGTTTCCGGATGGTGCCGCGAGCGCTTTATCAAAGTAGATAGCGATGAAAAAGGCCGTCTGTGGCATGTTCTTTACTGTGTGGAAGTTATTGACGAACAGAAACGCCGGGAGAAAAAGCTGCTGTATCTTTCTGAAACAGATTCCATGACCGGTATTAATAACCGTGGAAGCGGGGAGCGAAAGATTACAGAATTCCTCGAAAAAAAGAAAGGTGGCCTGTTCTGCCTTTTAGACTGTGATAAATTCAAAAAAATCAATGATACATATGGACATGCCGTTGGAGATACCGTTCTCATTAAGCTTGCAGCAGTCCTTCAGCGAGCCTGCCGTGAGAATGATATTGTCATGCGGCTTGGAGGTGATGAATTTGCGATGTATCTTCCAGGAATGCCAGATAAAGCACAAGCGGAATCATTTTTCAAACGTTTATTTACGCAAATAGATAAGATTTCCATACCAGAAATGCAGGGAGAGAAAATTAATGTGAGTCTGGGAGCTTCTTTATGTTCGGATAAAGATGGAGCAACTTTTGATACGCTATATCATGAGGCGGATGCGGCAATGTATGAAAGTAAGAAAATTGTGGGGAATCATGCGATAATATATTCTGATTTGCCACAGGCAAGGTAGACGCCACTGTAGAAGAATTATCATTTCTTTAAAGAACAATAATTTTGCTATCACAGTGAAAAAGTTCAGAGTAAAAGTATGAGAAATACTTCTGTTCTCGGTGGAATGTAGCAGCACAGAATTAGGCTACAGACAGAACACATCGTATCGGGCAAAAAATGTAGTGAATGTCCTCAAATTGGTTGCCAGAGACACGATAGAAGAAAAAATTATTCATTTGCAGGAAAAGAAGGCAAAACTGGCAGAGGATATTATAGAAGGCAAGGAGACAGCAGAACATTATTTAATCCGAGAGGAAATCATAGATTTGTTATCAGAAAAAGACAAATAATGGAAATATACTGTAAGTTCGCAATAAGTAATACTATCAAAGAAACTGCTGTGCAAAGAGTCAATATATTTCAGTAATAAGACAGCAATTTTCATATATCCTCTCTTTAGATTAGTGCTATAATAAAATAAATATGACTATTCAGAAATAATTCATGGAATCGCATTTGCGATGCTTATTTTTTGCTTTGAATAGCCGCAGTTTATATAACATAACACAACCGTGGGACAACACGGGGGTAGCTCGCTTATGCTTAGCACAACGGTGCTATCGAACGAGAACCGACCTCTATAGGTGGGGAGGATGTCACCATAACCAGAAAACCAAAGTATACATATTGGGAAAGGGGTAGAAAGACATGATAGATAACAAGAGACAGGAGCTGATTCATAGCCAGGTAATGGAGATTCTCAAAGAGAACCAGTTAGCATTTTCTAATGTTGCACGTCCAAAGCCAACAAAAGCTTCTACAGCAACTTCAGCATCCTGGTCAAAAGACATGGCTCCGAAAGCATCTGCAGCAACACAGGGAGCATGGGACAGCACAAATACACCGGGCGGTGTTTCTTCTTTAGCAAAGGAGAAATGGAATGTACAGGAAATCGCAGCACTTGTAACAAAGGCATTAGAAGCCAGCAACGTAAAAGTTGCATTTTCTAATAAGCCAATTCCTGCACCAACAACAATTTCCAGTTCTACACAGCCAGCATGGAAGAAAGACGAAGACGAAGCTCCTCGTAAACCGGCAGCAGGTACACAGGGCGCATGGGATGTGACAGATACACCAGGTGGACTTTCTGCTGAGACAAAGAAAGTATGGAATCTTGATGCAATCACAGCTCTGGTAAAGAAAGAATTAACAGAGAACCTTGAGTTCTATAACAAACCACTGCCAAAGCCAACAACAGTATCCAGTTCCACACAGCCAGCATGGAAAGATGACAGCGAAGAGTATAAACCAAAAGAATCTGCATCTGCTCAGGGAATCTGGGAGAGAGGCAATAAGATTTCTGCATCTACACAGCCAGCGTGGAAGGTGGATGAAATCGCTGCTTTGGTAACAAAGGCTCTGCAGAATAAATAGTAATTTGTTAAGCTAGACAGACGCATCCAAAGAGAGCCGATATCCTATATTTGTGACTCTATCACTGTGGGTTGAATGTTCGCTCACCACGCTCACATTCAATCCTCGCTCTAAGGCCACAAATATAGGATATCGGCTCTCTTTGGATGCTGTTTGTTGCTGAGGCTAAATTACCGGTTTATGTTTGATGGTTTAGGAAATCTGTTTTTGAAATACTTGAACAAATTAGTAGGAGAATTCGTTGTCTGCTTCCACAAATCTTTTCACTAATTTGCTCGACTAGCCAAGAAACAGAAGTCTGAGAATCCAATCCTCTATATTTGTGGTCTGGGAGCAAGTGTTGGATGCGAGCTCTTAAAGCGAACATTCAACACGCTGCGACGAAAATCACAAATATAGAGGATTGGATTCTCAAACTTCGTCTGTTTAGTCATCTCGACAAATTATTATTTAGAAAGGAATTACTATGCAAAGTAAAATGTCACTTAAGGAATGGCTTCCGCTTCTCGGGATTACTGTTTCCGCATTCATATTTAACACATCAGAGTTTATGCCGATTGGTTTGTTGACAGATATTGCCGACAGCTTTCATATTACAGAGGCTCATGCGGGGGTACTGATTACAGTATATTCATGGATCGTTATGTTACTGTCTCTGCCGTTGATGCTTCTATTGAATAAGATTGATTTTAAAAGACTTTTGTTAGGAACGATTGCACTTTTTGGAATCTTCCAGATGCTGTCCGCTTTTTCTGCTTCATATGGAATGTTAATGATATCACGTATTGGCGTAGCGTGTACACATTCAGTATTCTGGTCGATCGCATCACCGGCAGCAGTCAGTGTTGTGTCAGAAAAGTTTCGTTCACTTGCACTTAGTATGGTAGTAACTGGAACCTCGATTGCGATGATTTTAGGCCTTCCGCTAGGAAGAATTATCGGACTTCATATGGGCTGGAATATGGCATTTTTCTGTGTAGGAATCATTGCTTTTATCACAACCGCTTACCTGATTTTTGTATTCCCGAAAGTGCCCGGCGGAGAGTCTTTCTCCATAAAACAGATGCCGGAAATCTTTAAAAATAAAACGCTGATGGGAATTTTTCTTGTTACCTTTTTATTTGCCACATCGTATTATACGGGATATAGTTATATTGAACCATTCTTACAGAAGGTGGCTGGTCTTTCTGCTAACTGGGTTACAACAACACTTACTATATTTGGTGCAGCAGGTCTTTTGGGAAGTTTTTTATTTTCCCATTATTATGACAAGAATAAATATCTTTTTGTAAAACTGGTAATGATCAGTGTGGCGGCAGCATTACTTTTATTATATCCGATATCAAAAGCACATATGGCGGTTGTTTTATTATGTGCATTCTGGGGTATGGCAGTTATGGCATTTAACGTGACATTTCAATCAGAAATTATTACTTATGCACCGGCAGCGGCTTCCTCTGTAGCAATGGCAATCTATTCCGGAATCTATAATCTTGGAATCGGAAGCGGGACATGGATTGGAGGAAGTATTTGTACCCATCTGTCCATTTCCTATATCGGAATTGCTGGTGGCATGATAGCAGTAGTGGCGGCATTGTTATGCATATTTGTTGTGATAAAGTATATGAAGGAATTTGATAGAGCAGCTTGATTTTAAAGCGGGTATTGATACTCGCTTTTTTTGCTTAAAATAGAAAAATTACGGGACGTAGAAGGATGTAATCTGAAATATGTAACAAAAATAAAAGATATACTTGCGAAAATGATGGTTTTATACGATAATAGGTACTGTTTGACCTGAAATAGAAAAATCAGGCAACATAGAGTAAAGAGAGATTGAAAATAGATAATTGGAAAATTAAATGGAGCTTCCGAGTAATTCAATTGCGGAATGCTTCAGGATAATAAAAGTTATCGTATAGGAGCATAAAAAACAAGGAGAGAAAAATGAGCAGAATAGATGAAATTAAAAAACGACGTACCTTTGCAATTATTTCGCACCCGGATGCCGGTAAGACTACATTAACAGAGAAGTTCCTTTTATATGGAGGTGCAATCAACCAGGCTGGTTCCGTTAAAGGAAAAGCAACCGCAAAACATGCGGTATCTGACTGGATGGATATTGAGAAGGAGAGAGGTATTTCCGTAACTTCTTCCGTATTACAGTTTGAGTACGGCGGATGCTGTATCAACATTCTGGATACTCCTGGACATCAGGACTTCTCAGAGGATACTTACCGTACATTAATGGCAGCGGATTCTGCCGTTATGGTAATTGATGCATCGAAAGGTGTAGAGGCACAGACAAGAAAGCTTTTTAAAGTTTGTGCCATGCGTCATATTCCAGTATTTACATTTATCAATAAAATGGACCGTGAGGCAAGGGATATTTTTGATCTCTTAGATGAAATCGAAAAAGAACTTGGAATCCCAACTTGTCCGGTAAACTGGCCAATCGGTTCCGGTAAACAGTTTGCAGGCGTTTACGACAGAAAAAGCCAGAAAATCGATTTATTTGAAGACACAATGAAGGGTACAAAGATGGGAACGATGAAAGAAATCGCCCTCGATGACCCGGAAATCAGCAACTATGTCACAGACGAAGCAAAAGAAGTATTAGAGGAAGAAATTGAGCTTTTAGATGGGGCCAGTGCAGAATTTGATCAGGAATTAGTTGATGCCGGAGAACTCTCTCCAGTATTCTTTGGTTCTGCCCTCATGAACTTTGGCGTAGAGAATTTCTTAAATTACTTCCTGAAAATGACTTCCTCCCCACTGCCAAGAACTTCTGATCAGGGAACAATCGACCCAATTGAGGAAAAAGATTTTTCTGCATTTGTATTTAAGATTCAGGCAAATATGAACAAAGCTCACCGTGACCGAATCGCCTTTATGAGAATCTGTTCTGGCGAATTTGAGGCGGGAATGGATGCTTTCCATGTACAGGGAGACAAAAAGGTACGTCTTTCTCAGCCACAGCAGATGATGGCAAGTGAGAGAAAGATGATTGATAAAGCCTACGCCGGAGACATTATCGGAATCTTTGACCCAGGCATTTTCTCTATCGGAGATACCATTACAACTTCACCAAAGAAATTTGCTTACGAAGGAATCCCTACCTTTGCGCCAGAACATTTCGCAAGAGTGCGTCAGGTAAATACGATGAAACGTAAACAGTTCATCAAGGGAATCAACGAAATCGCACAGGAAGGTGCTATCCAGATTTTCCAGGAATTTAATACTGGAATGGAAGAAGTAATCGTAGGTGTAGTAGGAACATTGCAGTTTGATGTATTAAATTACCGCCTGCAACATGAATACAATGTAGAAATCCGCCTTGAAAAACTTCCATATGAATATATCCGCTGGATTGAAAATACAGAGATTGACCTTGAAAATCTTCGTGGAACATCGGATATGAAGAAGATTAAGGATTTGAAAGGTCGTCCATTGTTACTGTTTATCAATAGCTGGAGTGTGGGAATGACTCTGGAGAGAAATGAAGGACTTGTACTCTCGGAATTCGGAAGAGCCTAAGAATTCTGATTTGTGGGACTGCGAAGCAGACGAACTCCTGAAGGTAAATAAAGCATATTTGTGACTTTAGTCGCTGCGGTTTGAATGCTCGCTTTAAGCGCTCGCATCCAAACCTTGCTCCGAGGCCACAAATATGCTTTATTTACCTTCGGGAGTTCTGTTTGCTGGCAGTTCATGAAATCAGTTGGAGGGATTTGAGGAAGAAGACAGGAGACATAGAATATCGTATTCCCTGTGGGCGTCTTTCTTGCCTGCGGCAAATCAAAATTTTTACCAAAAAGGAGAGGTATATGAAAGAGAAAGAATATCGTTTAAAAACACTATTTTGGGAGGCAACATTACGGTGCAACGCCTTTTGCGAATTTTGCGGAAGCCGTTGTGGGGAAGTGAGCTGTAATGAGATTTCAGGTGAGAAAATTGAAAAAGTGTTTGAGGATATTGCGGATGCATATAATCCAGGAAGCATTATGATTAATGTAACTGGAGGAGAACCGATTTTGAGAAAAGATTTGTTTGAAGTGATGACAAAAGCATCTGCTATGGGATTTCCCTGGGGAATGGTTTCTAATGGTTCGCTTATTGATAAATGCACTATACAGAAAATGAAGCAAAGTGGAATGAAGACAATATCTATAAGTTTAGATGGGATGGAAGAAACACATAATCGGTTAAGAAAGATAGAGAATGGATTTCAGAAAACTGTTCAGGCTATAAAAGATTTAAAGCAAGCTGCGTTTTTGAATCAGATAGAGGTTACGACAGTGGTAAATCATTATAATATTGAACAATTAGAAGAAATGTATTCTATGATAAAGTCATTCGGGATTGATTCCTGGAGAGTTGCAGTCGCAGATAGCATAGGAAGAGCCAAAGAAAACCAGGAATTACTTTTGGGAAAAAGAGAGTTTCAGCAATATTGCACCTTTCTTGACCGGCACAGATTTGATACAGAATTGCGGATAATTACTAGCTGTAGTCATTATCTTGGGAAAAATGATAATAAATATAGAGCAAATCCTTTTTCTTGTGAAACGGGCAAAAGTGTAGCATCAATATTAGCGAATGGAGATATTTTTGTTTGCCCGAATGTGGAGAGAAGGAAAGAATTAATTCAGGGAAATGTACAGAAAGATAATTTTGTAGAGGTATGGGAAAATAAATTTGAATTTTTCCGTTCAGAAACAAGATGTCAAAGTAAGAAATGTAAAACTTGTAAAGATTGGGAATCCTGTCGTGGAGATAGTTTGCATACATGGAATTTTGAGAAAAAAGAACCTTCTTTTTGTATAAAAGATTATATGGAGGATATTTTTTATTCAAAAGAGCTTCCGATGGAATTGATTAAAAAAATGAAAAGTCAGGTCAAAGACAGAATGATAGGAATAAAAATCAGTTCGAAATCACAAACAGATCAATGTGTGTATTTTTCTCCAAATGCATCCGAGGAACTTTTTTATTATTTTCATTTTGGAAAAAAGCATCCAAGAAATATGGATGAACTTATGGCGGGATTGGCAGGACATGTTATAAATGATAATATAGTATTAGTAGAATTTATTGTTCCGATAGAATTAGATACGAGATCTTCGGATAAAGCAGTATTTTCTAATAATTCTTATAATAAGCTTCAGGAAGAATTAAAAATAATGAACAAAGCAAGAGAAAATTGTGATGAGGAACTTCAGCTTTTTTCTTCAGAATTACAGTTAGTAGGAACAATACATAGTCATCCGGGTAATTTAAGGACGATAATGAGTATTCCAGATATGGGCCTGCATAAATATTTAAGCGAGCATATAGATACATACAAAACGACCACTATTTTAAATGCTCAAAAGCGACAGATTGCTTCTTATGGGGACACGGAATTTTGTTCAGCCGATATTATTTTTTTAGAGGCCGAACAACAAATAGCAAGATGGAATTTGGTAAAATAGTATTATAAAGTCAGGGAGTGCAATAATGGAAGAATATACACAAAGATTAACGGAATCTAGCTGGGATAATAAGGAATGGATATGTAGTATTTGTGGAAGACAAAACAAAGAAGAGTTTAAATATTGTCCTGAATGCGGGGAGAAAAAACCAGATCACGAAGAAACACAAACAGAGATAACTATAAAGAAATTAAAACGAAAAGGCTTTGAAAACTGTGAACAATTGTTTAGACTTCTTATTCATGTCGAAGATGAGGAGGGTAATCTATTAGGAAGTTATAACATGACGCTGCACGGATATGCCACAAAACAGGAATTGCTAAATTTGTTAGAGGATTATCTGGGATATAAAGAAAATCATCGTGCCCCTAAAAAATATCATTTAGAGATACAAGATTGGCCATATCATTCTTTAGATAGTGCATATGAGACAAAAGAAGATTTCCATGTATGTGAGCTCTACAGTGCTGAGTGGAATGCTGTCAGAAAAGAATATGGTGAGAAAAGAACAGACCATGAAGAAACATGGGAAGAAATAAGAATAAAACAAAAAGACTATGCAAACTGCGAACAAAAATATAAAGTGCTTGTTCATTTAGAAGATGAAGAAGGCAATCCACTGGGAAACTATAATGTAATGCTGTGTGAATATGATACGGAAAAAGAGTTAATAGATTTATTAGAAGATTATTGGGGATATAAAAAGAATATATATAAAGAGTATTATCTAAAAGTTATAGATTGGCCACATAATCCTGGTCCAAGTGAGTGGTGGCCGGGTAGTAGTTTACATGTATGTGAAATGGAAGAGAGAGAATTTCGTGTTATCAGGAAAAAATATAAAGAAGACGATGGTCCAATGCCTTGCCTTTATGGTTGTCCGAATTCAAGAGATATAGAAGAAAAGAAAGAAGTGGAAACAAAAGTAGAGATTGTTTATTTCTGATTTGTAGTGCTAAACAGACGCCGTTGTTTAGGGCAATGTAGCCGGCTTTTTAGAAGTGTTTAGATAGGAAACATAAAACAATAGCCTATTTTGTTCCGTTGTGCTAAATGCTCCATTTTGCCCAGTAAAGCAGGAACTTGGCCTCAAAACCTCCACTGGAGCTTTTTTCGATCTGCTAAGGCAGGAGAAGGGAGTCCCAAGTTCCTATGGTCAAAATTCCGCAGCACAAAGTCGCAAAATAGGCTATGTTTTATGTTTCTTTTTCCTATATTCTTTGTAAAATCCGGAAAAAAATTTTTGTAACGTCTGTTTCTCTAAATCTTGCAAAAAATCCTGCAAATTAATGGAACAAAATACAACCTTAGAAGAATCCCTCTGTTAGAAGTCATCGATGCAATCCGACCATAAATATCTCCACAGCTGCGTTTGTCATCAACTTTACAAATCAGAAATTGATAGATCAGATAGCAAGAATCTTCTTAGCGTTCTCCACTCGTTCTTTTGTTGGTGGCTCAATTCCCTCCAGTGGATACTCTAATCCAAGTTCTTTCCATTTATAAATTCCCATCGTATGATAAGGCAGGATTTCCACCTTTTCCACATTATCAAGAGAGTGAATGAAATCAGCTAATCTAGTCAGATATTCATCTTTATCGCTTCGTTCCGGAACAAGGACATGACGAATCCAAATTGGTTTTTTGATATCAGAAAGATAGCGAATCATGTCGAGAATATTTTCGTTGCTTCGACCAGTTAAAGTCTTGTGACATTCAGTATCAATATGTTTGATATCCACTAATAACAGGTCTGTATATTTCATCAATTCCTGAAATTTAGAAAAGAAAGGTTCCTCTCTTGTAAAAGGTCCTCCAGCAGTATCAATAACAGTGTGGATTCCTTTTTCTTTTGCCTTTTTAAAAAACTCTAGCATAAAATCAATCTGTAAAAGAGGCTCACCACCACTTACGGTAATACCGCCGCTATTTTTCCAGTAAGTACGATAACGGAGTGCCTGATTTAACAGCTCATCCGCACTTCTCCACACCGCACCATTTTCCTCTGTCATCTTCCATGTATCTGGATTGTGACAGAACTGACATCGCAAAGGACAACCCTGTAAAAAAACAATAAAACGAACTCCCGGCCCATCCACCGAACCAAAACTCTCCGTAGAATGAACAAGAGCCATCGCATTTTTATTACATTCTGTCATGGCATGTTCTGGCAATTACATCTAACTGCTGTTCTTTTGTCAGAGAGATGAATTTAACTGCATAACCTGAAACACGGATCGTAAAGTTTGCGTATTCTTCTTTTTCCGGATGTTCCATAGCATCAATCAGTTTCTCAACACCAAATACATTTACGTTTAGGTGGTGAGCACCCTGTGCGAAGTAGCCGTCCATAACATTTACTAAGTTACCAATACGTTCTTCTTCGGAATGACCGAGTGCATCAGGGTTGATTGTCTGCGTATTGGAAATACCATCTAATGCCCATTCATAAGGAAGTTTAGCTACAGAGTTTAAGGAAGCTAAGAGACCGTTCTGCTCTGCACCATAACTTGGGTTTGCTCCTGGGGAAAGTGGTTCACCGGCTTTTCTTCCATCTGGAAGGGAACCTGTTGCCTTACCATATACTACGTTAGATGTGATAGTAAGGATGGAAGTTGTAGGTTCAGAATCACGATAAGTATGGAACTTCTCCAGTTTCTTCATGAATGTCTGAAGTAACCATACAGCGATATCATCGGCGCGGTCGTCATCATTTCCGTATTTAGGGAAGTCGCCAGTTGTCTCATAATCTACAACGAGTCCTTCTTCGTTACGAACTGTCTTAACCTTTGCATATTTGATAGCACTTAAGGAGTCTACTACGTGTGAGAATCCTGCGATACCTGTAGCGAATGTACGACGTACATTTGTATCGATTAAGGCCATCAAAGCGTATTCATAGTAATACTTGTCATGCATGTACTGGATGAGATTTAATGTATTTACATATAAACCTGCTAACCAGTCCATCATGATATCATATTTGTGCATTACTTCATCATAGTCAAGATATTCGGAAGTAATCGGTTTATATTCCGGTCCAACCTGCTGTCCGGTCTTTTCATCCACACCACCATTGATAGCGTAAAGGAGACATTTTGCAAGGTTAGCGCGAGCACCGAAGAACTGCATTTCCTTACCAGTCTGTGTAGCAGAAACACAGCAGCAGATGGAGTAATCATCGCCCCATACTGGACGCATTACATCATCATTTTCATACTGGATTGAACTTGTTGTAATAGAAATATGAGCTGCGTAATCTCTAAATGCTTTTGGAAGACGCTCAGAGTAAAGTACTGTGAGGTTTGGCTCTGGGGATGGTCCCATATTTTCTAATGTGTGGAGGAAACGGTAGTCAGTTTTTGTAACCATGGAACGACCGTCCTGTCCAAGTCCGCCAACTTCAAGTGTTGCCCATACAGGGTCACCGGAGAAGAGCTGGTTGTAAGCTGGGATACGTCCGAACTTAACCATACGGAACTTCATAGTCATATGGTCGATTAATTCCTGCGCTTCTTTCTCTGTAAGGATTCCCTTATCCATATCACGTTTGATATAAATGTCAAGGAAAGTAGCGATACGTCCGATACTCATAGCAGCACCGTTCTGTGTCTTGATTGCTGCAAGGTATCCGAAATACGTCCATTGAACAGCTTCCTTTGCGTTAGAAGCAGGTTCGGAAATATCATAGCCATAGCTTTCAGCCATAACTTTCATATCTTTTAATGCTTTAATCTGCATGGAGATTTCTTCTCTTAAACGGATAACGTCATCTGTCATTGTTCCGTCACCGCAGTTTGCGAAATCTTTTTGCTTGTCAGCAACTAACAGGTCAATACCGTAAAGAGCTACACGACGGTAGTCACCAACGATACGTCCACGTCCGTAAGTATCTGGAAGACCAGTAATGATCTTATTGTGACGAGCTTTCTTCATTTCAGGAGTATAAGAATCAAATACTGCCTGGTTATGTGTCTTATGATAATCTGTAAAAATCTTGTGGAATTCTGGATTTGGTGTGTAACCATAAGTTGTACAAGCTTCTTCAGCAGTACGGATACCACCAAATGGCATAAATGCACGTTTTAAAGGTTTATCTGTCTGAAGACCTACGATCTGTTCTTTCTCTTTTAAAGACTCAGAAATGTAACCCGGTTTATGGGAAGTAAGGCTTGATACGATATCAGTATCCATATCAAGAACACCACCCTTTTCACGCTCTGCTTTCTGCAGCTTCTGCAGTTCGCCCCACAGTGTGTCAGTAGCTTCGGTAGGACCTTCGAGGAAAGAAGCATCTCCATCATATGGAGTGTAGTTATCCTGGATGAACTCTCTTAAATTAATTTCTTCTCTCCAGATTCGTCCATTAAATCCCTGCCATTGTTCTTTTTGTAACATCTTAATTGACCTCCCTGTTTGTTAAAAAAATCCTTAAGTCAAGGTTTTGAAATATGTTTGCTAAAAAATCAACAAAATTGTTCAGATGATTTACTATGATTAGTTTTAACTTATTTAAGTTTTAATCATCTAACAACATTATTAACATGATTTTTGGCAATCGTCAAACAATTTTTTGATATTATGTGTTCTTTTTTTTGAACATATACACAAAAATGCTTGTAGAGCCTTTAAAATAAAGGGTTTTAGAGCGTTGATAAAATATTATCAAATCGTACAAATGTACTGATATAAGTACAATAATGACAAGCATACAACTATAATTTTATTTTTCGCTCTTTAGAGCATGTTTGGAAAAACATCTTCTTTAGCACATGACTTAATAACGATTTAAAGTTACTTCTTATCAGGGATATTGGATAGAATATTATCTTATCAGAAATAAAAAAGCCAGCATCCAGACAAGAATTGCCCAGACGGTCGGCTATAAGAGTCTTATACTTCATGTGGTTCATTCCACTTACTTCCGTCAGTCGTATAAGTATCCTAACTATAAACAAAATAGAACAAAATGTCAAGGGGTTACTATTTAATTCATTAAGCGAACTACAGACGAAGCCATTGCCCCGAATAAGGCATATTTGTGATTTTAGTCGCGGCGTGTTGAATGTTCGCTCTACTCGCTCGCATCCAACACTTGCTCCGAGACCACAAATATGCCTTATTCGGGGCAATGGCTTCTGTGCTATGGCTGGAGAAGGTGAATTAAATAGGAGGAGGGGATTTGGGGACAGAAGCTGATGTCTTCTGCTTACTCGAGAATGACTGGGAATAGGGGGATGATTTGACTTGACTATATGTAATAGTAAAATGAAGAAATCGGCATTTTAAATTTGGTTTTATAAATATTGCGGACGATAACATAATAATTGCACCAAATTTGTTTGAAATCTAGTCTACTATCCAATCAGTAATAATAGTTTAGGAATAATCTTTTAGAAGCTTACAATAAAAGATAAACGAATCAAACTGGGATAAAAAATATCTATCTACAATATTTTAAGAGCAAGCAGAAAACTTCTACCCTCTCCCCCAAATCCCCACAACCACTATTTAATTCAAACAAAATCCAGCCAAAGACAGCCCGGGAAGAGAACCGATACCCTATATTTGTGGCCTCGGAGCAAGGTTTAGATGCGAGCGCATAAAGCGAGCATTTAAACCGCAGCGACTAAAGTCACAAATATAGGGTATCGGTTCTCTTCCCGGGCGTCTGTCTCTTAATGAATTAAATAGTAAACCTTCCTTGCCATATCGTGGAATATCCAGATGAGGCTCATTCCAATGGCAAGTCCTAAAGCACACTGTAATGTTTGGGAGCCGTAAGCTGCTGCTTCTGCCCATTTTTTCTGAACAGCATAACTCATCGTGTAATAGAGAGAGCCGCCGGGAATTAGAACGACAACGGAAATGATTAAAAATAAGGTGGTAGGGGCTTTTCTTATTTTTGCGATGACTTCGGAGTAAATTGCGGCGAAAGCACTGGCAAATAGAGAAGAAATGAAAACATCAAATCCCCAGGTAGTTGCGATGACATAGATAACCCAGGTCAGTACACCACCTAATGCGGCAGGGAAAATGTGATTAAATTGCAAATGAAATAAGAATCCGAAGCCGGCAGCTCCAATAAAGGCTGCAAAGAATTGTAATATCATAACACACCTCCAACAAACCAGATAGCGCACATAAATCCACAGGCAAGTGCGCCCGCCCAAAGAAGCGATTCTACAAGACGCATCACGCCGGAAATTGTGTCGCCGATTAAAATGTCGCGGATAGAGTTTGTCATAAGGATTCCGGGAATTAGCAGCATAATGTCTCCGATCATAACTTTGTCTGCATGAATTACCGGAAAGAAATGTGCAGCTACACAAATGCCGGAGCCGACAAAAAGGGAGCAGAAAAACTGCAGGATTAAAGTATTGCTGCATATAGAGTTTAAATGCCTTTGTAAAAAGCAAAGGAGAAAGGCAAAGATAACGGCAATGGCTCCGTCTAAAATTGTTCCTCCAAAAAAGACAGAAAAGCCACCTGCACCAAGCATGCTTCCCAGGTAAATGGTATAAGGAGCAGGAGTGATTTTTGAAATTTTATTTATCTCATCTTTCAAATCTGGAAGGGAAAGAGGAGAAGAACAACAGCGCCTGCTGAGTGCATTTGCCTGTTCTAATTTAAAGAAATCTGTGCCGACAGGGGTAGTGATTCTTCGGGTTTGTGTATATTCTTCGCCTTCTTCAAAGACCATAGTGACAACGATACTTGAAGTGATTGCAAATACATTCATCTGGGTGGCACCGTAGGCATGCCCCATTCGGTTCAGCGTTTCTTCCACACGGCTGACCTCGGCACCGTTGGTCAGCATAATTTCCGCAAGATTTAGTAATTCATGTAAAATAGCATTTGGTGGATTCACATACTTTCTCCTTTCACAAAAATATGATATAGTATATCACAAATTCAAAAAAAGGAGAAAAGTTTTGAGCTATACCTGGTATGAAGTGCTCTGGTTTTTTCTGTTATATTCCTTTGCAGGATGGATAATAGGAACTTCTGGAGCAGCATTAAAAGAAAAAAAGTTTATTGACGTAGGATTTTTATTTGGCCCGTGGTGTCCATCCTACGGATTTGGAGCCGTTGGTTTTGCATTATTTTTACCAGAATTAAAAGACCAGCCTGTATTTTTATTTGCAGGAGGAGTGATTCTTTCATTTATTATCACATCTTTTACAGGAGTGACCCTGGAACGTATTTTCCATCAGAAATGGAAAGATTATTCCAGACGGAGATTTAACTTTGGTGGCTATGTTAACTTACCTTATACGGTAGTATGGGGTGCGGCGGCACTGTTGTGTATTTGGATTGTAAATCCATTTTTAAGTAAAATTATTGGAATACTTCCATATGGATTAGGAAAAGTCATTTTGATTATTGCCTATGTAGTAATTGTTATTGATTTTATCGGAACTATTTCAGGAATTCTGAGTGTACATATCCGCCTGGCACGATTAGGAAAACTAGTCCTTATAGAAGAAGTAGCTGATAACTTACAAAAAGCTGCAGATTACATGGGAAATGGTCTGACTGGCTGGGTATTAAAACATCTTGAAAAAAGCCATGAGGGTCTCGAAATCAAGGAAATCATCCGAAGTAAACTGCAAAGACGAGAAAAAGCACAGGAAATGACTGGTGTATTTGCAGCAGGATGTGGATTTTACAAACTGTTCTGGCTGTTCTTTCTTGGCTCTTTTCTTGGCGATATTACAGAAACTATCTTTTGCTGGTGGAAGATGGGCGCTATCACAAGCCGAAGCAGTGTAGTTTATGGCCCATTTAGCCTTGTCTGGGGAATTGGCTGTTTTTTCCTCACCTATATGCTCTACCAATATCGCGATAGAAGCGACAGCTTCATCTTTATATTCGGAACAGTCCTCGGCGGTGCTTACGAATATATATGTAGTGTCGTATTAGAGCTTGTCTTTGGAACCGTATTCTGGGATTACAGCAAAATTCCATTTAATCTGGGTGGAAGAATCAACTTATTGTACTGTTTCTTCTGGGGAATCGCAGCCGTAGTCTGGATGAAAATATTATACCCGAAACTATCAGATTTTATTGAGAAGATACCAAAGAAAATCGGGGTACCATTAACCTGGTTCTTGGTTGTATTCATGGTATTCGATATGGCAATCTCAGGTCTTGCATTAAACCGTTATCACGAAAGACACCAAAGTGCAAAGACACCAGAAACCGCCATAACGAAAATATTAGATACGAGATTTCCAGACACAAGAATGGAACGGATATACCCAAGTGCCAAACATGTGAGGTAGGGAATTCTGATTTGCGTAGCAAAGGAGACGTCCACAGGGAATATAATATCCTATATTTGTGACTTTAGTTGCGGCATGTTGAATACTCGCTCTATTCGCTCGTATCCAACACTTGCTCCGAGGCCACAAATATAGGATATTATATTCCCTGTGGGCTGTGTTTTGGCTGCCTAAGTAAATTCAGAATTTATTTTTGGAGAGATTTGAGGGGCGTCAGATGGTTATGGCATTCCGAGGAGTTAAAATTCTAAAGAACTGACGTTTAAACCATTACTGGAATTGATTTAAAAATTTATTTGTTTTTTACAGTTTTTTTGTAGTTTTTTTTCGCGTTTTCAATGAAAACATCTCACTTTTTAAGAGATAAAGCTATAAACAGTTTTAAATTTCCAGTTCATAAGAAAGTAGTAACCTACCCATAAATTATTGTATTACTATGATAATAGTTTATGTATCAATCCTATAGAATTTAATTTTCTGGATATTTCTATACCTTCAACCTTCTTCTCCAAATCCCTCCAACTGATTTTCTGAGTTGCCAACACACAGAACTCCAGAAGCTAAATAAAGCATATTTGTGGCCTCGGAGCAAGGTTTGGATGTGAGCGCTTTAAGCGAACATTCAAACTGCCGCGACTAAAGTCACAAATATGCTTTATTTTGGCTTCTGGAGTTCGTCTGCTTCGTAGCCTCACAAATCAGGATTTAATCTCTTCGGAAGAGGTCTCTTGTATAAACTTTGTCCTCTACATCAGCGAGTTCATCGGAAAAACGGTTTGCAATAATAACATTACAGTTTGCCTTGAAAGCGTCAAAATCTTTTTCAACTTTGCTTCCAAAGAAAGTATCATCAGCCAAAGTTGGTTCATAAATGATAACTTCTGCACCTTTAGCTTTCAGACGCTTCATGACACCCTGAATAGAAGACTGGCGGAAGTTATCGGAGTTGGACTTCATAGTAAGGCGGTATACGCCGATGGTAACCTGATTACCAGGAGTGCCGTCACGTCCGGCAGTACCGTGATAATATCCGGCTTTTTCTAAGATTCTGTCAGCGATAAAATCTTTTCTTGTGGAGTTGGATTTTACGATCGCTTCAATTAAGTTCTCAGGAACATCTTTGTAGTTGGCAAGAAGCTGTTTTGTATCTTTTGGAAGGCAGTATCCGCCATAACCGAAAGATGGGTTATTGTAATGTGTACCGATACGTGGGTCTAAACCAACACCATCAATAATCTGCTTTGTATTTAGGCCATGTACTTCTGCATAGCTGTCAAGTTCGTTAAAGAAACTTACGCGGAGTGCGAGATAAGTATTGGCAAATAATTTAACGGCCTCTGCCTCTGTAGGGTTTGTAAATAAAACAGGAATATCTTCTTTGATAGCTCCCTCTTTTAAAAGACCGGCAAAAGTATGTGCTGCCTGTACAAGACGTTCATCTTCTAATGGTGCACCGACAATAATTCTGGAAGGATAGAGATTATCGTAAAGAGCACGTCCCTCACGTAAAAATTCTGGGGAGAAGATGATATTCTCTGTGTTAAATCTTTCTCTTACAGAAAGAGTATATCCAACAGGAACAGTGGATTTGATAATCATAGTCGCGTTTGGATTGTATTCAAGAACTAACTTGATAACAGCTTCTACGCTTGAAGTATCAAAGTAATTCATCTTAGGATCATAGTTTGTAGGAGTACTGATGATAACAAAATCTGCATTTTCATAAGCTTTTTTTGCATCAGTAGTAGCTGTAAGATTTAAATCCTTTGTAGCGAGGTATTCCTGAATCTCTTTATCTACGATAGGAGACTTGCCGGAATTGATCAGATTTACTTTTTCTTCGATAATATCAACGGCATAAACTTCGTTATGCTGAGAAAGAAGGATTGCATTGGAAAGACCGACATAACCGGTTCCGGCAATCGCTATTTTATAAGAACTCATTAATAATACACTCCTTTATTGAACATTATTTAGTAAAATTGTAAACAGAGTGTGTTAAAAAGTCAAGAAAAGAATGTACATCATAAGATTATTTAAGAGGTTTGTCAATTGAAAAAAATGTTATATCATGTTAAAATATTACGGATATATTACAGAACAATATTTTTTGGAGAAAAATGTAAAAGGAGAAATCATGAAAAAATATGATTATTTGATTGTAGGAGCAGGACTTTTTGGTGCTGTTTTCGCTCATGAAATGACAAAAGAAGGAAAAAAATGTCTTGTAATTGATAAAAGAGATCACATAGCAGGTAATATTTACTGTGAGAATGTAGAGGGAATTAATGTGCATAAGTATGGTGCTCATATTTTCCATACGTCTGATAAAGTAGTTTGGGAATACATTAATCAGTTTGCAGAGTTTAATAATTACATTAACTCTCCGGTAGCAAGATATAAAGATGAACTTTATAACTTACCATTTAATATGAATACATTTAGCAAGATGTTTGGGATTAAGACACCGGCAGAAGCAAAAGCAAAGATTCAGGAAGAGATTGAGGAATTAGGAATCACAGAACCAAAGAACTTAGAAGAACAGGCTCTTTCTTTGGCTGGCCGTTCTGTATATGAGAAGTTAGTAAAGGGTTATACAGAGAAACAGTGGGGACGTGACTGTAAGGATCTTCCTGCATTTATTATTAAGAGACTTCCGCTTCGTTTTATTTATGATAATAACTACTTTAATGACCGTTTCCAGGGAATTCCTATGGGTGGATATACTGCAATTGTTGAGAAGATGTTAGAAGGTTCTGACGTATTGCTGAATACAGATTATTATGAGTTTAGAAAAGAGAATGCGGGTATCGCAGAGAAGACAGTGTATACCGGAATGCTTGATAAATATTTTGATTATAAATATGGTGTATTAGAATACAGAAGCGTTCGCTTTGAAACAGAGACATTAGATATGGATAACTATCAGGGTAACGCTGTAGTAAACTATACAGAGAGAGAAGTTCCTTATACCCGTATTATCGAGCATAAGCATTTTGAGTATGGTACACAGCCCAAAACAGTTATTTCAAGAGAGTATCCGAGTGAATGGAAGCTTGGTGAGGAACCATACTATCCGGTGAATAATGAGAAGAACGAAGAAGTTGCCGGTAAGTATCGTGAATTAGCAGATAAAGAAGAGAATGTTATTTTTGGCGGACGTCTTGGCGAATATCGTTATTATGATATGGACAAGGTAATTGCAGCGGCATTAAAAGCAGTAGAGAAAGAAAAGAATAATTAATTAGGAGTGAGGAAATGGCAAAAGTATCTATTATTATACCTACTTATAACGTGGAGATGTATCTTGTAGAATGTATGGAGAGTGTTGTAAACCAGACATTAAAAGATATTGAAATTATCTGTATTAACGATGGTTCAACCGATGGCTCTTTAGAGATCTTAAAGAGTTATGCGCAAAAGGATGACAGAATCGTTCTTGTTGATAAAGAGAATGGTGGTTATGGAATCGGAATGAATATCGGTTTAGATAAAGCGACTGGAGAATATATCGGAATTGTAGAACCAGATGATTTTATCCCGTTAAATATGTATAGTGATTTATATGAAAAAGCTGTTGAGAATGATTTAGACTTTATTAAGGCAGATTTCTATCGTTTTAAACGAGACAGTGAAACAGAGGATATGGAATTAGTTTATAATCATTTATCACCAAATAAGGAAGATTATAATATCGTGTTCAATCCAAGTGAAACACCGAAAGCAATCCGTTATATTATGAATACCTGGAGCGGAATTTATAAGAGAAGCTTTATTGAGGAATTCCATATTCGTCATAACGAAACTCCTGGTGCATCTTTCCAGGATAATGGATTCTGGTTCCAGACATTTGCCTATGCAAAGCGTGGAATGATCATTGATAAGCCATACTATATGAATCGAAGAGATAATCCGAATTCTTCCGTTCATAACAAAGAAAAGGTATACTGCATGAATGTTGAGTATGATCATATCAGAGAGTTGCTGGTGAGAGATAAAGAGGTATGGGAGCGTTTCCGTTCAATGTACTGGTTAAAGAAGTATAACAATTATATGGGAACGATCAAGCGTATTGGTGAAGAATATAAGAGAGAATATGTTCATCGTTTCAGTGATGAGTTTAAGCGGGGACTTGAATTAGGAGAGTTAGACGAATCCGTATTTACAAAGATTAGCTGGTCTAATATTCAGTTTATTACCAAGGATCCGAATGGCTTCTATATGAAAAAGGTGGCTACTCCGGTAAAGGTAAGAAGACTCACTAAGAAAGTAGAAAAGTTAGAAAAACAGAACGCAAAACTTCAAAACGATATTAAGATTATTAAAGGTTCCAGATCCTACAGACTTGGATGGTTTATGTTAACAATTCCAAGAAAGATTAAGGCGCTTTTTAAAGGCAATAAATAAAGGAGAAATTATGAGCGTAAAGGTATCTGTTATATTACCAGTTTATAATGTGTCTGAATATCTTCGTCAGTGCATGGACAGCATTGTAGGACAGACGTTAAAGGACATAGAGATTATTTGCGTAGATGATGGTTCAACAGATGATTCTTTAGAAATTTTAAAGGAATATGAAGCAAAAGATAAACGTGTTAAAGTAATTGAACAGAAAAATGCAGGAGCGGGAGCTGCCAGAAATAATGGTTTGGCAATCGCTACCGGAGAATATTTATCTTTTCTTGATTCCGATGATTTTTTTGAGCCGGATATGTTAGAAAAAGCCTATGAAAAGGGCAAAAGCTCTAATGCACAGGTTGTAGTATTCCGTTCAGATCAGTACAGAGAAGATCTGAACGAATTTGTTCAGGTTAAGTGGACCTTAAGAGAAAAGCAGATTCCGCCATATCGTCCGATGAATTGCCGTTCTTTTACCGGAAATATATTCAAAGTATTTGTCGGATGGGCTTGGGATAAGCTGTTTGAGCGCAAGTTTGTTGAGGAGAATCATCTGAAGTTTCAGCAGATTCGAACATCAAATGATATGTTATTTGTATTTTCGGCGCTTGCATTTGCACAGAGAATGGAGATTGTAGATCTTGTTCTGGCACATCAACGGAGGAATAATCCGAATTCTCTCTCTAATACCAGAGAAAAGTCATGGGATTGCTTCCACACTGCATTGAACGCATTAAAGGATGTGTTGACAGCGCATGGAAACTTCTGGGAGTTCGAGCAGGATTATATCAACTATGCGTTACATTTTAGTTTATGGCATTTAGATACGATAACGGGAGCGAAAAAAGAAGTTTTATTTAATAAATTAAAGAATGAATGGTTTGCTGAATTTGGAATTGATTCTCTTCCAGCAGAAAGATTTTATGATAAGAAAGAGTATGCCAAATATCTTAAGATAAAATCAAATGAGTTTAATGCTTATTATGAAGAATAGACGTTGTGAGTAGATAGACAGAAAGGAGACAGCGATGAGTACCGATAAAAAAGAGTATGGAATTTCAGTGATAATACCTTGTTATAATGTAGGACAATATGTGGAAGAAACATTAAAATCTGTGTTAAATCAGAGTTTTAAGAATTACGAGATCATTTGTTTAAATGATGGTTCAACAGATGGAACTTTAGAAATATTAAATAAATATCAGAGTTTATATCCATATATTCAAGTGTTTACGGGAGAAAACCACGGAGTTGCGTACCAGAGAAATAAGGGTGTTCAGCGTGCTCGGGGCAAGTATATCTACTATTTGGATGGTGATGATTTGATTAAAGAAAACTGTCTGGAGACATTGTATCAATATGCAGAAGCAGATAGTCTGGATATTCTGTATTTTGAGGCAGAAAGTTTTTACGAATCAAAAGAAATTGAGGAAGCATTTCCTCAATTTCTTACATTATATCATAGACATAAAGAGTATGATGGTGTTTATGATGGTAAAAATCTGTACATTGAGATGGAGAATAAAGGCGATATTAAAATGTCAGTTTGTTTACAATTTGTGCGTCGGCAATTTCTGATAGATAATAATATCAAATTTGGGGAAGAAAGGTATTTTGAGGATAATCTATATACTGTAAGAACTATGATTAAAGCAGCCAGAGCAAGATGTGTCAGAGATAATTTATACTTAAGACGAGTTAGAGGCAATTCGATAATGACCGGTGGAAAAAGAAAAATTCGTTTTGAATCCTATTTGAAGGTCGTTAGCGGTTTAATGCAGATATTAGAAGATGAAAAACAGAATTCTGCATTGCAGGAGGCAATTTATAAAAGAATAAGAGGAACCTATATCAATATTTTTAAAGATTATTTAAAAGTGCCGGAAAGTGAAAGAGATGAACTTTTTGGAGAAAAAAATAGTCCCTTATATTTTCTTATAGGAATGGCTTCCTTTATGAATATTGAGGAAGTAGACAGAAAAAAAGTATCTGAGAAATTGAAAAAGACATATGCTGAGAAATCAGAGATTAATGCAAAACTACAAAGAACATACGCTGAGAAATCAGAGATTAATGCAAAATTAAAAAAGACGCATGAGGAAAAAGCAGAGCGTGGAGAGAAGATTAAAAAATTGCAGAGACGTTTAAAAGCTACAAAAGCAGAATTAGAGAAAAAGACAAAGCGTTTGGAACAATTAGAACAGGAAAAGAAGCAGTTGGAGGAGCATTTTCTGGGAAGACTTGTTTTGGGAAAGTATAATAAATAAAGGTTATCCACTGTTTCACTAGGCGAAACAGTGGATAATTTTGTTTAGAGATTTTTTTATGCTTTTAAATAAAATAGAAATTACCATACAAATAATGAAGATTATAAGAACTATGGAACTGTTATATAAAACTTCGGCAACAATCTCAGAGAAATGTGAAAACATAAAATGGTTTAAGACATCAGGTATATTATACATAATAAGCAAATCTCTTACAGGTATATGAATTAAATATACTGGAAAAGTATATGAGGCCAGCCAACAGATAAATTTTTGAAGCCTGTTAGAGGGGATAGAAGTTTTGATTACAGAGCAACAAAAAATAATTATGGCAGATGCACAAAGGATGCCTATAGAACTGTACCAAAACAGAATATAGTTATTTGGCGTTTCCAACGAATATCTGTGAAGCTGAATAAGACTTCTAAGGTAATTCAAAAAGAAAAATGAAAATATAGAAACTGGTATAGTAAATTTTTGGATGAATGTCTGTCTGTATTTATAAATAATATGTCCCCAGATTATTTCAATGGAAGCTGGAACTAAAGCATTTATTGAGTGATGAGAAAATGCTGCAAGACTATTAGAAGATATATCATTAATTACTAAAAATACAAAGGTTCCTATTAAAAAAATCTTGGTTCGTTTTGTATCAGCGTCTAAATATTCTACAAATGCTTTAAGTAGAGGATAGATAAGAATCACCAAAATATAAACATAAAGATACCATAAGTGAACACTGTGGCTAATTGGATTTTGCCAGGAAAGAAGAGTTTTAAAGATATCGATATATTTGGAGGTAGCAATATGTAATGAAAGTGGTTGTTGATCAAATAACCAATCAAAAAAATAGAAGCCGATAACACTGAATATTACTAATGGAATAATAATGTGTATGAAAGTTTTTCTTAATAATTTGTCGTAGTTATTATTGAAAAGAAAAGCACCTGTAATCATAAAAAAGATAGCAACTCCATCGGCTAATAAACAGTTAAAAAAAAGACGGGATGCATCCCAACTATGTTCAGTTATAGTAGCAGAGAGGCTAGTATGTACGCCAATTACGATCAGGCAGGCTAAAAGTCTGGAAAGTTCAATAGAAGGATTTCGTTTCATGTTATTATTACCTCGGATAAAATTAAATATACTATGTAGTTATTACATAATATTAGCATAAAAATATAGAAATTAAAATAACAATTTATTTTACATGGAGGAGGTTATTGTTCTGGTTAGAAGTAATAATGAAGAATTGTATAAATAAAGAAGGAGTATGTTATGAAAGAAAAGATTAAAATAGTAGTATGTGCAATTTTATCAGCAATATCTCTGTGCATTTCAGGAAAGTTTTCTGCTATAGTTGGTGTCTGGTCTAAATTTGCTACTGAGCTTAAAGGACAAACCGAGCAGTCATTTGCTATAGTTATTTTACTAATAATAGTATATAGTAAAATTTGGAGAAAATATATATCTGGACGAAAGTGTATAACGCATATATTAGCTGTATGTTTTGCTATCTGTATGCTTATTGGAAAAAGTTTTTCTCAGATGGGAAACATAAAATTTATCTTTGGGGATAAAAAACAATTTTGTATCGCTATAATAGTTTTTTTTGGATTTTATATATTGTTTGATGTAGCCATTACAGCCTTATATGTATATATAAGTGAAAAAAGAAAGAGGGAGGAAAAAGCAATAAAAGTTAAATGGATAGAAGAACATTACTTTACTTTTTCTTTTTTATGTATGTTGATATGTTGGAGTCCGTATATTCTATGTTATTTGCCGGGATCAGTGCCACATGATGGATATTGGCAGTTAAATATGGCATTTGGAATTAATCCTTTAACTAACCATCATCCATGGGTAATCACTTTTATTTATGGAATTATTATGAGGCTGGGACGATGTGTTAGCGATAACTTTGGTATATTTATGATAGTTATTTCGTTTACTATTATAGAAATATTGTGTTACGCATTTGTTTGCATTAGCTTAAAAAAGTGGGGAGCATCTAAAAAAGTGTATATAGGAGCATTAGTATTTTTTTCGATTGTTCCGGTATTTGGTGGTTATGCACAGGCGGTAATTAAAGATAATATCTTTAGTGCATTGTTGGTATTGTTTTTTACTATTTATATTGATATTTGTATACAGCATGAAACAGCTATAGGAATAAAAAAAATGATAGCTTTATTTTTAGTAGGAATATTAGTATGTCTAAGTCGGAACAATGGTGTATATGTTGTTATTCCATCAATGGTTTGTTTAATATTATATATGCAAAAAGAAAAAAGCAGATATGTTATTTTTATGATATGTCTTGTAGTATGTTATCAGGGGATAGAGGGCTGTGTAGCTCCGAAGTTGGGAGTGGAAAAAGGATCAGTGAAGGAAATGCTGTCAATTCCATTTCAACAGACAGCCAGATATATAAAAGAGTATCCGGATGAAGTTACTTTGAAAGAGAAAAATGTTATAAACGCTGTTTTGTCTTATGATGGGATTAAGGAAAATTATAATCCAGAAATATCAGATTTTGTAAAGAATACATTTAGAGAAGAATCAGAAGATAAATTGAGTGAATATTTTAAGATATGGTTTGAAATGTTTTTGAAGCATCCAATGGTATATGTAGAGGCTACGTTAAATAATACATTTGCTTATTATTATCCTTTTTATAATCAAAATGTTTTAGGAAATTATCAGTTTTATATTAAGGAAGCACCTGTAGCAACTGGATACTTCGATATTCATTATATCATGCCTGTAAAAATAAGGGCAACGGTTACAGAATATGTTCAAACATGGAATAAGATTCCCGGAATATCGCAAATTGTTAATTCTGGTTTTTATACCTGGATATTACTATTGTTAGTGGGATATTTGATTTATACTAAGAGAATAAAAGGAATATTACTGTTGATTGGTCCAGCTATCAATATATTGGTCTGTATTGCTTCACCTGTTAATGGATTGTTACGGTATGCTTTTCCACTTATGGCTTGTACTCCCCTTTTAATATATTGGGCAGTGTGTGTGGAAGAAAATTCTGAGGATACGGGTGTAGAATCCTAACTTCTATAAATATTGGGTTAGAGCCTTTTTCGAACACGATTTATAAAGAAATAAAATAATTTCTTAAATTCTCTTAAGCCTCCTTGTTGTGTATTTCATTATAGTTTATAATAAAATACACAACAAGGAGATTCATTGATTAGGACTATTGAAGATTAACTTTGGAAAAAAGAGGAAGAGAAGAATGGAAGAGATTAAGGTATCAGTTGTAATCCCGGTTTACAACGTAGAAGAATTTTTAAATAATACACTTTCCGATATTACAGGACAGACGTTAAAAGAGATAGAGATTATTTGTGTAGATGATGGTTCTACAGATACATCATGTAAGATTATTGAGGAATGGCAGAAGAGGGATTCTAGAATTCAGTTAATTAAGCAGAAGAATCAGTATGCGGGGGTTGCCAGAAATAATGGTTTAAAACAAGCACATGGAAAGTATGTAGTTTTTTGGGATGCAGATGATTTGTTTGAAAGGAATGCATTAGAAGTTATGTATACTCAGGCAGAACAGGAACGTTCTGATATATGCATTTGTGAGGCGCGCAAATATGATAATGCTAAGGAAAAGTATATTCCGTCTGATGCCTATTTGAAGGAGAATCTTCTTCCGGAAAAACAGACATTTAATAAGTTTGATGTGCCGGATTATATTTTTAACCTAACGAATAATGTTCCATGGAATAAGTTATATCTCAGAGAGTTTATTTTAAAAAATAAGCTGGAGTATCAGGCAATCAAGCAGGCGAATGACACATATTTTACGATAATGGCATTATTCCTTGCGGAGAGAATCACATATGTAAAGGATGTTCTTATTGCGTACAGAGTAAATAATCAGGAGAGTTTATCAGGAAAGGCTTCAGATACGGTATTTTGTGCTTATGATTCCTGGTTATATACAAAGAATCGTATAGAAAAATACGAAGACTTTAATCTGGTTCGGTTTAGCTTTTTAAACCGTGCGTTGAGTGGATTTTATCATGCACTTAATATTCAGACTACGTTTGAATCGTATGAGAAGTTTTATCGTATGCTTATTGAGGAAGGGTTTAAGATGTTTGGTCTTGATACATGTGAGGAAGAGAATATTTATGTGCCATGGATGTATAAAGACATGAAGAAGATGTACGAGATGGAACCGGCAGATTTCCTCGTACAAAAGAGTATTACGAGACGTGTTAATAATGAAAATAATAATGTGCGCCGTAAGATTTTGAGAGAGAAAAATAAGGCTTTGAATGAATCTGTAAAGAATTTAAAGGCAGAAAAAAAAGCCTTACAAAGTGATAAAAAGAAGCTTCAGGAAGAGAAGAAGAAGTTGCAAAAGGAAATTACAGACATTAAACAGTCAAAAGCATATCGCCTTGGAAATAAGTTAATGTGGCTTCCTAGAAAGATTGTCAAAAGGGGATAAAGGATGCCTTTCTCTTGCTTTTCTTCTCATTTTGGGTATAATAAAATAGAAGAAAGAAGTAATAAATATTTACAGAGGCGACCAAAGAAGGTATATTTATGTAAGAATAAGTATACTTTCTTTTCTTTTATACTTCTTTTTGAGTAGATGAGAGGATGACAGGCAAACAGATTTTGCTGTATTATTGCAGATTTTTAAAATAGGTTTCTGTGATATGCATGTCATGGTTCACAGAGATGGTTTTCGAGAATTCTCTGGAAATGAAAGTGCAAGAGTTTTAATACATAAAGAGGTGATATGTATGAATACGTTACAGACAAATGACTGGCTGATTTTAAATTCGATTATTTATGAGATTTATACAACGGCTGATTTTAACAGGATGCGGGAGAAGTTTTTAGAGCAGATGAAGATGCTTGTCGATTTTGACAGTGCGGATTTTTATCTGGCTTCTCTGGATGAGGAATATAAGCTGACAGAGCCGATTACTTATCATTGTGATGAGGATTTAAGCGATGTTTATGATATTCTTGATTACAGCAGAGAAATTATGTACAGCGGAAAGAGTATTGTGTACAGGGAGACGGATATCATTTCAGATGAAATGCGTGTGAAGACAGAGTATTATGAGAAAGTTTATAAGCCGAATAACTGGCATTATTCTTTACAGATGATTATGGCGAGAGAGAAGAAGTTTCTTGGCGTGGTGACTTTATATCGAAATATAGGAAAAGATGATTTTAGTCATGATGATGTATTTCTTGTTGATACGCTGAAGGATCATATGGCATACCGGCTGTGGCAGCAGAAGCAGAATCGCGTGCAGTTTGGGGAGAAGCTTACGGTGTCAGCAGCTACGGAGAAGTTTGGACTTACCCGGCAGGAGCATAATATTTTACATCTTTTGATGGAGGGTAAGGATAACAGCTTTATTTGTGATGACCTGTCCATCAGTATCAATACGTTAAAGAAGCATATTTTAAATATTTACCGGAAACTGGGAATTCGTAATCGAGTGCAGCTATTTAAAAAGATAAGAGAGAAGGAGTAGAGCGTGTTTGAAAAACCATTCCTACAACCTGCACGCCTCAATTTGCGGTATATTTTGCCTTCATTCAGTTGACGTAGCCCACTACGCCGCCCTCATTCAGGCGAAATCTCCCGCAAATTGTAACGCACATCTTGCAGAAAGCATTTTTCAAACACGCTCTAGGAGTGATAAGTAAGAATAGATAAGAAGTGTAATGAAAATGTAATAAAGCGTAATAAGAATAGATTCATGGATATGAATTTATAATGAATATGGTGTGGATGTGTATAGGAGTGTAGAGTCGTAAGAGTGAATCTATATATAAAATAATAAGAAAATATATATGGGCTTCTGAAACTCTAAAAGCTGTGATAAAAACGTAGTGGTTAATTAATGTTGCATCTATAAGGGCTTAGGGAGACATATATGAGGAAAGGAATGAAGAAAAAGCATGTTAATGAAGAAATGTAAGATTGTTATGACAATATTACTGACCTGCCTTCTGCTTGGTAATACATTTGGCAGTGTCGCAGTAAAGGCTGCTGGAGTTTCAGGTAATCAGGCAGAACAGACAGTGGAAACAATGGCGAAAGCGGATGAATATAAGGCTTTCTGGTTTTCCTATTATGACTATGATGCCTATCGTGCAAAGTATAAAAAGAGAAATGCTTCCACATTTAAGAAGTATTTTACTCAGGTAGTGAAAAAGGGGAAAAGCATTGGAATGAACTGTGTTATCGTACATGTCCGTCCGTTTGGGGATGCAATGTACAAGTCGAAATATTTTCCATGGTCAAAATGTATTTCCGGTAAGCAGGGGAAGAATCCAGGGTATGATCCATTGAAAATTATGACATCGGTAGCACATGCGAATGGAATGAAAATAGAAGCCTGGATTAATCCGTATCGTGTAGCAGCAGGCTCAGCAAATTACAATAAACTTTCGTCGAAGAATCCTGCAAGAAAGTGGCATAAAAATAAAAAGACCCGCCGTAATGTTTTGGCATATAAGGGCAGCCTGTACTATAATCCGGCTAAAGCGCAGGTAAGAAAACTCATTGTAAATGGTGTAAAAGAAATTGTACAGAACTATGATGTGGACGGAATTCATATGGACGATTACTTCTATCCGACATTTAGTTCTTCTAATGTAAACTCTGCTTTTGACGCAAAAGAATACAGAGCTTCCACAATGGCAAAAAGTAAAAAGAGTATCGTAACATTCCGCAGACAGCAGGTAAATATATTGGTAAAAGACATTCACGGTGCAGTTAAGGCTATTAATCCAAATGTAACTTTTGGAATTAGCCCGGCAGGAAATATCGATAATCTTACAAGCAGATATTCTTATTATGTTGATATTAATAAGTGGTTGAACTCATCTGATTATGTAGACTACATCTGTCCGCAGATTTACTGGGGATTCAAACATCCATATGCGAAGTTCGATAAAGTAACCAATCGCTGGATGAAAGCAGCAAAAAGTAAGAAAGTAAAAGTGTACATAGGAATTGCTGTATATCGTGCGGGTCATAATACTGGTGCAGGTTCCAGAGAACGCAGAGAGTGGAAATCCGATGCAAATGTACTGAAAAAACAGGTACAGTATGCAAGAAAGAAAGGCTGCGATGGCTTCGCATTCTTTGACTATCAGGATTTGAAGAGCAGGACAAGTGCCAAAGCGGTAAAACGATTGAAAAAAGTATTGAAATAAAATATAAGAATAAAAGTAATGAAATAAAAAGCAACAGAGATTTCGCTTATAGAAAGTGGAGTCTCTGTTGCTTTTTTAAATTTTATGTACGATCAGAATGTGCTAAAAAATCATTTCTTCAATCTACACATTCTGAATTATTAATAACCAGCAGCGAGACTGAGTAACTCAATTTGATTTGCCTTTTTATTCTTTACAGTAATAAAAATTCTACCTTTGCTGGTATTTACTTTTTTGTTGTTTTTAAGTTTTATAGATTTTCCAGTAGCACCAAACTGATAGATTTCTGTGATAGTCCAGCCCTTTTTCATCTTAATAGTAAGTTTGCCGGAACAATTCTTTTTAAGAAGCGCATCAGCCGTATTAGTAATAGCCTTTTTAACATTCGTCTTTCCTATTTTAGCAGACTGCATAGGAGAAACAAAGGAAATAACTTTAACCTTCATAGAGAGTTTGTAAGTCTTTTTGCCTCGTTTAACATTAACAAGAACCTTGGTAGTTCCTGATTTTGAAGAATTAAAAGTATTAACCCAGATTTCGTTATAACGTTCATCAGAAGTATAAGCACTTACGATACTGTAGTCATTACCCTTTGGAACTGCCTTTGTAATAACATCGCCCTTTTTCATATTTTTGATTCGGATGGTTCGATTATAAGAGTTGCGGAACATAACAATAGACTTGTCAATAGTAGGAGCCTTTGCAGCGGCCTCCGACTTTACCCCTGGAATCAGGCATAATGAGAACATCATTACAGCAGCACAAATCAGGGATAAAATAGAAGATTTGTTGATTTTTTTCATGAATAATTCCTCCTTTAAATTAGTATGTACTCTCGGAGTTTTTCTTGCACTTGCTTTTATGGCTGGTTTTTTGCCAGCCGCACCCGGATTTCATCAATGTACGCACTGCGTATGCCTCAAAAATTTGGGCACAACTGATAAAAAAATCTTCTCCAAAAATCAAGCACAAAAAGATTCCGAGAGTACATTTAGTAAAATATAATGAATTTATTATACAATATCTATCTGAATTCGACAAGAAAAATTCTGATTTGCCAACTGTTTCAGCAGAATTGCTAAGAAAGTAATTTATTATATTCTATAGTGAATTTTTCCCCGGTTCGTCTGTTTTATATAAGTCTTTCAGTGGGCGTCTCGTTTGCCTGCGCAAATTAGAGGTTATTGAGAAATATTATCAAATACATTATTGACTTCTAATGAGCATTAGGGTACACTAACTAAATAAGAATAAATGAAATCGAAGTAAGTTTTAGCAAACATACAAAAGAAAGAGGTTATTATGTTACCATTAACGATGGCAAATCCTGGGGAACCAGTGACAATTAAAAAAATTGGCGGAAAAGCAGAGACGAAGAAATTTTTAGAGACATTAGGTTTTGTTGTGGGTGGAGTCGTTACAGTTGTTTCTGAAATCAGTGGCAATATGATAGTGAATGTGAAGGATTCAAGAGTTGCTATTGGAAAAGATATGGCGAACAAAATTATGGTTTAATTGCTATTTTATTTAAAAAAATAAAATGCTTATTGAGAATGGAAAATGCCAGGCAGGGGTAAATGAGAAAAAATATCAACTATGATTTTTTAACTTGTAATTTATCTTTGGTTGGCTTATTATTGTCTGAAAAGAAAAGTGATTGCGCTTTTACATAAGATATCATAATGACAGGAGGATATGAATATGTTTGATTGTTTAACTAAGATTAATTGGAAAAAGGTAGGATTATTTGCATCAGGTACTTTATTCGGAACAGCAGGTATCAAGGTTTTAGCAAGTGATGATGCTAAAAAGGTTTATACAAACTGTACAGCAGCAGTTTTAAGAGCAAAAGAAACTGTTATGAATACAGTGACAACTGTTCAGGAGAATGCTGAGGATATTTACGAAGGTGCAAAGCAGATTAACGAAGAACGTGCAGAAGCTAAGGCAGCAGCAGAATTTGCAGCAGAAGCTGAGGAAGAAGAAACAGAAGAGATAACAGAGGATTCTGAAGCAGAGACAACAGAAGCTGAGGAAACTGCAGAAGAAAAATAGTTATAGCTATTAAGGTAAAGAGAAAGATATGTACAGATTATAGTACTGCATGAAGTCTCTGTAATCTTGATATCAACTATCATAAGATAGAATCAGACTGAAAATGGAAAAGAGACTGCGGTATATGTGCGGTCTCTTTTTTTAACAGTTGATGTAATAAAGAGGTGAATATTTTGAAGTTTCAGATAAAACATGAGATAAAAGGAAGAATACGTCTTCATATATTCCAGAAGAAGCAGATGACCTGCGAGCAGGCAGATATTTTATTATATTATCTGGAAAATATCGAAGGGGTAGAATCTGCGAAGGTTTACGAGAGAACAGCAGATGCGGTTGTCCGTTATGATGCAAAAGACCCTGCTGCACGTCAGAATATTATTAAGGAAGTGCAGAAGTTTGTTTATGAAAAGGTGGAAGTGCCGGAAGGATTGATTGAGAATTCCGGTCGTGAGCTTAACCGGGAATTTCAGGAAAAATTAATTGGACAGATTACGGCACATTATGCCAGAAAGATTTTACTGCCAGCACCATTTCGGGCAGTGTATACCGGAGTGAAGTCCCTGGGATATATCTGGAAAGGAGTACAGACACTCGCGAAACGTAAACTGGAAGTTCCGGTTCTTGACGCGACAGCGATCGGAGTTTCTATTCTTCGTGGCAACTATGATACCGCAAGTTCAGTTATGTTCCTTCTTGGAATTGGAGAACTGTTAGAGGATTGGACCCACAAGAAGTCGGTAGGTGATCTGGCAAGGATTATGTCCCTGAATGTAGAGAAAGTATGGCTTAAAGGAGAGGACGGAGAAGTTCTTGTGCCATATTCCCAGATTAAACAGAGAGATAACATCGTTGTTCACATGGGAAATGTCATTCCGTTTGATGGAGTAGTAACAGCAGGGGAGGCAATGGTCAATCAGGCATCCCTTACCGGAGAATCCATGCCGGTCAGAAAGACAGAACAGGCTTCTGTTTATGCCGGAACCGTTGTAGAAGAAGGTGAGATCACTGTAGAAGTAAAAGCAGTTGGTGGAAGTGGACGTTACGACAAGATTGTTACGATGATTGAAGACTCGCAGAAGTTAAAGTCCGGACTGGAAGGTAAGGCAGAGCATCTGGCAGATAAACTTGTTCCATATACGCTTGCAGGAACAGGTCTTGTCTATCTTGCAACAAGAAATGCGACAAAAGCCATTGCTGTTCTTATGGTTGACTTCTCCTGTGCATTAAAACTTGCGATGCCGATTTCTGTATTATCCGCAATTCGCGAAGCAAGCCAGCATAATGTTACTGTCAAGGGCGGCAAGTACATGGAAGCTGTCGCAGAAGCAGATACTATTGTATTTGACAAGACAGGAACTCTGACGAAAGCAGAGCCTACTGTTGCCAAAGTCGTATCATTTGGTGGAAATGATGCAGATGAAATGCTTCGTATGGCTGCGTGTATGGAAGAACATTTTCCACATTCTATGGCAAAAGCAGTCGTAGATGCTGCATTAAAGAAAGAACTTGACCATGAGGAAATGCATTCCAAAGTACAGTATATTGTAGCACACGGTATTTCTACTACGATTGAAGGGAAAACAGCTGTAATCGGAAGTTATCATTTCGTATTTGAAGATGAAAATTGTAAGATTCCAGCAGGAGAAGAAGCGAAATTTGAAGCTCTTCCAGAAGAGTATTCCCACCTTTATCTTGCATTAGAAGGAACACTTGCTGCTGTAATCTGTATCGAAGACCCTCTTCGTGAGGAAGCAGCCGATGTAATCAAAGCTCTGAAAAAGGCAGGTATTTCAAAAGTTGTTATGATGACTGGTGACAGTGAGAGAACTGCCGCAGCCATCGCGAAACGTGTAGGCGTTGATGAATATTATTCTGAAGTACTTCCGGAAGATAAAGCAAACTTTATCACAAAGGAAACAGAAAAAGGAAGAAAGGTCATGATGATTGGTGATGGCATCAATGATTCACCAGCCCTTTCTGCCGCAAGCGTTGGAATCGCTGTAAGTGATGGCGCAGAAATCGCAAAAGAAATCGCAGACATTACGATCAGCGCAGAAAGTTTATATGAAGTCGTAGCATTGAAAAAGATTAGTAATGCATTATTAAAACGAATTCATAAAAATTATCGCTCCATCGTGGGAATTAACTCTGGGTTGATTGTACTTGGAGTTGCAGGAGTATTAGCTCCGGCAACATCAGCATTATGTCATAATGTTTCAACACTGCTTATTAGTTTAAACAGTATGAAAAACCTACTCCCAGAAGAGTAGTTTCTGATTTCATTCATTAGACAGATAACAGACGAAGGCAGCGAAACCAATAAGCCATATTTGTGATTTTAGTCGCGGCGAGAAATAGTCTTCTATGAAAAGCCCGGTATGAAAATAATTGATTTTGACCCAGTTGTACAAAACACAAAGGTGTCAAAATCAATTATTTTCATACCGGGCTTTTTTAACGCTTTATTACACTCTCGCCGCTCCGAGACCACAAATATGGCTTATTGGTTTCGCTGCCTTCTGTGCATGGCCAGGAGGATGAATTAAATCAGTTAGTTGTTTTTTGCAATTCCAATAACATTTTGATAACTTCAGGGGAAGTATAAGACCTCAGTTCGATTCCTCAAATCCACCCACAGCATCTTAATTTTAACAAAATCCAGCCAAAAAACAGCTCAGGAAGAGAGAGCAGGCCCTATATTTGTGACCTCGGAGCAAGGTTTGGATGCTCGCGCATAAGCGGGCATTCAAACCGCCGCGACTAAAGTCACAAATATAGGGCCTGCTCTCTCTTCTTGAGCGTCTGTTTTGAATATTTTTTAAAAAAAGATGCAAAATATCTTCTTATAGAGAAAAGTGTATCAATAAGGGTATTGACTTTATGACGAAAGTTAGTTATTATAAATGCAAGTTAGTAATAACTAACAAACATTAAAACAAGGAGGCACCATGAGACAGGAAGTATTTGAGATTGTACAGAAGATGGACAAAGATAATATCAGAACACAGATGGCCCTGCAGTGTGCGCCGTTGATTACCGGACTTAAGGTGGCGAATCTTTTGATTATCCCATCTAAGAACGAAGAGTTTGTTGGAGCAATTCTTGATGGAACAGATATTTCTTATATGAGATTAGCGAAGTCAGAATGTAAGACAACATTTTTCCTGTATCGGGAAGCAAGCTTAACTGTCTGGCTTACGAAAGCTGAGAACAGAGCACTTCTCAGGGAGGCAGGATACAACGGTAAAGTATTATCTGATATCCTCAAAGCAGTTCAGATACGATATGAAGCTTACGTGCAGAAAGGAAAAACTTTTCCCCATGAAATTGGTGTACTGTTAGGTTATCCTGCAGAAGATGTCAAAGGATTTGTGGTGAATGAGGGGAAAAATTATCTCTATTCTGGTTACTGGAAGGTTTATGGAGACCTGTCGGAAGCAAAGCAACTGTTTTACAAATTTGACCGGGCGAAGGAAGCGTTGATTGAACTGGTATCGCGAGGTATTGGAATAAGAAATGTTATCGAAAGCTGCAGCAGTAATTTACTGCTGGATGGCGCGGCTTAAAGTTCCTTGTAAGACCTTTTCAAAGATGGAAACATCATGGTAAATCAAACTAATAATTTTTTTCAGGAGGAAGCAGCAATGAGCAAGATTAGCGTAGTGTACTGGTCTCAGACAGGAAACACAGAAGCTATGGCGGAAGCTGTCGGAGCCGGAATCGCAAAAGCCGGTAAAGAAGCAGACGTAGTAGAAGTCTCAAGCGCATCTATGGAAGACTTAAAAGCAGCAAAAGTATTTGCACTTGGATGTCCTGCAATGGGCGCAGAAGTACTTGAAGAGATGGAGATGGAACCATTTGTGGAAGAAGTAGAAGGCTTCGCACAGGGAAAAACCATCGCACTTTTCGGTTCCTATGGCTGGGGAGATGGCCAGTGGATGAGAGACTGGGAAGAAAGAATGACAGCAGCAGGCGCAACGGTATTAAACGGTGAAGGCCTCATCTGCCAGGAAACTCCAGATGATGATGCAATCAAACAGTGCGAAGAACTGGGCGAACAGCTGGCTCAGAACGCATAAGAGCGTAGAATCATTCAAAGAAAAACTCGTAGTAACTCATAGTAAAAAATAGTAACAAGCAATTATAGTAATCGCATAGTAACGCATATAAAAAACTCATAATAACGCAGTAAAGTAATTTATATTAAAAAGTAACGTATATCAATAAGTAATTACACATTTAAAAAATACCTCTAATTTAATGAAATACCCTTTCTAAAATTTATTTTTAGTCGAAAAGACAAGAAAGAAGAAATCCTTTCATTCCTTTCCGTAAATCGCAGCGGAAAGCAAGGGAAGTGATTTCTTCTTTTTTTGTGGGGCAGACGAAACCAGCCAATGGATGAGAAATGGGCTTGTTTTTCTCTTCGAATCCGTCTGTTTATAGGCGTGTGTCGGATTATGTGCCAATCACTCATACTGAGTTCGTCTGTTTCTATTTATTGTGCAAAGCTTTCCGATAAATGCCGTAAGCCACAAATGCCGTAACTGTTTCTGTTATCCAGAAAGAGTGCCATACTCCATTTGCACCGATGAATCGGCTGAGTACGAACGCTAATGGTACAATGATTACGAGGTAACGAAGCAGGGAGACAACAAGTGATTCATTTCCCTTTCCGAGTGCTTCTAAAGCTCCACTTGATACGACGGAGACAGAAGAAACGATGAAGCCACAGGAAATAATGCGGAGTGCGGATGCACCGGCGGCGATAGTTGTTTCCTGAGTAGTAAACATTTTCATAAAGATTTCTGGTGTAAACATAAAAAGTAAGGTGCCGGCTGCCATGATGCCGATAGCAATGGTGAGGGAAAGACGGTAGATGTTGTTTACTCGTCTGTATTCTTTTGCACCGTAATTGTAACCCATGAGCGGACGCATTCCCTGAATCATTCCGTTGACGGATAAATATAAGAAAGTCTGCAATTTATAATAGATTCCAAGAATGATAATACCAGTTTCGGAAATTGATGCAAGGATTCCATTTAATGCGGAAATAAGCAGAGAAGGAAGAGCCATATTTAATGCACCAGGAATTCCAACACCGTAAAGGCGTATGCAGACATTTTTTTCAGGGCGAAGCAGGTGTTTGCATATTGTTACGGGTGGCTTTTTAAATATATAAAACAAAATGTAAATAAGTAAGGTAGAACACTGGCCAATGCCGGTTGCGATAGCGGCTCCTTCGATTCCAAGTCGTGGAAACGGTCCAATTCCAAAAATGAGAACTGGGTCAAGGATAATATTCAGGATGCATCCACACAGCATACTGAGCATGCTGACAACCATCATCCCCATCGCCTGAAAGTATTTTTCAAAAGTGATTTCCACATGGATAATAATTGAGAAAAGAAGAACGATATTTGAATAACGTAATCCTAAAGAGAGGGTGTCCTGATTGTTCGTAAACAGTTTTAAGAATGAAGGCATAATGAGGATGCCGGTTATACTTAAAATAATTCCATGTACAATAGAGAGAAACATTCCCTGTGAGGCAGCTTTATCTGCCTGTTCTCGCTGATCTGCTCCGAGACAGAAAGCAATCATAACATTGATGCCGATACCGAAACCTACGGCAACGGAGTTAACAACATTCTGAATTGGAAATACAAGAGAAAGTGCAGTCATGGCATCTTCGCTGATCTTGGCAACGAAAATACTGTCAATAATGTTGTAAAGTGAATTTACCAGCATGGATAAAATCATTGGTGCCGCCATAGAAAGCAGAAGCGGCAGAATTGGTTTTTCTTTCATATAAGTTTGTTCCATAAAATACCTTTTCCTTTTTGTATTATTTATTATTAATTTTTTACCGTGTACACATTGACGCTGTTAGATTTGCGAATTTTATTTACCCCACCTCTGTAGGTGGCGCACATCTCGCAGCAAGAATGCCGGGGCATTCTTGAATCTGTAAAAAGGAGTAGTTTATCGCAATAAAAAAGGCTACAGGATTCTGTACTGTTTAAATCAGAAACAGAAAAACCTATAGCCCTGTTTAGACGATATATTATTTTGGTCACATTATTATAAAGGATTTGAAAAGAAAATGTCAAGCACTCTTTTTTAGAAAATCGAGAGGAATTCCTGATAATTGAATTACAATTTTTGCGGGTAAATGTTTAAAGATATTTTTTAGATATATTTTTGAAATAAGATTTATAGAAGCTGGAGATTAGAGCGTGTTTGAAAAATCATTCCCGCAATCTGCACGCCCCAATTTGTGGGAGATTTTGCAGATGAACTCATAAGGAGGTAAAAAGTGTGGTTCTGGATAGGTAAATAATTATAGAAATATAAAAAAGATTAAATTTATATTACAAATGATATATTGTAATTAACAGGAAGAAAGGCATATGTTATAATAAACAGCAAAGACAATGTTTGATATGGAGAGGCTTCGTACATTGAATAAAAGCTGGCGTACACCTGTTTTGTTTACTGTGAGGACTTCTGCCACAATCTTGCATTGAATAAAGGCTGGTTTTTACAGCCCAAAGAGAGAAAAAGGAGAAGTTTATGAAAAAAATTCATGCATTAGTTATGTCTCTTATCATGCTTTTTATTGTGCTGGCACCAGCACAGAATGTGGAAGCAGCAGGCAAAAGCCTGAAAGTTTCTGAGAAAGCATTTTTCAAAGAGATGAAAGAATTTGACTACAAAGGAATGAACCGCTATGTGAAGGATTGGGGAGAAGGTGGACAGCTTGTGTCGGCATTTTACATGGTTCCGAGTGGTAAAAAGTATTTTGCTAAATGTGCCAGTAAGATGAGTTATCGTATCATTTCCACAAAGAAAAAAGGCAATAAGGCAGATGTGAAAGTGAAGTTCCGCTATGTGAATTGCGAGGATTTTACATTTAATTTCTGTATGAATGCATTTTATTATATGGCAGATGGAAAGCTTGATAATTTATCTTCCATGTCAGAAAAGCAGGTTATAAAGCTGGTAAATGGAATTATTGACAAATCGCAGAAAGATACAAAGTTTAATCGTTTTAAGACAAAAACAGTTACAATTCGTTTTGTGAAAGCAAAGAATTGCTGGAAGGTTCAGAAAGTTTCTGATAAGTTAGCTGATGTTATGATGGCGAACTTTGCATCAAATCTTCAGAATTTGGCAACATTTTCTATTTCGTCAGCTTGTGGAGAAAAGAGCGCATATGTTATACCTGAGACGTCAGAGTATGGGACAGTACAGAAAAAAGTACTGGTTAAAGTATTGAAAAATATTTATGGAAGAAAGCCAGAGTTGTCTGCATAAAGCTCATTTATACATTTGCTGAAAATCTTTATGAAGTTTATTACATTAAAAATAGTGCTTGCTATTTCTTAATTCCTAGTATATTATTAGGAATTAGGAGGTGGCGAATTATGATGGTTTCGTCCAAAGGCCGTTACGCACTTCGTGTAATGATCTATTTAGCACAGAATGACAGAGAAGAATTAATTCCGTTAAAAGAAATTGCGGAGAATCAAAATATATCCATGAAGTATTTAGAGATGATCGTGAGCCTGCTTCACAAGGGTAATATGCTTATAAGTGGACGTGGGAAAAAAGGAGGATATCGTCTGGCGCGAAAGCCGTCTGAGTACACGATCGGTTCTATTTTAAAGCTGACAGAAAAAACATTGGCTCCTGTCAATTGCTTAGAGGGTGGGAAAGTAACCTGCGAAAAGGCAGGATATTGTATTACTCTTCCGATGTGGCAGAAACTGGATGGGATTATTGATGATTATTTAGAGACAGTGACGCTTGAGGATTTGCTGGAGGGTCGGGTTTAACCTGGTTCTCCAGTATTTTTATGAGGTTGTTTTTTATGTAAAAATTATGATGGCGTATGAATATAAAAGTAATATAAGAGAGGCAGAAAGTATTTTAAGAAGTATTTTTTCGGAAATTATGTACATGATAAAAAACAAGAATAGCGGTATCTTTTTAATAAAATCCTATTGACAAGATAGGATTTTCAAGATATAATTCCTATATACTAGATAGGATTTAGAAAGAAGAGGGTGAATTTATGTATATTTATGCAGATAATGCGGGAACTACAAAGATGAGTCCTGTTGCGATAGATGCGATGACAAAGTGCATGAATGAGGTATTTGGAAACCCATCCAGCCTGCATTCTACCGGACAGCGTGCTGCAGAAGTGCTTCAGAAAGCAAGAGAAGATGTTGCAGAAGCATTAGGTGCAGATTTTAATGAGATTTACTTTACTTCCGGCGGAAGCGAAGCAGACAACCAGGCTATTCGTTCTGCTGCTCTTTTTGGAGCAAAGAAGGGTAAGAAACACCTCATTTCCACAAAGATTGAACATCATGCCGTTCTCCATACTCTTAAGAAGTTAGAGCGAGAAGGCTTTGAAGTAACATTACTTGATGTTGGAGCAGACGGAATTGTTGATCCTGCTGATGTAGAGAAGGCAATTCGTGAAGATACAGCATTAGTTACTATTATGTATGCGAACAATGAGATTGGTACATTACAGCCAATTGATGAGATCGCAAAGATTTGTAAAGAAAAGAAAGTAACATTCCACACAGATGCAGTACAGGCAGTTGGACATGTTCCAGTGAACGTACACGCGCAGAACATTGATATGTTATCTTTATCCGGACATAAGTTCCACGGACCAAAGGGAATCGGTGTCCTTTACGTTAGAAAAGGTGTTCCACTGTTTAACTTGATTGAAGGTGGCGCACAGGAAAGAGGAAGAAGAGCTGGTACAGAGAATATTCCTGCCATTGTTGGTATGGCAGCAGCATTAAAAGAAGCTGTAGCAAACTTAGATGAGAACATGGCAAAGATTTCTGCTATGAGAGACCGCTTAATTGAAGGCCTTTCACAGGTTGAACATTCCCGTCTGAACGGTGATGCTAAGAAGAGACTTCCAGGTAACGTAAACTTCTGTTTCGAAGGAATCGAGGGAGAATCCCTTTTACTTTTACTTGATGAAAAGGGAATCGAGGCTTCTTCAGGAAGTGCCTGCACATCAGGTTCTCTTGACCCTAGCCATGTATTATTAGCAATTGGACTTCCTCACGAAGTTGCACACGGATCACTCCGTCTTACATTATGTGAAGAGAATACACCAGAACAGATTGAATATATCATTAAAGAAGTTCCGGAAATCGTTTCTTATTTAAGAAACATTTCACCAGTTTGGGAAGAACTTGAGAAGGGAGAAAAGAAACATGTTATATAGTGAAAAAGTAATGGATCATTTCCGTAACCCAAGAAACTTAGGAAAAATGGACGATGCAGACGGTATCGGAGAAGTAGGTAATGCAAAATGTGGTGACATCATGAAGATGTACATCAAAGTAAAAGACGGCATCATTGAAGATGTAAAGTTTAATACATTTGGATGCGGTTCCGCAATCGCCAGCAGCTCTATGGCAACAGAGATGATCAAAGGTAAATCTATTGATGATGCCTTAGAATTATCTAATAAAGCTGTAGTTGAGGCCCTTGACGGACTGCCAACACACAAGATTCACTGTTCCGTATTAGCAGAAGAAGCTGTAAAGGCTGCTGTAAAAGACTACTACGATAAGAACGGAATCGAGTACGATAAAGAAAAATTTGCACCAGACGATTGCCCAACATGTGGGGAATAGTTGATTTGGTGGTTGATGAACCATTTGACAGACAGTTGATAGGCGGCTTATTTAGATAATTAACAGACGAAAATGAAAAAGGCTTATCATCGTATTTGTGACTTTAGTCGCGGCGGTTTGAATGCTCGCTTATGCGCTCGTATCCAACCCTTGCTCCGAGGCCACAAATACGATGATAAGTCTTTTTCGTTTTCTGACTGTGGATGGTTCCGATAAGTACGTTCCTAACCTACTTTTGTAAGAAGCGGTTAAAATTACTGGAAAACCAAATCAAGGAGGGAGATTTGGGAGAGGGCATTCAAAGCACCGCGACGAAAGTCATATATTTGAACTATCCAGCTCCTGGTTTTTGTCTCCTCCAACCAAAACGAAATAAATCCCACAAGCAAGGGAATTCTCCCACAAAACCAATTGACAGATTGCAGAAGTCTTTGTATAATAGCAGTGTGTTAACCTACTTTATTCTTAGAGTGAAAAACGGAGGAGAAGATAATGAAGTTTTTTATTGATACTGCGAATGTAGAGGATATCAAGAAAGCGAATGACATGGGGGTTATTTGCGGGGTTACAACAAATCCATCTCTGATTGCCAAGGAGGGAAGAGATTTTAATGAAGTCATTAAAGAAATCGCTTCTATCGTAGATGGCCCGATCAGTGGTGAAGTAAAAGCGACAACAACAGATGCAGAAGGAATGATTAAGGAAGGCCGTGAAATCGCAGCAATCCATCCAAACATGGTTGTAAAGATTCCTATGACCGTAGAAGGATTAAAGGCTTGTAAAGTTCTTTCCCAGGAAGGAATTAAGACCAATCTTACATTAATCTTTACTGCAAATCAGGCATTACTTGCCGCAAGAGCGGGAGCAACATATGTATCTCCTTTCTTAGGCAGACTAGATGATATCAGTGTAAGAGGTGTTGATCTTATTCGTGATATCGCAGAGATTTTTGCTGTCGCAGGTCTGGATACAGAGATTATCGCAGCGAGTGTCCGTAATCCAATTCATGTAACAGACTGTGCTTTAGCAGGAGCTGATATTGCAACAGTTCCATATAAAGTAATTGAACAGATGACCAAACATCCTTTAACTGATGCTGGAATTGAGAAGTTTAAAAAAGATTATATCGCAGTATTTGGTGAATAGGATATAGATGTGATTTCAGAATCTTCATTGCAAAGTGAAGTACAGCAGATTCTGGGATTATATTGGGCAATAAGGAGGAAACCATGAACAAATTAGAACTTCAGAAGATGGCAAATGAAGTGAGAAAAGGAATTGTCACAGGCGTTCATGCAGCAAAAGCTGGACATCCAGGCGGTTCTTTATCCGCAGCAGATCTTTTTACATATTTATATTTTGAGGAAATGAATGTAGATCCTAAGAATCCTCAGGATCCGGACAGAGACCGTTTCGTATTATCCAAAGGTCACACAGCACCTGGATTATATGCAACATTAGCTCACAAGGGATATTTCCCAGTAGAAGACTTAGTTACATTAAGACATATCGGTTCCCACCTTCAGGGACATCCATGTATGCAGCACACTCCAGGACTTGATATGTCATCAGGTTCTCTTGGACAGGGAATCTCCGCTGCAGTAGGTATGGCTCTTTCTGCTAAGTTAAGAAATAAATCCTATCGTGTTTACACACTTCTTGGAGATGGTGAGATTCAGGAAGGACAGGTTTGGGAAGCTGCAATGTTCGCAGGAGCAAGAAAGCTTGACAACTTAGTAGTAATCGTAGATAACAACGGATTACAGATTGATGGTAAGATTGAAGATGTATGTTCTCCATACCCAATCGACAAGAAGTTTGAAGCATTTAACTTCCATGTAATTAATGTAGCAGATGGTAACGATTTCGACCAGTTAGATGCAGCATTTAAAGAAGCAAGAGAAGTAAAAGGAATGCCAGTAGCAATCGTTATGAAGACTGTAAAAGGTAAAGGTGTTTCCTTCATGGAGAATCAGGCATCCTGGCATGGTACTGCACCTAATGATGAACAGTATGCTGTAGCTATGGAAGACTTAAAGAAAGTGGAGGAAGCATTATGTCAGAAGTAAAGAAAATCGCTACCAGAGAAAGCTATGGAAATGCGTTAATTGAATTAGGAAAAGAACATGAGAATCTTGTAGTTTTAGATGCTGACCTTGCAGCAGCTACTAAGACTGGAATGTTTAAAAAAGTTTTCCCAGAACGTCACATCGACTGTGGTATCGCTGAATGCGATATGATTGGAATCGCAGCCGGAATCGCAACAACAGGAATGGTTCCTTTCGCAAGTACATTTGCAATGTTCGCAGCAGGACGTGCATTTGAGCAGATTCGTAATTCTGTTGGATATCCACATCTTAATGTAAAAATCGGTGCTACTCATGCAGGTATTTCCGTTGGTGAAGACGGAGCAACACATCAGTGTAACGAAGATATCGCATTAATGCGTACTATCCCAGGTATGACAATCATCAACCCTTCTGATGATGTAGAAGCAAAAGCAGCAGTACGTGCCGCTTATGAATTAGACGGACCTGTATACTTAAGATTTGGACGTCTTGCAGTACCTGTAATTAACGATAATGATGATTATAAATTTGAAATCGGCAAAGGTGTTGTATTAAGAGAAGGAAAAGATGTTACAATCGTAGCAACTGGTCTTTGCGTAAGCTCCGCATTAGAAGCAGCAGATATGCTCGCTGAAGATGGAATCGAAGCTAAAGTAATCAATATCCACACAATCAAACCTATCGATTCAGATCTTCTTGTAGAAGCAGCGAAAGAGACAGGTAAGGTTGTTACAGTAGAAGAACATTCCGTAATTGGTGGACTTGGCGGAGCAGTATGTGAAGTACTTTCCGAGAAATATCCAGTACCAGTTAAGAGAATTGGTGTGAACGATGTTTACGGAGAATCTGGCCCAGCAGTTAAGCTTATTGAGAAATATGGCTTAGATGGCAAGGGCGTATATGCTTCTGTAAAGGAATTTGTTAAATAACTATTTGATTCTTTGAGAGGAAACAGACGAAAATAAAAAGAATAGACCATCGCAACTGTAAAGATATCACTGCGTAGAAAATGCCTGTTCGGCATTTTTACTTGCTCTCACATTACAGTTGCGATGGTCTATTCTTTTTATTTTCGTTTGTTTCCCCCTAATGAATCAAATAGTAATCACTTATCCATTTTGTCAAATCAAAAAAGTTGCCGAATTTCTCCCTTTTTTCGCCGCTATTTTATACATATTATATGGAAGAAATTTTACTCCCATGTTTAACAAGTGAAAAAACTGGAAAAAATCAAGAATAAGAGAAAAAAATTAGTTGACATGGCTTGACAGATGTGCTATGATAATAAACTGATTCACAATGGGTCTGTATGCCTATTGGAAAGTAACCAGAAGATTTAACATTATGATTATTCAAGGGGTGAAAACATCGATGGAAAAGAATAGACTGCGTCCAACGCGAATTCCGGGAAGCAAAAACATCAGAATGAGCTATGCCAGACAAAAAGATGTTCTCGATATGCCGAATCTTATAGAAGTCCAGAAAGATTCCTACAAATGGTTCCTTACAGATGGATTAAAAGAGGTTTTTGAGGACATTTCGCCTATCACGGATTACAGTGGACAGCTCAGCCTGGAGTTTGTGGACTTTCAGCTTTGCAGAGAGGATAGAAAGTATTCAATCGAGGAGTGTAAAGAACGTGATGCAACATATGCAGCTCCTTTAAAAGTGAAAGTTCGTCTCCATAATAAGGAAACAGATGATTTTAAACAACACGACATTTTTATGGGCGACCTGCCATTGATGACGGAAACAGGTACTTTCGTAATTAATGGTGCGGAACGTGTTATCGTCAGTCAGTTAGTTCGTTCTCCAGGTATTTACTATGCGATCAGCCACGACAAGATTGGTAAGAAGTTATATTCTTGTACAGTAATTCCTAACCGTGGTGCATGGCTGGAATACGAGACAGACTCCAACGATGTATTCTATGTTCGTGTTGACCGTACAAGAAAGGTTCCTGTTACTGTACTTATCAGAGCTCTTGGCATTGGAACCAATGCTGAAATTAAGGAATTATTCGGAGAAGAGCCTAAGATTTTAAAAACTCTCGAAAAGGATACAGCAACAAACTACCAGGAAGGTCTTAAGAAGTTATACGAGAAGATCCGCCCAGGTGAACCTTTATCAGTTGACAGTGCAGAGAGCCTGATTAACAGTATGTTCTTCGATGCAAGACGTTATGACCTTGCAAAAGTAGGACGTTATAAATTTAATAAGAAGTTAATGTTCCGCAATCGTATTGCAGGACACAGACTGGCACAGGATGTACTTGATCCTTCCACAGGAGAAATCCTTTTTGAAGCAGGTGTAAGACTTACAAAAGAACAGGCTGACGCTATTCAGAACGCAGCAGTTCCTTATGTTTACGTTGAGACAGAAGAGAAAGAAGTAAAAGTCCTTTCCAGTATGATGGTAGATATCACAAGCTTTGTTGATGTTGACCCAGAGGAAGTTGGCGTTACTGAATTAGTATACTATCCAGCCCTTGAAAAAATCTTAGAAGAATATGATGATATAGATGAAATTAAAGCACAGATTCGCAAGAATATCACTGAGCTGATTCCAAAGCACATTACAAGAGAAGATATTTTAGCTTCTATTAACTACAATATCCATCTTGAGTATGGTGTTGGTAACGATGATGATATCGACCACTTAGGTAACCGTCGTATCCGTGCCGTTGGTGAGTTATTACAGAACCAGTACAGAATTGGTTTATCCCGTCTGGAGAGAGTTGTCAGAGAACGTATGACAACACAGGACATTGAGTCCATTTCTCCACAGACATTAATTAACATTAAACCAGTTACTGCTGCTGTTAAGGAATTCTTTGGAAGTTCTCAGTTATCTCAGTTCATGGATCAGCATAATCCGTTATCTGAGCTTACTCATAAGAGACGTCTTTCCGCATTAGGTCCTGGAGGTCTTTCCAGAGATCGTGCCGGATTCGAGGTTCGAGATGTACACTATTCCCACTACGGAAGAATGTGTCCTGTAGAGACTCCCGAGGGTCCTAACATCGGTCTGATTAACTCTCTTGCAACTTACGCAAGAATTAATGAATATGGTTTTGTTGAGGCTCCATACCGTAAGGTAGATAAGAGTGACCCCCAGAACCCAGTTGTAACAGATGATGTTGTATACCTTACTGCTGATGAAGAAGATAACTACACAGTAGCGCAGGCGAACGAACCATTAGATGAAGAAGGTCACTTCATTCACACTAATGTTTCCGGTCGTTACAGAGAGGAAACATCCGAATTTAGAAAGTCAAGAATTGACTTAATGGACGTATCTCCTAAGATGGTATTCTCCGTAGCTACATCCATGATTCCTTTCCTTGAGAACGATGATGCGAACCGTGCTCTGATGGGATCCAACATGCAGCGTCAGGCTGTACCACTGTTAAAGACAGAAGTTCCAGTTGTTGGTACTGGTATGGAAGCTAAGGCTGCCCGCGACTCAGGTGTATGTATTATTGCACATCATGCAGGTACAGTTGAGTACTCAACAAGTAAAGAGATTATCGTAAAACGAGAAGACGGAATCCGTGATACTTACCACGTAATTAAGTTCTCCCGAAGCAACCAGGGTAACTGTATGAACCAGAGACCTATCGTAAATAAGGGTGACCATGTTGAAGCAGGAGATATTCTTGCAGATGGTGCTTCCACATGCGGCGGCGAGATGGCTCTTGGTAAGAACCCATTAATCGGATTTATGACCTGGGAAGGTTATAACTATGAGGATGCCGTACTTTTAAGTGAGCGTCTTGTACAGAATGACGTATATACATCTGTTCATATTGAAGAATATGAAGCAGAGGCAAGAGATACAAAGCTTGGACAGGAAGAGATTACAAGAGATCTTGCTGGTCTTAGTGAAGATGTATTAAAAGATCTGGATGAGAATGGTATCATCCGTATCGGTGCAGAAGTTCATGCCGGAGATATTCTGGTAGGTAAGGTGACTCCTAAGGGAGAGACAGAACTTACTGCTGAAGAAAGACTTCTTCGTGCTATTTTCGGTGAAAAGGCAAGAGAAGTTCGTGATACTTCCCTTCGTGTTCCACACGGCGCTTACGGTGTTGTTATGGATACAAAGGTATTTACAAGGGAGAATGGTGACGAGCTGCCTCCAACAGTTAACAAGTCTGTTCGTGTTTACATTGCACAGAAACGTAAGATTTCTGTTGGTGATAAGATGGCTGGCCGTCATGGTAACAAGGGTGTAGTTTCCCGTGTACTTCCAGTAGAGGATATGCCATTCCTTCCTAATGGCCGTCCACTCGATATCGTACTGAACCCATTAGGTGTACCTTCCCGAATGAATATCGGACAGGTCTTAGAGCTTCATTTAAGTCTCGCATCTAAGGTGCTTGGATTTAATGTAGCAACACCAGTATTTAACGGTGCAGATGAGAACGATATCATGGATACTCTTGAGATGGCGAATGACTATGCGAACAAGACATGGGAAGAATTCGAAGAACGCTGGGGTGACAAGGTTAACGATGATATTATGAAGTATCTTTGGGATAACCGTGACCACAGAGAAGAATGGAAGGGTGTTCCAATCGACCGTACAGGTAAGGTTCAGCTTCGTGATGGACGTACAGGACAGGAATTCGATTCACCAGTTTCCATCGGATTCATGCATTATCTGAAGCTGCATCACTTAGTAGATGATAAGATTCATGCACGTTCTACAGGTCCTTACTCATTAGTAACACAGCAGCCTCTGGGTGGTAAAGCTCAGTTCGGTGGACAGCGTTTCGGAGAGATGGAGGTTTGGGCTCTTGAGGCTTATGGTGCTTCCTATACTCTTCAGGAAATCTTAACTGTGAAGTCTGATGATGTAGTTGGTCGTGTGAAGACATACGAAGCAATCATCAAAGGAGAGAATATTCCTGAACCAGGTATTCCGGAATCCTTCAAGGTACTTCTTAAGGAATTCCAGTCCCTCGCTCTTGATGTTCGTGTCTTAAAAGAAGATATGACAGAAATTGAGCTTCAGGAAGGCAGCGAAACAATTAATGAATCCCTTACTTCAGTGATTGAGAGCAGTCCGGATGATAACAATTATAAGGACGAGAGCAATCTTGGAGAGTATGGCTACAAAGAAAGTACTCTGGAAGAAGAAGCTGGACAGGCTGATGCACAGCCAGAGTTTACAGAAATGCCTTTTGGCGATTCTGATTTGTAAGATAGTTTGGAAGGAGTAACCTATGTCTGATATGAATAACCAAACAGTTGAACAGCCGGTTAATTTTGACGCCATTAAAATCGGACTTGCGTCTCCGGAACTGATTCGTCAGTGGTCTCATGGTGAGGTAAAAAAGCCGGAAACCATTAACTACCGTACTTTAAAGCCGGAAAAAGATGGTCTGTTCTGTGAAAGAATTTTCGGACCAAGCAAGGACTGGGAATGTCACTGTGGTAAATATAAAAAGATTCGCTATAAAGGCGTTGTCTGTGATAAATGTGGTGTTGAAGTTACAAAGGCAAGTGTAAGAAGAGAAAGAATGGGACACATCGAACTCGCAGCTCCAGTATCCCATATCTGGTACTTCAAGGGAATCCCTAGCCGTATGGGATTAATCCTTGATATGTCTCCAAAAGCACTGGAAAAAGTATTATACTTTGCTTCCTTTGTAGTTCTTGACCCAGGAACAACAAACTTAAGCAAGAAGGACGTTATCTCTGATGCTGAGTACCGTCGTGTAACAGAAGAATATAGGAATTCTGATGAAGGTCTTGGAAACTTCCGTGTAGGAATGGGTGCTGAGGCAATCAAAGAACTTCTTGCAGAGATCGACTTAGAGGCTGAAGCAGAAGAACTTAAGAAGAGTCTTAAGAATGCCAGCGGTCAGAAGAAAGCAAGAAATATTAAACGATTAGAAGTTGTAGAAGCTTTCCGTCTGTCAGGAAACCGTCCAGAATGGATGGTTCTTGACGCTGTTCCGGTTATCCCTCCGGATATCCGTCCAATGGTTCAGTTAGATGGTGGACGTTTTGCAACCTCCGATTTAAATGATTTATATAGAAGAATCATCAACCGTAATAACCGTCTTAAGAGACTGTTAGAGCTTGGTGCGCCAGACATTATTATCCGTAACGAAAAGCGTATGCTTCAGGAAGCTGTTGATGCGTTAATCGATAATGGCCGTCGTGGACGTCCAGTAACTGGTCCTGGAAACAGAGCATTAAAATCCCTTTCCGATATGTTAAAGGGTAAACAGGGACGTTTCCGTCAGAACCTTCTTGGTAAGCGTGTTGACTACTCAGGACGTTCCGTAATCGTAGTAGGACCAGAATTAAAGATTTATCAGTGTGGTCTTCCAAAAGAGATGGCTATCGAGCTTTTCAAACCATTTGTTATGAAAGAACTTGTAGCAAACGGTCTTGCTCATAATATTAAGTCTGCCAAGAAGATGGTAGAAAAGTTACAGCCAGAAGTTTGGGATGTACTCGAAGATGTTATCAAAGAACATCCGGTTATGTTAAACCGTGCTCCTACCTTGCATCGTCTTGGTATTCAGGCATTCGAGCCAACATTAGTAGAAGGTAAAGCGATTAAATTACATCCATTAGTATGTACAGCGTTTAATGCCGACTTTGATGGTGACCAGATGGCTGTCCATCTGCCACTTTCCCAGGAAGCACAGGCTGAGTGCCGTTTCCTCTTACTTTCTCCAAACAACTTACTGAAGCCATCTGATGGTGCTCCAGTAGCCGTTCCTTCTCAGGATATGGTCCTTGGTATTTACTACCTGACTATGGAAAAAGAAGGAGCTAAGGGTGAAGGTAAATGCTTTAAGTCTGAAAATGAAGCATATCTTGCTTACGAGAACAAGGTAATCACACTTCATTCCAGAATCAAAGTAAAGAGAAGAGGTATGAGACCAGACGGAACAAAGGGAAGCCGTATTGTAGATTGTACAATGGGACGTCTTCTTTTCAACGAAATCATCCTTCAGGATTTAGGTTTTGTTGACCGTTCTGATCCAGATAACTTCTTAAAGTTAGAAGTTGATTTTCAGTGTGGTAAGAAACAGTTAAAACAGATCCTTGACCGTTGTATCAGCGTACATGGTACAACTAAGACTGCCGAGGTTCTTGATAATATCAAAGCTCTTGGATATAAGTATTCTACAATTGGTGCGTTAAGTGTATCTATTTCCGATATGACCGTACCAAAAGAAAAACCAGAAATCCTTGCAGCAGCTCAGAAACAGGTTGAGTACATTACAAAACAGTACCGCCGTGGTTTCATGACAGAAGAAGAACGTTATAAAGCAGTAGTACAGACATGGTTCGCTGCCGATAACGAACTTACAGATAAACTGATTAGTGGTCTTGATAAGTACAACAACATCTTCATGATGGCTGACTCCGGTGCCCGTGGTTCTAACCAGCAGATTAAACAGCTTGCCGGTATGCGTGGACTGATGGCCGATACATCCGGACGTACTATCGAACTTCCTATCAAGTCCAACTTCCGTGAAGGTCTTGACGTACTGGAGTACTTCATTTCTGCACATGGTGCCAGAAAGGGACTTTCCGATACAGCCCTTCGTACAGCCGATTCCGGTTATCTGACAAGACGTCTTGTAGATGTATCTCAGGAACTGATTATTCGTGAACAGGATTGCTGCGAAGGAACAAACAAGATTCCAAGCATGTATGTAGAAGCTATCATGGATGGAAAAGAAACAATCGAATCATTAGAGGATCGTATCAGCGGACGTTATGCAGCAGAAGATTACAAAGATAAAGAAGGTAATATCATTGTTGAAGCGAACTGCATGATTACTCCAAAGCGTGCGAAAGCAATTGTAAACGCAGGATATCAGCAGGTTAAGATCAGAACAATGTTAACATGTAAGTCCCATAACGGTGCATGTTCTAAATGTTACGGTGCCAACCTTGCAACTGGTCAGGCAGTACAGGTTGGTGAGGCAGTCGGAATTATTGCTGCTCAGTCCATTGGTGAGCCTGGTACACAGCTTACTATGCGTACATTCCATGCCGGTGGTGTAGCCGGTGATGATATCACACAGGGTCTTCCTCGTGTCGAGGAGCTTTTCGAGGCACGTAAACCTAAGGGTCTTGCCATCATCACTGAAATTGCTGGTCGTGCGGATGTAAAAGAAACAAAAGAAAAACGTGAAATCACTGTAGTAAATGAGGATAGCGGAGAAACAAGAAATTATGTAATTCCTTACGGTTCCCGTATCAAAGTTCTTGACGGTACTTACTTAGAGGCCGGTGATGAACTGACAGAAGGTTCTGTAAATCCTCATGACATCTTAAGAATCAAAGGTGCAGGAGCAGTTCAGGATTACATGATGCGTGAAGTACAGCGTGTATACCGTCTGCAAGGTGTAGATATCAACGATAAACATATCGAGATTATCGTTCGCCAGATGCTTAAGAAAGTTCGTATTGAAGAAGCTGGAGATAGCCAGTACTTACCAGGAGCACTCATTGATATCCTTGAATTAGAGGATGAGAATGAAAGACTTCTTGCAGAAGGAAAAGAGCCTGCAACAGCAGAGCAGACACTTCTCGGTATCACAAAGGCTTCTCTTGCAACAAGCTCTTTCTTATCTGCTGCTTCCTTCCAGGAAACAACAAAGGTTCTTACAGATGCAGCAATCAAAGGAAAGATTGACCCATTAATTGGTCTTAAGGAAAACGTACTTTTAGGAAAACTGATTCCAGCCGGAACAGGATTAAAGAAGTATCGTAACCTTCATCTTGATACAGGAAAAGTTGTCAACAAGATCGAAGAAGCAGACGAATTTGACTACGATGCAGCTTCTATGGAAGAAGAAATGCGTGATCAGAAGTCAGAGGATGCAGCAATGATGATGGATTCTGAAAATCTTTAATTAGGATACAGGACAGACGACCCCTGAGAATAAAATAATCCCTATCTGTGACTTTCGTCGCTGCGGTTTGAATGTTCGCTTAGACGCGCGAACGTTCAAACCTTGCTCCCAAGTCACAGATAGGGATTATTTTATTCTCAGGGGCTTGACTGTGGCTGGAGTTGGTTTCTTCTGGGTTCGTCTGTTTCTGGCACTTCGAGAAAAATGAAATTCAATTTCCCCCTTGACAAAAAGATTTTTTAAATATATAATCTTTAATTGTGTGCGATGTATAACTATGTCCACATATGGGTATAATCAAGATGATTTGTCATATTGGTTTAACCTAAAGAAGAAACTATTAGCAACCACATTAGAAAATATGCATGGAGGTGAATTTCAGAATGCCTACTTTTAACCAGTTAGTTAGAAAAGGAAGACAGTCTGTAGCAAAGAAATCCACGGCACCTGCTCTTCAGAAAGGATTTAACTCCTTAAAGAAAAGACCAACAGATGCCAGCTCACCACAGAAACGTGGAGTATGTACAGCCGTTAAGACAGCAACTCCTAAGAAGCCTAACTCAGCGCTTCGTAAGATTGCCAGAGTACGTCTTTCCAACGGTATCGAAGTAACAAGCTATATCCCAGGTGAAGGACATAACCTTCAGGAACATAGTGTTGTTCTTATCCGTGGAGGAAGAGTAAAGGATTTACCAGGTACAAGATATCATATCGTACGTGGTACTCTTGATACAGCAGGCGTAGCAAACAGACGCCAGGCTCGTTCCAAATACGGTGCTAAGAAACCTAAGAAATAAATATCAGTGAGAATGCCGGAATAGCAATATTTTCTCTGTTGGTTGCAGGCAATATATTGACTTGTCCGAGCATGAACAACGGAAACAGAAGTTTCCATGAGTACCGATGATTTAATATTTCATTTCCTCATGGAAATGAAGAAATGAAAATCACATTTAATTAAGGAGGGAAGAACCGTGCCACGTAAAGGACATATCGCAAAAAGGGATGTATTACCAGATCCTATTTACAATAACAAAGTGGTAACAAAGCTTATCAATAACATCATGTTAGACGGTAAGAAAGGTGTTGCACAGAAAATCGTTTACGGTGCTTTCGACCGCATTGCGGAAGAAACAGGAAAAGATGCCTTAGAAGTATTTACAGAGGCTATGAACAACATTATGCCAGCTCTGGAAGTTAAGGCTAGACGTATCGGTGGTGCTACTTATCAGGTACCTATCGACGTAAGACCAGACAGACGTCAGGCATTAGCTCTTCGTTGGATTACTCTTTACTCTCGTAAGAGAAGTGAAAAGACTATGGAAGAGCGTCTTGCAAAAGAACTTATGGATGCAGCGAACAACACTGGTGCATCTGTAAAGAAAAAAGAAGATATGCACAAAATGGCAGAAGCAAACAAAGCTTTCGCACATTACAGATTCTAATAAGTTATTTACACAGGATGTGCTGCATAGATTATGCAGCCGTCCGGATACATTTTATAGGAGGAAAAAACCTTGGCTGGAAGAGAATATCCACTTGAGAGAACCAGAAATATTGGTATTATGGCCCACATTGATGCTGGTAAGACAACATTGACAGAGCGTATCCTTTATTACACTGGTGTAAATTACAAGATTGGTGATACTCATGAAGGTACTGCTACCATGGACTGGATGGAACAGGAGCAGGAAAGAGGTATCACAATCACTTCCGCTGCCACAACATGTCACTGGACTCTGGAAGAGGATTGTAAACCTAAAAAAGGTGCTTTAGAGCATCGTATCAATATTATTGATACCCCAGGACACGTTGACTTTACAGTAGAGGTAGAAAGATCTCTTCGTGTATTGGACAGCGCTGTTGGTGTCTTCTGTGCAAAGGGCGGTGTTGAACCACAGTCCGAAAATGTATGGCGTCAGGCAGACACCTATAATGTACCACGTATGGCATTCATCAATAAGATGGATATCATGGGTGCTGATTTCTACGGTGCAGTAGATCAGATCAAAACAAGATTAGGTAAAAACGCGATTCCTATTCAGCTTCCTATCGGTAAGGAAGATGACTTCAAGGGAATTATCGACTTAATGGAAATGAAAGCCTACATCTACAACGATGAGAAGGGTGAAGACATTGACATTATTGATATTCCAGAAGATATGAAGGATGATGCTGAATTATATCACACAGATATGGTTGAAAAAATCTGTGAAGCAGATGATGATTTAATGATGGCTTACCTTGATGGAGAAGAGCCAAGCGTTGAAGAGTTAAAGAGAGTTCTCCGTGAAGGAACATGTAACTGTACAATGGTTCCTGTTTGCTGTGGTACAGCTTACAGAAACAAAGGTGTACAGAAACTTCTTGACGCTATTATCGAATATCTGCCAGCTCCTACAGATGTAGAAGCCATCAAAGGTCAGGACTTAGAAGGTAATGAAGTAGAAGTTCCTGCATCTGACGATGCTCCATTTGCAGCTTTAGCATTCAAGATTATGACAGACCCATTCGTTGGAAAGCTTGCTTTCTTCCGTGTATATGCCGGAACAATGAACTCTGGTTCTTACATTTTAAATGCTACAAAAGGCAAAAAAGAGCGTGTTGGACGTATCCTTCAGATGCATGCCAACAAACGTCAGGAATTAGATAAAGTATACTCAGGAGATATCGCAGCAGCAGTTGGATTTAAGTTCACTACTACTGGTGATACAATCTGTGATGAACAGCATCCAGTAATTCTTGAGTCTATGGAATTCCCAGATCCAGTTATCGAGCTCGCTATCGAGCCTAAGACAAAAGCTGGACAGGGCAAGATGGCAGAAGCTCTTGCAAAACTTGCAGAAGAAGATCCTACTTTCCGCGCTCATACAGATCAGGAAACAGGACAGACAATCATCGCTGGTATGGGTGAGCTTCACCTTGAGATCATCGTTGACCGTCTCCTTCGTGAGTTCAAAGTAGAAGCTAACGTTGGTGCTCCACAGGTAGCATACAAAGAATCTTTCACAAAAGCAGTTGATATCGATTCTAAGTACGCTAAACAGTCCGGTGGACGTGGTCAGTACGGACACTGTAAAGTTCGTTTCGAGCCTATGGACGTTAACGGAGAAGAAACATTCAAATTCGATTCCGAAGTTGTTGGTGGTGCTATTCCTAAAGAATACATCCCTGCAGTTGGTGCTGGTATCGAAGAAGCAGCAAAAGCTGGTATCCTTGGTGGATTCCCTGTTGTTGGTGTACACGCTACAGTATACGACGGATCTTACCATGAAGTCGATTCTTCTGAAATGGCATTCAAGGTAGCTGGTTCCTTAGCATTCAAGGATGCTATGAAGAAAGCAGATCCTGCATTACTTGAGCCTATCATGAAGGTTGACGTAACAATGCCTGAAGAATACATGGGTGATGTTATCGGTGATATCAACTCCCGTCGTGGACGTATCGAAGGTATGGAAGATGTAGGTGGCGGACGTATCGTTCATGGTTTTGTACCATTATCTGAAATGTTCGGATATTCTACAGACTTACGTTCAAGAACTCAGGGACGTGGTAACTACTCCATGTTCTTTGATCACTATGAAAAAGTTCCTAAGAACGTACAGGAAAAGATTCTGGATGCTCATTTAGCAGCTCAGAACAAATAATTTCATAGATAAAGATTATCTGTAAAGTTTTACTTGCAAATAATGTTAAAATGAAATATAATTACAGCAGGTGCGGCTTTATAGTCGCAGTCTGGCTGTGATTTGGAATCGTCTGGTCGATTCTTTGCCGGACGAGAATATTTAAAATTATAAAGACAGCCTATCAGGCGTAATTTTAAGGAGGAAATTCAAATGGCTAAAGCTAAGTTTGAGAGAACTAAACCACATTGTAATATTGGTACCATCGGACACGTTGACCATGGTAAAACAACTTTAACAGCTGCTATCACAAAAGTATTAGCTGAAAGAGTAGAAGGAAACGAAAAAGTAGATTTCGAAAACATCGATAAAGCTCCAGAAGAAAGAGAACGTGGTATCACAATCTCTACAGCTCACGTTGAGTACGAAACAGAGAAGAGACATTACGCACACGTTGACTGTCCAGGTCATGCCGATTATGTAAAGAACATGATTACTGGTGCTGCTCAGATGGATGGAGCTATCCTTGTAGTAGCTGCTACTGATGGTGTTATGGCTCAGACTAAAGAGCACA
>OGCN01000411.1_pt1 | contig 72591 bp, 55 predicted proteins | sample 1570181 | NCBI WGS metagenome assembly OGCN01 (sample SAMEA4370584, study PRJEB24528) | human gut metagenome | reverse complement strand
ACGTCGACGCCGTCAGGCAGGCGATGGAGGACAAGAAGAGGCTGGAGAAGCTGGTCGAGGCGGAGGCGTCCAAGCCCCGATGGAAGAAGAGGGTCGACTCGCTGCGCTGCCTGAAGGGCGTCGACGCCATGACGGCCGCCGACATCGTGTTCGAGGCCGGCGAGTTCTCCAGGTTCAAGAACGCCAGGTCGTTCGCCGCTTGGCTCGGGCTCACCCCCTCCGAGCACTCCAGCGGGGAGAGCGCGAGGCAAGGCGGCATCACCAAGGCCGGCAACAAGCACCTGAGAAGGGTTCTCGTCGAGGCCGCGTGGCACTACATAAGCGCCAGCCCGCATCCGAAGGACCTGGCCAAGGGCCAGGCACCCGACCCCGCGGCGAGAAGGCACGCAGCCAAGGGCATCCGAAGGCTCGTGAAGAGGCGCGAGGAGATGCTGGGGCGCGGCGTCCACAAGAACAAGGCCAACGTCGCCACCGCCCGCGAGCTCGCGTGCTGGTGCTGGGCGGTGGGCCGCATGGTCGAGAACGGCTAGCCTTCGGGAAGGCCGTCCCGACATAGCGCGATCCATCCCATCCTGCGGCCATATCCGAGGCCGTTGGGGCGAACCCCAGGCTCTTTTTCTGCGAGCGCCCAAGGCGCCACCCGCGACACGAGACTGTCGGATCGACCGAGGTAACCCCAGCCGTAGCAACGGATTGCCCAGCGCAGAGATGCGCCACGGGCGGATATTAAACTGCAAAGACGAGCGTCGGAGAGACACGCCGAGGTCGCCGCAGGAGGGTTGAGATAGAGGAAGGGCCTGACCCAGAAAACCTGGGCCAGGCCCGATTTTGTCTATTGACAATGTCCTGCTCATATTAAAAAAGGGAGCGCGAACGCTCCCTTTTCAATAGCCATTGAGTTTCGCGAAACGAAAACTACTCGGCGGCCTCTTCGGTGGCCTCGGTTTCAACAGCCTCAGCCTCGACAACGGCCTCTTCAACCTCTTCGACGGCCTTCACGCCGACCATCAGCTGAAGGTCAACATGGATGTCGCGATAGATGTTGAGAGCAACGGTGTGCTCACCAGCGGTCTTGATGGCCTTACGGACATCGAGACGCTTGCGGTCGATTTCGACGCCAGTCTCAGCCAGAACCGCATCAGCGATCATGGAAGTGGTGACGGAACCGAACAGCACGCCCTCTTCGCCGACCTTGGCGTCGACGAAAATCTTCTTGCCCTCGAGCGAAGCCTTCAGGGCCTCAGCGTCGGCGATACGCTTCTCCTCGCGCTTGGCAATGTTGCCACGGCGCTGCTCGAGCTGCTTGAGATTGCCGGCGGTAGCCAGCACGGCCTTCTTCTGAGGGCCGAGATAGTTATTGAAGAAGCCACGAGCAACTTCGACGACGTCGCCTTCGCCGCCCTTGCCCTGGACCTCGGTAAGCAGGATAACCTTCATTGGTGCCTCCTAGCGATTGCGGCGGTCGCCGCGGCCGCTCACGGCCGGAACCGTGTAGGGCATGAGAGCCATCTCGCGAGCGTTCTTGATCGCGCAAGCGATGTCGCGCTGGTGCTGCATGCAGGCGCCAGTCACGCGACGGGGCTTGATTTTGCCGCGGTCGGTAACGTATTTGCGCAGCATAGCCGTATCTTTGTAGTCGATGTACTGAGCGTCGTCCTTGCAGAACTGGCAGTACTTACGGCGAGGCTGCTTGGTGTATTCAGCCATTGATTTCCTCTTTCAGAACTGTGTCAATAATTGATTGACGGGAGCAGACTAGAACGGAATGTCGTCGTCGTAAACGGACGTATCGATCGCAGGCGCGGCAGCGGGTGCCGGAGCATACGATTGAGCGGGCGCGGCCTGCATGCGCGGGGCAGCCTGTCCGCCGTCGCGGCTCGTCATGAATTCGAGCTCGTCGACAACGACTTCAAGCTTGCTGCGCTTGCTGCCATCTTGCGCCTGCCACTGGGACCAGCGCAATTTACCCTCGATAGCGACCTTGCTGCCCTTGCTCAAGAAGCGAGACACGCTTGCGGCGCGGTTGCCGAACATCGTGCAATCTACGAAGTTCGCGTAATCTTCCCACTGCTGGGTCTGAGGGTTGCGGCGACGGTCATTGACAGCCACGCCGAACGAAAGGACCTGGAAACCGCTCGGGGTTTCGCGAAGCTCGGGATCGCGCGTAAGATTGCCCGTGATAACCACTTTGTTGATGCTCATGACAAAATCCTCAATTCTTGAAGTTTGAGAGCAGCTGCTCCCTGCCTACTGGTTGACCGAGATTACTCGCGGTCGGTGCGAACAACGATCTTGTGGCGGACCACCGCGTCGGTGATGCGCAGCACGCGATCGAGCTCCGCGATGTTGGCGGGGTCTGCGTGGAAATCGATGAGGGTGTAGTCGCCCTCGGTCAGGCCGTTGATCTCGTAGGCGAGCTTGCGCTTGCCCCAATCCTCAACGTTGTCGATCTTGCCTTCGCCCTCGGCGATGGTAGCCTCGATACGCTTCATAACGGCGAGACGGGTTTCGTCGCTGATGGTGGGCGCGACGAAGAACAGCAATTCATAAGCCTTCATTGTGTCACCTCCTCTGGACTTAACGGTCCCGGGGCATATGAAGGCGCTGCCCGGGACAGGAAACTTGGCTATGATAACAGCCAAATCCAATCGGGGCAATTGTTGTTTTGCGCCTTTGCCTCAACTCCACGCGTGCGCCACAATTCCCTACGAAGCATGCACGTATTAAGCAGATTAGCGCACGAATCTTGCCGAGACCTTGCCCGATTCGTGACGTTTTCCTTTAGAAAAGTTGCCAGATCGTGCTGAATCAAACGAGGTTTCCACGCGTTCTCCTTCGCACCTCACTTCAATTCCCTCGCAAAAAACGCCTTATGATCCAACGAGTACGTGTCATACATGTCATGCAACGTGTGTTTTCAACCGAAACGTTGCAATATCGCAGCTCGACAGGCGCGTTTTGCTATGATTCGGCACGATTTGCAAAGCGCCAAAGGCGCATTGAGTTTCCCAACACGCTCGCACGCGAGCGACAGAGAGGAGCAAACCATGGCTGACCGCAACGTTGAGAGCGACGAGCTCGGCGTTCCCCAGATCGACGAAACCCTCGAGATTCTGCTGCTGCAGGCAATCGAAGAAGCACAGGAGCGCATGGAGGCGGGTTCTGAAGTCGTGCCGTTCACGGCACTGCTCAACGGCGAAACCGTGACCGAAGATACCCACACCGGCACGACCGAGGAATGCTTCGAGTCGGCGCGTAAAACCGTTGAGGCCGCTACGGGCGCTCGCGCATACGTGCTGTGCTACGACGGCTACATCGACACCGATGCCGGTCGCAAAGACGCGATCATCGCCGAAGGCGGCACGGCTGACGGCGGCAAAGGCGTTGCCGTGTGCCTGATGTACGAAGAGGGCGATGACGTTCTTACGTTTGACGAAGAGGTCGTGTATCTCGCCGAAGCGCCGAACTTCCTGGCCGGAGACGAGGAAGTTCCCGCAATTATCGAAGACGAAGAAGTCGACGAATAATTATTTTTAAAAACCTGTTTACCTTTTTGGCTTTTTTGGTATACTGCTTTTTCGCTACGCGCAATACGCATAGTAATCGACGCAATGGAGAGATGTCCGAGCTGGCCGAAGGAGCACGATTGGAAATCGTGTATGCGCCAAAAGCGTATCTGGGGTTCGAATCCCCATCTCTCCGCCAGATAACCTAAGCGCCGTTTCGTACGGCGCTTTTTCATACGACCTTCTTGGTCGCACCCTCGGAGGGGTGGCAGAGTGGTTGAATGCGGCGGTCTCGAAAACCGTTTGGCCCGCAACCCGGGTCACGGGGGTTCGAATCCCCCCTCCTCCGCCAGGTTATAAGCTACAGGCACGGGAAACCGTGCCTGTTTTGTTTTATGACAACAACAAGGGGATTCGAACCGATGAGGTCGATTCGCGCCAGGAAAACAGCCCGGTGGGCTGTTTTCAGCGAATCGCGAGGAGGCTTTAGCCGACGAGGTGAAGCGCGCGCAGCGCGATTCTGAATCCCCCCTCCTCCGCCAGGTTACATGCTGCAGGCACGGGAAACCGTGCCTGTTTTTCTTTTTGTAAGCCCGTTCTGACGAACGGGCTTTTTTCATTTGAGCCGTCCTGACGCTGCGTGCCGCGCGGGCGGCCAAGCTGACTTTCAATCGTCGCTCGCGTACCAAAGTACGCTTCGCTCCTCTTTCAAGCCACCTTCGCTCGCCAGCGCGGCACTCGCTTTCCTTGGCGCGAATGGATCGCTAAGCACGTCCCGGCGCGCACGCGAAGCAAGCACCGCCCTACCCGTTACCTGCTTCCGTTACCTGTTAAATGCTCGTAGCGTTTAACAGGTTTGAAGCGTCAGTCAACGGCTTAGGCATAGTAGGCCTATTGGAACCGCGAGGCGCGAAGTGAGAATTGCAAAACCTGTTAAACGCTGCGAGCATTTAACAGGTTTGAGCGAGTTTGGACATGAAGAAAGCGCCCGCAGAAACGGACGCTTATCTGTTTAATTATGCAACGGCGACTTAGAAGGTTACCTTCGGAGCAACTTCTGCACCGGCCTGGGCGTCGAAGCTCGAACGCTCCTTGAAGCCGAACATGCCAGCGAACAGCACGGCAGGGAACGTCTGGATGGCCGTGTTGTACTTCATGACCGTATCGTTGAAGCTCTGACGCATGTAGCTGATCTTGTCTTCCGTATCGGCCAGCTGAGACTGGAGTTGCTGAAAGTTTGCATTTGCCTTCAGCTCAGGATAAGCCTCAGAAACCGCGAACAGCGACTTCAGCGTACCGCTCAGAGCATTATCGGCTTCCATTTTCGCCTCGGGAGTCGTTGCATTGGTGACGGCCGAACGCGCAGCGATGACCTTCTCAAGCGTGCCCGACTCATGCGCGGCGTAGCCTTTCACCGTTTCGACCAGATTGGGAATAAGGTCGCAACGTCGCTGCAGCTGCACGTCGATTTGCGCCCAGGCGTTGTCGACCATATTGCGCATTTTCACGAGGTTGTTGTACAGCATGATCGCCGCAATAACGAGCACGACGATAATCGCGAGAATAATTCCAAGTACCATGATTTCGCCTTTCAGACGGAAGTTTCAGCGCCCTGCGCGCCGTGTGCCATCATTATACGAAACCGAACGCTCGCGCAGCGCCTACGCGATCAACGTTCACCCAAGCGTTGCACTGGCGAGCCAGCGAGCGCGCCGCCCCGCAAAGGCGGTCCCAAATCACGAGCCCAAAGCCCAAGTCCCAGGACCCGGAACCCTAAACGAGGCCGACAATTCTCGCGGCGCTTCCCGTATACCACACAGCCCCAAACGAGTTGGGCCACGCCTCACGCGCCATGATTACCAGATCTTGCGCGGAGCACCGAGGTTCGAACCTGCGCCTTGCCCATCGAGCACGCGCACGCCAATAGGGGCAAACGAGCAGCTGCGCGCCCACATGCCCTTCAATTTTGCCGCCGCGACGATATCGGCCGCCTTGCGAATCGAATCCCCGTCTTCCACAACTGCGAACGTCGCAGAACCGCTTCCGCACAAAAGCACCTCGGCCTCGCCCGCCGCATCATGCGCAACGCCTGGTTGGGACGCAAGCCACTCGCGCGTCTCGGCAAGCGCGGGAAGCACCTGCTCGGACGCCGCAGCGAGATTATTGAACAACGGCAATTCAGCAGCCGATTCAATTGCGTCGGTCGATTCGGCATGCTGTACGGCCGCCAGCTCGTCGAATGCGGCGTATGCGGCTTTCGTAGACACGCCTTCGTCAATCTTCACGAGAACCACCGTGCCGCGCGCAGGCTCGAACGTGCGCTCGAGTACATCGCCCTTCTCTCCCAGTTGCACGCAGCCACCATGAAGGAAAAACGACACGTCGGCGCCCAACGCGCGCGCCACGTCAAGCGCGGCCTCGCTCGCGGCGTCTTCGCCCCACGCGCGGCACAGTCCGGCGATAACGGCCGCCGAGTTCGACGAGCCGCCGCCAAGGCCGGCCTCGAACGGAATATGCTTTTCGATATGGATGGAGATATGCCCCTGTTCGTGACCGAGCTTTTCGGCGAGCGCCGCCGCGGCCTTGTAGGCGATATTGCTTTCAGGAGCCACGTCCAATTCGGGAATGCCCCCAAACGTCGTGCACGTCACATCAATCGCGAAATCGCTGAAGCCATCAGGGTTCAAATACGCGTCCACGCCATCATCAAGAACAACCGTGACCATGTCGTGCAGCGTCAACGCCTGCATGATCGATTTCGCCTGATGGAAGCCATCGGTGCGACGCTCGCCAATTTCGAGCTGCAAATTCACCTTCGCGGGGGAAAACACCGTGAGAGTCTGTTTCATGTCATTGCCTTCCTATTTCTCGCCGCGACGCGCTTCGAAGAATTCCGAAAGCACGGCAGCACACTCGCTCGCAAGCACGCCCGACTGAACTTCAAATGTATGGTTGAGCCGCGCATCGGCGTGTATCGAATACAGTGAGCCCAATGCGCCCGCCTTCGCGTCGGGCGCGCCGTACACACATCGTCCGATGCGCGCTTGATGCATAAGACCCGCGCACATAATGCACGGTTCAAGCGTGACGTATACCGTGCAGTCGGGAAGACGCCAGCGCTCAAGTTCGCGCGACGCCTGAATGATGGCAGAAAACTCCGCATGCGCCGAAGGATCAGCGTCGGCCTCGCGGTGGTTGCGCGCCTCGGCGATAACCTCACCCTGGCACACCACCACGGCGCCTATGGGCACCTCGCCTTCAAGTGCCGCGCGTTTTGCCTGTTCAAGGGCTGCATGCATGAAGCGTTCGTCATCTTCGGCAACATCGTCGGCCGACCGCCACGCTTCGGCAAGCGACATGCCCTCATAGCTCCATGCCATGCAAGCTCCTTCCTTCATATATATGCAGTGTGCATTGTAGAGCATGCCCGCGCGCTGCGGGGCTTTTCGCGAATCAGCCACCAAGCTGTGAACGTAGCGTGAATCTGCAGTGCCGCCTTTCCGCATAATCGAGCACGACAAGTGAGCCGGTTTCGGGGCGCTCCTATAATGAAAAGGTCACGCCTCCCGCCTGGAGGCATTTTCTTTGGAACAGCATGCGTGTTGAAGGCGACTGCGCCTCTAGCTTCGTGCGCACTTGGCCCAAATCGCTTCGCCGGGGCGCTATATCCGGCCCGAAAACATTGCGGCACACGCCGCGGAAGGGAGCCTTTGATTTGAAATTAGCTCGACACCAAATAATTATGCTTGTCGTCATGATTTTCGGCACATTCGTGACCGTGCTGAACCAAACCCTGGTCACACCCGCCTTGCCTTCCATCATGACGGAAATGAGCGTCGATGCGGCAACGGCGCAATGGCTCACCACAGGCTTCACCTTGGTCAACGCCATTATGATCCCCATTACCGCTTACCTGATCGACCGCTATTCCACACGCAACCTATTCACGGTGTCGATGCTTATTTTCACCGTCGGTTCGGCGCTTTCGGGCTGGGGCCCCAATTTCCCCGTGCTGCTTGCTGGCCGTTTGCTGCAGGCGGCCGGCGCGGGTATTTTGATGCCCATGGTCATGACGGTGCTCATGCTCACCTTCCCGCCTGAACGTCGTGGCTCGGCCATGGGACTGTTCGGCATCGTCATCGCATTCGCGCCCGCCATTGGCCCTTCGGCGGCCGGCTTCGTGATCGACATCTACAACTGGCACGTGCTGTTCTGGATTGTGGTGGCGCTTTCGGCGGCGGGCATTATCTGCGCCTGGTTCGCGCTGAAAAGCACGCCGAAGAATGAGTCGAAGAACCTGCCGCTCGACAAGCCTTCGGTCGCGCTTTCGACCATCGGTTTCGGCGGCCTTCTGTATGGCTTTTCGACCATCGGTTCAAACGGGCTCAACATCGCCGACGCGGCAATCACGCTCGTTGGCGCCATTGTGGTGGCGCTGTTCTTCCGCCGCCAGCTGAAGATGGATCGTCCTATGCTCGAGGTGCGTGTGCTCGCGAACAGGAAATTCCTGGTGGGCACCATTATTGGCATGCTCGTGCAGGGCGCACTTTTGGCAGCAGGCATTCTGATGCCGATTTATCTGCAAAGCTACCTAGGTTATTCAGCGACCGTTTCGGGCTTGGTTATTCTGCCAGGCGCCATCGTGATGGGCGCGATGGGCCCCATTGCCGGACGCCTTTTCGACAAGCACGGCCCGCGCGTGCTGAGCCTCATTGGCACAAGCGCGCTCACCCTCTCGACGCTCGCGTTCGCATTCCTGGGTGACTCGACGGGGCTTATCTACCTCACCATTCTGTACACGGTGCGCATGTTCTCGCTTTCGCTCGTGAACATGCCTATCACCACATGGGCCATGAATGCGCTCGACAACAGCCTCATGAACCATGGTACGTCGGTGAACAATACCCTGCGCCAGGTGGCGGGCTCGTTCGGAACTGCCTTGCTCGTTTCCATTTCCTCTATTGCTACGAATATGAGCGCAGGCGCGACAGACCCCGTGCACGCAGGCATTTTCGGCGTGAATATGGCGTTTGCAGGAGCCACGGTAATGTGCCTTATTGGTTTCGTGCTTACCGTGATTTTCGTGAAAGACAAGCCGAGCGATGCGGCCGAGGCCGACCCCGACAACGTCAAGCGTTCTGTGCTCGAAAGCATCATGAAACGCGATGTGTTCACCCTGCCCGAGAATGCAACGGTTTTCGATGCCGTGAAGCTGCTCGTCGACCATCATATTTCGGCGGCACCCATCGTGGATGGCGACGGCAAGCCCATCGCATTCGTCTCGGACGGCGACGTGGCTCGCTTCCTCTCGAAGCGCCACAGCACCTATACCGACCCTGTGGCGCTCATTATGCTCACTGAATCGAGCAGCGACGACTTCGCCGTGAAAGCCGCGAAGGTCATGAAAATGCGTGCGTACGATATCGCAACGCATGGCGTGATTTCGATTGACGTGCACACCGACATTCGCGAGGTATGCCGCGTGTTGGGCGAGAATCACTTGAAGAAGGTTCCCGTGACCGACGAGGGCCAGCTCGTAGGCGTCATCAACCGAAGCGATATCGCGCACTACTCCATGCGCAAATACCTGGAGCAAAACGAATCGGAGCTGACGCAGACCGCCGCAACGGCATAAGCGCCGCAGCAAACGCGACACCACGCACCGAGAATCGTCGCATCGCAGGCCCGAGCGCCAATTCGTGGTTGCAGTAGAATCCTCGAGATGAACCCGCTGCCGAGGCGATGCAGGAAGCCCGCGACAGCGACAAACATACAAGATGAACCCGAAATCGTGATGCACGCACGCAATTTCGACGAACGTCGACGCATTTCCTTGAAGACACCACGCTTTGTGGTATGCTTTCAGGGCTTTGGAGGAATGGCCGAGTGGTTGAAGGCGGCAGTCTTGAAAACTGTTGTGCCGCAAGGTACCGTGGGTTCAAATCCTACTTCCTCCGCCAGATATGTCACAGGCCAGGCAATTTGCCTGGCCTGTTTTCGTTTAAAAGGAAGGCGACCGAGCATGGAACGCGAAATCACACCAGGCGTATATCGCCACTTCAAAGGAAACGAATACGAGGTCGTTGGCGTGGCAAAGCATTCGGAAACCGAAGAGCCCCTGGTCATTTACCGCGCGCTCTATGGCGAGCGCGGTCTCTGGGCGCGACCGCTCGACATGTTCGCAGGCGAAGTCGATCGCGATAAGTACCCCGACGCCAAGCAGCGATACCGATTCGAACGGGCATAACCGCCCTCCCCTTCTCAAACATTGTTTCGCGAGGGCCAGCCCCGCCTAAAACAACAAAAGGCTCGAGCCGCAAAGCTCGAGCCTTTTCTAAAAAGGGGCCGATTCCTTGAAGGGAAGGTGGAGGGGTGGAATCGGCCCTTACGAGTTATCGTGTTGCCGCGCCGCGAAACGTCAGCGCCAACTCATTATTTGCCGGCAGCAGCGTTTTCGCCAGCAATCTTGCCGTACACCATGCACATGCCGCAGGAAAGGCCCTTGAGCGAGATGGGGTACTGAACCGCGAAACGACCGCCCTGCGGAGCGCCGCAAGCGTACAGACCTTTGATGATCTTGCGATCGTTGTCGTACACATGGCACTCGTCGTCGGAATCGAAGCCGCCCAGGTTGCCCAAGGTAAGGGCGCAGCCGCACTCAGCAGCATAGAACGGGCCATTCTCCAGAGCGAACAGACGCTGAGAGCTCTTGAAGAAGTCGGTGTCTTCGCCCGCCTTGCACAGCTCGTTGTAGCGCTCGATGGACTTCTTGGCCTCGTCGACATCGATGCCCTCGATTTTGGAAAGCAGCTCATCGATGGTGTCGGCCTTCAGACAGCGGCCGTCAGCGACAGCGTCGTCGATATCTTTCTGGGTACGCACATTGATGCGCAGACCAGAGGCGGTGTACTCGGGAAGTTCCTCTTCGCGATAGATGCACGCAACGCCGTGGGCAGCCGGGAAGTACTTGAGCTGTTCGGGCCAGCTGGCGTCGAAGAACTGGTAAGCTTTGCGCTCAGGCTGAAGCTCAACCTGGTTCTCAAGCTGCTGACCAGGAATGTCTTCGTTCATGAAGCGCTTGCCGCGCAGGTTCAGCCACAGGTAGCCGTTGTTGCCAATAACGCCACGGCCGTCGGGGCCAGCGCCGCCACCCATGTGGTGAATGACGGGAGCGTGCCACTGCTCGATGTGGGCACCAGCCCATGCGCCCATCTTGTGGCCCTCACCAATATTGGTGTAGTTGCCCGCGGAGTCCATGTCGAGGGACAGAATCTGAACGCCGTTCTCAACGCACTGAGGAGCGTAGAACTTCATCATGTCCTCGTTGCCCAAGTAGTCGCCGGTCGCGATAATAACGGCCTTCGCATTGATCTTGATGTACTTCTCAGAGCCGGTCTTCTGAGCGAAAACGCCGGTCACGGTACCGTCGGCGTCCTGAATAAGTTCGATGCCCTTGGTCTCGTAACGCACATCGGCGCCCGCGTCGATGGCGCACTGCAGGTTGTCCTGCATGACGGTCGCCAGGCTGCTGAAGCCGACCGATGTGGGGTAGCAGGGCAAATCTTCCTTAGTGTAATCGTAGGTCTCAGGCACGGGATACATGTAAGGGAACATGTAGTTCTTCTGGCTTGCCTCGGGAATCTCGGCATAGCTTTCAGGAGCGATGTAAAGATCCTTGGAACCAGCCACAAACCAGTCGAGGGCCTCGCCCGACTTGTCGTAGTAGGTAGAAATGATGGACTGGTTCACATGATGGCTGCACTCTTCCATGTGCATATTGACGACCATCTTCTTGTCAAGGAAGCCGTCGCCGCGGCCCCACTTGGCCTGCGTCTCGCCACCGAAAATAGCCATGTCTGAAGCAACGGAGTTGAGCTTCGGCGAAGACTCGAGCGCAACAACTTTCGCACCAGCCTCGGCGGCAGCGCGAGTGGCGGGAACGCCAGCGGCGCCCAGGCCTACAACGACAACGTCGGCGTCGACGGTCTCTTCAACGTCGGCATCGGCAATTTCAGGCTTCTCGCCAAGCCAAGGCATAGCGCCCGTGCCGTCGAAGCCCATCGTGGCCTCACCTGTAGCGGCAGCCTTGGTGTCGGCTTTGGCGTCGCTCTTGGAGCTGGAAGCAGCCGGCGAGCAAGCGCTCAAGCCAGCCATACCGGCAATCGCGGCACCCGCGACAGCAGCGCCGGACAAGAAGTTACGACGGCTCATACCATTCTCAATGCTCATGGTGTAATCCTCCCTTTGGATTGTGCAGCCCCCTCTGGCTGCGCTTTAACCATGTGGCCTTCATAGGCCTTGCTTTATGGTTCGTGGCGCCTCCTGCACCCCGAACCGATGCATTGCATTATGGGAAGTTTTGCCGAAAAAAGAACCATCCCCCATGGTTGAATCAAGGGGGATGGTAGGCGTTTCAAGATATGGACCAAATGTGTTGAATTTATTGTTTATCCAGCTCAAGAGGCTCAACACTTAGAGATGATGATGGATTTTACCGTTGTTTTGCCATTGAAGCGCATACGTGCGGCAAAGGGATGAGCCCTTCATCGCACCGAAAAACTAAAGCGTGCGAAGCGCGTCGACCAGAGCAGTTTTGCCCTCAGTTTTCGCATCCTTCATCTTAATGACCTTCGCGGGAACGCCAGCGACAACCGCGCCCGCGGGAACGTCGTTCACCACAACGGCACCGGCGGCAACAACAGCGCCCTCGCCCACGCGGCAACCTTCGAGCACCACGGCGTTCGCGCCAATCATGACATTGTCCTCGACGATAACGGGGGTTGCGCTCGCAGGCTCAACCACGCCGGCAAGCACCGTGCCTGCGCCAATGTGGCAATGTTTGCCAACAATGGCGCGGCCACCCAACACCACGCCCATATCGATCATGGTGCCTTCGCCGATAACCGCGCCGATATTAATAACCGCGCCCATCATGATGACGGCATTATCGCCAATCTCAACCTGGTCGCGAATAATGGCACCCGGCTCAATGCGAGCGTTGATTTCCTTCATATCGAGCATGGGCACAGCGGAATTGCGGCAATCATTCTCGACTTCGTAGTAATCGAATGCGTCGGCGTTGGTTTCGAGCACGGGCTTGATGTCGGCCCAATCGCCGAACACAATCTTACCCTTGCGGCCGCCAAACACCTTCACTTCGCCCTTCGTAGCGCTGGCCTTATAGTTAACCTTCTGGCCAGGCTTCTCGCGCACATACACCTTCACCGGAGTTTTCTTTTCAGACGTAGCGATGAAATTAATGATTTCTTCAGCGTTCATGTTGATCCTTTCGATTCTCGGCACCATTCGATGCCGAACGCCGCCTGGGGTCGCGCGAGACCGTCGGCGCTCAAATTTGCTCTTGTTTCTTAGTTAAGCGCCGTCAAGCGGGCGCATAGCGAGCGATAGCGAACGGTAGCCCGGTGTGGTCTTGCGCGACTCCGGGCGGCATTCGGCATCACCGCCGTCGTTAAAACATCAGCTCGTCGAAGCCGTAGAACCCAGGTTCACGTTCGACCAGCTTTTTCGCCGCAGCCACAGCGCCCGACGCGAAAATGCGACGTGACGTGGCGCGGTGCGTAAGGGCGACTTCCTCGTCTTCGCCGAAGAAGTGCACCGTGTGGGTGCCTGCGACCGTGCCGCCACGCAGGGCATGCACGCCAATTTCTCGAGCGGGGCGCTTTCCGCACATGCCTTCACGGCCGTACACTACGTCGTACTCATCGTCGGGATTCACGGCCGAGAGCAGCAGTTTCGCGGTGCCGCTCGGTGCGTCGACCTTCTGATTGTGGTGGGTCTCGACGATTTCGATATCGAAACCGGGCAGCGCTTTTGCGGCCTCGGCGGCAAGACGGCGCAATACCGCCACGCCAAGCGAGTAATTCGCGCTATGGATGACGGGCGCCTTCTCGCCGAGCGCGCGAATGCGACCCATTTCAGCTTCGTCGTAACCGGTGGTACCGCTCACAAGCGCTGCACCCGTGCGATTCACGTAAGCCTCAACCAAATCGAGCATGCTCTTATGGGAGAAGTCGATTGCGACATCGGCCGCAGGAGTCGCGTCGGCGAGCTCATCCTTGTTGTCGATGCCGATAACGCCCGTAAGCTCGAGCGATTCGTCGGCTTCAACAAGCTCGCGAATGATGGTTCCCATGCGGCCATCGCCGATAACAAGTACTTTAGTCATGTTCGTTTCCCTTCATCAACTGAAAGCGGCGGCTGTGCTAGATAATGCCGGCATTCTTCATGGCAGCGGCAATCGTCGCCTTCGCCGCGTCGCTCGGCTCGCACAACGGCTGGCGATATACCGCCTTGCCAAAGCCCATGAGTTCCAGCGCGTATTTCACCGGAATGGGATTCACTTCGCAGAACAGCGAATTGAGCAGCTCGATGCCTGCAAGCTGGGTTTTCAACGCGGCGGCATGATCGCCCGCGAGCCACGCGTGGCACATGTCGTGCACTTCCTTCGGCTGCACATTCGCCCAAACCGAAATAACGCCGCGGCTGCCCAACGCCATCATGGGCAAAACGATATCATCGTTGCCCGAGAACATGCAGAAATCATCGGACAGGTAGCGCGCGATTTTCGTCGCATAGCCAATATTGCCCGAAGCCTCTTTGATGCCGAAAGCGTTGGGATGCTTCGCCAGGCGCGCGACATTCTTCTCGGAAATAGAGCACCCCGTACGACCAGGCACGTTGTACAGAATGCAGGGAATATCGACTGCATCGAGCACCGTGGTGAAGTGACGGTAGATGCCTTCCTCGTTTGACTTGTTGTAGTACGGCGTGATGAGCAGCAGACCATCGGCGCCCATCTTCTGGAAGCTCAGGCTCTTTTCGAGCATGGTCTGCGTACTGTTCGAGCCGCTGCCCGCGATAACGGGCACGCGTCCCGCCACGCGACCGACGACGAACTTGCACACCTCGTCGTCTTCCTCATGCGACATGGTCGACGATTCGCCCGTGGTGCCCAACGTGAGCAGGGCATCGGTTCCGTTTTCCAAATGGAAGTCGACCAGGCGGCCAAGCGCCCCAAAGTCGACGCTGCCGTCTTCAGCGAATGGCGTGACGAGCGCCACGATGGAGCCGCTCAAGCCTTTCATGTCTGCCATGTTCTTTCCTTTCGTTGTTTCAATAAACGACGAAGTGCTCGACGCTGCGAAGCCGCCGGGCGCTTCGTCTAGCCCCTTATGCACTTACCCTCGCGCGTCAAAGCGCGCTCGACCGCGCGGCGGGGCTCTTCAAAACACCGGGCGGCCTCTCTCTGGCTTTCGCCAGTCGGGCAACGCTTATTTCCCTTTGAGTTTCTCCTCGTCATAAGGGGCACCGTCCAGCAGCTCGTCGCAGCCATACAGCGTCGCGAAGTAGTCGGCTGGCGTCTCGGCGCGTCGAATAAGTTTCACGCTGCCGTCTTCACGAAGCAGCAGCTCAGCGCTGCGCAGCTTGCCGTTGTAGTTATAGCCCATGGAGTGGCCATGCGCACCCGTATCATGAATCACGAGCACGTCGCCATCCTCGATTTCGGGCAGCGCACGGTCAATCGCGAATTTGTCGTTGTTCTCGCACAGGCCCCCCACCACGTCATACACGTGGTCGCACGGCGCGTCTTCCTTGCCCGCCACGGTAATGTGGTGGTAGGAGCCATACAGCGCTGGACGCATGAGGTTCGCTGCACACGCATCGACGCCGATATATTCCTTGTAAATATGCTTGTGGTGGATGGCCGTGGTAACCAAGCAACCGTATGGGCCCATCATGAAGCGGCCCATTTCCGTGAAAATCGCTACATCGCCCATGCCAGCAGGCACAAGGATTTCCTCATACACGCGGCGAACGCCTTCACCAATCGCTTGAATATCGTTCGGCTCTTGGCCGGGCTCATAAGGAATGCCCACGCCGCCCGACAGGTTGATGAACTCAATGTGCGCGCCCGTCTCTTGCTGCAGCCGGACAGCCAGCTTGAACAACACGGCGGCAAGCTCGGGGTAATAGTCGTTCGTCACCGTATTGCTGCACAGGAAGGCATGGATGCCGAAATGCTTGGCGCCCTTGGCCTTGAGCGTGCGGAATGCCTCGAACAGCTGCTCGGTCGTCATGCCGTACTTGGCATCGCCCGGGTTGTCCATAATGCCGTTCGAGATTTCGAAAAGGCCACCAGGGTTATAACGGCAGCTGATGGTTTCCGGAATGCCGCCAATCGTTTGTTCGAGGAAATCGATGTGCGAAATATCGTCGAGGTTGATAACGGCACCCAGCTTAGCAGCCGCCTCGTAGTCAGCTGCGGGGGTTTCATTCGACGAGAACATAATGTCATGGCCCGAGATGCCCATAGCATCGCAAAGTTGCAGCTCAGTTGCCGAAGAACAGTCGCATCCGCACCCGTAATCGCGCAGGATATTGATAAGGAACGGGTTCGGCGTGGCCTTTACCGCAAAGTACTCCTTGAAGCCTGGGTTCCACGCGAACGCGTCGCGCACCGCCTCCATGTTTCGACGAATGCCCGCCTCGTCATAGAGATGGAACGGCGTGGGGTAATGCTCGATAATCTCATCGAGCTGGGCCTTCGAAACGAAGGATTGCTTGTTCATGCGCGTCGCCTTTCTCAAAACCTGCGCGCGGCCCGGCAGGAAGAACCCTCCCGAACTGCATAATAAAAAAAACGCCAGCAAGGCACGGCCTCACTGGCGTCGCATGCGCGGCCAGCGGCAGCGCAAAACATTTCACAGCAAGATAGCGCACCTGCGATTTCGCAGACAGTCTTGCGGGTGTTTCCCACAAACCCATTCGCGCGCCGCGCCCGGCAACGCAAATTCGGCGGGTTTGCCTCGCTTTGGGATCAACGCCTGCCGACTTCCCCAAGGCCCATCGCACCCGCGCCTCTATCGTTCGAATGAAACTATCACTTTAGTGCACTAAAGTCAAAGCGCGAAGACTATAATGCGCGAGAATTCAAGGAACTTTTAGACGAAGAGGCACTATGAACGAATGCGAACCTTGCAGCGGCGTGTTTGCCGAACCCACGCTGGTCGACCTCACGCAATACCGCCGCGACCTGCACCAAATTCCCGAAGTTGACTTCGATTTGCCGAAAACCATCGCGTACATGCATTCGATTATCGACAAGCTGCCATGTGAAGTGTTCGAGCCGTGCGCTTCCACGGTATGCGCGTGGTTCGATCGCGGAAGCGAGCACGCAACCGCCATTCGCACCGATATGGACGCGCTGCCCGTGACCGAAAAATCGGGCGTACCGTTCTGTTCCACGCATGATGGGCAAATGCACGCATGCGGCCACGACGGGCACATGGCCATGGCACTCGGCCTCGCGCGCCATATCGCCGCGCATCTCGACAAACTTGAGCGCAGCGTGCTCATCGTATTCCAACCCGCCGAGGAAACCACCGGTGGCGCGCAGTTCATCTGCGAATCGGGGGTGTTCGAGAAATACCACGTCGACCGCATTTTCGGCTTCCATTTGTGGCCCGATTTGCCGAAAGGCCAAATCGCAAGCCGCCCCGGTGCGCTGCTTGCCGCCACAAGCGAAAGCACGTTCACGTTCTTCGGCAAAGCTACGCATATCGCCAAGGCCGAAGATGGCGCCGATTCCATGGAGGCAGGCATGCGCTTCATTCTCGAGGCGTACGACTACATGGCGAAGCGTGCGCAGGAGGAACCCTGCACATTCAAATGCGGCCTGCTCGAAAGCGGGCAAGCGCGTAACGTGATTTCTTCGCGTACCTACATTGAAGGCACGCTGCGCACCTTCAGCGAGAAAATGGGCGCTGAGGCGAAAGCGGCGCTGCACGAAATCGCTGAGCGCCGAGCAGCAGAAGCAGGCTGCACCGTCGATGTCGACTTCAGCGAAGGTTACCCGCCCGTAGTGAACAACGAAGAACTGTTCGAGCTCGCCTCGCGCCACATCGATGTAACCGAACTTCCCAAGCCGCTGCTTATCGCGGAAGACTTCGCGTTCTACCAGCGCCATCTGCCTGGCGTGTTCCTGCTATTGGGAACTGGTACGGGCATTCCATTGCATGCCGACACCTTCAATTTCGACGAGGAAGTGCTCATGGCGGGGCTCGAGACCTACAAGAAGCTGATTCGCATTCCGTAAGCAAACCGAATCTGCTGCAACGAGCCGCCCACTACGAACCGTATGCCACATAAAGGAAAAGGCCAGGCAGCAACAGCGCCTGGCCTTAAAAATATCATGGTGCCCCCGGGCGGATTCGAACCGTCGACACCCGCTTTAGGAGAGCGGTGCTCTATCCCCTGAGCTACGGAGGCATTTGAAAACCTTGTTATTCTAGCATGTCTTTCGCGCACGCGGGAGAAAGGTACGCCTCGCTTTTGCCAAGCAAACAGATGTTGGCCATAAATAACAGCGATTGCAATCAGAGTGAAGCTTCATCGATCACGCCCCGCTCAATCATGGCGTTTTCTTTTGCGGCTGGGCAACGAAGCAAGGCGAGCCGCGGCGATTGGGGCATAATGCTTTAGAAGCTCAATTATTTTCGCATTTTCGAAAGGCATTGCATGCTACAACTCAAAGACGTATGCAAGTCATACACCACGGCCAACTTCACGCAGGTCGCGCTCGACCATGTGTCGCTCGCATTTCGCGATAACGAATTCGTCGCCATTTTAGGCCCTTCGGGTTCGGGAAAAACGACCATGCTCAACATTATCGGAGGCCTTGACCATTACGATTCGGGCGACTTGCTCATCGATGGCATCTCCACCAAACAATACCGCGATCGGGACTGGGACACCTACCGAAATAATCGCATCGGCTTCGTCTTCCAGGCATACAACCTCATTCCCCATCAAACCATTCTGGAAAACGTGGAATTGGCCCTCACGCTTTCGGGCGTGTCGCGTGCGGAGCGACGCGAGCGAGCATGCGCGGCGCTCGAGCGGGTAGGCCTTCGCGAGCATATCAACAAAAAGCCAAGCCAACTTTCTGGCGGCCAAATGCAGCGCGTCGCCATTGCGCGCGCCCTGGTCAACGAGCCTGAAATCATCCTGGCCGACGAACCCACCGGCGCCCTCGATTCGAAAACGAGCGTGCAAATCATGGATTTGCTCACCGAAATCGCCGGCGACCGCCTGGTAATTATGGTGACGCATAACCCCGAGCTGGCCGAACAATACGCTACACGCATCGTGAACCTCGCCGACGGCGTTATCAAAAGCGACACGCGACCCTTTGACCCCGACGCAAGCAATGAGCCACGCCGCGAAGCCAAAGCAGCGCGTCAAACAAGCATGTCGTTTTTCACGGCGCTTTCGCTTTCATTCAAGAACCTGCTCACGAAAAAAGGCCGCACACTCATGACCGCCTTCGCGGGCAGCATCGGCATTATTGGTATCGCCGCCATCTTGTCGCTCGCGAATGGCGTGAATCAATACATCGCGAATGTCGAAGAAAACACGCTTTCAGAATACCCGCTGCAAATCCAAGACCAGGGCTTCGACATGACCAGCATGATGACGATGGGCATGGGCGGCACAGGAGACGATTCAAACACAGGCACAAACTCGCAGGCAAACGATACGACCGCTTCGAGCGATTCGGGCAAGCCGGTGCATGAATCGAAAATGATCACAGGCATGTTCTCGAGCATCGGAAGCAACGACCTCGCATCGCTGAAAGAGTATTTCGACAACGGCGGCTCTGACATCGACAGCTACGTGAATTCAATCGAATACGGCTATAGCGTCACTCCGCAAATTTTCAATTCAAACACCGACGACGGCGTACACCAGGTAAACCCTGATAAATCGTTCGCGAGCGTGGGATTAGGCGCATCGAGCAACGGCATCATGTCATCGATGATGAGCACGAACATTTTCTACAAGCTGCCCGCGAACATGAGCCAGGTCGATAACCAATACGACGTCGTCGCAGGCCATTGGCCTGAAAATTACGACGAGGTCGTAGCAGTGCTCACACCGAACGGCAACGTGAGCGATTTCATGCTCTATTCCATGGGCTTGCGCGACCATAAGGAACTCGAAGAAATGGTGCGCGAGTTTGCCAACGAGGAAGAAGTGCAGGTGCCCGACAGCACGCTCGACCTCGACTACGACGACCTCATGAATGTGGAGTTCAAGCTCGTCAATGGCGCCGATTTCTATCAGTACGACAGCGATTACCAGGTTTGGAAAGACAAGAGTGGCGATTCCGACTACATGAAAAGCTTGGTCGAGCACGGCGAGACATTAAAGGTATGCGGCGTAGTGAAGCCGAAAGAGGGCGAGAAAATCACTTCGCTTTCAACGGGCCTGTATTACTCGAACGATTTGATCAACCACCTCATTGATGAGGCGAGCGATAAGCAAATCGTAAAAGACCAGCAGTCAGACCCCGCAACCAATGTGATTACGGGCAAATCATTCGCCGAAGAGGAAGACGAAGCGAAAGACGGCAATGGGTTCGATATGTCGAGCCTGTTCACGATTGACGGCGAAAAGCTGCAGAGCGCGTTCGCGTTCGACGAAAGCGCACTGGCCGCAGGCCTCTCGAACGCCGACCTCTCGAGCAGCATGGATTTATCGGGGGCCAGTATCGACTTGTCCAACATGCCAGCATTCGATGCTTCGGGCGTTCAAATCGACCCGAGCAAGATTGACATGAGCCAGCTGAATTTGGATTTCAGCAATATCAAGCTCAACTTCGATGGCGCCCAGCCCGATATCAAAACCGATGTTCTAACCCAGGGCGTCATGAATATCATGGGCGCGTACCCCTCTTGGCTCCAGGAACAAATCAAGGGCGACCACCCTGAATACGCCACCGATCAAAAAGCGGCAGTTGAGGCGTATCTTGCAGACCCCATCACGAAAGCCGCCATGGAGAAGGCCATTGCCGACAGCATCGATTTCAGCGGCGTGAGCGAACAAATTCAACAGCAACTGCAAGAGCAACTTTCACAACAACTGCAAGCGCAGCTTCTGCCTGCACTTTCTGCAGCTATTTCGCAACAGCTGCAAGAGCAGCTTTCCGCCGCTATGCAATCGTATATGCAAACAGCAATGACGCAGGTCATGACACAATACGGAACAGCGATTCAAAACCAAGTCTCCTCCGCGATGACCACTTATATGTCCACCCTTTCGGCAAATATGTCAAAAGCCATGGGCATTAACGAAAGCGCCTTCGCCGACGCATTCCAAATGAATATGAGCGAGCAAGAGCTTTCCGAGCTCATGGCGAGCCTCATGTCGACCGAGCAGAGCAGCTACGATAACAACATGAAGAAGTTCGGCTGGGCCGATTACGCGAAGCCGGCGAGCATCGATATTTACCCGAAGGATTTCGAAAGCAAGCAAAGCGTGATTGATATCCTCGACGGTTACAATGACAAGATGAATGCCGCTGGCGACGAGGATAAAGTCGTGAGCTATACCGACATCGTAGGCGCGCTCATGAGCAGCGTGACCACAATCGTGAATATGATCAGCTACGTGTTGGTGGCGTTCGTCGCGATTTCCCTCGTGGTGAGCTCAATTATGATTGGCATCATCACCTACATCAGCGTGCTTGAACGCAAGAAAGAAATTGGCATTTTGCGCTCCATTGGTGCGAGCAAGGGCGATATCAGCCGCGTATTCAACGCCGAAACCATTATCGTCGGCTTCACCGCGGGCATTATCGGCATCGCTCTTACAGCCTTGGCCTGCATTCCCGCAAATGCAATTGTGTACTCGTTATTTGACGTGAAAAACGTCGCGATTCTGCCATGGCAGGCCGCAATTGCCCTGGTTGGCATAAGCGTGCTGCTCACATTCTTGGCAGGCCTCATTCCTTCAAGCGCCGCCGCGAAGAAAGACCCGGTCGAAGCGTTAAGAAGCGAATAAGGAAGCGACGGGGGCTTCCCCAACAACCGCTAAAAGCAAGAAGCTCGTAACTACCACAGCTGCGAGCTTCCTAACGACTATTTGAAAGAGAAGGTGCGATAACCCTGCTTCGTGCGCTTTAAGACGACCCCCAATCCCCTTGTTGCTGCAGAAGGGGATCGAGGGTCGTCTGTTAAATGATCGCTAGGCAAGACCCAGATCCTTGCAAGCTGCGTTCGCAGCAACATATCCCGTCGTGCAAGCAGCACCCTGCCCCGATCCTCCATGCAGCCCATAGGGATAGTCGTTAAACTGCATGGAACCGTTATCGATGCCGCACACAAACAAGCCCTTGATGGGGAGATCGTCGTGTCCGATCGCCCGCGCCTCATGATCTCCTCGCACGCCGCCACAGGTGCTATAGGCGCAAGCCTCGACCTGAACCGCATAAAATGGCTTCTTTTCTAGAGGCGTCATGAGCGCGGGGTCGGCTCCAAGGGGGTCATGAGAGCCGTCCCCCTTCGCTCTATTATTGTAGTCTTCCATCGTTGCAGCCAATGCTTCCGAGTCAACCCCCATAAGCTCGGCAAGCTCCTCGAAGCTATCGGCCTTCCAAACAAAGTCGCTGCCTTCAACCAAGGATCGGAACTCTCCGCTCCCAACACCCATGAAGGCAACGAACTCATTGAGTTTATCCTCGCCCTCGTAGGCTTCAACATGCGCCTCATCGAACAAGGTAAAGACCTTCGACTGAGAAGCGATTGCCGTGTTGAGGCGGGAGGTGTCGGCGTCTTCTGCAAGTGTCTCGTTATAAAAGCGCACGCCGCTCTGATTGACCATGGGGAGCGTTTTGCCTATTTCTAGCGGATACCGATAAGAGGGCGGCCACTGAGTGAAAATCGACAGCATGCTACTCCAACTTTCTCCGCACGCCTTCGAAAGTCCGTACATTACCGCAGACGGCGCCTGGGGAAGCGCGCCTGCCGTCAGCGCCATATTGATACCGTCGCCATCTTGACCATCGAACCCCAGAAATTCAACTCGTTCACTAAGAACGCGAAGCCGCTCGGCGCACATTTCCGGGTTTTTCCCGAATCCACCCGTAGCGAGCACCGTCGCTTTGGCATTAATGCGCACGAGATCGCCGCCGCTTTTTGCGTAGACACCCCCAACTCCCTCATTGTCGAGAATGATGTTCACGGCAGGAGACTCTAGGCGAAAATCCAAATTATCGAGCGTCTCCCCATAGGCCCAAAGCGGCTTGAGCATACCCTCGCCGTTGTTTACCCAATTGCCTGCCTCGTCAAAGCAGCTCAGAAGGGCACCCTGGCCACCAGTTGACATCGAAGCCCCATGGCTTATGGCCCAATCGAGGGCTTCTCCAGAATTGTCCAGGTAGCACCAAATCCCTGGTGCATAAGCACCCCAATTATGCCACTGCATGTAAGTTTCGAACTCGGTCTGCAAGTCTGTGGGCCCCTGCGCATCAAGCTGCTCTTGAGTGTTGTACGCAAGCGTACCCTCCGTTATCGTTGAAGTTCCTCCCTTGAGACTTGTCTTCTCAAGCCAGATTACACGAGCACCAAGCTCAGCTGCTCTAATGGCGGCATAGGTTCCAGCGGATCCTGAGCCGCACACTACGACATCGCACTCCTCCGTGCGGACCACATCCCCTTCATCCACTTCGACAAGCCGCGAAGAAAGAGGGCGATCTGCGCCCTTATGCGTACTGGTGCCCGATGCGTCGGTATCAGTCGACGGCAGGCCACCATTTGAAGGAGCGCATCCCGCGAGGCCGACTGCTGCCATGCTCGCACCAAATACTCCACCCCCAACAATAAAATCTCTGCGCGATATCACCTTGTCCATTTTTGATCCTCCTCTTTCCTAACTGAGTTATTGCATGTGCGATTTTGGGCTCATGGGCCATCGCCCAACTTGTCTATCGACAAAACGTTGACGGCGCCTATTCGAAATCGCACTTACGTATGAAAACGCAGGTATTGGATTTTGAGGATGCAGATTGAGGTTGATTGCAGGCAAGGAAGGGTTGAAAAAACGGTTGATGAAGCGCATTGCGCACTTCAAGCTATTCCTCGCCTCCGCACTCCACTTCCTCAAAGTGCGATTACCTCGGGTTTTCCAGGCTTAATCGGTATAAAATAGACCGAGAGGCAGTTCTATGATGCGAAACCATTCGGGGGGTCGAACGTGGCCAAGGCGGTGACGGTAAATCAGATTCGCAACGTGCCTTTTGCTCTCGCTCTGGCTTTTGCTTGCGCTTGGATGCTCGACCCTTCTGCTGCAATTCCGGCAGGATTCGCTTCACTCGTATCCTTTTCCCAATATCCCAATTTCCTTGTAACGTCGCTCGCATTCGGCGCCTTGGCCCTGTTTCACCGCCAAACCAGCACTTTCCTCAGCAGTAAGGCGTTCGTTGTTGCCTCCTGCTCACTGTGCTTTCTCGGTTTTTTTGGCGCCTGGGCGTGCTCATTGCAGCCGGAAACTTTCCAGGGAGTTCTACCCTTCGCTTGTCTTTGCGTAACGGCGCTCTGCCGAGCCTCTCTGCTCATCTCGTGCCTCAAGGCGCTTGCGAGGCTCCCCCTCGTCGACTGCCTTTTAACGCTCATTGCTTGGCAGTTTTTTGTAGGCATACTGCGGGCACTCTCCACTTTGCTTCCGCCACTTGCCATATCCTGTATTGCGCCCCTCGCAATCGCCCTCTGCCTCACGAGGAAAACCTCTATTGCGCTCTGGCGCGAAAACCCTACGGCTACTTCGCCCTCAGAAGAGGCCGGCAAAATTGAGCCGCGCAGTTTCTTTCCCATTGCGCGCTTGCTGCTCATTTATTCGCTTATCATCTTCACTATTCAAACGCTACAAGGCTTTGCCCCCACGCCCGTAGCTAGTGTTTCCTACTTCGGGCTCTTTATCGCCATTGCGGTTACCTCAATCGCCCTCGCGGTAAACGGAAGAATCGTTCGCATCAAGCAGCTCTATGACGCATCGCTCGCCATTCTGGAATTGGCAATCATAGTTTTCGCTATAGGAGCTGGATGTTCCTACGAAATTGCTTCGGTTCTTCTCGATGCCTCCTATATGACTTTTTCGACATTCTTCTTCACCATACTGTGCAATCTCTGCCAAAGAAGAGGAAACAACCCAGTCTTTGTTTTCTCGCTTGCCTATCTTGCAGAGCAACTCGCCGCTTTTCTAGGAGAAGCTTTCTCGGGCATGATAGGGCCTGGCGTGCATGCGTTGCCCCTCGTCCTACTCGCAGGATTAGGAGCCATTGCGTTCGTCTATCTTTCTCCTCTCAGAGATGGAAGTCTCGAGAGGAGCACCGATCCAGCAAAGGCGCAGTACGTCGATCCGGCACGTTATTACACCATACTCGCCGAAACCTGCACATCGGTTGCCATGCAGTGCTCTCTGACTAAGCGCGAGGGAGACGTACTCCTTCTCCTCGCCCAGAGAAAAACGTTAGCGCAAATTAGCGACGATCTAGTGGTAGGCCTCGCTACGGTGAAGACCCACACTCACAACATTTATAAAAAATTGGGCGTCCACAGCAAACAGGAGCTGTACCAGTTTCTTGGCCTGGAAAACCTATCCTATTCCGCCAAATCCTCCACGAAGCCCACGCGGTAGTTCTTGAAGATGATCTCGCCTTCCTCCTGGGTGGCGTCCAGGTTCACGTCAGCCTCGATGCGGAAGTCGCCGTCGGCGTTCTCGTCCAGGAAGATCTGGCGCACATGCCAGAGGTGCTGTTCGGCTTCGGGGCTCTCGTCGATGGAGAGGTAGGCGACCGACCGCGCGTCACCGTCCAGGCGGATCTCGTTGTGCTCGGCGAAGTAGTCGTCGGCGCCGCCTCCCAAGTGCGCTCGCCGTGGCCCCAGTTCTCGTCCAGGTTCCCCAGCTCGCGGGTGTGCTCCAGGGCAGCCAGGCGCACGCGGGCGAAGAGCGCGTTGAATCTGCCCCGATTTCGTTGACAGGTACTAAGCCGCCTTCAAGCGGCTCTCTTCCATATGTTTTTTCTCGAACTCCTCTGGGCTGAGCCAGCCAAGCGCGGAGTGAATCCTGGCCCTGTTGTAGAAGCGCTCTATGTACTCGAATATCTCGAGCGCCGCTTCCTCTCTGCCGGAGAAGGTGCGCGCGTGCACGCATTCCGCCCTGATGACCCCCATCAGGGATTCCGTCACGGCGTTGTCCCACGGGCTCGAGACCGACCCCATGGACGGCACGATTCCGTTCTCCTCCATGGTCTTGCCGATCAGCAGCGACACGTACTGGCTCCCATGGATGCCCCTCTAAGTGTCAAGAGCAATTTACGGTCTCGTATTGCCTCTTGATCACGTAGTACACCTCTCTCGCGATATAGCGCTTCAAACAGCGGATAGCCTCCATTTTCGTGTGGCCCTCCGCCATCTTCCTTGCGACGTAATCCTGCGTTCTCTCGTCCGTCCTCAGCCTGCCGATGGCGATGATTGCAGCGAATCTTATTTCTCTTCAATCGTCACAATCAATCAGGTCAATAATGTCTTGTTTGGAATGCAATCCCATTTTCTTATATATTCGTTGTATATGCGTCGAAGCAGTGGAAGGGGCCATGCCGAGCTTTTTTTGAATGGTTTTTGAATCCCGTCCGCGGGCAAGTAAGAGAAGGACTTCGAATTCCCTAGGCGACAGCCCGGCCTCCATCGCGGCTTTCCTCAAGGCATCGCTTTCCCCACGCGTTAATCCACCTTTTTCCGTATCGCCTGCCTCGTTTTTGCCGAATTCGATATATTCAGGAAGCACAAACAAAATCAGAGCGATCAGGAGAAGGGCAATTGCGTACGCACCCGCCTCCGCCATCGCGAGCGTCGATGTCTCCCTGGAAAACAACATGAATCCGGCCGATATGCCTAAGCATTCCGCGAACGCCAGAGCGGAAAACAAGCCCCCGTTCGCCATTCTCCCTTTGCAGACGCCCCATGTGAAAGGAGCGATAATCCAAAAAAGAATGAGGAACATCGCATCCCCGGCAGCGACGCCTATGTAGGGCAAGAAAGCAACCTCGTAAGGGCATACGCTCAAAAGCACGCAGCATCCCAAAGCAATGGGCATCACTTTGCAAAACGCAACGAGCCGCCTTGAATTACGGGGAGGAGCCACGAGGGGCATCCACACTGCGGCGCAGGCGATGACTCCGCAAAGCGCGGCCAAATCCTCCGGAGCCGAAACGCCGGAATTTTTGAGCGCCTCTTGCGCGAAAGTCGGACATACCACGCTCGCAACACTCGCAATCAGGACCAATAGCAAAGCAAGACCCAAACCGACCGGGCTGCGATTCAGATTCCCTCGGAAGAGTTGACCGCAGGACGAGAACCCCTCTTTGCTTTCAACCAGCAGGCTATACGCGCGAAAAACGCCGATTGCGCATAAAGGAGCGCTCAACAGGGCGACCACAGGAAATATCACAGGTTGTGACGGAAGGAAAAAACCTCCGCACTTCACGATGGCGACAGCGCTCGACACAATCAAGATGCTTGCAGAGATATCGAGCATAGATAGCATCCGCCCGAGATGCAGCACCACGATGCCCTTGCCCGCTCCTCCCAAAAATGCAAGCGCCAAAGCGACCGCATGCGGCATTCCGACCACAGCATAAAGGGGACTTATAGCAAGGAGGGTGGCAGCAACCGCAAGCGGCACGAATTCGCAGCACACCGCCCTCGCCCGAACTGAGATGGCAATCACAAACAGCGAGCACAGCATCCCGAACGAAAAAACATCGTACGGAGCAGGCGTGTATTCGATGAGATGGTTGGACACACCGTTGCTTGTCAGAGTGTCGATTCTTGTATACAGGTAGAAGCAGAAGAAGCCTATGAACGCATAGAAGGTCGTCGAACGGGACAGTTCTTGAAGGGAGAGCCTCCGAGGCAACACAAATCTACCCATCGCCCCCCCCCTCATGAGGTTCCGCTTCGAGGCCCGAGCTCCATTCGTTTCGACAACCACCGCCGCATTCGCCAAGCGATTTCTCTCGATAGGCCGGCATAATGGCAAAATCGAACAACGGCTTTGGATAATACTACCCGCTTTAGCCAATCCGTCAAGACGTAAACGGCAACGCGACGCAACCCCGAACAGATTGCGTCGCGTTTTCAGCACTGATGCCTATCGGGTCGCGCGTAACCGGCCTATAAAGCGAAATCTCCTTCGAGAATCCTGCTGTATATCGCAGCAGCGAGATATCGGTACTCATGAAGCTGGTAGGCCTTGTTGGTCAAGCTGTTGGCGAACAAAACGGCATTCCAACCCTCGAACGTGCAATCGATGGCCTGCAGCGAGCCTTTGTATTTTTCAACGTGGTCAGCAGTCATGAATCCCTCAACGAACGGATCGTTCGTTATGGACAGGAGTCTTGCAGCGGCATCTGGCGCCTTTGTCATCATGGCTCCGCCATGTCCATAGAACAGAGAGTCACCGCGCTTGGCGTACGCTACGGTCACGATGCTGTCGCTTTCGAACTTCACATTGGCCAAGGCATCGAAATCCCCCGATTTCGTCGGCTTATCGCCGTCGTCAAGAGAGCAATCAACCTCAAGTCCCGCATCCCTAATCGAGGAAACGGCGACAGAGCCATAACCAACATACGGCTTACCTTGGGCAACTTTTGCCGCCTCATCCTCGGACAACGCCCCATTGCCCACGATGATATCGGCCTCATCTGCGGACGCGGCAAGCGCAAACCCCATCTGCTTCTCAAGGGCGAATCGATCCCATGCGAGCGAGTTATTGAGCAGATTCCTGTAATTCTTGACCCCGTATTCCCTGCCTGTCTCGTCTGAGCTGTATTCGGGAAGCGCACCAGGCACGTAGACTTTCACCCCTGACTTGATTATCTTTGCCGGAGGGACCGCATCCGTCTTGGTCGCCTCTATGACGAAACGGTTGGCAACATCCGCAAGCGAATCTGAGGAAACAACGTAATCTCCTGCGTACTCGCCCTCAAGAATCAAGCCGACAGGCGTTCCAGCATCGAGAAGGGCATTCACCGCGAGAATCGCTTGCACCGTGGTGTTCGCAATAATGGCCGCGGAACCCTCGCCCGATACGGAGCTGGCCACTTCGGGAGATGCATCGACATCTACGAGCATATCCCCTGCGAATGCCCCAGGTGTATTGACGGATACCGCATCGAAATCATGGAAATCGGGGAAGTTGGTCACAGGCTCGGAATACAGTCCCGTCCAGTCATCGATGGTCAAATTCGAATAAAGAGCCACATGGGCCATGTTCCTCTTTGCCTGATGCATGTCGACCACTATCGACCCCGCCTTGAATGACAACGAATCGCGATATTCGTTCGCCTCGAGCGAGACATCCTGGGTCAAAGACTTCACTGCCACATCGTTGCGTAGCAGGTACTCCACGATATCAGCGGCGGCGGCTCTGTTTCTCTGGGATTCGCCGTCGATTGGAATCACGTAGTATTCTGGGAAGAAGTTTCCGTTTTCCTCCCTGCGAGGGCGGAATGTCGAAGCATTGCCCCCCTGCTCATCCGCCTGCGAGACATAGTACGGCCGCAACGTGTCCGCATCTATATTCTCTATACCGCGGCGATAGCGTTCGAGCTGATTAACGAACATCCTATCTTTATTCTCGGGTTGCGAGATGAAGTCCGCATTCCCTACGAATCCGAACAGAACCGCCTCGACAGAATCCTGCGAACCAAAAGGAACTTCAATAGTGAATGCATTGGCGCCGTGCAGCATCGCATACTGAGGGGTGTAGCTCGACGTCATGTCATCGAAGGGAGACACCCAATTTGTCGAACCGTCCTCGAGAATCTTCAAGTAATCCCTCATCGGCATCTGCGCGGAATTGATGGACACATTATTTGCGATTGACGCCGAAATGAATGCCTCTCCCTGGCTAACTGCGGTATCAATAAACAGGTCGTATTCATTATTCGGATCATGCGGAGGAGTACAGGGTTCGACTTGATACTGAGTGTAGAAGCCATGGATTTCATGGAGCGAAATCGGATTCCAGGATGCGATGAATTTCGTCATCGCCTGGGTTTCGGGCTGGGTTTGATACGTATTGTCGCGATTCAGATCGAAGCCGTTTCCATTTGTTCGGGTGTTGTACGTACGTCCATCGGGGTTTTCGACGGGTACAAGGAGGAAGAACACCTGATCAAGAATTTGAGCGGGATCAAACGTCCGTTTTTCGACCTCGTAGTAACGACCGAATTCGTCTTCCGCCATATCGACGGTCATATGGTATAGGTCAAAGGGATCGAGGGAGAACTCTGCCTCTTCTGCGCCTGGATACGTTGGATTTTTCACACCTTCGCCTCGGATGTACCCTACGCCGCTGACCTGATCGGCTACCAGAAGAGACCAATCCGTCGAATCCCTGTTCATCTCGGCAGAAAGTGTATTCACCCCTTCCTTCGTCAGAGCTCCGATGTAGTTGTATTCGACGGGCTGATTCGCAGCAAGAAGACGGAGAAACTCCATTACGCCGTCGCTTCCCGGCGTTTCATCAGAATGGATATTGCTGTACATGATGGGCACCTTGTACGAAAGCGACCCAGTATTGACCTCTTCTTGTACTTTCGCGGGCTCCGATTTCATACGGTCGGAAAGTGAGCGGTAGTTCTCGACGTCAGACTGCTCCTTGGCAATAATCACAGCATAGATATCGCGCCCGTCGGCAGATTGGCCAATAGTCTGAAGTTCAGCATACAGTCCGTTTTCGTTCGCCTCCTGGACAAGTCCAGGCAACTCTTCGGCGATTTCGGCAAATGTGGCATAGGAATCATACGGACGCACTGGCACTTCAACGGACGCTATTTCATTTTCGCCGTCGATACATTTCAGGGTATAAACGCCAGTCCAATCGAGAATCGAATCCCGAACAAGCTTCCTGTCTCTGTTGTCAATCCCGTCATATCCAAACAACAAGTTGTTAGAAAAGACCAAGACGACAGAGGTCACTCCGTCAACTTCTTCGACGGTTGTAGAGACATCGGAGAAGAAATCCGTTTCGGGCTGAATCTCGGTGGCCACAGTCTTCCACTCGCCAAGCGGTCCTCCCAGCCATTGATGAGGAAAGAGCTCCACATCCTGCTGACCCGCTTCGCGTACCAACTCCCAAGCAATAGACCCGCCATCTATTTTTTCTTGAATCTCCTCCTTGCTTCCCCCTATAGGAACGACCATCTTGAATGTTCTCGCCTCAGTAAAGGAAATCGCGTTAGGCTTGAGTCGACGCTCGACGCCTTCAGTGATGTTCTCGAAGGTCACTGCGCCATCCCCGGCACTAGTCGAGCATGAACTCAGAGCACCCAGCGTGGTACCGGATATCGCCGCCATAGCGCCAATGGCAGCGGACCCCTTGATAAACGTACGACGCGTAAAGCCGTGGCCTACGGCCATATCGCCCTTGCGCTCCTCCAGAATGAGACTCTTGCGTTCGTCCATAATAAACCCCTTCTTCGCTCTTTCCCTTACCTCTACGGCTTCGCGAAAGCTCTGTTGGCGATTCCGCCTTTCGAACGCTACGGGCATAAGTTAAACAAATCAATCGGGCTTTTTGCCGCAAGTCATGTCATACGTGATGCTCGATACCGATTTAGATGCTGTAGTGCAAAATACCCGATAGGGCCTGATCTGGCTTTATTCAAACGAACGCCATATGTCGACCGCCTTACACCCCTACGCGAAAGAAAATCAAAACCATCCTTCAAAAAGGTGGTTTGCTCTTAGGGCGCAATCCTAGGGACCCGGGCCGGGAGCTCAAGTCCCTGGCCCGAACTTCGTTCAGGCCCGACTGCATTTGACCCGTGTCAGCCGGTCGAACCGGCGTGGGCGCGTCACTTCCTCTTGAACGAATCCTCGTACTCCTTGACGCTCAGCTTGTCCAGCGCGATGTCCGCGCTGATGTAGTAGTAGGAGGAGGTGCGCCCCTAGAATTGGAGAGAAATCGCGAAGGAGACTGGAGGGGACATAATTTTCTGGGCACCAAGTTAAGGGTGAGAGGTGTTCGGAATGACCCAAAGAAGGAAGCGCTACGACAAGCAGCTCAAGGTCGCGGCCGCGATAGATGCGCGGCATCGCGAGGTCGTCGGGTGGTCGATGTCGAGCCGAATCACCGAGAAGCTGGCCATCGATGCGCTGAACCAAGCTGTCGGAAGGGAGGATCAGCCAAACGACTACTCCCTCGTGTTCCACGATGACCAGGGGTCCCAATGCGCCCCGCGCGCATTCCAGGGATGCCCCGGGTCGCGCGGGATAGCCCAGTCGACGTCAAGGCCCGGAAATCCGTGGGGCGATGCGGCGGCCGAGTCGTCCTTCAAGGCGCTCAGGCGAGAGCCGATAGATGGCAGAAGATGCGAATCCAAGGACGAGGCGAGGCGGGAGGCGTCCAAATGCATCGAGCTCTGCTGCAACAGGCGGCGGTTGCATTCCAAGAACGGATATATGGCGCCTTGCGACTTAGGGCGAGATGCCGCCTGAAGATGCTTAAATAATTGTCCAGAAAACCTTGACCACTCCATTCACCTCGGTGGAGTTTCCCCTGGACGAGATCGACGTCTACCACACGGACCGCGGCGGCGAATTCGCGAACCGGGAGATTGACGAGATGCTGGAGGCCTTCGGGACCAGGCGCTCGCTGTCCGCGAAGGGGCGCCCCTACGACAACGCCGTCATGGAGTCCGCAAACCGCATACCGAAGACGGAATTCGTGTACGGGAACAGGTTCGGCGCCCTCCGGGAGCCGCAGGTCGGCCTGAGCGACTACATGCATTGGCACAACAACATCAGGAAGCACTCCGCCCTAGGCTACCTGTCGCCGGCGGAGTTTAGAAAGAGGAACCTCAGAATTTCGTCTCATTAGGTGTAGCCAATTCAAGATTACCCAGCCACCCCATAGCGCTCATTTTCGCCGCGCCCCATATGAGCCCGTTAAGTATAATGGCGCATCGTTTAGTCGGCATACCCGTTCGGGTTCATCGACTGCCAACGCCACGAATCGGCGCACATGCGATCGAGGTCGTATTCCGCAACCCAACCGAACACGTCTTTGGCCTTCTGCGGGTCGGCGTAATTTTCCGCAACATCGCCAGCGCGGCGCGGCTGAATATCGACCGGGAGCTCACGACCGCACGCACGGCTGAACGCGGCCACCACATCGAGCACGCTCGAGCCTTTGCCGGTGCCGAGGTTCACGACTTCAACGCCCGTCTTGCCATCCATCCAGTTGAGCGCCGCAACATGACCGCGTGCCAAGTCAACCACGTGGATGTAATCGCGCACACCCGTGCCGTCGGGCGTGGGGTAGTCGTTGCCGAACACGCGAACGGCCTTCATTTTGCCAATCGCGACCTGTGCGACATACGGCACGAGGTTATTCGGAATGCCCTTCGGGTCTTCGCCGATGAGGCCGCTTTCGTGCGCGCCAATGGGATTGAAGTAACGAAGCAACACAACGTCCCATTCGGGGTCGGCGGTGTGCAAGTCGGTAAGAATCTGCTCGATCATCCACTTCGTCCAACCATAGGGGTTGGTGGCCGGCTTCTTTTCCGCAGTTTCGCTCAAAGGCACGCTATCGGGCTCGCCATACACCGTGGCGCTCGAGCTGAACACAATACGCTTGCAGCCATGCTTGCGCATGACGTCGCACAAAATGAGCGTGTTGGTAATGTTGTTGTAGTAATACTCGAGCGGCTTTTCGACGCTCTCGCCCACGGCCTTGAAGCCTGCGAAGTGAATAACGCCGTAAATATCATTCTCGGCAAAGATGCGCTCGAGCGCGTCGCGATTGAGCACATTGTCCTCGTAGAACTTCATGCGCTCGGAAGCACCCGCCGGAGCCTTGCCGTCGGCTTCTGCCTGCTTCACGATTTGAGCGATGCGATTAACGGCCTTCTCGCAGGAATTCGACAGGTCGTCGATAATGACCACGCCATAACCAGCCTGGAGCAACTCGACGCACGTATGGCTGCCAATAAAGCCAGCGCCGCCGGTGACCAGGATATTCTTAACATCAGACATATATGTCCCCTTCTTGGTTGGAAAACCGCCGAACGAAATCGCACGACAGCGTTACGCACAACCATCTCGATACGCGAGATTGTGAACGACGTTATTCTACACCGCATTTGAGGGAGCGGGGCCTATCCACGGGAAACCCGTTCCATTATACGGAACGCTGTTCCAGGCTTTGGACAAATGCCGCTAATCGATTCAGACCCTCTTCAAGGTTTTCCATGCTACAGCAATATGACAGACGCACGAATCCCTCGGCGGCAAAACAAGAACCGGGCACAAGCGCGACGCCCTTCTCTGCAATGAGACGCGTGCAGAATTCATCCGAAGACATGCCGAATTTCTCGATAGAGGGGAATACATAGAAGGCGCCGTCGGGCTCCACGACATCAAAGCCGATTTCCCTCAAGCGGGCAAGCACATAGTCGCGGCGGCCGCGATACACTTCGCGCGCCGGTGCAACGTCTTCCTTCAACGCTCGAATCGCCGCGCGCTGCACAAACGAAGGAACCGACGACACCATATACTGATGCATTTTTGCGATTTGTGCCGAAATCGGAGCATCGGCCGCAACCCAACCAAGACGCCAACCAGTCATGGCGTACGGCTTTGAAAAGCTGTCGCACACGATAATACGGTCGCGCAGTTCGCCATAGCAACTCGCAAAGCCAAGGTGCATACCTTCGTCGCTTTTGTACACGCCTTCGTAAACAAGACTCGTGTACACATCGTCGCAGATGACAAATATGTCATGAGCTTTTGCGAATTTCGCAACCGCATCCAAGGAACGCGGATTGAACACGCAACCCGTGGGATTGTTCGGGGACGTGAGCACGATTGCCTTCGTGCGATCGGTTGCCGCCGTCTCAAGCTGCCCCAACGTGAGCTGGAATTTGGTTGGACGCGTGTCGACGGGAACGAACGTCGCGCGGTTTACCGAGATGATCGATTCGTACAAACCAAACGCCGGCGTGGGTACGAGTACTTCATCGCCAGGATTAAGAATGCTCGAAAGCGCCGCAAACAATGCTTCGGTCGCGCCGCAAGTCACGATGATTTCGTCTTCACCATAGGCAAGGTTGCGCTTTTCCATGTGAGCCGAAATCGCACGACGCAATTCCACTGTGCCGTTATTGGGCGGATAGTGCGTTTCGTTTGCAGCAAGAGACTTTGCAACTTCTTCCTTCACAACATCGGCCGTATTGCCGTCTGGTTCGCCGAGCGTAAGCAAAATGCACCCAGGCGTCTGCTTCGCGAAAGCCGTAATGCGGCGGATGCCCGAAGGTTGCAGCTGCGCAAGCGCGGTATTGGTGGTCAGGGCCATAAGATTCCTTCCGTACTCACATCTTCCAGCATTGTACGCGCCCTTTCCGCAGACACGACGAAGCCTTAAGAAAGAAATAGGCCGCCGAAGCGGCCTTTCTGGCAGAGAATTGCGGTTGTGAACGGTTGTTTTGGCGCCCTCGCATGCTTTCTGAATAGAGGCATGCATTTGAACTGGGGTTATGCGGAAGGCTTTTCAGAAAGCCCATTATTTCAAGTACGGAAATCGTTCACAACCGCAAATTCGTGCCGCAATTTAGTAAAACGGGACTATTTTCGATCGGCGATGTCGACATACTCGCGCGCATGGCCCGTTTTCTTGAACGCAGGGCGCATAATACGCTTGCCCGAGACAATTTCCTCAAAACGGTGCGCGCTCCAGCCAGCCATGCGAGCGCTTGCAAACATCGGCGTGAGCAATTCGCGAGGAACGCCCAACGTGGAATACACGCAGCCACTGTAGAGGTCGACATTCGCGCAAATATCTTTGCTCTTGCCAGCCTCGGCGAGCAGCTGCGGCGCCAGGCGCTCGATAATCTCAAGCAAGCGGAATTCCGCTTCATGCTCGGTACCCACAACCAAACGCTCCGCATATTTATGAAGCAACTCAGCGCGCGGGTCGGAAAGCGTATACACCGCGTGGCCCATGCCATAAATAAGGCCCGTGCGATCGTATGCTTCTTTGCGAACGATTTTGCGCAGGTAATCGGCCACTTGGCCTTCGTCGGTAATGTCGGCGACGTGCTGCTTAATGTCGTCGGTCATACGAAGCGTGCGATTATTCGCGCCGCCATGGCGCGCACCCTTCAAGCTGCCGATCGCCGCGGCGTAAGCGGAATACGGGTCGGTATCGGCACTCGTAACAGCGCGGCAGGTAAACGTCGAGTTGTTGCCGCCGCCGTGCTCTGCATGCAGCATGAGCATGATGTCGAGCGTTTTCGCCTCGGTGCCGGTAAATTGTCGATCAGGGCGCAGCATCGACAGAATAGTCTCGGCGGTCGACTGGCCGGGAATGTAGTGATGAATGAACATAGAGTCGCCGAAGAATTTATCGCGCATCACATGGTAAGAAAGCACCATGATGCGCGGAAGGCGCGAGAGCAGCATGATAGCCGTATCGATTTCATGCTCCGAGCTGCGGTTTTCCGCTTCGTTATCGAAAGCGTAGAGCTGCAGCACCGCGCGGCTCATAGCATTCATCAAATCGCGCGTAGGCGGCTTCATAATGTAATTCGCCGTGAATCCATCGGGCAGGTCGCGCTGGGCGGCGATGAGGTCGTTGAAGGTTTTCAGCTGCTCGGCCGTCGGAAGCTCGCCCGCCATAAGCAGGTACGCCGTTTCCTCGAAGCCGAAACGGTTTTCGGCGACGGCATGGTCGACTAAATCGGAAATGCTGTAGCCGCGATACGACAAGCGGCCGCGATCGGGAACTTTATCGCCCTCGGAAACAACGTAGCCATGCACGTTCGAGATATTCGTAACGCCAACCACAACGCCCGTACCGTCGGCATTGCGCAAGCCTCGCTTAATATCGTAAGTGGTGTAATAACACGGATCGATTGAATGACATTTCTCAAAATCGGTGTAAAGCGGTAAGCTTTCCTTCATGAGCATCAACCCTCCCGGCGCCAAAAGCGCCCACGATGTACTGCGAAAGAAAAGTGTATGACGAGCTTATAGCGGTTCAGACGGCCTTTCGGTAAACGAAATATACTTGTAACGCAGCGGTGCACCGCTGCTTGGCCTCACGAACGAGAAAGCAACGGCAAGCCACTGCGCCGCGATTAAATCAAATGAGCAAACAAACCACTGCGAAGCTTCGGCTCAAACCATGTCGACTTCGGCGGCATAAGGCGACCGGCGTCGGCCACATTGAGCAGCTCGTCGATCGACGTGGGAAACATTGCAAACGCCACCGCAGGACCATCGCCGCGCGCATCGATGCGGTTCACCTTGCGCTCGAGCTCGCGCAAGCCACGAATTCCGCCCACGAACTCGATGCGTTCGTCGGTGCGCGGGTCACCAATTCCCAGAATAGGCGCGAGCACCTTTTCCTGAAGAATCGAAACGTCAAGGCCCTCGACGGGGTCGCTGCTCTCGAATTCGGGCTTCACGCCAAGGCCATACCATTCGCGGTCGAGATACATTCCCACAGCGCCTTTATCGATTGGCTCGAGTTGGGACTCTTGCTTATGAATAATCTCGAACGGGCCGTTTTCGCCAGCGAGGGCGTCTAGGAATTCATCCTTAGTGAGGCCGTTAAGGTCGCGCACCACGCGGTTGTAAGCAAGAATCGAAAGCTGTGACGCGGGGAAAAGCACGCTCATGAAATAGTTGAATTCCTCGGTCCCGTCATAACCCGGATTCGCCTCGCGGCGCGCCAAACCAACCTTCACGGCCGATGCCGCTCGATGATGCCCATCGGCAATATAAGCGCATGGCACCTTGGCGAACGCCGCGACCAAACCGGCATACGCTTGAGAACAGGCAGTTTCCTCCGACGCCGCAGCCATGCGCCATACACGGTGCGTAACGCCATCTTCACCGGCGAAATCGTAGAGCGGCGCGGTCTTCTTCACCGCCGCAACCAAAATATCGATTGCATCGGAATCGCGATACGTAAGGAAAATGGGGCCCGTTTGCGCATCGAGGGCATCAATATGGCGAATCCGGTCGAGCTCCTTCTTCTCGAGCGTGTTCTCATGCTTCTTGATAACGTTTTCGAGATAGTCGTCAATCGCACAGCACGCAACGACACCCGTTTGCGAGCGCTCGTTCATCGTGAGCTCATACAGATAGAAACACGGCGCAGGCTCGGTGACGAATGTGCCATCGGCGCGGCGAGCGTCGAAGAGCTCGCGAGCTTTCGCATACACCCCGGGCGCATACATATCGACATCAGCCGAAAATTGCGTTTCGGGGCGATCGATGTTCAAGAAGGAGAGGGGTTCGCCATCGACGGCGGCGACAGCCTCAGCTCGGTCGTACACGTCGTAAGGAAGGGCCGCGACCTGGTCGGCGACACTTGCAGTTGGTCGAACAGCAGCAAACGGTTTAACAATCATGTTCTTTCCTTAGCAATGATCCAGGTCAAACAAATGTCAGCGAGCATGGGTTCTGGCGAGTGCGATTCGGGCGTGGGCGCGGCGACGCGTACTTCGGTACGCGAGCCGGGGCCAAAGCCCGAAACGTGCCGTCAGAACCCAGCGCAGCGTCGAGCAATTACGCCGTTCGTAGAACGGCGTAATTTATTTAATAACGCGCACGCGATAGATGCTCGGAATCTGTTTCAGGGCCTCGATGGTCTCGTCGTCGAGATGCTCATCGGTATCGAACATAGTGTAGGCATTCTCGCCGGCGCTTTCGTTCGTCATACGCTGCACATTGGCATTATCTCGAGCGAGCACTGCCGTAATTTGCCCGATCATATTCGGAACATTCGCATGCAGGCAAGCCACACGGCTCGCCGCACGTGCTTTGCCCATGGAGCAGGGGGGATAGTTTACCGAATTGGCAATATTGCCGTTCTCCAAGTAATCTTTAAGCTCGGAAATTGCCATATCGGCGCAATTCGCTTCAGCTTCGCCCGTGCCAGCACCCGAATGGGTGGTGATGAACGTGTTCGGCATAAGCACGGTTTTCTGGGTCGCGAAGTCGGTCGCGAACCATGCGATTTTGCCAGCACGCAGGGCGGCATCCACGGCATCCTCGTCAACGATGGTTTCGCGGGAATAATTGATGAGTACGGCATCGGGAGCAAGCAGGTTCAGCTGCTCCTCGCCAATCATATGAATCGTGTCGGCCTTCGAGGGCACATGCAGCGTGAGGTAATCGCGGTCGCGGCACGCATCCTCGAGCGTCGATACGCGCTGAACCTTCTGGGAAAGCGCCCACGCATGCTCGACGGAGATAAACGGATCGTAGCCATACACGTCCATCCCCAGATCGGCACAGGCATTGGCGACCTTCGAGCCCACGTTGCCCAAACCGATAACGGCAATGCTCTTGCCCTTCAGCTCGCGGCCGACGAATGCCTTCTTCGCCTTTTCCGCATTCACGAAAATATCGGGGTCGGCAGCGTTTTCGCGCACCCAATTCATCGATTGCACAACACCACGGCTCGAAAGCACGAGCATCGCCAAAACGAGCTCTTTTACGGCATTGGAGTTCGCGCCCGGCGAATTGAACACCACGACGCCCTTTTTGGCGTATTCCTCAATGGGAATATTGTTTACACCGGCGCCGCAACGCGCGATGGCGCGAATGCTTTCAGGTAGCTCATAACCATGCAGGTCGGTCGAACGCATAAGAATCGCATCGGCTTTTTCGGCTTCGGCCACGAACTCGTAACCGTCACCAAAGGTAACCTGGCCGTCTTTCGTGATGTCGTCGATGGTTTTGATATAGCGCATGGAAATCTCCTTTTAGATTATCGAACCCGCATGCCAAATTCAACGGAAGCCTTCAATTTCAAAGGCCGTGGCGACCCGTCGATTCCCTGGCAGACTCAAGGTTCGCATTACAACAATGATTATGTGTCGAGTATGACCACCCACCAAGCGCCCGACCAGTCAAAGGGCGGTGGGCGCGCGCCGAAAGGCGTACACGGGTGTGCGAATCAAGCCTGGCAACGCCACGCTTGAGAAGAAAATGAATTTGGGGCGAAGTCTCGCCCTAGATAGATCGCGAACTCGCGGGGTTGTGCAATTCAAAGTCGCGCATGAAGTCGACGAGAGCCTGCACGCCCTCGATAGGCATGGCGTTGTAAATGCTCGCACGCATTCCGCCCACGCTGCGGTGACCCTTGACATTCTTCAGACCGGCAGCATCGGCTTCCGCAATGAATTTTGCATCGAGTTCAGCGTTGCCCGTAACGAACGGCACATTCATAAGAGAACGGTCTTCCTTGCGAGCGGTTCCATGGAACACATCGCTCTCGTCGAGCGCGTTATAAAGCAACTGAGACTTGGCTACATTGATATCGCGCATGCCCTCAAGACCACCCTGGGCCTTAATCCACTTGAAAACTTTTCCGCATACGTAAATCGCGTAGCACGGCGGGGTGTTATACATGCTGCCACCGTCGACATGCGTTTTGTATTGCAACATCGTGGGAACGCTGGGCAAATCATCGGTGGGGATAAGGTCGTCGCGAACAATAGCAATCGTGACACCCGCAGGACCCACGTTCTTCTGAGCGCCACCATAAATGAGGCCGTACTTGGCCACGTCGATAGGCTCGCTCAAAAAGCACGACGAAACATCGGACACCAGCGGCACGTCGCCCGTTTCGGGCAGCGCGTGGTATTTGGTGCCATAGATGGTCTCGTTTTCGCAGATATACACGTAATCGGCGTTCGGATTCACCTGCAGCTCGGCCACATTGGGCACATAGCTGAAATCATCATCGGAAGAATCACCCAGAATACGGGCATCGCCAAAGCGCTTCGCTTCTTGGTAGGCTTTTTTGCTCCAAGAGCCGCTCACGATATACTCGGCAAAACCGCCGCACATAAGGTTCAGGGGCACCATGGCGAACTGCGTAGAACCGCCGCCCTGCAAGAACAGCACCTTATAGTTATCAGGGATACCCATGAGGTCGCGCAAGTCGGCTTCAGCCTCTTCGATAATCGCCTTGAAAGCTGAAGATCGGTGGCTCATCTCCATTACCGACATACCGCAACCGCGATAATCGAGCATTTCTTCGGCAGCTTCACGAAGCACGCTCTCGGGCAGCACCGCGGGACCCGCGGAGAAGTTGTAAACCCTACCCATGTCGATGACCCCCTTTTCTTCAACGAGAGATTTTAGTGTCTAAATACGATATTGTAGTTCAAATGCGAGCGAAACAGTGCACTTTATTTGGCTAGAGTGAAGAAATTACCGATTCATCCCGTTTCCCTGGGTATGGGACGGTGCGCCGATGTGGCTCTGCGTTCATCCTTGCTCTTCATTTCAAAACGAAACGCAGCGAGGTGAGCACATAGTGAGCCGAAGGCGAACGGTAGCGAACCGTTCTCTTCGGCGCACCGTCCCATACCCAGGGAAACGAAGGGATGAATGCGGCAAAAAAATGAGGAAGCGAAGCCCAGGCACCCACCGAGATAAAAAACGTCACATTGCCCAGGTCCGCAAACTACGCGACATGGTGAATCCAAACACCGGTCATCGCAGCCCCAGAATTATCCAAAAGAAAACGCCCCTGGGTTTCCAAGGGCGTTCCAGACCTATTCGATTCCGAGCACCTGCATCACAAGCAGCGCAACGGTGAGTATCGTAACGATGGCCACGGTGAACCAAATAAGGCCCCGTCCCACAACGCCACTCGCATACTTTCCCATAATGCGCTTATCGGCTGCAATGAGAGCCATGAACACAAGCAGCACCGGCAGCACAACACCATTGATAAACTGGGCAGTAAGCATGATATTCATAAGGTTGAGACCCGGAATAAGCACCACAATCGCCGAGAACACGATGACGGAAGTGAAAATGCCCTTGAACATGGGCGCTTCCTTCCACGTGAAGTCGACGCCAGCTTCCCAACCGAACGCTTCGCAAATAACGAACGACGTCGTAAGCGGCAGCACGCACGCAGCCAGGAAACTCGCCGCGGTAAGGCCAGCCGCGAAGAGGATTTGCGCGTATTCGCCCGCGAACGGGGCCAGCGCGGTAGCGGCATCTTGCGCGGAGTCGATCGAGATGCCCTGCGGATAGAGCACCGCGCCCGTGGTAACGATAATGAACCAGGCGACCAAGCAGGCAACAACCGTACCAGCCGCCACATCAACCTTCTGCAGGAACATTTCCTCACGGTCGGTTCCAACGCCTTTATCGACAACGTTGCTTTGTGCAAAAAACATCATCCACGGCGCAATGGTGGTACCAATCATCGAAATAACAAGCGAAACGAAATGCACGTTCGCAGGAATCTGCGGCACCACGGTAGCATGGGCAACATCACCCCAGTTGGGACCAGCCAAAAACGCAGCAACGATGTACGTCACGAACACGAGGGAAATCGCGAGGAAAATCTTCTCGACGCTTTTATAGCTCCCTTTCACCACGAGCAGCCACACGATCACGGCGGAAATAGGCACGCTTACCCAGGTAGGCACGCCGAAAAGCCCCATGCCCGATGCAATACCGGCAAATTCGCTGAACGTCGTAGCAACGTTGCCAATAAGCAGCGCGCACATGGCGAACGCGGTAAGGCGAATGCCGAAGCGCTCGCGAATAAGGGCGGCGAAGCCTTTCCCCGTTACCGCGCCCATGCGAGCAGCGGTCATTTGCACGACGAGCAATAGCACGCACATCACGGGGATAACCCAAAGCGTAGCATACCCGAAATCGGCACCCGCCGTCGAATACGTCGAAATGCCGCCCGCATCGTTACCGGCCATGGCGCTTACGACGCCAGGACCCATAGCTGCAAGCACGAGCAGGAAGAACGGCTTCTTCTTTTCGTCGGCCGATTCCTCTGCGACAGCAGAATCGGATGAGGTTTCCGCAAGTTCGGGCTTTCCCACCTTGCGCGCGGCATATTCAGCCTCGCGGCGTTCTTGCATGACCTCGTCATACGTCGCATCGCGACGCGCGGCGGCCATTTACAGCACCCCCGCGATTTCGAGCACGATGAGCGTATACACGGCAAGAGCCGCCGCGCCGCCGACAACGCCTGCAACCACCGTAAGGGCACGTGACGTATTCTTTTCGCTCTCGGTGCTTTCCTCCATGACCTCCATGGCGTCGTCGACAGTAACCAAGCCAAGCATGCGTCCCGATTCGTCAACGACAGGCAACGCGACCATGTCATATTTCGAGATATCGGCAGCAACCTCTTCTTCATCCTCATCGGGAGGCACAGAGATGATCTCGGTGTACATGATGTCTTTGAGCTGTGATTCGCGATGCGCCAGCACCAGCGTGCGCATCGACAGCACTCCGACAAGCTTCTCGGAATCTTCCTCAAGCACATACACGAAGTGGACAGTCGGGAAGTCTTCATCGAGGGCACGTAGCACTTCAACCGTGTCAAGCACAGTATCGGTTTCCTTCATGGCGACAAACTGGGTGGTCATCATGCCGCCGGCAGTGTCGTCCTTATAGCCGAGCAGGGAACGAATCTCGGCCGCATCCTCAACGCCCATCAGGCGAAGCAGCGTTTCAGCCTTTTCATAAGGAAGGTCACGAATAATATCGGCTGCATCGTCAGGGTCCATTTGACCCAAAAGGCCGGAAGCCTCACGGTCGCCCAAATCGTCGAGCGTTTCAGCCTGGTATTCATCTTCCAACTCGGCGATAACCTCAGCCGAACGCGCATCGTCAAGGTGCTTGAACACCTCGGCGCGTTGCTTGGGGTCGAGCTGCTCCAGAATGTCTGCGACATCGGCAGGGTGCATCTCGTTCAAGCGGCGGTGCGTCACGGAAAGCTGCACCTTGGACAAGTCGCGATCGAGCAGGTCCATATAGTTCCAGGCAATAATCTTTTCGTCGATTTTCTTGCCGAAGAGCTTCGCCGCGCCCACAACAGCTTTCTCGAGAAGCGGATGAAGGCCACGCAGAATGCCACGCACGCCAACTTCGGCGCCCAGAAGACGCAGCTGCGTGCCAGAAGGGGAGAGCTTCAAGTCGTTAACGCGCACGAGCTTGAGGCCTTGCGTGTCGACGATTTGCTGGTCGAGCAAATCGCGAGCAAGCAAGACTTCGTCGGGCTGCAGATAACTGAAGCGAATGTTGTACGACTCGGTATCAAGACGAACTTCGTCTTCCGAAAAACTGTCGACGTACTTACGCCAACTAATCATGAACGGCGTGCGGCCAGGGCCTTTAAACGCCAAAGAAGTAATGCGTGGAAACATCTCGCCCGTGGAAATAGCGAGATCAGACACAACACCGAGCTTTTCTCCCGTCGAATCGTATACGGGATTACCCAGCATGTTGGACAAGTAGAGCAAAGCTTGCCTCCCCTCGAACAATGCGGCCTGAGGCCCACGAAGGAAAGCGGAGGACCTCAAGGTTAGCGAACTATGTGTTTTCGAACCTTCAAAATGGCCCTTTTCTCCTAGACAATAAAAAAGCCGCTCTCGCGGCGCAACTGCTTATCGGCTAATTTTAATCCGATTTTGCAATCGGCGAGAAAGTGGTGCGCCGTGAGGGATTCGAACCCCCGACGTACTGATTCGTAGTCAGTCCCTCTATCCAGCTGAGGTAACGGCGCACTTCATAAGCAGCTCGATAATAATAACCCATACAGCTTAGAAGTCAACGAGTTTTTGAAAAAAATTTTTCAAAAACTAGTGGCCGACCAGGTTTGCCCCGATCGGCCACCATTCTCACGAGCGATTATTCGTCGTCTTCGATTTCGTCGAATTCGTCTTCGGCATCAGCCTCATCTTCAACATCGACGTCGGCTTCAACCTCGGTGTCGTCGGCGTCGTTCAAGTCAGCGGTTTCGTTTTCATCGAAATCGTCCGCATCGTCGTCTTCGTCGCCGTCTTTCTTCTTATCCTCGGTCGCGATGGCGCAAGTGCACACCTTGTCGGAATCGGCGACGTTCATCACGCGCACGCCCTGGGCGGAACGTCCCAACTGGCTAATGCTCTCGACGGAAGTGCGAATCACGACGCCTTCCTCCGAGATAATCATGAGCTCATCGCTTTCCTCGACGACCTTCATAGCCGTAAGCTGGCCCTTCTTCGCCGTCATGGTAATGGTAAACACGCCCTGGCCGCCACGGTGATGCAGCGGATAGTCGGCAACGGGGGTGCGCTTGCCATAGCCCTTTTCGGTAATCACGAACAGCTCGGTGCCCGGGCGGGCGATTTCCATGCCAAGTACGCGCACGCCAGCGGGAACCGTCATACCACGCACGCCCATAGTATCGCGGCCCATCGAGCGAACCTCAGATTCGTCCCAGGTAATCGCTTTGCCGGCGCTCGAGACCATCATCACGCGCTCGCCTTGCTTCACGCGGCGCACGGCGATGAGATTATCGTCTTCCTTCAGGTTGATAGCGATAAGTCCATCGCGGCGGCTGCGATCGTACAGGCTCATGGAGGTCTTCTTCACCATGCCTTGCTCAGTACCGAACATGAGGTATTCATCTTCGGGGAAGTCTTTCGTCGCGATAATCGCCGAGATGGTCTCGCCCTTCTCGAGCGGCAGCAGGTTCACGATTGCCGTGCCGCGAGCTTGGCGGCTCGCTTCGGGAATTTCATAAACCTTCAGGCGGTAGACCTTACCACGCGTCGAGAAGAACAGCATGTAGCTATGGGTCGACGCGATGAACAGGTGCTCGACGAAGTCATTATCTTTCAAGCTCACGCCCTGCATACCCTTGCCGCCACGTTTTTGCTGGCGATAGGTCGCGACAGGCAGGCGCTTCACGTATCCGGCCTTCGTCACCGTGATAACCATGTCTTCCTCAGCGATGAGGTCTTCGACATCGATATCTTTGGCGGCGGCGGAAAGCTGCGTGCGGCGAGGCGTGTTGTACTTCGCTTTGATTTCGAGCAGCTCTTCCTTGATAACCTGACGCATGAGGTTCTCGTCGGCAAGGATGCGCTTGAAGTAATCGATCTTCTCTTTGAGCTCCTTCAACTCGGCCTCGAGCTTGTGACGCTCCAAACCAGTGAGGCGGCGCAGGCGCATTTCCAAAATGGCCTGCGTTTGCGCGTCGGTAAGGCCAAAGCGCTCGGTAAGGCGAGCAGACGCCTCTTTGTCGGTCTCGCTGCTGCGAATAATTTGGATAACTTCGTCGATGTTGTCCAAGGCGACAAGCAAGCCTTCAAGAATATGAGCGCGCTCTTCGGCCTTGCGCAGTTCGTACTTGGTACGACGCGTGACGACGTCTTCCTGGTGGAGAATGTAGTAATGCAGCATTTCCTTCAAGGAAAGCGTACGGGGCACGCCATCGACCAAGGCCAACATGATAACGCCCCAACCGACCTGCAGCTGGGTATGCTTATAGAGCTTATTGAGCACGACTTGGGGAATTGCGTTCTGTTTGAGTTCGATGATAATGTCGACCGGCGAGTTGCGGTCGGCACCGTCGTGCACATTCGAAATCTCAGGCAGCTTTTTGTCGCGAATGAGCTCGCCGAGCTTCTGCATGAGGTTCGTACGATTCACCTGATAGGGAATCTCGGTAATCACGATGGAGTGCTTGCCGTTCTTGCCCTCGATAATCTCGTGCTTCGAACGAATCGTGAGATTGCCACGACCAGTCTCGTACGCATCGAGAATACCCTTTTTGCCCATGATGACGCCACCGGTCGGGAAATCGGGGCCGGGCAGCACGGTCATGAGCTCTTCGGTCGTGCAATCGGGGTTGTCGAGCATCATGCACGTCGCGTCGATAGTTTCGCCTAAGTTGTGGGGCGGAATGTTCGTCGCCATGCCAACAGCAATGCCGTTCGAACCATTCACCAACAGGTTGGGGAAGCGCGCAGGAAGCACGGAAGGCTCCTGCAGGCTTTCGTCATAGTTGGGATTCCAGTCGACCGTTTCCTTTTCAAGGTCGCGCAGCAATTCCATGGCGGGCTTGGCCAAACGAGCCTCGGTGTAACGCATAGCAGCGGCGGAGTCGCCGTCGATGGAGCCGAAGTTGCCGTGGCCGTCGACCAGAGGCACGCGCATCGAGAAATCCTGAGCCATGCGAACCATGGTGTCATACACCGCGGAGTCGCCATGCGGGTGGTATTTACCAATAACGTCGCCAACCGTACGTGCAGACTTGCTGTGCGGGCGATTGGGCGTAATGCCGCTGTCGTACATGGCATACAGAATGCGGCGGTGAACCGGTTTCAAGCCGTCGCGCACATCGGGCAGCGCACGAGCGACGATAACGCTCATCGAGTATTCGAGGAACGACGAGCGCATCTCGTGGCCAAGTTCAGCCAACTTGATGCCCGAAGCCCCCGAATCAGAGCTTGCAATAATATCCTGATCAGCCACTTTTGTCCTTTCGTAAGAACGGCTAAATCTTAAGTTGGGGAATATCCCGGATACGGAGTATTCCCCGGATGCTTTCGAAGTAAATGCCAGCGAGCATGGGCTTTAGGCGAGCAGATTGGCCAGAAAGAGAAGCGAAGCGTACTTCGGTACGCGAGCTGCGATTGATGGCCAAGGTGCCGCATAAAACCCTGCGCAGCGTCGAGCATTAGCGCCGGCTGTCAGGCCGGCGCAAACTTAAATATCCAGGAAGCGAACGTCGAGCGCGTGCTTCTGGATGAATTCCTTACGCGGCTCAACCTGGTCGCCCATGAGCTCGGAAACCGCCAGCTCGGCCGCGGCGGCATCTTCGATGGTCACTTGCAGAAGCGTACGCGTCTCGGGCTCCATGGTGGTTTCCCACAACTGCTCGGGGTCCATCTCGCCCAAACCTTTGTAACGCTGAATGTCGTACTTGTCGGGGTCATCGAGTTCAGCCATGAGCTTGTCTTTGGCTTCGTCGTTGTAGATGTACTTCAAAATCTTGCCCGACTTGGAGTTCTTCTTCTTCAAACCGTACAGCGGGGGCTGCGCGATATAGATATAGCCACGATTGATGAGGTCGGGCATATAGCGATAGAAGAACGTCAACAGCAGAATGCGAATATGCGCACCGTCGACATCGGCATCGGTCATGATGATGATGCGATGGTAGCGGGCCGCGTCGCCGTTGTAATCTTCGCCGATATTCGTGCCAATTGCCGTAATAAGGCTCGAAATGGTGTCGCTCGAAAGTGCGCGATGCAAACCAGCACGCTCGACGTTCAAAATTTTGCCACGCAGGGGCAGAATTGCCTGATATTTGCGGTCACGCGCCTGCTTGGCCGAACCACCTGCGGAATCACCCTCGACGATGAAGATTTCAGACAGGGAGGCATCTTTGCTCGAGCAGTCGGCAAGCTTGCCCGGCATGCTGAACGAATCGAGCACGCCCTTGCGGCGCGTCATTTCGCGAGCTTTGCGGGCGGCCTCTCGCGCTTTAAGCGCCTGGGTTGCCTTGCTAATGATGCGTTTGGCTGGGGCGGGGTTCTCCTCGAGGTATTCAGCGAGGCCCTTCGTCACGGCACCCTGCACCAAACCGCGGATCTCGGTGTTGCCGAGCTTGGTTTTTGTCTGACCCTCGAACTGTGGATCGTGCAGCTTCACGCTCACGATAGCCGCCAAACCCTCACGGGCGTCGTCGCCTGAAAGGTTGCTGTCCTTTTCCTTCAGGATGGCATGGGCGCGGGCGTATTCGTTGATCGTACGCGTGAGGGCATTCTTGAAACCATCGAGATGCGTGCCGCCCTCGTGCGTGTTGATGTTGTTTGCAAACGCAAGCACACCGTGAGCGCTGTAGCTCGTTGACCACTGCATAGCAACTTCCACCGTGCCCTCGGCGCTTTCAGCCGTAAAGTAAATCGGGGTATTCAGCGTTTCCTTGCCACGATTGAGCCACGTGACGAAGTCGACGATACCGCCGGCATACTGGAACGATTCGGTCTTAAAAGATCCGTCTTCCTCGCGCTCGCGTTCGTCGGTAAGCTGAATATGGAGCCCCTTGTTCAGAAAGGCCATTTCACGGAAACGTTCGGCGAGCGTGTCGTAGTCGTACACGACCGTGTCGGTGAAGATTTCAGGGTCGGGCCAGAAGGTGACCATGGTGCCCGTATGGTCGGCGTCGCCGATGCGGTGCAGCTTCTCAACCGTTTTGCCGCGCTCAAACGCAATTTCATGCTTGCCACCATCGCGGCACACGACAACCTCGAGGCGCGTGGAAAGCGCATTCACGCACGAAACGCCGACGCCGTGCAAACCGCCGGAAACCTTATAGCCCTCGCCGCCGAATTTACCGCCAGCATGAAGAATGGTGAGAACAACCTCGACCGTGGGGATTTTCTCTTTCGGATGCTCGTCGATAGGGATGCCGCGGCCGTTGTCGATAACCGTGATGGAATTGTCCTCATGAATCGTGACATCGATTTTGGTGCAATAGCCGGCAAGGGCCTCGTCGACGGCGTTGTCCACAACCTCATACACAAGGTGGTGCAAACCACGCGGACCCGTCGAACCGATATACATGCCGGGGCGCATACGCACGGCTTCAAGGCCCTCGAGAACCTTAATGTCTGAGCCGTCGTAGTGGTCGGGCTTTTCTTTGACCACGGCCTCCTCCTTTCCGTCCCGACGCAAATCGGGATGCGCCGACATATGCCGGCGCCATAGGCATAAAGCGTTTCAACCGCCAATTTCACATAAAACAGGACGCCGGGGAGCACGCCAGCTGGAGAGGGCGCGAAAACTCAAGCGATCCAACTAGCGAATTTTACCATATTAAGGGTTTTATACCGCGCTTCAGCACGCGATTTAAGATAGTCCACACGGCCTACAAGGCCCCATTGTCGCCTTTTTTGGCTGCCGCAGCGTTTTTTACCTCTAAATCGGAAATCATGGCGCGTTTAAGCGCTTCTCGCACCTTTTTATCGGGAATCGTGGACAGCTCCTCATCAATCTGAGCTATACGCACCTCAGAAAGCGCCACACGCGGCGCTTTCTCTTGAGCCGCCATTTTTTCGGCTTCTTCGCGGTAGGGATGAGAGAGTTTGTACTTGCCGCGCGAGACGCGAATGCGAAACTCGTCGATTTCTTCGCCGAACAGCTCAAGGAACTTCAGCTTGATCATTTCACGGCGCGCGTCGACCTCCGCTGCGATAAGACTATCTTCCACATACACGATGAGCTCGCCAGCGGGCGGCTTTCGACGAGCGAACGAGCCGCCCGTCGAACGAGCGGCGGCCTGCGAGGTGCGCGAGGTTTCATCCCGTTCAGATGTTTCACGTGAAACATCAGTTTCTTCTTCGGCCTTACGAATGATGTAAATCGAATTCGTGTGGTCGAGAATCACCGCAGCAGCAGGGCCAGCGCACGCTTCAAGCGCCGACTTCCACATGCGCTTCACCTTCGCGGCGCGCGCTGCTTTAGCCGCAAGCACATCCGAAGACGCCTGCCCGCGCAGAGTCTTTTGAAGGGCCATGGAAAACGATTTCATGGAGTTGCTCATGCACGAACACCCGCCTTCGACAAATCGAGCACAGATGCCCGATCGACGATATCGTCCTCGAAACACGTCAAATCGGTGGCGGTCATGAATGTCTGGATGTCTTCATGCAGCAAATCAACGAGCGCACTGCGGCGGCGGGCATCGAGCTCGCTCATCACGTCGTCGAGCAAGAGCACCGGTTTGACGCCAAGCATCTTCTTAACCAATTCAACCTCAGCGATTTTCCACGCAAGCGCAATGGAGCGCTGCTGGCCCTGCGAAGCGAATGTGCGAGCATTGCGCCCGTCGATGAAAAATTCCATACGGTCGGCATGCGGACCCACAACCGCGCGATGGCGAGCGCGCTCCTCAAGGCGGCGCGAGAACATCGCATTCGCCGTTGCATCAAGAACCTCGTCTTTCGACATCTCCGCATCGTACGGGCGACTTTCAGCCAACTCCACCAAATCCTCCGGAAGCCACGAAGGAATGTACGAATACGAGAGCTCCTCCGCGCCGTCGGTAATGTCACCGTATATGCGAGCCATGCGTCCGCATAGATTGCGGAACAGCGCGACGCGATACATGTGCAGGCGGGCAGCTACGGGGATAAGCGCATCATTCACGCTATCGATGAGCACATCGGACGCTTCGTCTTTCAGAAGCGCATTCTTATTGCGCAAAAGCTTTTCGTAATCGCGGCGAATGACGCGATGATTCTTCGAAAGCTGGCTGCCAAGCAAATCGATCGCGGAACGCTTGGGCGTTTGGGAGCCCTTCGCAAGCTCAAGATCGTCGGGAGAGAACGCCACGGCGGGCAGAATTCCCTGCAAATCTTGCGCAGCGCGACGCTTCCCATTGAGCGTGTACGACCTCGATGCCGGCTCAATCACCGTCGCAACGCTTAAGTCGCGCGAGTCGGATACGAATCGCGCTTCGAGGCGAGCGAATGGCGCGCCCCACATAATGAGGTCGCGGCCGCGGGCCGAACGAAACGACCCATGGGCGCACAAAAGTTGAATTCCCTCGACGACATTGCTTTTGCCCGTGGCGTTAGGACCCACGAAAATCGTGAGTCCACCTATGTTGCCCAATGCGAGGCTTCGATAATTGCGAAAACCGGCCAGGCGCACTTCCTGAATGCGAAGATCGTTTGCCACGGCAAGCACGTCCTTAAGATACGCGAACGGGCATAACGAGATACAGGAAGTTCTCGCCTGCGCCCGCACGGAAAATGCCGGGCTTCATGGGCGACGAGGTCTCGAAGAACACCTGATCGGTCGAGACAGACATAAGGCCATCGAGCACATACTGGTGATTCAGGGCGATTTGAATGCTTTCGCCCGCCACTTCACAGCCGACAACTTCCTCGGCCGAGCCCACGTCTTGCGTGGCCGCGTTGATAATCGCGTTACCCGCTTCGGCGTTGATGTCGATTTTCACGGGCGACGAAAGCGCGCTCACCAAGCCCACGCGCTTCACTGCAGTAATGAGCTCCTGCGTAGTGAAGCACGTCTTCGTTGCCCATGACTGCGGAATAATCTGACGATAGTTCGGGAAATTGCCCTCGATGCGGCGATTGATGAGCACCATATTCTGATAGGTGAACACAATCTGGTTTGCCGTAAGGCCGATGGTAATGTTTTCTTCCATCTTCGGCAGGCCGGCAACCTCCTGAAGGAACACGCCAGAAACAATCGCCTCGAAATTCTCTTGCACGCCCTCAAGCGCAATATCGGCCACAGCAAGGCGATACGAGTCGGTCGCAACCATGCGCAAGCCTTCGTCAGACGTGGAGATAAGCACGCCCGTGAGCACTGCACGGCTTTGGTCCTTCGAAACAACCTTCGCCACACGCTTAACCATAGAACAGAATTCCGCGAACGGCACCTCGATGGAACTCGAAACGTCAACGTTGGGGAACGGGGGGAAGTCAGCCGCGTCGAGCGTTTTGAGCGTGAACGACGATTTGCCGCACGATACCGTGACAGTGGAATCGTTCGTCTGAAACTCCACAGCTGCCTCAGGCAGGTTTTTAACGATATCCAGAAGAAGCTTCTCGGGAATAACGGTTGTTCCCTCTTCTTCAACGAGAGCAGGAACGCTGTAACGAATAGAGCGTTCGAGGTCGGTGGTTTCCATAACCAGCCCCATACCCTCTGCTTTAATGTAGACGCCAGAAAGCACAGGGATGGTAGAGCGCGAAGCTGTGCCCTTGGACACGATAGTCAACGCATTAAGGAGTTCGCTCTTGTTGATGTTGAATCTCACTTTTTTGCCCTTCTGCTCTTAAATAAATAATTAATGATTGTAGTAGTAATAAGGACGGTGGAAAAGTGGAAAAGGTTGCATCGTGCCTGTTCAATCATTGTTTATGATGACTGAAGAATGTTTGACAATCTGCACCCGCTTTCCACTGCTTTTATTGCTTATATTATCTTTCCACCGCTTTCCTCAAGTTTTCGACTAGTTTTCCCGAATGTTTTTAATAATGATCTCGAGCTCTTCTTGAAGCTCTCGACTCTCTTTGGTCTTCTTCTCGATCTTCTCGACGGAGCTCATAATGGTCGAGTGGTCGCGATTGAACCGCTTTCCGATGTCGTTGTAAGGAATGTCGATCATCTGGCGGCACAAATAGATTGCTACGTGGCGCGCATAGGCGATATTGCGTGATCGCTTCGTGCCAATGAGGTCGGCATGGCTCACCTGATAGTACTGCTCGACTTCGTGCTGCACGGCTTCGACGGTGATTTTCTTCAACGCGCCGGCTGAGAAATGGTTCTCGAGCAGCGATTTCACGTCGGAAAGCGTGATGTCGGGGTTTCCAAACGCGGTCATTTGCGAAATGACCTTCGTTACGGCGCTTTTGAGTTCGCGTACGTTTGAGCTCGATATTTCCGCGATATACATCTGTATATCTTCGGGGACGTATAAATCCCAACTGCCTTCGGAGCGCTTGTATTCCTCGATGAACGACTTAATAATGCCGAGCTTCGTTTCGACCTCGGGCGGCTGAATGTCGTAGGTGCCGCCCGAATTGAAGCGGCTCTTGTAGCGTTCGTCGATATCGATGCTCTTCGGCGAACGGTCGGCCGAAAGCACGACTTGTTTGCCGGCGTCGGTGAGGCGGTTGAACAGCTGGAACACGATATTTACTGTGGCCGATTTGCCCTGGAAATACTGCACGTCATCGATGAGCAGCGCGTCGGCGTCGAGATAGCGGCTTTGGAACGCCTGGAAGCTCGATTTGTCTTTGCTATGGTCAATCGCGGCGATGGAATATTCCGTGATGAATTCCTGCGCGTCGATATACACCACGCGCATATCGGGCCGCGTTTCTAGAATGTAGTTCTGGATAGCTCGTAGCAAGTGCGTTTTGCCTAAACCGCTTTTTCCGTAGATGAACAGGGGATTCAGGGTCGACTTGCCAGGCGATTCCGCTACCGATACGGCCATCGAATAGGCCAAACGGTTCGAATCGCCGATGATGAAGTTCTCGAAGGTCAGCGCGGCGGCGCCCGTGTCCATGCCGTTCGCTCGCGCGATTTGGCTGCCGGTGAGGTGGCTTGTCGCCGCCGGCGGCTGCGGGGTGCTCGGCTGTGCCGCAATAGCAGGCTGAACTTGCGGTGCGACCTGGGGCTGGGATTGAATCGGCTGCGCGGCTGGCGCTGCAGGTTCGGAATGTGCGGGCGCGATGGGCGCAGCACCCGCCTGCACTCCCGCCGCCTGAGGGGCTGCCGGTTGCACGGGCGGCGTGTAAGGTGCCGCTTGCTGGGCGTTTTGCGTGGCGATTTGCTGCATGAACGCCGAAGAACCCGGGTCGACCTCGATTTCTACCACGTATTCGGTTTCGAACAAGTCGCGCAGCGCCTGCTCGATTTGCGAAAGAAAGCGCTTTTCGATTTGGCCTTTAATGAAGTCGGTATCGACGGTGGCGAGCAGGAAACCCACGCTCGACGCTTGCGGCTGCATGCGTCCCAGAAACGCGTCGACCTGCGCCGGATTCACCGTGCCATACGATTTGACCTTTTCGATAACGGCTTGCCAGGTTTCATAGGGGTTGTTTGGATCCATGTTTATTCAAGCCGCCTTCCCTCCGTAGATGGTATCGAAATTATAGCGGCCAATCCTCCAATTGTGGTGTCTTCAGCGGGGTGTGGAAATTAAAACAACGCGTCGATAACGCGCAGACCTTCGTCGGTGACCTGTCGCATTTTTCCGACGGTGGAAATAAGGCCTGCCTCCTCGAGCTTTTTGAGCGCGCGGTGGGCGCTGCTCGCCGCAAGGCCAAGTTCTTCGACGATGTCGGTCACGCGCAGCGTTGGCTGGTCCAAGAACAAATAGAGCACGTCTTTCTCGCGGTCGGAAAGGGCGGGCACCATTTGTTTGCGCTGCTCGCGCGTGGGTGCGCCCTTCGGCACGTCGAAATCTTCCTCGGGTTTCACGCTGATGGTTACCACGGAGCCGCATTTGATGTTGTCTTCGATCGTGATGCGACCGTGCGAGAACGAAAGATATTCCTTTACCAGGGGCAATCCACTGCCGACGCCGCGAATGTAGCGTTTCATGTCGCTTGTGGCCGACGAAAAGCCAGGCATTTGCGCCTTTTCCTTTTGGGGAATGCCGGGGCCTTGGTCGGTGAAGCGAATCGTGTTGCCCTTATCGAAAATCGAGACCACGATTTCCTTGAATTGGGCATGGATGAAATTCTCGCTGACCTCGCGAATCGCAGTATAGGGAATGCTGCCGCCGGCCTGCTGGGCCTGGGTGTAGATAGTGGAGGCAAGATTCTCGATGAACTCCGCCGTAGTGGTAGGAGCTATTTCAGTCACGCGTGGCGCGCTTCGGAAGTCGTCATAGCAAGCGATTCGTGCGCTCGCGATAGCGCGAGAGTAATCCTCGTTGACTCCAGATGCGGGCTCGGGTGCGTTTTGTGCTGTGTTTAGTGTAGGTTCCAACGCTTTTCCCAAGTTATTCCAGGTTTTCCGCTAATTTTCACTCGCTTGGAAAATTGTAAAAACTTTTTCACGAATGAGTTCCACCATTCTAGAGGTGGAAAGTCATGTTTTTCAAGACTCTTTCCACTCATGGTGGAAATTTCCATAGCCATCAACCTCATGTTTTCCGAGTTTTCCACTTTTTATTCAAGGAATGTGGAAAACGGTGGAAATGATTGGAAACCAATGCGGAAAACCTTGAAAAACAGCTTGACTTACTGGAAAACAAGGGGGAGAGAACGGAAAAACACGACAGTTTGTACGCTTTCCTGAAAAGTCCAGAGCAAGTTTTGAATTCATGCTGGAAAAATTGGTGGAAACACGGAAAAGCCCAGTTCATAACCACTTTTTGAATTTTTTGCAAAGCGGTTTCCACGATGCTGGAAAACATTTTTCCAAAACGTGTTTCACGGTTTTCCTCGTAGTTTTCCACCGGAAAAACCGCGTAATGCCTGGGTTTTCCTCATTTTCCACATTTTGAGACGGTGAATAAGCTCAGTTTTCCACAATAGAGCTCATTTAGCTCTCGATCGCGCGGTGGAAAGAGCCGTAACGGCGCCTCGGCGGTTTTCCGCGATTGGAAAACTCGTTGTTTTCCGTTCCATTTTCACTCGTGAAGAATTCGTCGTGAATTGAAACCTATATATAGTGTTGAAAACATAAGCGAGCCTACTAGTAGCGTTTTTTCGCCCGAAAGCGCTGTTTTCTTTCGAAAATGCTTTATGAACTGCGTGAAAAGGGGGTTTACATCCGATTTCGCTACGTTATACTTGTACGGCTATTCATTGAGAAACACATGCTGCAATAACGTGAAAGGGAGTCGAAATGAAGCGCACCTATCAGCCGAATAACCGCAAGCGCGCCAAGACCCACGGTTTCCGCGCACGCATGGCGACCAAGGGCGGCCGTGCCGTTCTCGCTCGTCGTCGCGCCAAGGGCCGCAAGCGTCTGACCGTGTAAAAACCTCGGAGGTCGGCGTGAAATCGACAATTAGGTCGAGCGTCGACGTTTCGCGGCTTTTTTCGCAGGGAAAACGCTTCAGCACACCGTTCGCAACGGTGCTTGTGCTGAAGAGAACTGAGCAACACGACCATGATTTGCATGGTCGTGTTGCTTTTATAGCGGGAAAAAAGCTTGGCAACGCCGTTTGGCGCAATGCCGCGAAACGCCGGCTCCGTGCAATTGTGTGCGATCTTGGGGGCCCGTGGGAGGGTTGGGACGTCGTAATTTCGGCACGCTCCGCCATTCTGAAGGCTTCTTATAGTAAAGTGAGCCACGCATGCGAAAAGGCCCTTGAAAAGGCCGGTTTAATCAATCCTGCTTCGCGATAATGCTCCGGGCGGGAGTTTGTGGAAGAAGGCATATTCGATGAATGCCGTGTTTGCGTTTGTGCGCTCGCTGCCTAAGCGGGCCGCCTTGCTCGCGATTCAATTCTATCGTGCTGCCATTTCCCCAATTTTTGGCCCCTGCTGCCGCTATGTTCCCACGTGCTCAGAATACGGGCTCGAGGCGATTCGACGTTTCGGCTTACGCAAGGGAGGCTGGCTCGCCATAAAACGCATCGCAAGGTGCCACCCTTTCCATGAGGGCGGCTATGATCCTGTTCCCGACAAGCTCTAGAAAGGCAGTGCCGTATGTGGGACGTGTTTAAGGACTGGATATTCGATTGCATCGCATTCTTCGCCAATTTCCTTGGCGACTGGGGTCTTGCGATCATCGTTATCACGGTTATCTTCCGTTTGCTCGTTGCTCCTATCATGCACAAGCAAATCAAGTCGACCTTCCAAATGCAGAAGGTCCAGCCTCTTATGCAAGAGATTCAGAAGAAGTTTGCCGACGACCCCGTTCGTCAGAACGAGGAAATGCAAAAGCTCTACGCTGAAACCAAGTTCAATCCCCTGGCTGGCTGCGTGCCAATGCTCATCCAGATGCCGATCTTCTTGGCCATGTTCCAAACGCTGCGTGAGATTGGTTACTCGCACCCCGATGAGGTGTACAGCTTCTATGGCATGGTTACCGACCTTACGAAAACGCCTGCAAACGTGATTTCTGACGGTTTCGGCGCATTCTTCCCGTATTTGGTGCTCATGCTCGTGTTCGCCTTGGCAACGTTTTTGCCTATGGTTCTGCAGAACATCAAGAACGATTCCGCACAGCGCAACCAGATGCTTATCATGGGTGGCGTTATGACGATCTTCATGCTCTGGATTTCCTGGAGCTCGCCCGCTGGCGTTCTGCTGTTCTGGGGTGCGTCTTCTGTTATCGGCATTCTGCAGCAGCAGCTCACCATGCGTCACCTGAAGAGGGTTGAGGCTCAGGCCGAGGCTGCTCGCATTGAAGTCGAGCCCGTCAAAGTTGACGTCGAGCGCAAGGCTAAGAAGAAGCGTCCGACCAAAAAGCACTAATATCGATCCGACCATGCCGCGCGCCATATCTGGCGCGCTTGCATATACAGAAAGGATTGAACCATGTCCGATGAAATCATGGACGATCAGGTTAACGAGGAAGCGGTCGAAGATACCACCGAAGACCAGCTCAAAGGCGATGAGCCGCACAGCGAAGAACACGATGTGAGCGAAGAAGAGCTCGATGAAATCGCCGACACCGCTATTGCCGCGTTGAAGGGTATTCTCGAGCACTTCGATGTGGGCGAAGTCACCATCGACGAGTACGAGGGCGACGAGGGCGAGCTTATTTTGGATATCACGGGCGACAATTTGGCTATCCTTATTGGTCGCCATGGCAAAACGCTCGACGCGTTGCAGTTCATCATTTCCGCCATCACAACGCGCACGATGGGCTTTCGTTACCCGGTTATCGTCGACGTCGAGGGTTATAAGAACCGCCAACGTCAGAAAATCGAGTCTGCGGCATACTCCGCCGCTCGACGCGCGAAGTCGCAGCATCGCAGCGTGAAGCTGCGCCCCATGACGCCCTACGAGCGCCGTCTGGTTCATCTCGCCCTGCGCAATGAGCCTGGCGTTGAAACCGCTTCCGAAGGTGAGGGTGCCGCTCGTCACGTGGTAATCATCCCCTGTTAGGGAACAAACTCATATGCATGCTTTTAAGGCCCTTCTTCTGAAGAAGGGCCTTTCTTTATGGCGCGCTTTGGCCAACACGGTACAATTGCAGGCAATGAACACGCGCACCGCGCAACGAGAGAGGTTTTCATGGGCACGCTTCGCGATATTCTGGCCACGCGCCACGGCATCGACATCACCGAACAGCAGGAGCAAATCTTGTTCGACGACCTACATGCCATTATGGAAATCAACAAGACCATGAACCTCACGCGCATTCTCTCCGAGGAAGACGGTATGGTGCTGCATTTGGAAGACAGCGTGCTCGGCTTGCCGTACGTGAACGATGCGCCGGTTGGCCTCTATGGCGACTTAGGTACCGGTGGCGGTTTCCCCGGCATTCCCCTGTGCGTGCTTACAGGCCGCGAAACTCTGCTCGTCGATTCGGTTAAGAAGAAGGTTCGCGCTCTGGAGCCTGTTGCCGAAGAGCTCGGCGTTGGCGATTGCCTTTCTACATATGGCGGCCGTATTGAGGACCTCGCCCTTGAGCGTCCGAGGGAGTTTTCGGTGCTCACGGCTCGCGCCTTGAGCTCGCTCGGGTCACTGCTCGAGCTGGCCTCGCCCCTTTTGCGTAAGGGCGGTCGTTTGGTGTGCTACAAGGCGCAACCGACTGAAGAGGAACTTGAAATCGCCTTCGGCATTATGAAACCGCTTGGCTTCGAGCTCGTATGCGATGACAGCCATGAGCTAAGCGATGGTTCCACGCGCCGTATTTTCGTGTTCCAGAAAGCGGCAAACCCGCGTATCGCGCTTCCTCGCCGCGTCGGCATGGCGCAGCGCAATCCCCTTACGCCTGCCGATTTCGCTCAGAAGGGCGGTCAGAAGAGCAAGAAACGTCGATAACAAGCCCGACCCCTCTTCCCAAGACCGCTTACGAGAAACGCCGTTAGTGCGGTTGAATATCCGCGTCTCTGGGGTGCTCTAAGAAGCGTCAATCTCGTGTTCGGTTCTTTCCGCGTCAAAAGCGTCGACGTGCCAAAAATTGGCGAACCAGGAATTTTTGGCACGGCTGTGGATTGCTGCGGCGAATTCCCCTACTGAATATATAATGGAACAACTTAGCGACGGAAATTCGCTTGACGGCTCGCCTGTGAGATTCGCAATGGCTTGAGCCTCGCGTTTTTTACCGTCGGTTTCGATGTTTCACGTGAAACATCCTTCATCTTCGTTCTACATTGGCTATAAGCCTCGCATATACACGCAGTATCAATGAAGGAGGACGCGTGGGACTGTTTGATGGTTTGAAGAACCAGAGTCGAAAGCCTAAAGATCAGGAAGGCAACGCCGCCGAAAGCGAACAGATCGGCTACAACCCCGAGAACGCTCCGGTTATCGAGCGCGATCCAAATGTTTCACGTGAAACATCCGTTGTTTCTTCCACCCAGGAAGATCTTCAGGCTGACGCATACGCGAATGAACCCGCTCCTTCTGAGGCGGTATATACCGCGACTCCGCTCCGTTCGTATGCTGAAAAGAAACCCGTGAGGCACGTCGTGGGCACCACAAAGGTTATTGCGATTCTTAATCAGAAGGGTGGCGTCGGTAAATCGACGACGACCATTAACCTTGGTGCGGCATTGGGCGCCATGGGAAAACAGGTGCTGCTTATCGACCTTGATCCGCAGGGCAATACCTCGAGCGGCTTGGGCATCGAAAAGAACCTTTTGAATGAATGTATCTACGATGTGCTCATCAGCGACACCCAGCTTACCGATATCATCATTCCTGATGTGTGCGAAGGCCTCGATGTTGCTCCCGCAACTATCAATCTTGCAGGTGCCGAAGTCGAGCTCGTTTCCGAAATGGCTCGCGAGGGACGCCTGAAGGAAGCGATTGGCCATGTGCGCGGCAAATATGATTACATTTTCATCGATTGCCCGCCTTCGCTCGGCCTGCTTACGGTGAATGCGCTCGTTGCTGCCGATAAGCTGCTCATTCCTATCCAATGCGAGTTTTATGCGTTGGAAGGCGTGACGAAGCTGCTCGATTCAATGAAGCGCGTGAAGAGCCTTCTGAATCCCGGCTTGGAAATCTACGGCGTGCTGCTCACGATGTACGACGGACGTACCACGCTTTCGAAGCAGGTTGCCGCCGAGGTGCGTAATTTCTTCGGTCGCACGGTTTTCGATACGGTGATTCCTCGTACGGTTAAAATCTCTGAAGCGCCGAGTTTTGGCCAACCGATTAATGAATACGACCCGACTGGTAAAGGCGCGGAGGCGTACTGCGCCCTTGCAAGAGAGGTGAGCCAGCGTGGCTAAAAATAAGAAGGCCGGTCTCGGCCGTGGTTTGAATTCTCTTCTTGGCGGGTATGAAGCGCCCGCCGAGCCTGTTCGTGTAACGCCCGAACGTCACGTGGAACGCGTTGAGACGCAGGCGGCTTCGATCGCGGAACCCACACCCGCCGCACCTGCCCCCGTTGTCGAACGTGAAGTGATTCGTGAGGAAGACCTCGCTCCCGAAGATCGCGAAACGCTCGATGGCGAGAAGTATTCCACTCCGAAGCAATATGCGAAGCCGACCGCCGCAACCGAGCCGCTGAGTTCGCGCATTGCGGTGAAAGATGTGGTAGCGAAGACGGAGCTCATCGAAGAGCCCGATGGCGTAACCATTAAAAGCGTCACCGAACGTCCCGCGACGCCCGCTGCCCGCTATATGGAGGAAGTCAATCGTCCGAGCGCTCTTGATGCGCGTTTGATGCAGCGCGAAGCTGCGCCCGCGCCTCAAGCGACAGTTCCCGCGCCTCAAGCGACGGCTTCCGCCGCAACTCAGGCTCAGCCTCAAGTTGAAACTGCTGGAGCTCCTGAATCTTCCGCTGAAGCAGCACCTCATCATTTGGATGAGGTTCCTATCGAATTGGTGCATCCGAATCCGAACCAGCCGCGTATGCATTTCAATAAGGAAGAGCTCGACGAATTGGCTCTCTCAATTGAGAAAGATGGCCTGTTGCAGCCTATCTTGGTTCGCGAAGATGCTGAGGGCTATGAGATTATTGCCGGCGAGCGTCGTTGGCAGGCTTCCCAACTTGCTGGTCTGAAGAAGGTTCCGGTTCGCATCAAAGAGGCCGACGATATGAAGGTACTCGAGCTTGCGCTTATCGAGAACCTCCAACGCAGTGATTTGAACCCTATCGAAGAGGCATATGGCTACAAACGCATGATGGAGCGCGGAAACCGCACGCAGTCTGAAGTTGCGAGCGCGGTTTCAAAAGGCCGCTCGACCATCGCGAACGCTTTGCGTTTGCTCGACCTTCCCGAAGACGCCCAACAGATGTTGTACGAGGAGAAAATCACGGCCGGTCACGCCCGCGCGATTTTGGCCATTCCTTCCGATGAAGGTCGCGCAAAGCTCACCGAAAAGCTTGCCAAGGAAAAGCTTTCGGTTCGTGAGGCCGAATCGCTCGCTCGCCTGATTGCTGGACGCGAGAAGCAAAAGAACAATCCGGTGAAAAAGCCGCCGAAGCCCCGCTTCTTCCGCCGTGCTGCGAAGGATCTTTCCGAGTCGTTCGATACGAAAGTTCAGGTTCGCAGCGTGAACGGAAAGAATAAGATCGAAATCGAATTCAAGGACGAAGAAGACCTGCATCGTCTTTACGACCTTATGAAGCATTCTGCTGAATAGCGCCGACATACAACCAAGGGCCTTCGCGATATTCCGAAGGCCTTTTCTTTCGACGAGGGATATACAACATGGTAGATATCGAAAAGGGCATCAAAGCGTATTCAAGGGAAGGTCTTGCCGAGTTTATGGAAAGCGCCGGTATGCCCGCATTCCGCGCGAAGCAAATCGAGCAATGGCTCTATCAAAAAGGAGCTACCTCGTATGATGAAATGACGAACCTTTCGAAGGACATGCGCGCGAAGCTCGCCGAAGCTGCCCCGCTGTATAGTGCGGAAATCGACGATCGGCAGGTTTCTTGTGACGGCACGAGGAAATATATCGTTCGATATGCCGATGGCTGTACGGCGGAAATGGTTGCCATGCCGTCGGGCGATCGCCTTACGGTATGCGTTTCGTCGCAAGTCGGTTGCGCGATGGCATGCTCGTTCTGCGCCACAGGTAAAGAGGGATTCACGCGCAATTTGCTTCCCGGAGAAATTGTCGAGCAAGTACTGATCGCTCAGAACGATATGGGCACCCGCGTGAGCAACGTGGTTATCATGGGTCAAGGAGAACCGTTTTTGAATTACGGCAATACCCTTGCAGCCCTTCGTTTCCTGAATGGCAAAGGCGGGCTCAATATTGGCGCGCGCCACATCACGGTTTCGACGTGTGGCATTCTTGATGGCATTCGAGCATTTGGCGCAGAACCCGAGCAGTTTATTCTGGCGGTTTCCCTGCATTCCGCCATCCAGGAAACTCGCGATGCTCTTATGCCTCGCGTGAAAAATCAATCGCTTTCCGCTTTACATCGTGCAATTGAGGAATACCAAGCCGATTGTGGCCGTCGAGTTTCGCTCGAGTACCTTCTTATCAAAGGCTTCAACGACGATGACGACCACCTGCAGGCGCTTGTCGATTTCTGCGAGGGCATTTCCGCCCACGTGAATTTGCTGCCCCTCAATAATGTTCCGGGCTCCCCTTTTCAGCCTGCCTCCAAACATCGCGTCGATGCATTCATTCGAACGCTTGAACGCGCGGGCGTTGAAGCAACCATGCGAGATTCGCGCGGTGGCGACATTGCGGCAGCGTGCGGTCAGCTCAAAAATCAAAAACGCTAGGATCCGTACGCGATTCAAAAACGCTGATATTCGCATCGTTAATACGAAGAATGGGTAACTTCGAATGCAATTCGGCGTATGTTGTGTCGGCAGAAAATACGTCCAATGCAAGCACGTCTTACGTGTATGGGTTATATTGGGCGAAGGCAATTTAAGAGGGCGCGAGCCCATCGCGAAAAGCTGCGATAAGAGTGAGGAATGAAATGGCGTATTCAGGCAACCCGAAGGATTATTCCGTCGCTGTGGTGTATGGCGGCACAAGCGGCGAGCGCGAGGTGTCTTTGAATTCCGGCGTCGCATGCGCCGATGCATTGAAAGAAGCTGGCTTCGCTGTTGACCTTGTCGACCCCTCGGTGAAAGAAGATCTGAAGAAGCTCATCGACGGCAATTACGACATCGCATTTTTGGCGCTGCACGGCAAAGGCGGCGAAGACGGCACGATTCAAGGGTTCCTCGAAACAGTAGGCATTCCTTATACAGGATCGGGCATTCTCGCAAGTGCGCAGGCCGTGAATAAGGGCAAGGCAAAAGAGCTGTATGCCGCCGCTGGTTTGAACGTTGCTGCTTCCGCCGTTATTGGTAAGGGCGACGAGCTTGATGACGAAGACCTCAAAGAGATTTCCGCTGGGATTGGCATTCCCTGCGTGGTGAAGCCCACGACCGAGGGCAGCTCCCTCGGTATGACAATCGTCCATGAGTATGATGAATTGCGCGGCGCGATCGACTTGGCTTTGAGCGTCGACGAGGAAGCCATGATTGAAGCGTTTATCGAAGGCACCGAACTTACCGTGGGCGTTATTGGTAACGACAACCCGCGCGCGCTGCCTGTTATCCAAATCGTACCCACTGAAGATGAGTTCTATAACTTCCATGCGAAGTATGCTCAAGGCGGCAGCAAGCATTTGTGCCCCGCTCCGCTTTCCGCAGAGGCAACCGAAGCCATTCAGGAGCTCGCGGTTGCGGCACATTCGGTTTTGGGTTGCCGCGGCATTTCCCGCAGCGACGTGATGATGGATGCCGACGGCGTATGTTGGCTTCTTGAGACGAACACCCTGCCCGGCATGACGGGAACCTCGCTTGTTCCCGATGCGGCGAAAGTTGCAGGAATGAGCTTCCCTGAGCTGTGCGAAAAGATCGTTGCGCTCGGTTTGGAATAGACCAAATCGCTTAAATCAAATGAAACGAGCCCTGCGGCGGGTTTTCTCCTCCGCAGGGCTCATTAGTCTACTAAGGCTTCGAAAATGCCTTAGAACGGCTTAGAAAAGGCCGAATTTATGGAGCACCCAAACCACGAGCGTGACAACTGCCAGAATAAAGGCCCAACTTACGATGTAGCAGCCGACCTTTTTGGAACGAGCGGCGTCGAGCATGGAGTCGTGCACGCTGCGATGGTCTTTCAAAATCGCAGTGCGTCCGCCGCCGCGCGGGATTTTGATTTTTGAGGAAGGCTTCCATTCGGCAGGGTTGGCAAGCACGGAAACGATACTGTCGTTGCTGAGCTTGGGATCAGGGCGCAATCCGTCGCCAGCTGTCTTTGCGAACGCCTTCAAGAAAACATTGAATTCCTCGGCGTAACGCGGTGCGAAGGCGATAAGGGCAACCTGGCCCCAATACTCGCCCGGTTCAGGCTCTTCGCTGTAGGCGGTGAAGCTGAGCACGTAATGCAGCTCCCAGCCTTTTGCGGCCATGACGGCTGCGTTGTATGAGTCGTGGTTATTCAAAAAGCCAACCAATTGCCCGTAAGGGTTTTTAAGCCACGCGACTTGCCTTTTGGAGTCGTCGAGCACGAATTCAATGGTGCCAATGTCGCCCACGGCATTATCGGGGCCCGCGAGCGCTGCTCCTACTTTTTTATCCGAGGTGGAAAAGCGAACATACTCGCCAAAATATATATCGCCGGGCTTATGAGAGGTCATGCGGCGTCCTTTCGTGGTAGGCTTCAAAACATATATGGATGAATGAATCGAATCGGAAGTGCAACGAATGCAAATAGACGATCAACACACGAGTGTATACGACTTTGTGACCGATGGCACGCCCACCGATGTGGTGGCGCGTTACGCCTCGTTAAAAACGCAAGCTTTGCATGCCGACTACGGTGACCTCGACCGCAATATCGTGGTTATCGATACCGAAACCACGGGCGTTTCCGAACGGAAAGACGAGCTCACGCAAATTGCTGCCGCTCGTCTTGAGCGCGGCGAAATCACTGAATGGTTTGTGACGTTCGTGAATCCCGGCAAGCCTATTCCCGATGAAATTTCTCATCTTACGAATATCTTTGATACCGATGTCGCCGATGCGCCCACGCCCGTTGAGGCGTGCGAGCAGCTCGCGCGTTTCGTGGGCGACGCCACGCTCGTCGCGCACAACGCTGCGTTCGACCGTCATTTTGTGACGAAAAACGCGGGTGGCGCATGCTTGAAAGAAAACCTTTGGATCGATTCCCTCGATTTGGCGCGCATCGCGCTTCCACGTTTGAAGTCGCATCGCCTGATCGATTTGGTTCACGCGTTCGACGCGCCTATTTCAACCCACCGTGCCGACGCCGACGTCGAGGCCCTGTGCGCGGTATACCGCATTCTTTTGGCCGCTGTGAGCGATATGCCGAACGATTTGGTCGAGTATATTTCCAAACTTGCGCCCATTGAGGAATGGTCGACGGGCGCGGTGTTCTCACTCATCGCGGCCCAGCAGCGCGAACATGCGACATCGGCGGCGGGCGAGAAGGCGGAAACCTTCCCGTTTTCGCTTTCAGCTATGCGTCGTAGCCGTTTTTCACAAGCGAACCAGCCGAAACCCGCTTCCGAAAATGCTTCCATCAATGAGCAATCGGAAGATTTGCCGATGGAATTCCCCGCTGTCGAGGAAATTGAAGCGGCATTTTCCCCCGATGGCCTGGTGGGCAGCCTGTATAACGACTTTGAGCCGCGCGACGAGCAGGTCGTTATGGCTAAAGAAGTGCTCAAGGCGTTCTCTACGAGCACGAATTTGGTGGTTGAAGCGGGTACGGGCGTCGGTAAGTCAATGGCTTACCTGCTGCCCTCCGCGCTTGGCGCCCTTCGCAGCGGCTCGCGCATTGGTGTGGCTACGAAAACCAATGCCCTGCTTGACCAAATCGTCTATAAGGAACTGCCGCTGCTGAAAAGCACGCTTGCCGATGCCGGCGTGGGCGACTTGTCGTACGTGGCCTTGAAGGGATTCTCGCACTACCCCTGCATGCGAAAAGTGTCGCATATCGTAAGCGACGGAGCGCGCATGGTGAATGTGACGGGTAAAGACGTGAGTCAGGCGCCGTCAATTGCCGCTCTGCTTTCGTATATTGAGCAAACTGAATATGACGACATGGACGGCCTGAAGCTCGATTACCGCGTTCTTCCCCGCTATGCCATTACCACCACGTCGCGTGAATGCTTGAAGCGCAAATGCCCCTTCTTTGGCCCGCAATGCTTCGTGCATGGCTTGCGCAAGCGCGCCGAATCGGCGAATGTGCTCGTAACGAACCACTCATTGTTCTTCTGCGACCTTGCCGCCGAGGGTTTCTTGCTGCCTCCGACGCGCTATTGGGTCGTCGATGAGGCCCACGGCGCCGAGGCGGAAGCCCGCCGCGCGCTTGCCGTGAAGCTTGATGCCGCCGAAATCGTGCGCCTTGCGAATCGTTTGGCCGCAACCGATGCGAAGCGCAACCCCTTCGTGCGTCTGGAGCGTCGCGCACCCATGAATGAGGCAACGATGCCCGAAGCGAGTTCGCTTTTCTATGGCCTCACCGAAAAGGCAGCCAAGGCCGGCCGTGTGTTCTCGGGCGATGCAATCGCGTTCTCCCACCACATGAAAGACCTGGTGGCGTGTGACACGAATCGTCAGAATCGCAACTACGAGAACATTGAGCTGTGGATCAACGACGAGGTGCGCGCGAGCCAGCAGTTCGCTGGCCTGCGCGAATATGGCAAGAAATTCCAAGAATCGGTTGAAAAACTCGTCGCCGCGGCGAGTGAACTCGTCGCATTCCTCGAAGGCGTCGACGGTGTTGCCGATGTGCAGCGAGATGTTGCCACGGTAGTCATCGATGCGAAGGGCATGCTGCAAGCGTGCGACCTTATTCTGAATAAAGTCGACGAGAACTACGTGTATGCCGCGAAGCTTTCGCGCAAGCCTGAACGCGTCGCCGAATGCCTCGAGGCTCTTATCGTGAATATTGGCGCTACGCTCGACGAAACCCTCTACGAGAAAACGCATTCCGTGGTGTATGCGAGCGCGACAATCGCCGTGGGAGACGATTTCAAGAACTTCCTCGGCGCCATGGGTCTTGGCGAGACCGAGGAGTCGCGGGCAAATACCTGCATGCTGGGCTCGAGCTACGATTTCGACAAAAATATGCAGGTGCTTGTGCTCACCGATATTCCCGAGCCCAATCAGCCTGGCTACTTGGAAACGCTCGAAGATTTCCTTACGCAGGCGCATCTTGTGCAAAACGGAAGCATGCTCACGCTGTTCACGAATCGTCGCGAAATGGAAGAATGCTTCGGCGCGGTCGACCCCTCGCTGAAAGAAGCGGGGCTGCGGCTCGTATGCCAAAAATGGGGCGTTTCCACGAAAGGCCTGCGAGACGACTTCTTGAAAGACGAGCACTTGTCGCTGTTCGCCCTGAAGAGCTTCTGGGAAGGCTTCGATGCCCCCGGTGCTACATTGAAAGGCGTGGTTATTCCGAAGCTGCCGTTCGCCAAGCCGACCGATCCGCTTTCGTGCGAGCGCGCGGTGCGCGATTCAAGCGCCTGGTCGCATTACACCCTGCCCCAGGCGGTTATCGAAGTGAAGCAGGCGGCAGGTCGCCTTATTCGCTCTCAAACCGATTCCGGTACACTTGTGCTGGCTGACAAGCGATTGGTTACGAAGGGCTACGGAAGGGTGTTCCTGCGTTCGCTTCCGTCGAAAAACATCGTGAAATGCACGCGCGCCGAAGCGATTGAGGCGCTGCGTCGGGGCGTTGTGGGCTCTGCGATACAATAGCCGCATGAAGAAAAAAGCCCATACTGGGGAGCACCGCACCATTGCGGCGAACCTCCATTTGAAAAGAAACACCAAGGGAACGTCCAACGAGCTGTCGCTTTCGGTGCTCGGTGGCCTCAGCGCGCAAAAAGACGAAGAAGATGCGTCGCAAGGCGCCTCGGGCGCTTCCCCTTCATTCACCATGCCCCACGTTTTTTCAGGGAAGTCGAAACGTGCACCGGGCGCTTCCTCGAAAAAGCAGCCCATTACGGGCGCCGACGTCGCGGGCATCGCTCTGTCGATTTCCGACCGTCGAAACAGAAGCACCCAGGCGCGAGATCGTGCGCTCGCGAACCCCGAAGCCGAAATCAAACGCCGCAAAACTGCGCGCCGGGCTTGGCGCGCAGTGGGTCTCGCATTCGCGCTTGCGGCGTTCGCGGGCGCTTCGGCGTTCGCAGTGCACGTGTTTACGGCCGCGTATGAAGACAATCAACAACACAAATCGCTGCTCAGCCAAGGTTTCAGTGAACTTACCTCGGCCGATGAGGTCGTGCTCGCCGCCGATGAATTGGTGGTGGCTTCTTTCGACGACCTCGATGAATCGAAGATTCCCGATGTGCTAGGCAAGATTCCCGATGTCGATGTGAAGCTTTCCGCCGCGAAATCGTTTGCCGAATCGGCCAAGGAAGGTGTTTCGGGCGACGACGAGAAGGCCGCCGATCAGCTTGCGGCTTCGGCCGAAGCTCGGAAAACCATGCTCGAACTCGCCGAAGCAATTTTGACCGAGGAACAGGCTGCCAAGCAAGCCTCAAACCTCATGGCTTCGTGCTGGGAAAACGTGCTCGGCGCCGACGTCCTTCTTCGAGAGGCCGCCGAATTGGTGACCGACACCAATGAGGAAAACACGCGCACTTCCCAAAAGAAATGCGAGCAGGCCCGCGAGCTTTTGACGCAAGCGTCGTCGCAATTCGAACAAGCGCAAGCCTTGTATCCCGCTGATTATGGCCCGTTCGACGACTACATTGCGGCGCGGCAGCAGTCGATTACGTATGCCATCGCATCTGACGAAGCGATTTACGTGCAAGACAAGGCGACCGCCGATTCGAACAACGAAAAGTACAACGAATGCGACGCTGCGGCCGCCGCGCTCGCAGCCAAGCTTCCCAAAACCACGGAAGCGCCCATTGTGGCGGCGCTCGACGAATCGCTCGACGATTCGCGTCAGAAATATATGGAAATACGCTCCCAGGCAGCCGCGTGCGATGCGTTTCTTCGTGATTATCTCGGCATCAGCGGCTGATGGAGTATACTTTTAAACGAATATGCCCACATCATGACGAATAAAGTCTGTGAAAGGTGCAACATGAGCACACCAATGGATCATATAGCCTACCTCTCCCAGGAAATTGGGCCGCGTCCCGCGGGAACCGAAGAGGAACAGCAAGCGGCGCTCTATATTACTGAGCGCTTGCAAAAAAATGCCCATCTATCTGCGCAAATCGAAGACTTCACCTGTAATTCCAACGCGCTTATGACGCCGATCATTTGCTACGGCGTGGCAATCGTCGCGGTGCTGCTCGGCATTATTCTGCCCGTTATTGCTATTCCGGCTACCGTGCTGGCCCTGGCTGCTGCCGGTATCGCCATTTGCGAAGCGCTCGACCACCCTCTTCTTTCGCAGGCGTTCACGAAGGGCGTGAGCCAGAACATCGTTGCGAAATACGAGCCCACCCAGTCGAGCGATGCAGCGGGTTCGCGTCGTCGCAAGGTTATCGTGGTTGCTAACTACGACAGCGGCAAGGTGCGCCGCGAAACCGCCGGCGTCTTCGTTCGCGCACTACGCCCCCTGCGTTATGGTGCGCTTGGCGGCATGGTCGTTGCGGCAGTGTTCACGCTTCTGCGTGGCGTCGTACTTTCCGAAGGCGCTGCTTCTTTGGTGCTCGCCGTGCTTGCGGGCGTGTGCCTTATTCCGAGCGCCGTCCTGCTTGTGTTTGCTCTGCTTGAGAAATTCGGCCCCTTTACCGAAGCTGCGAACGATAACGCTTCTGGCGTTGCCGTCATGCTTGAGGTTGCCCGCCGCCTTGGCAATGGCGAAGTTTCTGCCGATGCGCCTATCGCTGCCGGCGAAGATGTCTCTTTTATTTCCGAAAAGCGTGAGCCTTCCAGCATTTCCGACAATCTGGTGCAGTTGAAAGACGGCCCCATCGTTGCGGATACCGCGCAGCAGCGCAAGGAAACGATGGCCGCGTTGACCGGCGCCCCCGAAGGCCCGCTCGCCGAAGTTGCCGCGAAGGCTGCCGAATTGAACGAGAAACATGCTCAGGAAGAAGCAGCTGCCGACGCGCGCGCCGCGTATGAAGAGCGCGTACGCGCTCGCCACGAGGCCGAAGCCGCAGCCGCCGAGGCTGCACGCATCGCCGAGAAGCAGGCAGCGAGCGCTGCTGCGGCTGCGGCTGCGAGCCGCCCGGCTTCGGTGCCCGATTGGTATAAGAAGGCGACCGAAAAGGCTCGCGAGAAAATGGCTGAATCGAACGAACAGGCCGCCGCAGACGATACGTATCGCTCCCGTTTCGCCGATTACCCGACGGGTGCCGCTCAGGCAAGCGCCGCCGAGCCCGCAAAAGTTCAGGATGAAGCTGCCGCCCCCGCGGTCGTTGCGGCTTCTGAGCCGGTTGTTTCTGAATCGGCTGCTCCCGCCGCTCAGCCCGCACGTGTTGCGGAGCCTTTGGCCGCGTCCGTTGCGAATGAATCTCAGGAAATCGAAGCCCCCAAGCCTTCCGCCGATATATACGCCGTGAAGGTTGCTGAGCCTGTTGCCGTCGAACCCGCAATTGAGGTGGCCAATCCCGTGCAGGAACCTGCTCAGGAGAATCAGGCCATTCAATCCGAAATCGAAGTCGCGCCCGTCTCCGCTTCCGAGGAGCCCCTTTCTGAAACGCAGCAGCCCGCTGCCGACAAGGCTCCCGTGAGCCCCGCCGCTGCTACGACGCGCCTTCCCCAAATGATGTACTACCAGCCGCCCGTCGATCGTTCTGCCGTGCAGGCCGAGCGTGCGACAACGCCCCGCGTGATTGTCGAAGCGACGGCTGCTGAAGCTGTGGATATCGCCGTGGATGAAAAAGTGGCAGCCCAGCAATCAGGCGTTGCTGCATACGAAGCGGCAATCGCTGGAAGTGCTCGCATTTCTGAGGGTGCCGAAGGCGTAGCTCCGGCCCAGCCTGCCGCGAAGGTCATTTCCGCGAACATTCCTGTGGTTGATTTGCCACGCATCGAGCTGCCCGCCATAGTGGCGCCTGAGCCGAAGCCTATTTCGTTCGACGAGCTTCGTCAGCGCGCCCCGCTTGCCAGCGCCGCCGAGAATCGCGGCACCGAAGCTGCCAAGAGCTTGCTTTCGACATCGGTCCCTCAAATAGAAACCCCGGCACCGGGCGCAACCGTTGCAATGCCTTCTATGCCCGCCGCGCCTGCTGTTGGCGCTGGCGCCTACGAGGTGCCTTCTGCCGAGCAACGCTCCAATGTGAGCCTCACGGGTTCTTTCTCAGCTATTAGCTCTATTGGCGCTGAGCCTGTGGGTGATGAGCTTCTCGACGGCGTTGAACCTGAAGATATGTATATTGATGACGCCGACGACTCTGCCTTCCAGAGCGATTTCACCGAGACCGGCGCATTTGCTGGACCTGGCTATGTTGAAATGCCCCAGTCGCGCGTTGGCAAGTTCTTCGGGAAATTCCGTCGCAAGAAGAAGGAAGAAGAGGAAAGCGCTTCCGAATGGCTCGGCGTGGGCGACGATTTCGACGCACGTGAAGTTGGAAAGGCCCGCGGTGGCTGGGAGAGCTTCCGTGACGAAGACGACGATTGGAACGGCGGCGCATTTTCGAATATACGTGCGCGCGTTTTAGGTGAGGCGAATGGGACCGCTTCCGACGATGCGGCGGCTCCGGCCCCTGCGTCTGCGGTAGCGTCCGATGTTCAGCCTTTGTCGCAGGGCGCTTCGGTTTCGTCCGATTCGTTCGCTTCGGCGTATGAAGCTGCGCTGCGCCATGCGGCATCTGAGGGCGATAAGATCGAAACCGCTGAAGAGATTCAGCAAATCTATTCTTTCGCGGCCGGCGATATCAACACTGAGGTGTGGTTCGTTGCTCTTGGTTCCGAACTTGCCAACAACGGCGGCATCAAGGCGTTCCTCGCCGAGCATGCGCCCGAAATGCGCGGCGCCGTTATCGTGAACCTCGAGGCGTTGGGCGGCGGCACGCTTTCCTACCTCGAGCGTGAAGGCGACCTCTCGCAGGCTAAATGCTCGCCTCGCATGAAGCGCTTCATCAAGAAGGCGTCTCAAGCGTCGGGCGTGCAGCTGGCAAGCGCCTCCATCGATTGGAAAGAAAGCCCGGCAAGTTATGCCGCGAAGCATCGCATGCAGGCCGTATCGCTCGTTGGCATGGATGGCTATGCACCGGCTCGCTACGCTCAAGCGAACGATATGGTGGAAAACATCGATTCCCAGAGTGTCGATGCGGCTGCCGATTTCGTTGTGGAACTGCTGAAGAATATCTAGCCTATGAAAAAGCCGCCATTTGGCGGCTTTTTTGTACCCCAGGCGATTCCTGTTCTCTTCGGAGACAAATCGCGAGGTGAGAGGTTGGAAAATACGGTATTATATGTCGGTACTCAAACGGCCTCGTGGAAGGCCGTTGTGTTAAGGAGCGCCCCTCGGGTGCTTGCCAAATGAACCATTGGAGGTTACTTATGGCTATCGAGGCTTACTGCGTGAAGTGCAAGGCTAAGAAGGAAATGCAGGATCCCGTTGAGGGCGTTACCAAGAACGGTAAGCCCATCACCAAGGGTAAGTGCCCCGATTGCGGAACCACCATCTGCCGCATTGGAGCTGCAAAATAAAGCATCATCAAAGCCCCGTAAGGGGCTTTTTTAGGCTTATAGGACAAAAAGTGTGTCCAAAAATGGACGTTGACCCAGGTCAGCGTCCATTTTTTATTGTAAAACTCAAACGAAACGACTTTCCCGCTCGGACAAAAAGTGTGTCTTGAAATTGACGTTTCCGCAGGTCGCATGG
>OGCN01000407.1_pt1 | contig 72989 bp, 64 predicted proteins | sample 1570181 | NCBI WGS metagenome assembly OGCN01 (sample SAMEA4370584, study PRJEB24528) | human gut metagenome | reverse complement strand
TTGGCAGTCTGATGATCGTCAAAGCATTTGGCAAGGAAGCGGACAGTCTTACTGATGCTGAAAGCCACATGAGTGAGCACAAGAAAGCCCGCATGCGTAAGAATCATTTCTCCAATGTCTGCAATATCGGCTTTGGAGCAGTTATGAACGGAGCCTATGTGTTCGGAGCTGTCTATGGAGCGTTCGGTATCTACAATGGCACTATGACCTATGGTACATTCATGGCGATGCTTCAGCTTATCAGCCAGATACAGAATCCGTTTGCCAATATCACAGGCTATCTGCCGAAGTATTTCGTTATGCTTGCGAGTGCGGATAGGCTGATGGAGATTGAGGCGTATGAAAAGGATGAAGTAAAATATATTCCGGATAACAGCACCTTCGGCTTGTCCCATGTGGATTTTACATACCTTCCGCCGGTCATTACCGAGGGAGACACGATTATGCCAATCGTATTAAAGGACTACAGCTTAGAGATACGAAAAGGCGAGTTTGTGGCATTTACCGGTCCGAGTGGCTGTGGCAAGAGTACTGTGTTAAAGCTTCTGATGGGCTTGTATACAGTAGATGCCGGAGAGGTCTATGGGTGCAGGCGTAATATGTTTGCTTATGTGCCACAGGGAAATCAGCTTATGAGCGGAAGTATCCGGGATATCATTACATTTTCCGATAAAGACAAGAGCGGCGATGAATCAGGTATTTACAGAGCCTTACGGATTGCCTGTGCGGATGGCTTTATCGCAGAGCTGGAACAGGGCATAGATACTCTTCCTTGGCGAGCGAGGCTTAGGACTTTCTGAAGGACAGATGCAGAGACTTGCGATTGCAAGGGCAATTTATTCCGACCGACCGGTACTTCTTTTGGATGAAGCTACATGTGCACTGGATGCCGGTACTGAAGAAGCAGTGCTTGAGAACCTTCGCAGCATGACAGATAAGACAGTGATTATCGTAACACATCGTCCGGCAGCATTAAAGTTGTGTGACAGGCAGGTAGTATTCGGAGAAGAAACGTAAAGAAGAATCAGATAGGAAAGGTGATGGCATGCAGAGACTACAGGGCACAGAGCAGACAGCAACAAAGAAGAATGCGAAACATAACATACATAAACAAGACATACATACGGATAGTAGTTCCATAGACCGGATTGCGTATGATATGCTCTGCCTTGCTTCGATTGGAATAAATAATTCGACTAAGAACGAGCCGGACGAGAAATGCCTAGAGCATTACCGTACAAATGAAGAAAACATGAAAGCACTTTTCCGTATGAGTGCAAGGCATTTTATAGATGCACTTGTGGGAACAACCTTAAAGAAGGCAGGATTAACCTTACCGAAATACTGGAAAGACCGCATGGTAAATGCAGTCCGAAAGGTGCTGCTCTTTGATACAGAGCGAAAAAAGCTGTGTGCATGGATGGACAGCGAGCATATATGGTATCTGCCTTTAAAGGGCATTACCCTGAAGGACTATTATCCATCAGTCGGAATGCGCCAGATGTCGGACAATGATATTTTATTTGACGAGGACGCATGGGAGCGGGTGGAGAAGCATATGATTTCCGAGGGCTACGAGGCAGAGTACCTAGGCAAGGGTAACCATGATGTCTATCAGAAGCCGCCCGTCTATAACTTTGAGATGCATCGCTCGCTTTATGGTAAGGGACATGATGAGAGCTGGGTGGAGTATTATAGTGATATCAAGGAGCGTCTGATACCGGATGAAATTGTTCATACAGGCGATGCAGATCATACAGTAAACAATGCATGTGGCGGTAAAGGAGAGAACACCGGATATGGATATCATATGAGTGACGAGGATTTCTACATTTACATCACAAGCCACGCTTACAAGCATTACAGCGGTAGTGGTACAGGCCTGCGTACCTTATTGGATTTCTATGCCTATCTGAATGCAAAGGAAGCCACACTTGATTTTGATTATATCCAGACAGAGTGTAAAAAGCTTGGAATTGATGATCTCGAGCAGCATAACCGTATATTATGCAGGAAAGTATTTGCACCACAACGGACATATAATCAGGCTTTCTTTAAACAGTCGTTATCGGCAGATGAATGGGAGATGCTTCAATACTATCTTTCTTCCGGCGTGTACGGAACCTTTGAACGCATGGTCACAAACCGCATGGAGAAGCAGAAAAAAGCAGATGGAAAGAAGAATCTGTCAAAGCTTAGTTACTATCGGCACAGAGTATTTCCGGGAATGGAGCTGTATGAGAATTATCCGCTGCTAGTAAAGCATAAGTGGCTGATACCGGCGTATTGGTGTTACCGGATTGTGAGGTTGCTATTTAGCAAAAAGCGAAGGGATTATATACTTTGTGAGGTGAAGGCTGTGGAGAAAGTGGCGGTACATAAAAATGACACAGAGGCAAAATGATTGTCGGATCATTAAATGAAATAACAATCTTGATCCGAATATCCCATTGGCGGGTAGGCAGTTCGAAAGAGAGCTGCCTATTTTTTGGTTCACTTTAGTGTTTGAGTGAAGCGATTTCTTCAAAAGAAGAATGAGCAAGCGAAAGATAAATCCACCTGCTATGCAGGTGAGAGTAGGTAAGCTTTAGCTTCAAGAAAAAACTCCTTTGTTATAATAAGTATGGTTCGCCAACCGTACGAAAAACAAAGGAGGTATCCAAATGGATAAAAATACATTATCACATACAAGATGGGAATGCAAATATCATATCGTTTTTGCACCGAAATATAGGAGACAAGTAATTTAGGGAAAGATACGAGAAGATATTTGTGAAATCCTTTCATCTCTGTGTAAAAGGAAAGGTGTAGAAATCATTGAAGCTGAGTGGTGTCCGGATCACATTCATATGTTTGTGAGAATACCACCAAGTATAAGTATTTCAAGTTTTATGGGGTATCTGAAAGGAAAGAGTTCCTTAATGATATTTGAAAGACATGCAAACTGGAAATATAAGTTTGGAAACAGACATTTTTGGTGTAGGGGATACTATGTAGACTCTGTTGGGAAAAATGCGAAGAAAATCGAAGAGTATATACGAAATCAATTACAGGAAGATATGTTGTATGATCAAATGTCGTTGAAAGAGTATATAGACCCGTTCACGGGTGAGCCGGTAAACGTAAACAAGAAAAAATAAGTCCTTTAGGACTGGTGGGAAAATGAAGTGCGGAAGGCGGACTTTTCGATGAGTCTTCAGACTCAAGCAGGAAACAGCCCCTTATAGGGGCAGAGCAAACCACCGGCTTAGCCGGTGGTCATGATTATCAATACATTGACATATATCTATATATGATATAATATAGACAAATATCTATGTGAGGTGAATAATTATGAATGCAGAAAGAGTTGCATTGATTTGCAAAGCACTTGGAGACACAAACAGGTTGCAGATAGTTCAGATGCTGTCCGATGGCGAGAAATGTGGCTGCAAGATATTAGAAAAGTTTGAAATTACACAGCCTACACTATCACATCATATGAAAATACTTACAGCATGTGGTCTTGTGAATGATCGAAAAGAAGGAAAATGGCATCATTATTCTTTGAACTGTGAAACACTGATGAATTACAAGTATTTTATAGAATTCCTTACCTGTGTTGAATGCGGGGAAAAAGATTGCTGAAATAAATTTAAGGAGATTACAATGACGATACAGGATAAAGCAGAACTTATAATTAAAGATATTAAATTAGAGAAAGGAACGAATCCAATTCAAATTTTTAAGAAAATTGCACAGAAAGTATATGTTAGTATGCATGGTCCTGAACATCATATATTAGATGGAGCAAGTTTGCTTGTAGCATATAAAAATGCTGGAGGAAACATTGATATTCAAAATGCTCTTGAAAAACTAATGTCAGAAGGTCTGAGAATGCCTGGGGCAATGTGTGGATTATGGGGAATATGTGGTGCAATTACCTCAATCGGGGCAGCATTATCAATTATTGATGGGACAGGTCCACTATCAACAGATGGTACATGGGGAAATCATATGCAGTTTACTTCAAAGGCGATTGGTGAATTAGGAAAGATAAATGGTCCAAGATGTTGCAAAAGAGATGCAATGATTGCGTTTAAGAATGGTATCGAATATATAAATAGTAATTATGACGTTGTTTTGGAATATGAACATATACGGTGTGAGTATTCTAAGAGGAATGAACAGTGTATAAAGGAAAGGTGTCCATATTATGAGTAAAAAGAAAATAGCATTTATATGTGTTCATAATTCATGTAGAAGCCAGATTGCGGAGGCTCTCGGAAAACATTTGGCATCAGATGTATTTGAAAGCTATTCTGCAGGAACAGAAATAAAATCATCAATTAATCAGGACGCAGTGCGTATTATGAAAGAAATGTATGGTATTGATATGGAGCAAACTCAGTATTCTAAACTAATTTTAGATATTCCAAAACCTGATATTGCTATTTCTATGGGATGTAATGTAGGATGCCCATTTATTGGAAGAGCATTTGATGATAATTGGGGGCTTGAAGATCCAACGGAAAAGAGTGATGATGAATTTGTAATTACAATTAAAAAGATTGAAGAGCATATTATAAAACTGAAAGAAGAATTAACATAGTGAACAGAACACAAAATTATACCAAAGCACTAATTGTTTTGCTTGCATTATATTTTATTGTTAAGTGGGCTGTCCAAAAAAGGAATAGAAGAAGTCTATATGGATATTACGTGGAAAGTCACTGCCGAAGATATTGAGGCAGAAGAAATATGTAATAAATTTGGTCTTAACGAAGATGAGAAATAGAAATGATGCAATATCAATCGATTCACCTTGTATGATTGCAGTAGCCCTAAAAGAAACAAACGAAATGATTGGTGAAATAATTGTTAAGCCAAAGGATAATACAATTTCCTTAGGATATACTTTTTCTTATAAATATCATCGACAAGGATATGCTTTTGAGGTTCTGACCGTTTTGCATGAGCATCTCCATAAGATGGCTCCGGAATGGGAGTTTATCAGTTTTACAGAATGCGAGAATATAGCCGGTATCGAATTGCTTAAGAAATTAGGGTATAAGGATCTCGGCTATGTTCCGTGCTTTCGGTACTATAGAAAATGCAGTTGTTTTAGCTTGGCATATAGGATAAAATATATTGGTAGAAATTTATTTTTTATAATATATAAAAGTCCGAAGGTGAAGAAAAGATGAAAGAAATTATCATTGCAATGGATTCTTTCAAAGGCAGCATGACTTCGTTAGAAGCCGGAAATGCAATTAAAAAGGCAATACAAAACATTCATCCTGCATGGAATATACAAGTATATCCGGTTGCGGATGGAGGAGAGGGAACTCTGGAGGCATTAACCTATCAGCAAAAAGTGACAAGACGTACCTGTATGATAACCGGACCGCTTGGAAATCCGATCGAAGCATCGTATCTGTGGTATGAGCGTAATTTAGAAAAGACTGCTGTGATTGAAATGGCACAGGCTGCCGGACTGCCGCTTGTGCCGGAAGAAAAGCGGAATCCTTTGCATACAACGACGTATGGTGTCGGAGAATTGATACAGAATGCGATTCGTCAGGGATGTACCAGATTTATTATCGGAATCGGAGGAAGTGCAACAAACGATGCCGGAGTTGGGATGTTACAGGCATTGGGCTATCATTTTTATGACGTATCGGGAAAGGAAGTCCCTTTCGGTGCAAAAGGATTAGAAAAGATAGTTAATATTAGAACAGAAGATGTATCAGAGAATCTTTTGAAGTGTCAATTTCAAATTGCCTGTGATGTAAAGAATCCGTTGGTTGGTGTATCAGGCTGCAGCAGGATATATGGTCCTCAAAAGGGTGCTACAGAAAAAGAGACAGATAAGATGGACAGTGCAATGGAGCAATTTGCAAATCTCGTAGAAGATACTGCCTGGCAGGACAAAAAACGAATACACCCCAAGGGGAATAGAAATACACCGGGAGCAGGAGCGGCAGGTGGCATAGGATATGCTTTTATGATGTTTTTAAATGGTATGCTGCGACCGGGGATTGACATTGTATTAGATGAGATCGGATTAGAAGAAAAGATTACACAGGCTGATCTTGTGATCACCGGAGAAGGCAGACTGGATGCACAGACATTAATGGGAAAAACACCTGCAGGTGTCGCATCCCTTGCAAAGAAATATCATAAAAGGGTTCTGGCAATAGCCGGCTGTTTTGGAGATGATGTGATACAATGCAAACAGAGTGGTTTGTTTGATGACTGTCTTGCCGTGAAGGATATCTTATCTGAACAGGAACAGATTCATGCAATGGAAAAAAGGAATGCAACTGCTCATTTGCAAAAGCTTGTAAAGCAGTATTTTGTCAATTGGTAGTCATTGCAAATAAATTTAGGTATCTTTTTTTAGTAGAAAGTATTATACTATTTTATAACAACAGCGTAAGATAAGGGGAAAGAAGAATATGTTTGGTTTATTACAACTTATTTTTGTAGTTATGTTTTGTATTGCATCAGGAATTATTATTTTTACAGCGATTCATGGAATCAGTACATGGAATAAGAATAATCATTCACCAAGATTAACCGTACCGGCAAAGGTCGTAGCAAAAAGGATGGAAGTAGATTCGCATTATCATGGTAATAGCGGAGGAATGACAGGGATGAGTACGGATACAACATATTATGTGACGTTTCAGGTAGAAAGCGGAGACAGAATGGAATTATCGGTTGACGACTCTGAGTATGGTATGTTAGTGGAAGGTGATGAAGGAAAGCTGACATTTCAGGGTAGCAGATATCTTGGATTTGAACAATAACAAAAGGAGCAGCAAACGTATTTGCGTTTTCTGCTCCTTTGTGTGTGATTGTTTTTTAGCGTAATTAATTTTTTGGAAAATTAAATATTGAAAAGGGCAGTTCTTTTGTATCATGATTTAGGTGATGGTTACATTTTGTGTTATAATGTGTTATCAAAGCTTTGCAAAAAATTTAATGACAAAATTTAATAGTTATTAAATCTCTTAAAACAGGTAAAATCTCAATCTGAAGTTGTGGAGGAGAAGAAAATGAAACAAACGAAGAACATTTTATTATGGTTCATAATTGCATTAAATATTGTTGGAGTTATTTGTCTGATCTATTTTGCTATTCCATATTTTACGCATAATGTTACAGTAACAAATCCTGATGCAATGTTGCCAATGGAAGCATGGGATATTGCGGGAATGGCATTGACAATTGGTTTTGTTCCGCTTTTGATTGCTAATCTGCTTTGCTTTGCAACTGTAAAAGCGAGGCAGAAGTTTGTGAATTTTTTGTACTTTATTCCGAGCACTGTATGCTTTATTATCGTGTTAAGTTACTGGATACCGGCTTTTGCTTTTGCAATATCCGTATACTCGATCTTTTCCACTTTCTGTTCAATATAATGTCCTGCTGCTTCTTCTTCCTGTGCATTGTTTTTGTTGTACAGATACAATGCAATTCCTGCGATCGCTGCAAGGATCGCCAATACTAATACTATTAAAATAACACCTGATTTTTTCTTTTTTGTCTGTCTCATGTTGATATCCTCCAAATTTTTTTCAGTGTTATTTTCATTCCGTCTCCATGGGTGTAAATTCGTGCTATGTATGATATGTGTGCTATAAATCGTATATGGTTTGATGGGAAGATCGCATTGGAAAAATTCACAAATTATAGCACAAAATACATCCGATCTAGCAGTGTAGCACAAGAGTTATGGTGTGTAAAAGAAATCTGTACACGAAAATATAGTGAGACATTTTTTGGATAGGAAAATATTCATATTGTGAGATTTTTTGTTTTAAAGATAAATGATCGATAGCAATGTATCTATATTGTTTTTCAAAAGTGCGATATATTTACAAATATTGATTTTATGATATCATCAATAGTGATAAGAAACTGCTTAGGCAGAACGGACAGCGTTTTGGTTGATAAAAGAAAAGAGGAAAAAAGATGGGACATTTCTATTTTGTAAGACACGGACAGACGATCTGGAATGTGGAAAATAAGATTTGTGGTGCGACAGATATTGCTTTGACTAAGAAAGGACATGAGCAGGCAATGCAAACAGGCGAAAAGATCTTAGCAGATAAGTTAGAGGCAGATGAAATCTTATATTCACCGCTTATGCGTGCAGCGGATACGGCAAAACACATCGCTAAGATCACAGGAATACCGGCACGCATGGAGCCAAGACTGAAAGAACAGAATTTCGGAAAATGGGAGTCAACACCAAGAGATGGTGCAGAGTTTCAAAAAGCAAAAATGCAATTTCTTGACAGCTATGATGGCGGAGAATCTATGTTCCGGTTAGCACAAAGAATTTATAATCTGTTAGACGATATCAGGAAAGAGTCTGATCAAAAAACATATATTTTGGTTGCCCATAACGGAATCGCACGAGTGGTACAATCGTATTTTTATGATATGACAAATGAAGAATATGCTGCATGGGGAATTGATAATTGTGAAGTGGTACGCTATGATTTTTCATAGGAAAGCCAAATAACGTTAAAATTTCGAGAAAGGAAAATATGTGGTGATTTCTTGAAATTTACTATTAACCAGAGGTCACTTCATAACAGGAATCAGGAAATGTTATTCGTATTGCAAAATATTTTATATTGTGGGTTGTATATTTTATTAGTTAAATGTGCTGCGAAAAACAGCGGTCTGAATTGTCTGTATTTTTATCCTGATGAATACATAGAAGAAGCACATAAACGCAAGATTGCGGACAAAGAAGCTACGATGAAAAAAGGAAAACGGTTTATGATACCGTTTTGTATTGTCATATGTGTTGCCCTGATTCTGATCATTTCTGTCTGGAATCATGTCACGGATTTTAAAACGGCATATATACAGGCGGCTCTTTTTCTTGTTGTAGTCAACTGGTTTGATGGTATTGTGATCGATAAATTATGGGTAGAACATAGCAAAATCTGGATCATTCCGGGGATGGAAGATGTTTCCTATGCAAAGCCATGGAGTTATATGCTCAAAAGACGAACGTTAGGAACGATCATGTATCTGGTCGTTGCTTTAGCGATAGCAGGCATTGTTGTTTTGATCGGAAAGATATAGGAAGTCTGAGAGAACATTGTATCAGGAAAGTGATGAGGTATGAAAAATGACAATTCATGAATTTGGAGAAAAAGAAAATCCGGTTATTATGCTTTTACCCGGAACGATGTGTTATTGGGAAGGAAATTTTGGTCATGTGATCGAAGCATTAGCTAAGAATTTTTATATAAGGTGCATATCCAATATGGGATCATAGGAAGTTCGGATTTTGATCAGTCGGGAAGAATCCAGGCGGCTATCATGACGGCATTGATTACAAAGGTAAAATACCATTCAAAAAAATACACAAAATCTCTTGACATATCAAAAAAGCGTACTATAATACAGTATTGAAAATACAAAAAAATGTTCACCAAAATTCGTTGATGAGAACAATGTCTGATGCAGTTTTATTTGCAGAGAGCCTGTGGTCGGTGTAAACAGGTAATGAACAAATCAGGATATCCTCTCTAAGAAGCAGGCTGAAAGCAAGCGATAGTGATGCATTGCCGGTAAGTTTTGTCGGTTTCCACCGTTATATGGATAGCATATGTTGGTATGTGAAGAGCTGTAATGATTTTTACAGAATCAGGGTGGTAACGCGGATTATATTCGTCCCTTTTTTAGTCGAATGACTAGGAAAGGGATTTTTTTCGTATAAATTGAAGCCACTCTGCCGCTTAGAAGAGTTTTAGTGAGCAGATATTAAGGAGGAACATAATGAAAGCATTACAAAAAGTCAGTAAATTTTTATCCGATTACACATCAATCGTTGTTATAGCGATTGCGGTGATCACATTCTTTGTACCTGGTATGATGGCATGGGTAAACAATATGTTGTTTGTTGATTTTGTTGCAAACAAATTCACGAACCAGTCTATTATCATTGGTATTATCATGTTCAGCATGGGACTTACGTTGACAGCACAGGATTTTAAGATCTTAGCAAAGAGACCGTTTGATATCTGTGTCGGAGCGATTGCCCAGTATCTGATCATGCCGTTCTTAGCATTAGGAATCACCAAAGCACTTGCACTTCCCGATGCAATCGGACTTGGACTTATTTTAGTCGGATGTTGTCCGGGTGGTGTTTCATCAAACATCATGTCTTATCTTTGTGGCGGAGATGTTGCCTTTTCGGTTGGAATGACAACAGTATCAACAATCCTTTCCCCATTTATGACACCGTTTTTGGTATCACTTCTTGCCAGTGGAACACATATTTCGATCAGTGCGCTTCCAATGTTTGTATCTATCGTTGAAACGGTTATTTTGCCGGTTGCAATTGGATTTTTATTAAATTACTTATTTGGTCAGAAGAAATTATTTATGGAATTACAAAAGGTTATGCCGGGTATCGCTGTTCTTGGTCTTGCCTGTGTCGTTGGTGGCGTTGTTTCTTCACAGGGTTCTAAATTCTTTGAATCCGGTGTTGTGATCTTTGTTGCTGTTCTTTTACATAACGGACTTGGTTATTTACTTGGTTATGGTGCAGGAAAGCTTGTCGGAATGAATACAGCAAAGAAGAGAACGATCTCAATCGAAGTCGGTATGCAAAATGCCGGACTTGCTACGAATCTTGCAACGACAACCGCACAGTTTGCATCAGCTCCGGAATCTGCTATTATCTGTGCGGTATCCTGCACATGGCATTCTATTTCAGGAACGTTACTTGCCGGTGCATTTGCATTAAAAGACAGATTAAAAGAAAAGAAGAAGGAAAGCGAAGCCTAAAATGCTTTTAAAGCAGTAGCTGATTCTAAGATTATGACAGGTTAGCGTAATTACGTTTCAGATGTAAGAAAAATAGTATCAGAAAAGCCGTTTCATAAATGTGGAATGGCTTTTTTGTTATGGAATAGGAAATTGCTCATACAGTAGTGGTATATCAACAAGAATTGCTTTAGCAATTCTTGGAGTGCAAAGCGCTGGCTTCGCACTTTTTTATGCAATTTGTGGCAAAAAGCAATGTGTATCCTTTACAGTTAGCATAGTATACTGTATTATTAGATTTATTAAATCAATAGTTGATATGGTAAGAAAGATCGAGAAAGGATTACAGGTTTGGTATGGAAAAAATGAATAAAGAATATCCGGTTTTTAGTAATTGGAAGTTTGTGTTTCATGAGATGTACAGCTTAGATCATAAATATCCATGGTATATTGCAATGCGTTCTGTAGCTGGATTTTTAGCTCCGTTTATTGCAGCGGTCATTCCGAGTGTTGCGATCAGTCTGGTTGAAAAAAGGGCAGACTTTTTAAATTTTTTTGGTATAATGCTTGTGCTTGTACTTGGAAATATGATCATAGGAATCATTTCTGCGAAGTATGATTTCCTGATAAAAAAGAAGAATTACAAAGTACAGTTTCAGTCTGTCCAGAAGAAGGTAATCAGTAAAATTATGACGGTGGATTATCAAATTTTGGAGAGTGCAGAAGGAAAACGGCTGGCAGATGGTGCAAAATATAGTTACTGCGTGGAATGGAATGGCTGGAGTCGTATTATGGATATGTTTACCCCTTTTGCATTTAATTTATTGGGAATTATTGTATATACGATCATACTGATTCCGAGATGTCCGTGGGTTTTGCCGGTTTTTGCAATCATGAGCATTATGAATGTGATGATTGAGAAAAAAATTGCTCTTCAGGGTTACCGGAAATACAGAGAAACCATCTGGGAAACGGATTCCAGAGTGGAATATTTTTTCCAGAGAAGTACATCGGCTACAGATGGCAAAGATATCCGACTGTATCGCATGGAAAAGTGGTTTGTAGATGTTATGAAGACATTAGTTCAGAGGCGGATGAAGGTATGGAAACGCGTGGAAATGTATTATTTTCTGCCACATCTTTCAGACACGATCTGGTCGTTCGTGCGCGACATCATTGCATATACTGTGCTGGTGACTCAATTTCTTGCGGGAGAATTAAATGCGACCACGTTTACATTTTATCTGGGAATTATTACCGGATTTGCAGGGTGGTTAAATGGTGGCAATATGGGAGACGGATTTGTACGTGCTAACAGCGAGATGATTCGTTGTAACTGGGGCATTAACGATTATCGCAGTTTTATGGACTTGCCGGATTCCAAACATAATACAGATAAAGAAAATCAGGAAAGAAAGGCAGATCAAGAAGAGACTTCAAAAACGCTCTATCAAAAAAATGGTACAGATCAAGAAGAAATTTCCAAAACTATCTATCCCCAAGATGGTACAGATCAAACGGAGAAAGGTGTCACTCTTGAATTCAAAAATGTATGTTTTCGTTATCCTGGTGCAGAATATGATGTGATACATAATCTGAATCTTAAAGTGAAGGCAGGAGAAAATATTGCACTGGTGGGTGTAAATGGAGCCGGAAAGACTACTTTAGTGAAACTTTTGTGTGGCTTTTATCATCCGAATAAAGGACAGATTCTTATTAACGGCAGAGAAATTTCTGATTATCCGGAGACAGAGTACCGTAAGCTGGTGGGTGCGGTATTTCAGGATATGATGGTGATGGCAACTTCGGTTGCAGAAAACATCGCCTGTGAGAAACAGGAAGATATTGACGAGCAGAAGCTGCGGCAAGCAATGCGGCTTGCGGATATTGAGGAAAAGATCTGTTCTTTGCCAAGGAAAGAAAAGACGTCTGTTACCAACTTTTTGGACAAAGATGGTGTATCGTTTTCAGGAGGAGAATTGCAACGTATCTTACTGGCAAGAGCCTTATATAAGGATGCACCGCTTTTATTGCTCGATGAGCCGACCAGTGCATTAGATCCGTTGGCAGAGACTGCGGTTTATGAGCAGTATCACCGGTTATCACAGGGAAAAACGACAATTTTTATTTCTCATCGTCTGGCGAGTACCAAATTCTGTGACCGCATTATTTATTACGAAAATGGTCAGGTGAAAGAGGATGGCACGCACGATGAATTGATGAAAGAAAACGGTGCGTATGCCGGAATGTTTGAGATACAAAGCCAGTATTATAATGAGAAAGGTGGTGATTCTGATGAGTAAGCATGCGATCAGTAACGAAAAAGAATCTGTAGGAAAAATTTTCAAGAAATTTATGCATGTCATTGGGATCAATCACAGATTATGTAAATGGATCCTGCCATGCAATCTTGGAAAAAACATTATTATGGCGGGGCTGCCTTATGTGGTGATTGTATATGGATGTGATATCTTAAATGCATTAGTGGAACAGGAAGCGAAAAGTAATATTATGAGCATGGTTTATCAGCTTTTGGGAATTACTTTTGTTATGACACTTCTGTACCATATTTTGGACAAGGCAGGAAATGCTATGCGCGATAGCATCCGTTATCGGATCAAGGCAGACATTTCGGGCAAAGCGGCAAGTCTGGATTATCAGGAACTGGAATCGCAGGAAAGTATGCAGCTTTTGACTGCCGCATTAGAAGGTGAGAAAGAGAGCGGTGGCATTTATTGGTTTTCAGATAAATTGGGAGTGCTGATTGGCGATGTTGCCTCCATCTTCTATGCATTTATCGTACTTGTCCCGATATTAACAAAGAAACAGCACCTGGTTGGAAATGGTGCAACGCAAATTCTAAACTCGAAGTGGATCATATATCTTATTTTTCTGCTGAATCTGTGTTCTATGTTCCTTTTTATGTGGATATCCAAGAGGGGCAACAAAAAGCAGTATGAAATTTATGAGGAAAGTTTGGATGCAATTCGCAAGGATGATTATTTTTACAGGGAAATTCTCAGTAAATATGCGACAGGGAAGGAAATTCGCCTATATGCTTTAAAGGATTTACTGCTCCGTGACATGACAGAAGTATGGAACGAAAAATGTGACATTCAGGATCGAAAGCTGGATATTCAGGAAAAAATCAAAATTCGTTACCTGATCGTGCAGGCATTGCTTCTGGTGGTTTCTTATACGGTGATCGGAGTCAGAGGTGTCAATGGAATGATCACAGGAGCGGAAGTTGTTAAATATGTATCGGCACTGACAGCACTGGGAGGTGCCTGCCAGTATATGGTGGATCATTTTGAAACAGTGCTGCTCAATATGCAGTATTTACACCACTATTATGAATATTTGCAACTGCCAAATCACAAAAAAACAGGGGATAAGTCTGTAGCCGACTTAAAACCGCAGGAGCTGGTGATTACCTTTGAGGATGTAAGTTTTCAATATCCCGGAAGTAAAAAGGATAGTCTGAAGCATATTAATCTCACATTTCATTATGGAGAGAAAATTGCTCTGGTAGGTCCAAATGGTGCAGGAAAAACAACCCTGATCTTACTGTTATGCAGATTGTATGAACCGACACAGGGACGGATATTGTTAAATGGAATTGATATTCGTGAATATGATTATGAAGAATATCTGGCAATGTTTGGTGTGGTATTTCAGGATTTCAAGCTGTTTGCTATGACGGTGGCAGAAAATGTTGCGGCAAGTGAAGAGTATGATGAACAGAAAATAGAAGAGGTTTTGGAGAAAGCCGGGATTTGGGATCGCGTCCGGAAAATGGAACAGGGAATCCACAATCCGCTGTATAATGTTGGTATAAAAGGTGTTGAGGTGTCTGGTGGCGAGGCACAGAAAATTGCCATTGCGCGTGCATTATATAAGAATGCACCATTCATTATTTTGGATGAACCAACCAGTGCATTAGATCCTATGGCGGAGTATGAGATTTATTCAGGCTTTGATCGTTTGATTCAGGACAGAATGGCTGTATACATATCTCATAGAATGTCAAGCTGCCGTTTCTGTGAACGGATCGTTGTACTAAAAGACGGACAGGTACAGGAACAGGGAAGCCATGAAGAACTGATTGACAGAGATGGCGTTTATGCGATGATGTGGAATGCACAGGCACAAAATTATCAATAGCATGAAGGGAATCAGAGGGATGTGATTCAAGAAAAAGACAGCAGGTAGTATCATTGCTACATACATAGTACAATATTATAGATAAAAAGATGCACACAAATAACCGCCAGAAGTAATCTGAGCGGTTATTTGTGCTGATAGATATAAAATTTATTAGCCAACATGACCATATATAGGATCTGCATCGTTATGCTTTTGGAGCTGTCAGCTTAAATACACAGGCACCGTGTGCATCCACTTCAAAAGAAAGTGAATCCGCAACGGAAATGCTTGTATCGGACCATAGCTCTTTTGCACCGGTATACTCTGCAAGATCATAAGCAGACAGATCAAAGGTCAATGTTTGTGACTTGTCTGTTATATTAAACAGTGCGATATAGACCGAACTGTCTTTTTTATCTGGTGCGATCCATGCGATTTCGTTTTGGGTGCGGTAAAGCTGATGAGCGCAAAACGTATCTTTTGCGATTGCAAGAACCTTGGCATTTGTTAATAAAGAAAGCGTAAATGCATCATTTCTTGGAAGATCGGCACCGATCATTAATGGAGAGCGCATCATGCACCAAAGTGTCATCATCGTGATCTGTTCTGCTTTGGTAAATTTTGTCCATGTATTTTCTTCATATACGACACGCAAAGCACCAACCGGGAGCATATCGGCATCAGGCCAATGTCCGGGACCGGAATGGGTACACCATTCTTCGGCACGATCAAACATACCGAGCAATAAATTCCAGTCATCCCAAAAGTCATCGGTGATGCGCCACATATTGGCATATTTTTTCAAATGTTCTGCTTCGTGAAGTGGAGCAGGACCGGGTGAAAGACTTAATACAATATCTCTGGAACATTCTCTGACTGCCTGGCTGATCAGCTCGATCTCGCGTCGGCAATGAGGATATTCTCTTGCAATATCATCTACTTTTACAAAGTCAACGCCCCACGTTGCATAGAGATCAAAAAGGCTTTTATAGTAATCCAGAGAACCTTCTGTCTGATCGTCACATTTTAATCCGTACATATCAGGATTCCATTCACAGATGGAGTTTGGATTGGCAACCTGTCTTGCTGTATAGGTGCTGTTTTTGATCGGAAGGTTTTTGTGCGCTGCCATACGTGGCATTCCACGCATAATATGGATGCCAAATTTCAAACCAAGACTGTGTACATAATCGGCAAGCGGTTTGAATCCTGCATTGTCTGTGGCACTTGGAAAACGATTTACGGCAGGCAGCAAACGACCATATTCATCCATACATAAGTCAGAAAATGGTTCGTAGGCATGAGAAGCGGCTGTCGGCTGATACCATTCGATATCTACAACAATGTATTCCCATCCATATTGTTTGAGGTGCTTTGCCATATAATCGGCATTTGCTTTTACGTCTTTTTCGGTTACGGCAGCGCCATAACAGTCCCAACTGTTCCATCCCATTGGTGGTGTTTGTGCTATCATTTGGTAATCTCCTTTTGTTTTATTCTATCTTTTTTTCTCTGATCTGCCTTCGGAAATGCTCAGGACAGATATTTTTTGCGTCAGAATGGATATTACTTATCGCTGATTATAGTATAATAAAAAGTAATCTTATAGTAAAGCGATAGAAAGATGATGCCAATTATGTAGCTATACAGCAGAAAAATTATATAATCTATAAGATAGAAGTGTTATATATAATGCAAGAGCAATATTTGATGCTTCATATGGCAAATGCATCATGAGAATCTGTGTATTGAACAATTTTGGGAAATACGATACTATTGAAAAGGTTTTATTAGCGTATAGAGAAATTTTTAAATAGATTGATGAAAAAGGAGAAGTGGTCATGGAGCGAGATCTTACAACCGGCAGTGTGTTTCGAAATGTTATTTTGTTTTCACTGCCATATTTATTGTCGTATTTTTTACAGACTTTATATGGCATGGCAGACTTGTTTATCATAGGACAGTTTGACAGTGTTGCCGGTATCACGGCAGTATCGATCGGATCGCAGGTCATGCACATGCTGACCGTGATGATTGTTGGACTTGCGATGGGAACAACTGTCAGTATAGCACAGGCAGTTGGCAGCAAGGAACACAAAAAGGTAGCAAAATGTGTGGGAAATACAGTGATTTTATTTATGGCAGTTTCCATCGCATTGATGGCACTTTTATTGTTCTTTGTACATCCGATCGTTCAGATCATGTCAACTCCGGCAGAAGCAGTAGATGAGACAGTAACGTATCTGACAATCTGTTTTATCGGTATTCCGTTTATTACGGCATATAATATTATCAGTTCCATCTTTCGTGGAATGGGCGACAGCAAAAGTCCGATGTATTTTATTGCGGTTGCCTGTGTTGCCAATATTGCGTTTGATTATTTGTTTATCGGTTTTTTCGATTTAGGAGCAGCCGGAGCTGCACTTGGCACAACGGTTTCGCAGGCAATCAGCGTCGTTATATCGCTTGTTGTGATCATAAAGAAACGCAGCATTACCTTGACAAAGACGGATTTTAAACCGGACAGTCAGATCATGAAGAAAATCGTGTCGATCGGTATTCCAATCGCTTTTCAGGATGGACTGATCCAGATTTCCTTTCTTTTGATCACGATCATTGCGAATCGTCGAGGTTTAAATGATGCAGCAGCAGTGGGAATCGTAGAAAAGATCATTAGTTTCCTTTTTCTTGTACCATCGTCTATGTTGTCAACGGTATCTGCTCTGGGCGCACAAAATATCGGTGCAAAGAAACCGGAAAGAGCCAGACAGACCTTATGGTATGCGATCGCCATTGCAGCAGGTTTTGGTTTTGTGGTAGCAATTGTGATGCAATTTGTGGCAGAACCGGTTGTTTCTTTATTTACCGATACGAACAGTTCAGGCGGAGCAGAGGTGATCCGCTTGGGTGGACAGTATTTACAGGGTTATATCTGGGATTGTGCTTTTGCGGGGATTCATTTTAGTTTTAGCGGCTATTTCTGTGCGTGCCAGAAATCTATTTTGTCTTTTGTACATAACATAGTATCGATCAGTCTGGTGCGTGTACCGGGAGCCTATCTGATGTCAACACTTTTTCCGGCAACGCTGCTGCCAATGGGACTTGCTACGGCGGCCGGTTCTTTGGTATCGGTGATCATATGTCTGGTGGTATTTGCATGGCTGAAAAAGAAGTCCGATGCCTGACAACGTGCTGACGTTGCACTTTTCATGGAATAAAAGGAGTTGACAAGAAAGCACAATGCGTATAAGCTGTGTTTGGAAAAAATACAAAGATAAAACACACAAGCATGATGTTGTATGATCTGCTAAAGTGTTAAAAAAAGGAGAGAAAGCATATGAATAACAAAGGAATCGGAAGTATATTTTGTCTGATCGCAGCTATTTTTATGGCAGCACGTTATATGGCTGCGGCAATATTTATGAGTAATGTATCAAGCTGGGATGCAGGACTGTTTGCATCAGGATTAGAATATATCGGACCGGAATTAAAGATCGCATCGATCATTGCATTAGTTGTCGGTATCGTATTTCTTGGAGTAGGCATTTATCAGGATATAAAGGAAAAAAGAAATGAGTAACCCGTTAAAAGAACTTTCAAGAAAAGAATGGTGTCTGTGGATCGGTTCTTTATTGATCGTAACAATTTCAAATCTTGCAGGAAGGCAGCTTGATTATCTGACATTGGTTGCAACAAGCTTTCTGGCAGCCTCTTTAACGATGCTACGTTCTTCTTATTATGCTATGGCATATGCAGCCAATGATCTTGTATTGATCGTACTATGGAGTTTAGCTGCGATCAAAAATCCGGTTTATATTCCGGTCATTATGAATTTTTCTATCTTCTTTATTAATGATACGTATGGATTTTTAAGCTGGAGAAAGAGAGAACGCATTCAGATCAGTCTTGCAAAGTAGTTTTTTGAGCGTTTTGATATTTTAAATACAGTATAATGTACTCTCGGTATCTTCTCCGAACGAACCCTTTCGGCTGGATTTTCGATATACTGCAAAAATGTCATTGTATAACAAAAATCCATCTCGAAATATTTTGTTTAGAAAATTCCGAGAGTACATTATACAAATACGGAGGAACATTTTGAACGAGAAAAAGGAACAAACGAATCATATACGAAAAAAAGCAATAAAAGTATTAAAAAAGCTGATGAAACCGAAAGTGCTGATCGTCATTGCGATCTGTATCGGTATTGCGTCGATATCATGGGGAGTCAAAGAAGAATTTTTTCAGGACGGGCAGACCGCAAAGCTTGGGTTTGAAGATATCGGTGAGTTAGCAACGCAGTCTGCAACCTGTACTTCGGTGCGTGTAGAAGGAAAGGACAAAAAGCTTTTTGGCATGACGATCCCATTTACACAGACAAAATATATTTATACATATAATTCTGTTGTAAAAGCAGGAATTGATTTTAGCAAAGTAAAAGTAACGGACCGGTCGGGAACGTCTAAGAAAATATATGTAGAGATTCCTAAAGTAAAGGTCTTATCAACCATGATTGATTATGATTCTTTCAAAGTCTATCATGAAGAAGAAAGTATTTTTTCGCCTATTTCGATGGAAGAGCATAATGCATCGATGAAAGAGTTAGAAAAGACTGCCAGAAAGGATGCAATAGCAAATGGTTTATTAGACAATGCTTATGATAATGCTAAAAAGATGTTACAGGCATTTTTAGAACAATCCTATGATTCGAAGAGATATACGATTGTTTTTTCAAAAAAGAAGTAAAAGAATATGTAGTATGAAAAGCGGTAAAGCATCTAAAAGATATGTTTTATCGCTTTTTTGCGTTACCGAAAACGAATTTATTCTATGTTTTACGATATTGCAATATATGAAATTTTTGCAGTAGGTACTTGAAAACTAATTATAGTTAGCCTATACTAACATTATTGAATGGATGAAATCATCCGATAAGCAAAAACAGAAACAATGGTCATATGGCAGAAAGGAGAATACCGATGTTTCTAGAAATGAAAAATATCAGAAAGCATTATGGCGAAGGAGAAAATAGGGTCGAGGTATTAAAAGGAATTGATATCGAGATTGAAAAAGGGGAAGTCTGCGTTTTACTTGGTCCTTCCGGTTCAGGCAAATCAACGTTACTCAATATTATCGGTGGGATTGATGAAGCGGATGAAGGTTACATAGCGATCCATGGCGACAAGATTGAAGATATGTCAGAAAAGCAGCTTACACAGTATCGTAGAAAACATTTAGGATATGTATTTCAAATGTATAATCTGATCCCGAATCTGAATATCAAAGAAAATGTAGAGACCGGAGCCTATCTGAGTGATCATCCGATGGATACTGATGAGATCTTAAAAGGATTAGGACTTTATGAGCATAGACATAAGCTGCCAAACCAGTTATCGGGAGGACAGCAGCAAAGAACTTCGATTGGAAGAGCGATCATTAAGAATCCCGATCTTTTGTTATGTGATGAACCGACCGGAGCATTGGATTATAATACATCCAGAGAGATTTTAAAACTGATCGAACAGATCAATCAGACATATGGAAATACCATTATCATCGTGACACATAATGATGCGATCAAAAACATGGCAGACCGCGTGATCACACTTCGCGATGGGCAGGTCCGGAAAAATTATAAAAATGAGCATAAGATTTCTGCAAATGATTTGGAATGGTAGGAGGTCGTTATGAAAAATCCATTGAGAAAAAGACTGCCACGGGAGTTAAAAGAAGATTTTGGAAAATATCTGGTTATTTTTCTGTTCATGGTTCTTCTGATTAGTCTGGTATCGGGTTTCCTGGTAGCAGATAACAGCATTATGGATGCTTATCAGAAAGGGTTCGATCAATATAATGTAGAGTATGGAAACTTATCAACGAAAAATGCGATTGCTTCAAAAGACCGTAAAGCAATCGAAAAAGAGAATAAACTTATTTTATACGAACAGAATTATTATGAATTAAAAGAAAGTAAAAAGAATGCGACGATCCGCATATATGGCATGCGAAAGAAAGTCAATACATTGTGTCTGATGTCCGGTACCTATCCAAAAAAGGACAATGAGATCGCATTGGATCGTGTTTATGCAAAAAATAACAATTATAAGAACAACGATACGATTCGGATCGCAGGAAAGAACTATACGATCACCGGTATGGTTGCATTTCCTGACTATAGTTGTCTTTTTTCGGACAATGCGGATATGATGTTTGATTCCGTAAACTTTGGCGTTGCGGTTATGACAGAAAAAGCACTTACACAATTAGACCAAAATAAGCTTACCTATAATTACGCATGGTATTATCAAAAAGAGCCAAAAGATGATGCAGCACAAAAGAAAATGTCAGATCGTTTCTTAGAAAAACTGACAAAGAAAGTGAGCGTTATATCTTATGTCCCAAGATATGCCAACAAAGCGATCAACTTTACCGGAGATGATATGGGTGGCGACAAAGCAATGTTTATCCTTTTTGATTACATTGTGATTGTGATCTTAGCGTTTGTTTTTGCGATCACAACTTCTAACACGATTGCAAAGGAAGCCGGAGTGATCGGCACGCTTCGTGCATCGGGATATACGAAAGGAGAACTCTTAAGACATTATATGGTCAATCCGGTTCTTGTAACATTGATCGCTGCAGTCATCGGTAACATATTAGGGTATACGGCATTAGTGGATATGATGGCAGGTATGTATTATAACAGCTATAGTCTGCCGACCTACCATACATTATGGAATGCCGAAGCATTTATTGATACAACGGTTATTCCGGTTATTCTAATGTTTTTGGTCAACTTTTTGGTACTTTCTTCGAAACTCAAGATATCGCCATTACAGTTCTTGCGAAGAGAGCTCACGAAGAAACCACGTAAGAAAGCCTTTCGTTTGAATACGAAAATCCCATTTATGCACCGTTTCCGTTTGCGGGTAGTTTTTCAAAACATTTCAAACTATAGTACATTATTTATCGGTATTTTCTTTGCGGCAGTTATTGTGATCTTCAGCCTGATGTTTGGACCTTTATTAGATGATTATTCTACAATGGTAGGAAAGAGCGTGATCGCCAAGTATCAATATGCCTTAAAAGCACCGGTTGACACTAAAAGCAAAGATGCAGAGAAATATTGTGTCGAGAGTTTAAAGACACTTCCGGGAAAATATATGGAAGATGAGATCACGATTTATGGTGTCCAAAAAAACAGTAACTATATTAAAGCAGACATTCCGGCAGGTGAAGTTCTTGTTTCAAACGGATATTGGGAGAAATTCGGTGTTAAGAAAGGAGATAAGATTACCTTAAAAGATCCTTACAGTAAGAAAAAATATACATTTAAGGTTGCAGGATATTATACTTATGATGCTGTTTTGGCTGTCTTTATGAATAACGATGATTTCTGTGATACGTTTGATAAGGAGAAAGATTATTACAGCGGCTATTTCAGTAAGAAAAAGTTAAAAGATATTCCAAAGGAGTATGTAGCCTCTGTGATCACGGTAAAAGATCTGCGTAAGGTTTCGACACAGCTTAAGGTTTCAATGGGAAATTATATGGAACTTTTGCAATATTTCGGTGTGATCATGTTTATTCTTCTGATGTATCTTTTATCGAAACAGATCATCGAAAAGAACAGCAATTCGATCGCTTTAACAAAGATCCTTGGCTATACGAACGGAGAGATCGGTGGATTATATATTATTACAACCTTTATTGTGGTTGTATTGTCGCTTCTTTTGACGATTCCGTTGGTTGACCGAATCATGAAATGGATGTTTACCGGATATCTGTATACGCAGATGACCGGATATATCCCATATATTATTTCTAATAGTTGTTATGTAAAAATGCTCATCATGGGAATTTTTAGTTATCTTGTTGTTTGCTTGATCCAGATCATCAAGATCCAAAAGATTCCAAAGAGTGATGCCTTAAAGAACTTAGAATAAAGATGCACAAAAAGAAAACGAGAAAAGAAAACGTATAAAAAACATAGCAGGAAAAAAAGCACAAAAATTATAATACAAAAAGAAAATTATACAAAAAGAAAGGGCAAAGTATCGAAAACGTGCTTTTATGAAGAGAAAATCTATGGTAAAATAAGAAAGATTAAGGAGTTTGGTGTGAAGATTATAAAAACATATTTTTCACACAGTTATCTGCTAAAGGGGCGAAGGCAGATGATCGAGACAAAGAAGCAACATAGATAAACTTGTTACTGTTTTTTATACAATTATCTGTAAAAAGAACGAAAGCAGGTAACCGGTACAAAGAAAGCAGTACAGAGTGAAATGTGCTTTTTTACGATAAGTCGCTCGGAAATGAGGAAAAATATGCAAAAGTACGATGAAGAATTTTTTAGGGCAAAAGCAAACAGAATGGCAGGAATTGTCTGGCTGGCATTGATCGTGATCATTACGATCTTTTATGGTTCGAAAGTGCATTCCGGAAAACTGTCGGCAAACTTTTTTGCGATTTATGCTGTAGTTGGCTGGGGAACATTTCTGGTTGCCGGCATTCTTTGTAAGGTTAAAGGTCCGGCATATGACAGATATAGATGGATTGCAGGAATAGGTTATATCCTTTTGTATTCTGTTATTGCATGGGTATCGCTAGATGAGATTTCTTTTGTTTTTATCCTTCCGTTGATCTCTATTCTGGTTCTGTATAAAGATCCTAAGTTTGTAAGGATCATGATGTGGCTGACAGTGTTTGTGTTAGCATCAAGTAATGTATACAAAGGCATGGTAAAGGGAATGATGGATTTTGTGTCGAGTGCAGAATGTGTATTGCAATTTGCGATCGTACTATGCAGTTATGCCTGTACAAACATGGCAATCCGTCATCTGGTAGCGTCCGATGGTGCATTAACCGGTTCAATTGAAAATAACTTAAACCGTGTCGTTCAGACTGTAGAGCAGGTTAAGGAAGCAAGTAATGCTGTCGTGGATGGTGTGACAGTCGTTCGTGAGCTTGCGGATGAGAACAAGACGGGTGCGAATGATGTTATGAAAGATATGAAGACACTTTCTACCAATAATGGTGTTTTAAATGATAAAACGGAATCTTCTATTGAAATGACGAAAGTGATTGACCATCAGGTGAAAAATGTAGCAGAACAAATGGATCAGGTTGTTACATTGATCGGAGCATCCGTGGAACACTCGAATGTCAGTGCAGAAGAGTTGACAGAAGTGGTTGAGATTACAAATAAAATGGCTGATTTATCTACAGAAGTAGAAAAGATTTTAGAGGACTTTAAGATTGGATTTGCAAATGTAAAAGAAGAAACAAGTACGATTGAAGGCATTACATCCAAAACCAATCTGCTTGCATTGAATGCTTCGATAGAAGCGGCAAGAGCCGGCGAAGCAGGAAGGGGATTTGCTGTTGTTGCAGATGAGATCCGTGATCTAAGTAGTGGTACACAGGCTTCTTCTAACAGTATTATGGATGCATTGTCTCATTTGGAAGTGACTTCTGAAAAGATGATGGATTCGATTGCAGAAACCGTCAAACTGATCCAGATCAATATTGAAAAGGTATCCAATGTCAACCAAAGTGTGACTAATATTACGCATGATGCTACACGTCTTGGAGAAAATATCAAAATCGTCGATCAGGCTGTCAAAGAAGTAGAAAATTCTAACCAGACATTAACAGAAAATATGAATCAGGTTGGAGAAGTCATGGATATCATGACAGAAAGCATCAATGGTGCTGAGGTTACGACAAAAACGATGTTAAGCAAGTATGAAGCGAGTGCAAAGAGTGCACTTGATATTGAGCAGGTTGTCGGCAAACTGATGGGTGAACTTGGTGTAGGCGGTTTCATGGGAGTACAGGATATTCGTCGTGGTATGAAGATTTCTGTTGCACAGCCAAAAGGCAGTGGCAGACAGAATACAGAATACTTAGGAGAAGTAACAGACCGTATGGACAAAGAAATTTATATTTCTTTTGAAGATGCAGATAGCAGTATTTTAGCAGATAAAAATGCAAGATTTCGCTTAAACATTGTAGTAGACAATGTATTATACTGTTGGCATGACATTGCATTGCGACGTTGTAAATCAAATGAAAAAGGTCAATATAAGATTCATATTGAGGCAAATCCACAAGTTTATAATAGAAGAAAATATCCTCGTATGCCATTAAATAACCAATGCGAAATTGTATTAGAAGGCAGTGAAAGACCATATAATGGACATATGGTTAATATCAGTGCGAATGGTTTTGCTTTCTCAACAACAGATAAAAACCTTGCAATTGCAAAAGGAAAAGATCTCCGTGTACAGGTGGAAAACTTTGATGTGATTGGAAACAAACCATTAATCGGATGTATTATACGAAGTTCTGATAATGATGGTGAGTATATTATTGGTTGTAGAATGCCGGGAGACAGTAAAGCGATTGAAGAATATGTTAATGAGAATTACTGTGAATAAAATCATTTGTAATGACAGTATAATATAGCAATGAAAACGTTTGGGATGTCAGTGGAGTATTATAAGCTTTGCCGGCATCCTGTGTTTTGTTATTATGATAGGAAAGAAAGAGTAGAAAATATGCCAAAAAATATTGCTGTCATCACTGGAGCCAGCGGTGGACTCGGACGCGAATTTGTACGCCTTTTTACAAAGGATGATTCGATTCAGGAAATCTGGGCAGTGGCCAGAAAAAAAGATAAATTAGAAAAATTGCAAAAAGAATTCGGATCAAAAATCAGGATCTTTTCTTATGATCTTTCGGACATAGAACAGATCGAAATATTTACAAAAGAATATACGAAAGGTTCTATTCATATCAGCTATCTGGTCAATAATGCCGGCTATGGGAAATTTGGTGCATATAATGATATTTCTGTATCGCAATCACTTAATATGATACAGCTTAATGTCAATAGTGTTGTTGCGATGGGGCTTTATAGCATTCCGTATATGTCTGCAGGCAGTCATATCATCAATATTGCATCGCAGGCATCGTTCCAGCCATTACCGTATTTGAACATTTATGCAGCAACCAAAGCCTTTGTACGAAATTATACCAGAGCATTGCATCAGGAGTTAAAGGAACGACGGATTAGTGCAACCGCAGTTTGTCCGGGATGGATGCATACCGATTTCATACAGGCGGGCAAGATCGGGGCAAAAAAATCCGTCAATTGCTTTTGGGGAATCGTAATGCCACATGTTGTTGCAAAAAAAGCAGTCAAAGATGCAAAAAAAGGAAAAGATATCTCTGTCTATGGCTGGTATGTCAAAACCTGTCATGTGCTATCTAAGATCATTCCGCAAAGACTTGTCATGTATGTCTGGAAGAAACAACAGCATTTTTAAATGTTATGGTTGTTTGTGAGGATGAGAGAGGGCATGCTCAATACGAAATTTTTGAGGGGTGCAATGGTATTGTTTTTTGAAAACGGAAGTGAAGTGACTTTGTGCTGAAAAACCTAAATGTGTACTTATCTCTATCAGTTTCATATTTGTATGTGTCAGTAAAAAAGCTGCTTCTTTTAATTTTTGCTGCATTATACATACTGATGCAGAGACGGGATAGTACTTCTTAAATTCCAGACTGACTGTTCGAACACTGGTATTACAATAAGCTGCCAGATCGCTTAGTGTGATTCGCGACTGGATATGATCCTGGATGTATTGCAAACATTCCATTACAATGATAGAGGAAGATGCATTATGTTGCATTAAGCATACTAAATGACAATAGTTGAGAGATATTTTCCGGCAAAGAATAAAAAGATCGCTTATTGAATGGATAGAAGATATTTTGGAAAGGTAGGAGTCTAAAAGTGGAACTGCTTTGGCATTTGACACACCTGCTTCTAATGCTGTAACACAGCAAAGTGAAACATATATCATATAAAATTTTTGTTTTTCTTCTATAGTTGAAATACCAAAGTTTATATGAAGAAAAAAGTCAGATGTATCAAATGCTTTTTCTATTTTTGCAATATTTCCATTTTTGATATGATATAATATCTGCTTTTGGAAGGTGATGGTTTCGTTAATGCCATAGTACTCTGGCATTTGTTCTTTGACATCTCTGCATTTCATATTGCTATCAGGGTATATCTCTTTTTGATTAGCTAAGATTTCAGAAGATCGAATGTCTTTTTTTAACACTAATTTAAGAAAAAGGGAAATATTTTCCGCAAATCGGGAAAGCGAAAATAAAGGGCACCTTTGCATAATAAGATAAAGATGCAGGAGATCATCAGTATCTTCCATAAAGTTATTATATAGGCAAAAATCATGAAAAGTCAGTGGAACGGATGAGACTGGACCTAGTATAATATTAAGTTTATTATCTAATGGAAGTAAAGCAAAATAACAAACAACGGAGGTGATCACAACAGGAACGGATGAAGCATACATTTGTATCATTTTATCATATTGACTTAAGTTTTTACGAGAACATTCCATAGCTTCAATGACAGGGTCACGAAAGATTACATTCGCTGCTGAGTCAAATATGCAAAATGGAATACCGGTTGCTCGGTGAAAGAGCATTAAAACAGAGTGATAGGATGTAATTGTTGTTTGCATTTAAAATCTCCTTTAACTATTATTTATTTAAACGATTTGTCTATATTGTATAATAAATGTCTTAAAAATGAAATACATATTGACTCATTTTTGCTATAATAATAAAAATGTATTGGAGGAGATATGTATGATAAAAAATATGAAGATGAAAACAGCACTTACAATTGTGATTTCTTTTTTTTCAATCCTTTGCCTTTCGTTTTTATATGTGACAACACAGTCAGAAATGACACGTCTTATGAAAACATCTGCAAAAGAAAAAATGAAAACATCATTGAATTCACAGGCTGCATTAGTGGATGAGTATGTGGCACATCAGGAGGATTTACTAAAAAAGTACAGTATTAGTCCGGAAGTTGTAGATTATTTAAAGGACTTGAATAATGTGTCTAAAAAAGAAAAAGCACAGGCATTTACAGAAAAGTATTATGCCGGTTTAGACAACTGGGAAGGATTATATGTGGCAGAGTGGAATACACATATAATAGCGCATTCGAACAAAAAAGTGATAGGTATGTACACTCGAAAAGGAGATTCATTAAAACAATTGCAAAATGCAATGACAAAAGAAAATGGACTGTATGATGCAGGAATTATAATTTCTCCGGCATCCGGTAAGCTAATCCTTTCCATGTATTGTCCGGTGTTTGATGCAGATGGTACAACAATTCTTGGATATGTTGGCGGTGGACCTTTTATGGAAAAGCTTGAAGGTATGTTGGATAAGACCAAATCCAAGAATGAATGTGTTCAGTATTCTATGATCAATGTTGCATCCAAAATGTATATTTTTGATAAAAATAAATCTTTGATTACAAAAGAAGTAAAAGATAAAGGAATTGCAGATGTGATTTTACACATTGGTCAAAATAAAGAAAAAACGTCAGATTTTTTTATTTATAAAATAAAAAAGAAAGCGTATGTTTTGTCTTATAATTATAATGAAGAGCATGACTGGGCAGTAGTTGCAAGGGCAAATGAAAAGGAATTATATGCTGATGTTTATAAAACAATGCACGAATTAGCAATGATTTGTGTGATTTCCTTTTTATTGATTGCATTTTTGTCATGGGTATTTATTCATGGTTATACAAAACCACTGGATTATGTGACAAAAGATCTTTTGGCATTAAAAAGTCTAAGAATTTCCAAGGATCCACGTTTACAGAAATATCTCAATGCAAATAGTGAAGTAGGACAGATAGCAACTGCATTGGATTCGTTAAATGATTCGTTTGAATATATTGTTACAAAGCTCGAAAAATGTTCTGATTCATTAAATTCTTCTGCTGAAAATATGTCTGATTCCTCAGAAATTTTGATGCAATGTGTTGGTGAAAATGCAGCAACAACGGAACAATTTGCTAAACATACCGACACAATCAATCAGACAGTAGAACAGGTAGATGCCGGAATTAGCGAAATTTCAGCTGTAGTGTCAGATGTTGAAGGAAAAATTCGTATCGGCAATGAAAAGAGTTCTGAATTGATGAAAAAAGTTCTTGATATGCGTGACATTGCCAGTACTTCTCTTGAGAATGCAAACATAAAAATTGAAGAAAATCACCAGTCTATTCAGAAAGCAATTGTAAATTTACAATCATTGACGCAAATTGATGAAATGGCAGAACAAATATTGTCTATTACAAATCAGACCAATCTTTTGTCATTGAATGCATCTATTGAAGCGGCAAGAGCTGGTGAAGCTGGAAGAGGTTTTAGTATTGTTGCGGATGAAATAGGAAATCTTGCAAATATTTCAAGAGATACTGCAACAGCTATCCAGGAGATATGCGAAGATACAAAGCATAATATTACAATGGTAGAAAGTTGTTTTGACAATATTATTGCCTTTATGGAAAATGATATCAAGAGTCAATTTAAAGACTTTGTAGTAGCTACTAATGAGTATAATGATTCTATCACACAAATTCAGAAAATCATACGAGAAATGAGTGAATGCTCAGATGCATTTGTTAAGGCGGTTACTGATATACAAAGTCAGATCGACCAGGTACAAAAGAATCCGGAAGAATTTAGAAATAGTACGGAACATGTGTTAGAAAAAGTGGAACAGACAAGAAAAATGACACAGAATCTGGCACAGATTGTACAGGATAACGAAGAAAATGCGATATCAATCCGTGAAATTATCAATCGTTTTTCAAAATAATTTTTTCAAAATGCTGAATGAAAGAGGTATACATGATAATGTATGTATTTATTATGTATATCTCTTTATGTTTTTTTGATGGTTTTAGTGAAAATACATTGGCTTTATTTAATGTTTATCTGGAATTATCGTGTTTTAAAGGATTTTTGACATAAATTTTGGAAAGTGATACAATTAAAATAATTGTATTTTTTTGATATATATATGTATAAAAAGGAGGAAGCTATGAAAGATTATACAATAGGCACAAAATGCGTTCAGGCAGGATATACACCGGGAAATGGAGAACCAAGACAGATCCCGATCGTGCAATCAACGACTTTTAAGTACAATACGAGTGAAGATATGGGAAGACTTTTTGATCTGGAAGCAGAAGGCTATTTTTATACCCGTTTGCAAAACCCGACAAACGATCATGTAGCAGCAAAGATTGCATCCATGGAAGGTGGAAGTGCAGCAATGCTGACATCATCCGGTCAGGCAGCGAATTTCTTTGCAATGTTTAACATTTGCGAATGTGGTGATCATATTGTTGCTTCTTCTTCGATTTATGGCGGAACATTTAATCTGATATCTGTTACGATGAAGAAAATGGGAATTACGGCAACGTTTGTGTCACCGGATGCGACAGAAGAGGAATTAAACGCGGCATTTCAGCCAAATACAAAGTTGGTTTTTGGTGAAACGATCGCTAATCCGGCGTTAACCGTGCTTGATATCGAGCTTTTTGCCAAGGCGGCCCATGCACATGGTGTACCATTGATCGTGGATAATACATTTCCGACACCGGTAAATTGCCGCCCATTCGAATGGGGAGCGGATATTGTAACACATTCTACAACAAAATATATGGATGGTCATGGAGCGGCTGTTGGTGGAGCGATCGTAGACAGCGGACGTTTTGACTGGATGGCACATGCGGATAAATATCCGGGACTTTGTACACCGGATGAAAGTTATCATGGGATTACATATGCAAAGAAGTTTGGAAAAGAAGGGGCATTTATTACAAAATGTACCGCACAGATCATGCGTGATCTTGGATCGATCCAGTCACCACAGCATGCATTTATTCTGAACCTCGGTCTGGAATCTCTTCATGTGCGTATGCCAAAGCATGTAGAGAACGGACAGGCTGTTGCCGAGTTCTTAGAGAAGCATCCAAAAGTTGCGTATGTAAATTATCCGGGACTGCCATCAAGTCCATATTATGAAAGAGCAAAGAAATATCTTCCAAATGGTGGATGCGGTGTGGTCTCATTCGGATTAAAAGGAGGACGTGAAGCAGCTTCGGCATTTATGCAAAACTTAAAGCTTGGTGCGATCGAAACGCATGTAGCGGATGCAAGAACATGCTGTTTAAATCCTGCAACTTCAACACACAGACAGCTGAATGATGAACAATTAAAAGAAGCAGGCGTTCCTGCAGAATTGATCCGGATCAGCTTAGGACTCGAAGACAAAGAAGATTTGATCGCTGACATTTCAAATGCATTAGACTGCTGCCCGGAAGCATAAAGAGGAGACTAAAAAGCTGATTGTCAGGGAAAGTTTGAAATGTAAAATGCATACTGTTTGCTATCAAAGCAGTAAAGGAAAGTACATAAATAAGAAAATATCATCACAAAATAACATATTGTTAAATCATAAAAAGAAGGAAAGGTATCTCTCATGCACAAACAGCTGGTTTGTACAGCAGAGAGTAACACATTTCCTTCTTTTTATATAATCAGAAAACCGGTCAGATTTAAAAATATATTTGTTATAAAACCGGCTTTTGATTCCCCAATTGAAATTTGGCAATTTTTTAAAAGTTTTCAAAAAAGCACTTGACTTAGAGCAAACTCCAAGTGCTACAATACAAATCGAAAGTAGTTTAAGACAAAATTTAAAAAAGCAAGGTATTGTATTATTTTTTGAATCCAAAAAGGCGGTGAGCGATGTGACGATCAAAGATGTCAGTGAAAAGTATCAGATTTCACAGGATACACTTCGATACTATGAACGGATCGGTGTGATCCCGAAAGTAACCCGGACAAGCGGCGGTATTCGAAATTATCAGGAAGATGATCTTGGCTGGGTAGAACTTGCAATTTGTATGAGAAGTGCCGGTCTTGCAGTCGAATCCATTATTGAGTATGTAAAACTCTCTCAACAGGGAGATGAAACCATACCTGCAAGATTACAGCTTCTTGTAGAACAAAAAGAAAGCTTAAATGAACAGAAAGAAAAATTGCAAAAAGCATTAGACAAACTGGATTATAAGATATCCCGTTATGAAATTGCAGTCAAAACAGGAAAATTATCATGGGAGGATTAAGATGTATATAGAAAAGATCAACGGACCGGAAGATGTAAAAAAATTATCGGTAGAAGAAATGACACAGTTGGCAGAAGAAATGCGTACGGCATTATTAACGCGTGCAAGCATCCATGGCGGACATTTTGGACCAAACTTTGGTATGGTTGAAGCTACGATCGCATTGCATTATGTATTTTCTTCTCCAAAAGATAAAATGGTATTTGATGTATCACACCAGACCTATCCGCATAAAATGCTGACAGGCAGAAAAGATGCGTATTTATATGAAGAACATTATGATGACGTATCAGGATATAGCAATCCACATGAAAGTGCACATGATCATTTTACGATCGGTCATACTTCAACTTCTGTCAGTCTTGCCTGTGGTCTTGCAAAAGCAAGAGACTTAAAACAGGAAGAGTATAATGTGATTGCTGTGATCGGTGATGGTTCTTTAAGTGGCGGAGAAGCGTTAGAAGGATTGGATTATGCAGCAGAATTAAATGGCAATCTTATTATTATTGTCAATGATAATGATATGTCAATTGCCGAAAATCATGGCGGACTCTACCAAAATCTGAAACTTTTACGAGAAACCAAAGGACAGGCGGAATGCAATCTTTTTAAGGCAATGGGATTAGATTATCTCTATATAGATCAGGGAAATGATGTAGCAAGTCTGATCGAAGGTTTTGAAAAAGTAAAAGATACGAAGAAAGCAGTTGTCGTGCATATTCGTACCCAAAAAGGAAAAGGTTATCTACCGGCAGAAAAAGACAAAGAAACGTGGCATTACAGCGGACCTTTCCATATGGATACAGGGAAACCTTTAGTAGAGGAAATGTCTGAAGATTACTCTGATGTTACAGTGAAGTATCTGCTTGACAAGATGAAAAAAGATCCAACGGTTGTTGCGATCACATCGGGTACGCCAACGGTACTTGGCTTTACGGCAGATAAACGCAAAGAAGCCGGAAACCAGTTTGTCGATGTGGGAATTGCAGAAGAAACGGCTGTTGCATTAGCTTCCGGCATTGCAGCAAATGGCGGTAAGCCGATCTGGGGTGTCTACAGCAGCTTTGTTCAAAGAACATATGACCAGATCTCACAGGATCTTTGCATCAATGGAAATGCTGCAACAATGGTTGTATATTGGGGAACAGTTTATGGCATGAATGATGTGACACATCTTGGATTATATGATATTGCAATGCTTTCAAATATTCCAAATCTTGTCTACCTTGCACCAACGACCAAAGAAGAGTATCTTGCAATGTTAGACTGGAGCATGGAACAGACTAAACATCCGGTTGCGATCCGAACACCGGGTAGTGCAATGATCTCGGATGGAAAAGAAGTTACAAAAGATTTTTCTAAGATCAACACATATGAAATAACACAAAAAGGAAGCAAAGCAGCTTTGATCGGACTCGGAACATTTTATTCTCTTGCAAAAGAAGCCGCTGCGGAAATAGAAGCAAAAACCGGCACAAAAGCAACCGTGATCAATCCATATTATATCACAGGCATTGATCAGGCTATGTTAGAAGACTTAAAGAAAGATCATGATGTCGTTGTAACATTAGAAGATGGTATCTTAGATGGCGGTTTTGGCGAAAAGATCGCACGTTTCTATGGAAATTCCAATGTCAAAGTCTTAAACTTTGGCTTGAAAAAGGAATTCCTTGACCGCTACAACGTAGAAGATGTCCTCAAAGCAAATCATCTGACCAAAGACCAGATTGTAGCAGACATCCTATCTACCCTCTAAAAAAAATATTGCTAATCACAATATAAGCAATAAATAAACAGCGATTTTGAAATACTATAGATGCATCCTGCAACGAACATATATTTCGTATTTCTATTTTGTTTTTTCTTTTGGAATGACACGACGTATGGTTAGGATATCTGATTTTTAAGCTTTTTTGCTGATTGGGTGCGGGTCATAATTATAGGGGCGACTCAGCCTGAGTAGCATTGCTGTGTAGGGCACGCTTCCGCTTCGCAAAGCCACGTAGCGCACACATAGCACTTCAAAAAAGCAGATCATTTTTTGAAGTGCAAGTGGCGACGGGCTTAGAGAGCCCAAACAGCAATGTACATCAGGACTGGCCTTGCCCCTATATCAGATGAGAGCACCCATAATCAGGGCAAAAAAGCAAAAAATCTTAGATATCCTTAGCATACGAAACAGTGCTCCAAAAGAAAAGAACAAATAGAAATACGAATACACTCTGTTTATAGGATGCATTCGTATTTCAAAATCGCTGTTATTATGTCAGATGTGTGTGATTAGCAATATTTTTCTTTCAACTGTGCTAATGTTTTGTTGTAGGCTTCCTGCTGTTTTTCGCGAAGAAGTGTGTTTTTGACATTTTCTTTTACATCTGTAAATGGTGCGATAGCAGCATCGGAACGTTTTTCTACTTTGATCAGGTGGTAGCCAAACTGTGTCTTTACCGGTCCGACTACTTCGCCGATTTTAGCGGCAAAAGCAGCATCTTCAAATTCCTTTACCATCTGGCCGCGTCCGAATTCGCCAAGGTCACCGCCTTTTTGACCGGAAGGACATGTAGAGTTTTCTTTTGCGGCATCTTCAAAAGTGATCACACCGTTTTCAATATCTTTTTTGATCGTTTCTAAAGTATCCTCTGTGTCCATTAAAATGTGTTTTGCACTGACTGTCTCAGGCTTTTGGAACTTTTCTTTGTTTGCATCATAGTAAGCCTGCGCATCCTCGTCAGTGATCTGAATGTCTTTAAAGATTTTCTGCATTACTAACTGGCTTAATACATCACGTTCTGTCTGCTTCATGATGGCCCTGAATTCTTCAGTTTCTGTCAGTTTCTCTTCACGCCCATATTCTGCAAAAAGGTGAAGTGCAACAAATTGCTCTTTAAAATAAGCAACTGCTTCAGGATTCTGTAAATATGCCTGCTGCTGTGCCGGAAGATTTTTGGTAAATGCAGCAAAATCTGTCTCTGTGATCTCGTTTCCTGCAACTACTGCGATTACATCGTTATTCATTCGATATTCTCCAATCTGTATTTTTTATGACTTTTTTGTGTGTCTTGTCATATTCTATGGGATAAGCTTGGTTTTGTAAAGAGATTTAGAAATGTCTTTGAAAAATAAGAATATTTTAAGGCAAAAAAATCCGAAAATATGGTATGCTTATAAGGTTAGAGCAAAAAAGGAATCTATGATCCTATAGGGTAAGATAAATATAGCAGGAGGATATATGGATAAAAAGATATTTTTGGCAAAAGGAGCGCATGTGACCGGTCAGGTTTCTCTTGGGAATCAGGTTGGCATATGGTACAATGCGGTAGTAAGAGGTGATTGTGACAGCATACAGATTGGCAATGGATCGAATGTACAGGATAATGTAACGATCCATACCGATAAAAATTATCCGGTCAGGATCGGAGAGTATGTTTCGATCGGTCATAATGCCGTTGTACATGGCTGCACGATAGGAGACAATACCGTGATCGGTATGGGGGCAATCCTGTTAAACGGAGCAGTGATCGGAAAAAACTGTATTATTGGTGCCGGTGCTTTGGTCACACAGGGAATGCATATTCCGGATAATACGATTGCTTTTGGAAACCCGGCAAAATATATCCGCAATATGACACCGGAAGAGATTGCACATAATACCCGGAATGCAAAACATTATATTGAATTGCTGAGCAATGAACAATAAAAAGATAAAAAAATCTGTTTTTATATTTTGCTATCATTATTTCTTTATAAGAACAATAAACAGATCAGAAAGTAAAAATAACAAACAGTAAGAAGATCTATATGATGATGATCAAACAAGACAGAAATAAGATTAAAAAGTCAGGCATGAAAAGTCAGATATAACAAACAGATAAAAGTTAAGAGATAAAAGAATACATGTAAAAATAATAAGAAACGATTCAAATCACAAAGAAGAAAAAGGAGATTGTAATGATTCAGACAGCAGTTTTAAATTTTTTATTAGAGATAGCCGTTATCAGTTTTATTTTCCCGGTTGTATTTGTATTGGTATGGAAAATGCGCCATCATAAAAGTTTTCGTCCGGTATTTATAGGTATGGGAGCTTATTTTGTGTTCTCACAATTATTCACTTCGATTCCCTATATGATCTTGATCCAGGCAGGTCATCCAATCGGAAAAGCAATCCGTTCGAATGCACTGGCACTGGCATTGTGTACCGGTCTGATCACGGCAATACTGGAAGAATTTGGACGGCTGGTAGCATTTAAACGTTTTATGACCGAGCAGGATGGAAAAGAGAGAGAAACAGCGATCAGTTATGGTCTCGGACATGCCGGTCTTGCCTGCATGTTTACACTTGGCTGGGGCAACTTACAATACTATGTGGCAGCAACTCTGATCAATTCAAATGATGCTACGGTAAAAGAACTTCCTGATACGATCCTGAATGTCTTAAAAGGAATGACATCGGCTGACTGTATCCTGAATGGCCTGATCGCGGTAGCATCTTTTGCGTTACAGATTGCGTTGTCTGTTATGATCTTTCAGGCTTTTCGTAATTCAAAGTTGTGTAAGCGTCTGATGGCATATGCGGTCGGTTTGCATACAATCTTTTATCTGCCACAGGGATTGTATGATATCCATGTGGTACCAAAAGCAGTAGAATTTGTTCTGGCATTGGTTGTCATGGCTGCTGCGGTTGCTTTTGCTGCGCATATTTACCATGAGATGGGTGTCAAAGAAGAAGAGCAAAAAAAGAAGGCACAGCGAAAAGGAACTTCAGCACCGGACGAGAAGAACTGGGCAGTTGCTAACAAAAAATTAAGTGATATCCCAACAAAAAAATAAAACTTTGCAGGAGCGGATTTGTGAGTAAAAAACAGAATGTAACGAGTCTCTAAAACAGCCGGTGACAGCAAAGCTGACATTTGCTTTTCAAGGTGAATGAACGAACCTGAAAGAGTTTGAAAGAAAAGGAGAGAACAGAGATTCCATGAAAAAAGTTCTTTTTGTAGAGTCCAGACGATTATGTTATGGATCTTCCTATTATCTGATTGATCGTTTGATCCGCTTTTTTAAACAAAAGAAGATAGAAGTCGAATTTTTTGATTATGATGCGCTTTGTAATGATCCACAGAAATTAGAAACATTTTCAAAAAAATCCTTTGATGCGATTTTTGATATCAATTCACAGCTTCCGGGGATTTATCAGGATGATACGCTTTTTTTGGAACATCTGGATATTCCGTTTTTTCATAGGATTTTAGATCATCCATTACATTTGCACCCGTCTTTACAGGTTCCTTATCAAAAAGAATGCGTGATCTGTCTGGATGAACATCATAAAAGATATCTTCAAAAAAAATATCCGCATATCCACCATGTCATTGCATTGCCTTTTTTAGCAAAAGTGCCAGAGAAACAAATTCCCTTTTCAAAACGCAAATATGCTTTTTTATTTCCGGCAACCTATATCCCGTTGTCGTATTTAGAAGATCAGATCAAAGAGCAGAATGCGTCGGATCTGCTGATCGCAAAAGAGATCCTTTCATTATGTATACAGGGAAGCAGAGAAGATTTTGAAAACCTATACCAAAGCCTTGCTAAGGAAGATAAAAAAGAGATGGATGCTGAAAGGATATACCGGGTACGTTTTGTTGACCGCTATGTAAGAGCCGGACTTCGTGAATTTGTATTAGAGCAGTTCGCCTCTCATGATATTGTGATGGATATTGTAGGAGATAACTGGGAGTACTCTCAATTATATAAGAACAAAGCATTTCATTTTCACCCATCCTGTTCGTATCAGGAATCTCTGTCGTATATTGCCAATGCAAAGACAGTACTGAATGTAGAACCCCTTTTTCGCGAAGCAATGCATGATCGTATCACAAATGCATTTTGCTGTGGTGCTGTGGTAGTCAGTGATCCCTGTGAAGCATTAGAAACAAATTTTACAGACCGAAAGGAATATCTCGGATATCATTTTGCACAGTTAAAAACACCGGATTCCTTTTGGAAATTATTGCAAACAGAAGAAAAGTTAGAAGAAATCGCCATAGCCGGACAAAAAAAGTACCGGTCTTTATATGCTTATGAAAATAGAATGGAGATGCTCTTGAAAGAATTGGAAAAAGCAGTTCAGGCAATGAAAAAGATTGACAAGCAATCATAAATAATTGTATCATAAAGGGTAAAGTGCCAAAAAGATACTGTGTTTTTCGATAGAAAAGTTTTTCAGATAAAACACTTTTTACAAAGATTTTGTTCTTAAAGAGGTATATGGCACGAAAGAACATGGAAATGAGGAAATTATCAGATGTTACACAAATATTTTAAATTTACAAAAAAAAGGATTACAGCATTTGCTGTCTTATCTGTTTTAATATTAGGACTGCAAATTGTCTTTACCGGTTCCCTGTTAGCCCGTCAGAAAGTTACAACAGAAGCCGGTAACGCAGAGAGTGCGGTTATCGGTATTCTCGATAAGACTGAGATCGTGCGTCAGAAGTTCGCGTTTTCAAGGAAAGTAGTGTTAAAAGAATTCTCATTAAGCTTTGGGTCTTTTGAGCGAAACGAAGTCGGAGATTCGCTAGACATTCAGATGACCGATGGAGATAATAATATTGTTTATGAAACAAAGATTCCGGTTGATGACATTACGCCAAATGCAGCCTATCGTGTTTCGATGGATCATACGGTAACGATACCAAAAGGAGTTACCTGCTGTATCAAGATCAGCTGCAGTTCTTCAACGCAGCAATATAATACCGTACCAACGTTAAATACTACAAACCGTACCGATCCGAATACTTACCTGTCTACCATGAATATGCAGACGCATAAAAAAGCTTTGAATATCTCGTATACATATTACTATCGCCAGATAGCACCTATGATTACGATTATTATTGAATTTGTGCTTCTTTTTGTACTTTGTTTTGAGCGTCTGACAGAGTATGCTGTTATTCTGCTTCGTAAAAAGAAAAAGGAAGAACGCAGAAGAGAAAAAGAAAAATCCTTAGAACTCGCAGCAATGGATAAAAGAAGCCATAGCAACAGTAAGGATGCGAAAGTACGTTATTCCCGCTTAAATATGCAGGATAAAGCAAAGCAAAAGAAAAGAAAGAAATATCAGAAAAAGCATAACAAAAAACAATGGGATAAAAAGAAAAAATCATATTCATTGAAAACATTTGTAAAATGGTGTCTGACTGAACCAAAAGTTTTAAAAAGAGTCCGTCAGGCAGTTGTAATCTTAAATCCGGTGTTCATTATCTTCTTTATCGAATTGATGAATGATGCTTTATTAAAAATGAATCCGTTTGTCTGGCTTTTTGCAACCATATTGATGCTTGCATTAGAAATGCTTTTCTATGCAATATTCGGAAACATGAGTATTGCCATTTTGGTATTGGATTGTATTTTATATCCGGCAGGTCTTGCAAACCTGATCCTTATGAATGTACGTGGAACACCATTTTTACCGGGAGATCTTCTTGCACTTGGTACAGCAACAGAAGTAGCAAATACGTATAAGATCTCTCTGACACCATCCCAGTTCGTTATGATTCCGGCGTTTGTATTGTGGTGTTTCTTTATCTATAGGATCAAAGCAAAGAAAAAGAATACAGAGATCCGCAAAAAACTGGTACGTCGTCTGACACCGGCTGCTGCATCTTTTGTTTTGATCGGAGTGTTATATAATACACCGGTATTGGAAAATTGCGGAATTGTTGATAATGTATGGAATAAAGTAGCTTCTAGCCGTTCGAATGGATTTTACTTAAACTTCTTTATTAATCTGCACTATCTGAGTGTTTCAAAGCCATCCGGCTATTCACAGGATAAAGTTGCTTCGATCTTAAAAGATTTCGCAAAAGAATCGAAAAAGGAGAGTGTTGCAAAAACCAGCGATCCGACACAGGAATCATCAAAGAAAGTAACACCATCAAAGACAAAATTCCTGACAAACAGTGATTTTAAGAAGAATACGGGATTGAATGGTCAAAAACCAAATATTATCCTGATCATGAATGAAAGTCTGGCGGATTATGAGCAAGTAGGAAAGACGAATTTTAATAAAGATCCGTTATCGTTCTTACATAGTCTTCGTAATAATACGATCTATGGTAAAGATTATGTATCTGTTTATGGTGCGGGAACAAGTAACTCAGAGTTTGAAGCTATGACGGGTAATACCATGTCATTCTTCCCTAGCGGAAGTAATGTATATCAGCAGTTTATGCATGATTCAACATTTTCTATGGCATATTATCTAAAATCACTCGGTTATCAGACGGATGCCGTTCATCCAAGCAGCGGTGCAAACTGGAACCGTATCAACACATATAACAGTATGCGTTTTGACCGTTTTGTAACGATCGATGATTTTAAAAATCCGGAATATGTCCGTTATATCAGCGATAAGGAAAGTTATAAGAAAGTCATTGAACTGTATGAGAACAAGAAAAAAGGAACGCCGATGTTTACGTTTGATATGACGATCCAGAATCATGGTGGCTATCTGACCAATACAGCATGGGATGATCCTGTTTATGTCAAAGGTTCTTATTATCAGGAAGCAAAAGAGTATCTTTCTGCAACAAAAGTTTCGGATGATGCTTTCAAATATCTGACTGACTATTTCAAGAAAGCGGATGAACCAACGATCATTTGCATGTTTGGTGATCACCAGCCATCAATTGAAACAGAGTTCTATGAAGAGATCATGAAGAAAAAACAGAGTGACTGGGAATTAAATGATATTCAGAAGCGGTATGTGACTCCGTTTGTTGTATGGGCGAACTATGATATCGAGGAAGGGCAGGATGTTGTATTAAGTAACAACTATCTTGAAAATCTGGTATTAAAACAAGCCGGTATTGATCTTCCTCTATATAATCAATACATCGAAAAGGTTTCAGATACAATTCCGGCAATGAATGTCAATGGGTATATGGATCAATCAGGAACCTGGCATAAATATGATGATGAAAAAGGAAACATTGATAAGTTGTTAGAAAATTATGAATATTTGCAATATGGGTATTATAGTGATTCCGATAAGGACACCATGAGAAAATTGTTTCATATGGCAAAATAACAATAGTTAATAAAAATAAACATAGTTTGGAAGGAGAAAATATGGGGAATCAGAAATTAGAAAATATGTTAGATGAAATGAGAGCAAGAACAAGTGAAAAAAAATTACCGGATGATTTTATTGCGATGTTAAAAGAATCTGATGTGATCGTTCCTGCTATTATGCCGGCAGGAACCGATCCGGAGATTTTGCATAAGTTAATGGAATATTCCGATAAGAATATGGGACTTCCGCCTGAGGCAAATCCACAGCCATGTGTATTGCAAAATCCGGCCGGACAGAAATATTTACCGATATTTACATCAGAAGAGCAGGTGCGAAATGCACCGAAAGAATCAAAATTTCCACTTTTGATGACAATGCCATTTGCATCCTGCTTACAACTTTTAAAGCAAACAGAGGAATTAAGCGGTATTGCAGTCAATCCGTATTCCCATAACATTTTATTTACGCCAAACGCAGAGTCGAAAGATGGTAAGAAGACAGTAGAGGTTACGATAGAGCAATTTCATCATCTGACAAGACAACGCCTGGAATCTAATTATCTTCCTTTGCAGCTTTTTAAAAGAAAACAGGAACTTTTTGATGATCTGCGTACGCGTCAGGGCGAATGTATGAAAGAATTATACAATGCTGTTTATGACACAGAAGTGGCTTGTCCATATACAGAAGATGATTTTGAGTTTATGTCTCTTCAGATTTCTGATGAGTTGCAAATTATGCAGATCACAATGCCAAAAGAAAATGCATATCCCATGACTTGTCCTAGTGTGATCGTAGTCTGGGATGCGGCTGCAGAAGAGATTTATTACTTTGCAATTGTAGCAAAAGACCAGAACGATCGACATATTATGCGTGTAGAAAAAAACGGAACACCGGTTGACTGTGGAGTGGCTCCGACAGAAGGCAGTGAATTATCAGCCGTGATCGATCTGGTGGAAAACTTAAAAGAAACGGAGTGACAGGCAAATGATCATTTATCTGATTCGCCATGGAAGACAAAACAGCTCCGACTGTAATGTGAATGTACCACTTTCAAAAGAAGGACAGATGCAGGCAGAATTATTAGGTAAAAGAATGAAACGTTATCCGGTGGATGCGTTATATACAAGTGATCTGATCCGGGCAGTAGAGACCGGTCAGATTGCTTTTTCTGATCGTCATGATCTCATTTCTGATATTCAGATCAGAAAAGGTCTTGCGGAAGTTGATTTTGGTGATCTGACAGGAGAAAAAGATCCGGTTGTTAAGGAGTACTATAAAGAATATTATCAAAAGCAGCTTTCACTTTTCAAAAATAAAAAGAATCGTCCGACAGGTTCTGCTTTAGCTAAGGTAAATACTTATGTCGGAGAGTTCTTTGTGCCAATACAGGAAATGCATTATCCGAATGGTGAGAATGGTGAAATGGTGTTAGAACGCCTGTTGCCGGTGGTGAAAGAATGGATTGAAAAACCATATCAGAATATTGCCGTTGTTTCGCATGGCGGTTTGATCCGTATTCTGCTATGTGCTCTTTTTGGTGGAGATTTTGCAAAAAGATTGCAATTTGGCGGATCATTAGAAAATTGCAGCATTACGGAACTGTATTATGATGAGTCAAAAAAAGGGTTCTATCTGAACCGTTTTAATGATTACGCGCATTTAGAAGAAAGACCGGAGCTTCTTCGAAGTCATTTTCTTGCACCGAATCAATAAGGAAAAAGGATTGAAAAAAGAATGAGAAAAATTATATTAGCCTCTGCGTCGCCACGCAGGAAAGAATTGTTAGAACAGATTGGATTAGAGTTTTCTATTATGCCCAGTTATGCAAAAGAAACTTATAAAGAGACCAGACCGGATAAGATTGTCGAAGAGCTGTCGGCATTAAAAGCGATTGATGTAGCGGACAGACTGGATGACTCGTATATTGTGATCGGTGCAGACACGATCGTTGTTGCGGATGAAAAAATACTCGGCAAACCAAAAGATGAAAAAGACGCTTTTTTGATGTTAGAAAGTCTTCAGGGCAAAACGCATCAGGTATATTCCGGAGTAACATTAGTGGTATCACATGGAGATAAAAAGATCATCAAGCGTTTTCATGAAAAGACCGAAGTAGCTGTTGCGGCAATGACAAAAGAGCAGATCAAAGCTTATATTGCTACTAGAGAGCCGATGGATAAAGCAGGTGCTTATGCGATTCAGGGATTTTTTGCACAATATATCAAAGGAATTGTCGGCGATTACTATAATGTAGTCGGGCTTCCACTTGCTCATCTGATGAAAGAAATGCATGTTTTTTTATCTTAGCTCTTTTTAGAAAAAGAGCTGTTTTACTCTTGACTTTTGATAAAAAAAGAAAGCAAGATGATCTTATATCATCTGCTTTCTTTTTTTATATATGAATGAAACTGTTTTAAAACGATAAACAGATCCGATGCAGAACTCACTTATATCTGATTCATGATCAGATCAGCCTATAATGAGATGTCTGTAACAAATCGTCGGAATTATTTATCATTTAATTCTACAAAAGAACCCTGCTTCATTGCACGAACTTTTAAAGAAAGTCCAAAGAGGTTGATGAAACCATCTGCATCCTTATGATCATAAAGATCACCTGTTGTAAAGGAAGCGATAGACTCGCTATACATAGAATATGGAGAAGTTGTACCCATCTTGATGATATTACCTTTATAAAGCTTGAATTTTACTTCACCGGTTACATATTTCTGTGTAGACTCAATAAATGCCTGGCAGGCTTCACGAAGAGGTGTAAACCATTTTCCTTCGTATACGATATCAGCGAATTTGTTGGCGATATCTTTCTTTGTTGTCATGGTATCACGATCAAGGATCAGTTCTTCTAACTGCTCATGAGCTTCTAAAAGAATTGTTCCACCGGGAGTTTCATAAACACCACGTGATTTCATGCCTACAACACGGTTTTCTACGATGTCAACAATACCGATACCATGCTTTCCGCCAAGTTTATTTAATGTACGGATGATATCAGAAACCTTCATGGCTTCACCATTGATCGTCTTTGGGATACCCTGTTCAAATGTCATTGTAATTTCTTCTGCTTCATCAGGAGCTTTCTCAGGGTGTGTTCCAAGAACAAGAAGATGATCGTAATTTGGAGCATTTGCAGGATCTTCTAATTCAAGACCTTCATGACTGATGTGCCATAAGTTTCTATCACGGCTGTAGCTGCTGTCTGCAGCAAATGGAAGATCAATACCATGAGCCTTACAATATTCAATCTCTGATTCACGGGAATCGAGTTTCCAAAGTTCGCTTCTCCAAGGAGCGATGATCTTAATATCAGGAGCTAATGCTTTGATACCAAGCTCAAAACGAACCTGGTCATTTCCTTTGCCTGTAGCACCATGACAGATAGCAACCGCACCTTCTTTACGTGCGATCTCTACTAATCTTTTCGCAATGACAGGACGTGCCATAGAAGTACCAAGCAGATACTTGTATTCATATACAGCATTCGCCTGTACACAAGGTACAACGTAGTCATCGCAGAATTCATCAACAACATCCTCGATATATAACTTAGAAGCACCACTCAGCTTGGCTCTTTCCTCTAAACCATCTAATTCGCTTTCCTGTCCAACGTCAATACAAACGCAGACTACTTCATAGTCGAAGTTCTCTTTTAGCCAAGGGATGATAGCAGTAGTATCAAGGCCACCAGAGTAGGCAAGAACAACTTTTTCTTTCATTATAAAATCCTCCTATAAATATGTAGAAATTTTGCATATATTTTATGCAATTCCAGATGCCGCTCATGATCCTTTTCTATTCTGACTAAAATAGTATGAAGCATCAGACACCGTTATCTTTTAGTATAAGCAGAAACAATGTACAATGCAATGGTTTTTTCTAAAATCCATAGGATCAAAAACGTGATCTGACTTTCAAGCTATAGTTTACTATACAGTATTATTTATAAATATGCAATATTTATTTATAAAAATCATATAAACCTTGCAAATTATCATATAAATAGAAAAATATTCAAAAAAGTTATTGCATAAATATAAGGCCAGGAGTATAATCAGTAACAGAAAAATACAGATAGGAGACAGAAAATGAGCAGCGAAGAAAAAGAGAACTTTATGGACCAGATTACAGTGAAGGCGGAAACATTGATCGAAGCACTTCCCTATATTCGCGATTTTAATAATAAGAAAGTTGTTGTAAAATATGGTGGCAGTGCCATGCTTGATAAAAGCCTGGAAGAAAGTGTGATCAAGGATGTTGCCCTTTTGAAGCTTGTTGGAATGAAACCGATTATTGTTCACGGTGGCGGAAAAGAAATCAGCAAATGGATCGACAAAGTCGGCATGGAGACACACTTTGAAGAAGGTTTTCGTGTAACTGATAAAGATACGATGGAAATTGCAGAAATGGTTTTAAACCGTGTCAATAAAAACTTAGTCCAGATGGTAGAACATCTTGGTGTCAAAGCAATCGGTATCTGCGGAAAAGATGGTGGTATGCTTCAAGTTGAAAAGAAGATGCCAAACGGAAAAGATATCGGCTATGTTGGTGACATTAAGTCTGTTAATACAGAAGTGATCGATACTTTACTCGAAAATGATTTTATACCGATCATTGCTCCAATCGGAATGGATGATAAAGGAGATACGTATAATATCAATGCAGATGATGCTGCCTGTGCGATCGCCGGTGGTATCCGTGCAGAAAAGCTTGCATTTTTAACAGATGTAGAAGGGGTTTGCATGAATCCGAAAGATCCTTCAACACTGGTATCTGTATTAAATCTGATTGAAGCAAACAAGCTGATTGAAAGTGGTGTGATCAGCGGTGGTATGCTTCCTAAAGTCAATAATTGTATTCATGCCGTAAACTCAGGAGTAGGACGTGTCCATATTCTGGATGGAAGAAGAGAGCATTGTCTGCTTTTGGAATTCTTTACCAAACGAGGTATCGGTACGGCGATCATCGGAGATGACAGTGAATTATATTCAAATGAAAAATAGAGTACCAATGAAATGGAATAACATATATGAAAAGCCGGTTAGCAGGTTCTTTTTTAGAACAGCGGTCACAATAATAAAAAAGAAATGGGCATAATAATAAATTGTCCAAAGGAAACAAGGGAGGATTCTTCAGATGAAAAATGAGTTAGAAAAACATTTAATACATACCTATAACCGTTCGGTTACATTAGTAAAAGGGGAGGGTGTTTCTCTTTTTGACGACAAAGGGAAGGAATATCTTGATATGGGTGCAGGTATAGCAGTCTGTGCTCTCGGATATAGCAACGAAGAATATAAAAAAGCCTTAAAAGACCAGATTGATCAGTTGATCCATGTATCGAATCTGTTTTATACCGAACCGGTGATAAAAGCCGCAAAGTATCTTTCAAAGGCTTCCGGTATGGATCGTGTATTTTTTACAAATAGCGGAACAGAAGCGATTGAAGGAGCGATCAAACTTGCCCGTAAATATGCGTATTTAAAGAACAAAGACAGCAAAGGCGAGATCATTGCAATGAACCACTCATTCCATGGACGTTCCATGGGTGCGTTGGCAGTGACAGGTACCAAGCATTATCGTGATCCGTTTGAACCACTGATCGGTGGTGTTTCTTTTGCGGATTACAATAATTTAGAAAGTGTGAAAAAGCTGATCACAAAAGATACCTGCGCGATCATTATGGAAACGTTACAAGGAGAAGGCGGCATTTATCCGGCAACGAAAGAATTCCTGCTTGGAGTACGCAAACTTTGTGACGAAAACGATATCGCTTTGATCTTAGATGAGATCCAATGTGGAATGGGACGTACCGGAAAGATGTTTACCTACGAACATTATGGCATCAAACCGGATATTATGACAAGTGCAAAAGCATTAGGCTGTGGTATGCCGGTTGGCGCATTCTGTGCAACAGAGAAATTTGCAACAGCAATGTGTCCGGGAGACCACGGTACAACATATGGAGGCAACCCATTAGCCTGTGCGGCTGTATGTAAAGTGTTTGAAATTTTTGAAAAAGAACATATTGTTGAACATGCTGACAAAATGGGAAATTACTTTACAGAACAATTACAAAGATTACAGGAAAAACATCCGTCACTTATAACCGATGTTCGCGGAAAAGGATTGATGATCGGTATCGAAGTATCCTGTGCAAATGGTGATGTGGTAAAGAAGGCATTAGAAAAGGGCATGATTGTGATCGCAGCCGGTTCTAATGTTGTCCGTCTGGTGCCTCCGCTTGTAATTGAAACAAAGCATATTGATCAGTGTATTTCTATTTTAGACAGTGTTTTTGCAGAACTGTCATAAGATATATAAAATGTAAGATATACACTAAAACACTCCTTATTTCTATTGAACGATATCAAAACGTGCTATTGTCAACGTACTGTTGTGAAATAAGGCAGAAAAAAGCAGAATGTCCTTTGAATCATTCTGCTTTTTTCTTTTTAAATGCATATTTCCATAAAATGTGGAAAAAATAAGAGGAAAGAAACGTATAAAAATGAAGATATGGGCATATCTTACGTTGCTTTTTCTTGCAAAACGGATAAGACAGCCCATAGACATGAAAAAGAAAAGAGGTTTTTTATGTTTGGAATGATCGCATCTGTTATATCGGGAATCTTAATGAGCCTTCAGGGCGTTTTTAATACACAGGTCACAAAGCAGACAAGTGTATGGATTAGTGCAGGTTTCGTACAATTAACGGCATTAATAGTATGTATGATTGCATGGTTTGTAACCGGAAGAGAAGGCAGTATTAGCGGAATCATGCATGTCAGACCATGGTATATGCTTCTTGGCGGTGTGATGGGAGCATTTATCACTTATACGGTAATCCTTGGTATGAACCAGTTAGGTCCTGCAAAAGCTGTTCTTTTTATTATTGCTGCGCAATTGATCGCGGCATATATTGTAGAACTATTTGGCTGGTTTGGCACACAAAAAATCGGATTTGACTGGCTAAAATTAGCAGGTGTTGCTATTTTTATTACCGGAATTGTTGTCTTTAAATGGAAAGAACTCTTTTAAAAGAACAAAAGAGTAGATATTAAGTGCAAAATCATTAAAAAAATTGCTGATTATTTGTACATTGTATCTATTGTAATCGGAGAAAAAATTCGTTAGAATAGTAATCGGAGTTTACTGTATATTGCGAAACAGCCAATCTTGCTTTTGAAACACTCAAAAGAAAGGGAGGTTATTTGTGAAAAACAAGAATACAGGCATGATTTGGGTGCTTTGTTTTCTTTTTTTGGTTGCTGCGATTGCACTTTTTTTATTCGGGCCGCCAAAGAAAAACAAAGAAACGTTGTCTTTTGCAGAAAATACTGCTACAACGAAACAGGCAACTACCCCAAAAGAGACTCCTGCGCCTAAAAAAGACAAAAAGGATCATACTACTGAAAATGCAGTATATGTCTCAGGAGCGGTAAAGCATCCCGGTTTATATCGTTATTATGGCAATAAGAGAGTAGACGATGCAATCACGGCTGTTGGTGGTTTTTGTAAAAATGCGTCGACAGAAAGTATTAACCTGGCTCAATTTTTGCAGGATGGCGAACAGATTGTTGTTTTGACAAAGAAACAGGCAAAAAAGCAAAAGAGTCCAAAAGAAGATCCTGCTATGGTCAATGATTCAAAAAACAGACAAGACAGTCAGGGTGCTTCAAAAGTCAATATCAATACCGCATCCGTAGAAGAACTGATGCAGCTACCGGGAATCGGTGAGGCAAAAGCAAAGATGATCCTTGATTACCGCACGCAGAATGGTGCTTTTCAAAAGGTTGAAGATATTATGAAGATATCAGGTATTAAAGAAGGCGTATATAATAAAATCAAAGAAAATATTACAGTATAATCTGATGGTAAATAAGCAGGGGGAAAGAGAAATGGCAAGAAAAGTATTGGTAGTCGATGATGAAAAGCTGATCGTGAAAGGAATCCGTTTCAGTCTGGAACAGGAAGGAATGGAAGTTGATTGTGCCTATGATGGTCAGGAAGCATTTGATCTGGCATCACAAAACCAATATGATATCATTCTGTTAGACGTGATGCTTCCAAAAATGACAGGATTTGAAGTGTGTCAGCAGATTCGTGAGTTCTCGAATGTTCCGATTATCATGCTGACAGCCAAAGGGGATGATATGGATAAGATCCTTGGGCTGGATTACGGTGCAGACGACTATATCACGAAACCATTTAATATCTTAGAAGTAAAAGCACGGATCAAAGCGATCATCCGCAGAAGTGAAGTAAAGAAACCAAAAGCTCCGGAGACAAATGAGTTATCATTTGAAGAGCTGCGGATTAATATTGACAGCCGCCGTGGCTATATCAATAATACAGAAGTTAATCTGACAGCAAAAGAATTTGATCTGTTAGAACTTTTAATGATGCATCCTAACAAAGTATATAGTAGGGAAGAACTTCTAAATACCGTATGGGGCTATGATTATCCCGGAGATGTCCGCACAGTAGATGTACATATTCGTCGACTGCGTGAAAAGATTGAGACAACACCAAGTGATCCAAAATTCATTCACACAAAATGGGGTGTTGGATATTATTTTCAAAAATAAAGAGCAGATATCTTTTCATATGTAGAAATGATACGATCAAATAGAGGCTCAAAATGTCGGAGGAATTGTTTTGAAAGAGAAGTGGACAGCGATATTTAATAAGATGCGCAGTATGCGTATTCAAGTATTTACCACAATGTTTTTAGCGGGCATTATTCCTGTTATACTCTTTTCAAATATTATTATTAAAGCATATAATTCACAGATCATTACACAAAGAACCGATGAGATTCAGTCCTATGCAACTGTTATTGCAAACTTAGTATTATCTTCCGGTTTTTTGTCCGGTGAAAGCTCTGATGAAGTTAATCGAGAATCCGAAGAGATTGCCAATATTTATCAGGGAAGGGTTATGATCATTGATCAGAATCTGCGTATTATCAAAGATACATACAATGTTGAAACAGGAAAGACTGCCATTTCTACCGAAGTAATCCAATGCATGAATGGTTCGAAAGATAAATATACAAATACGATCGGTGATTATATCCAGTTGACATCAGCGATTGTAGATCCATCAACCGAAAAAGTAACCGGTGCTGTTTTGATCAGTTTCTCAACAAAAAGCCTGGCAGTATTGGAAGACTCGGTCAATTATCGTGCGATCCTGATCATACTGGCATTAGCAATTTGTATCGTACTTTTTAGTTTCTTGTATTCCGCATTATTATCTAAGCCATTACAAAAAGTAACCGAATCGATCGATGAAGTGACAAGAGGTGATTTTGATGTTGCGTTAGACATTCACTCTTATTCCGAATTGGAGTCTGTTTCGGAATCCTTTAATCGTATGATTGGTTTTATTCAGGAACAGGATAATGCAAGACAGGAATTTGCATCCAACGTTTCCCACGAATTAAAGACACCATTAACATCCATGAAAGTACTTTCGGATTCTTTGCTTTCCCAGGAGGGAATGCCGGAAGAACTGTATCGGGAATTTCTCGGAGATATTACCAGCGAGATTGAACGAATGACAAATATCATCAACGATCTGCTTTCTATGGCAAAGTTAGAAAAAAACAGTGCTGATATGACGATTGTAAATATCAGTATCAATGAATTACTGGATGGTGTTTTAAAACGTCTCCGTCCGATCGCAGCCAAGCGCAATATTGAATTGGTATATGAGAGTTATCGTCCGGTAGTAGCTGATGTAGATGAAGTTAAAATGTCAATCGCATTAAACAATCTGATTGAAAATGCAATCAAATATAACTATGATGGCGGCTGGGTACATGTCACATTAAATGCGGATCACAAATTCTTCTATGTCCGTATTCAGGATTCCGGAGTCGGTATTCCGGAAGAATTACAAGATAAAATTTTTGAACGTTTTTACAGAGTTGATAAAGCGAGGTCAAGAGAAACCGGTGGTACCGGACTTGGACTGGCTTTGACCAGACGTGCTATTTTGCTGCATCGCGGTTCAATTAAAGTTTATAGTAAAGAAAAAGAAGGTACTACCTTTACAATCCGTATTCCGTTAAATTATGTCACAGCAGAAAACTGATAGGAGGCAAACAAATGTTACAGTCTATGAAAAGAAATAGAACACATCTGATTCTGACAGCATTTGTCTGCCTGTTATGCTTATCTGTACTTGATGGATGCACCAAAAAAGATAAGAAAAAAAGCAGTTATACCGGTTCTTACATTTATTGTCTGGATTCGAATGAAACAAAGATCGAGGGAGAAAAATATACAATTAAAAGTAAAAATACCGATAAAATGATCCACGAACTTTTGCATAAGATGAGAAAAGAACCGGAGACAGTGTCGTTAAAAAATGCACTGTCTGACAGCATTACATTAGACGATTATACTCTGACGAATTCCGGAGAACTTTCTTTATACTGGACAGCCTCTTACACGAATTATACCGGTCCTTCGGAAGTGCTTCGCCGTGCCGCAATCGTAAAGACGCTTTGTCAGGTACCGGATGTAAAAAGCGTACAATTCTATGTTGCCGGACAGCCACTGACTGACTCTAATATGAATACGATCGGTTTTATGACAGCAGATACCTTTGTTGATAATACCGGAGATATGGAATATACTCAAAATACTACATTAAATATGTATTTTGCAAGTGTCTCGGGGACATCGCTCGTAGAGGTACCTGTTAAAATCACATATGATGCCTCGATCCCGTTAGAGCAGCTTGCACTGAAACAGCTGATCAAAGGTCCTTCTTCTGTTGGTGGAATCAGTAATACACGTATGCAGGCTACGATACCTTCCGGCACAAAAGTAAACAAAATATCTGTAAAAGATAATACCTGCTATTTGGATCTATCATCGGATTTTCTTGATAAAAGAGATAATATATCGGATGAAGTAACGATTTACTCTGTCGTAAACACATTAGTAGAATTATCTAATATCAATAAAGTACAATTTAGTATTGATGGAGAACAGGTTCTTCTTTATAACGATTCGATTAATTTCGGAGAACCATTTGAACGCAATCTTGATCTGGTCTTAAAATGATCCTGTAAGGTCTATTTAAGACGTTAAAAAGAAAGGAGGTTATTTGAAGAGACCAATGGTATGGGGAGTCGGTCTTTTGTTTCTATGTTTTCTGGTTCGTATCACTTTTTTTAATAAGCAGGTTCAAAAAGAACAATATTGTCTGGATGCACTTTTTGACAGAGAAGCTTTTTGTAATGCAATAGGAACCATCGAACAGATTGAGCAAAAGAAGAACTCCATTTTTATTTATCTAAAGGATGTTTCTATCCAGCTGCCATCTCAGATGGATCAGGGCATCTGTTCTATCGGTCATGTAATTATGACATCTAATACATTAACATCGTCTTCCTATAATCATGGGAATCAGATCCGGATACAGGGAAAATTAAAAAAGCTGCTTCCGGCACAAAATCCCGGACAATTTGATGAACGGTCGTATTATAGAGAGCAGAATATTTTTTATAAAATAGAAGAGCAAAATAGTTTTTGTATCAGCAATACAAAAAATTCATTAAAAGTAACATTATTTTCTTTCAAACAACATATGAAAAAGATCTATCGGAAGTATCTGAATCCAAAAGATGCAGGGGTGGTGACCGCTATGTTACTTGGAGACCGATCCGCTCTGGATAGTGAGATCAAAGAACTCTATCAACAAAACGGAATCGGACATATTCTTGCAATCAGCGGACTACATATTTCTATCTTATCTATGGCTTTATACCGGCTTTTCCAAAAACTTTGTCTGCCACGTCCGATTCCGTTTTGCCTGATTGTATTCTTTTTATTCTTATATGGTATCATGACCGGTTTTTCTGTTTCGACAAGCAGAGCGATCATTATGATGTGCATGTTTCTTTTGGCAAAGGAGATTGGTCGAAGCTATGATACGATTACGGCATTGGCATTGAGTGCAATGATTATATTGATTCAGAAACCATATGCCGTTTTTTCGGTCGGTTTTTTGCTATCCTACGGAGCCGTGCTTGGAGTCGTCCTAATAATTCCTGTCTGTAAAGGGATTGTTCTTGGTTCCCATCACGAGCAGGATCATTATTATCGAAAACGATTACGAAAAGAACGGGAGCAGGAAAGCAGTTGGAAAATAAAAGAGGAGCGGCACTTTGGGGCAGTTTCCAAAAAAATACCACGTTTTTTATGTTGTAAAGAAGCTTTCTTTGCACATCTGAAAAAGAAATGTCTGCATATGTTTGGATCTTTGCTGCTTGCGAGTATCAGTATTTCCATGATGACAACCCCCTTACTCTTATGGTTCTTTTATGAACTGCCAACCTACAGCATTTTGATCAATCTTCTGGTTCTTCCAGCAGTATCCTTTCTCGTTATTTTATCTGCACTGGGTGGTCTGGCAGGAATATTGTCATTCCCTTTTACAAAAGGGATATTTTCTTTGATACATTGCATTCTGGCAGGTTATGATACGTTATGCCGCATCACAAGAAAGCTTCCGTTTTCTCTTCTAACGCCGGGACAGCCACCACTTGAAACAATAGTTTTCTATTATGTTATATTATTTTTTATTATTTTTTTAATCAGAAAAATCCTTTATGAGCAGGAACGCTTTCCTTTTTGGAAGAGAAATATATTTGTTATGGTATGTATGTTTTTGATGATCCTGCTTTTTAGCTATCGCAAAAAGGCTGCTTTTTCCTGCACAATGCTAGATGTAGGACAGGGAAATGGTATTCTGATACAGACAGCAAAGAAGACAATTTTAGTGGATGGTGGAAGCAGTGATGTGACTGAGGTTGGAAAATACCGGCTGCTGCCATGCCTGAAATATTACGGTATTACCTGTATTGATGCCATGATCATGACACATGCTGACACAGATCATATATCCGGTCAGCTGGAATTGATCGAAATGATGCAAAAAGGGCAGCTTACGATTACAACGTATCTGCTGCCACAGCCGGAACAGTCTTTGCAGGATTCCAATTATAAGAAGATCGTAGCAGAAGCAAAGAAAGCCGGTATTACGTTGCAATATCTTCATAAGAAAGAGCAATTAACGATCGGTGATCTTTCTTTGTATTGTGTACATCCCGAAAAAAACTTTTGTGCGGATTCTGCAAATGCATATTCTACGACATTATCCTTACAATGGAAGAAGTATTCCATTCTTTTGACGGGAGATTTAGAAAAGAATGGTGAAGAAGCGGTATTAGAAGAATTACAAAAGAATCCGTCGCTTCCTGCAAGATATGATTTCCTGCAAGTGCCACACCATGGTTCTAAGAATGCAGGAAGTGAGGTCTTTTTACAAAAAGTCTTACCGAAAGTCTCTCTGATATCCTGCGGGTATCAGAACCGGTATGGTCATCCACATGCCGAGTTGCTAGAAAGACTTAAAAAGATAGATTCTCATATCTATACAACGCCTGCATCCGGCGCGATCAGTATCAAGGAAGAACCAAAAAGTCTGTTAAAACGAAAAAAAGACGATTCCTTAAAGATCGAAACATTTTGCAAATATACATGACAAACGTTATGCTTTGTGATACAATAAAAAGGATTTTGAGTATTTTTGTGTGATTTTGCTGATAAATCGTGTAAAAAGAAAAAAGATTACAAAAACAAGATAAGTATGAAAGAAAGATATTTGCCGTTACCGGCAGAATGGAGGCAATGATGGATTACAAGAAGGCAGGCGTTGATATTGAGGCAGGATACAGATCGGTAGAATTAATGAAAAAGCATATTGCCAGTACAATGCGCAAAGAAGTTTTAACAGATATCGGTGGTTTTTCCGGTGCATTTTCCATGGAAGCATTTAAGAATATGGAACAGCCAACGCTGGTTTCCGGTACAGATGGTGTGGGAACAAAGTTAAAACTTGCTTTTGAACTGGACAAACACGATACGGTAGGTATCGACTGTGTTGCGATGTGTGTAAATGATATTGCATGTGCGGGTGGAGAACCTTTGTTCTTCCTTGATTATATTGCATGTGGTAAGAATGAACCGGAAAAGATCGCACAGATCGTCAGCGGTGTTGCCGAAGGATGTAAACAGTCAAATGCTGCATTGATCGGTGGAGAAACAGCAGAAATGCCGGGCTTTTATCCTGTTGATGAATATGATCTTGCCGGATTTGCAGTAGGTGTTGTAGATCGTAAAGATATGATCACCGGAAAGACAATTGCCAAAGGAGACGTATTGGTCGGAATTGCTTCTTCGGGCATTCACAGTAACGGTTTTTCGTTAGTCCGCAAAGTATTTGATATTGAAAAGACAAATCTGAATAAAACATTTGAATCTCTTGGCGGAAAGACATTAGGAGAGACCTTGCTTGCACCGACGATCATCTATGTCAAAGCACTTCGCAGTGTTAAAGAGGGCGGCATAACGATCAAGGGATGCAGCCATATTACCGGTGGCGGATTTTATGAGAACATTCCACGTATGCTTCATGATGGTGTTCATGCACAGATCAAAGCAGACAGTTATGAGATTCCTCCAATCTTTGATATGCTTGCAAAAGATGGAGATATCGCAAAAGAAATGATGTACAATACATATAATATGGGTGTGGGTATGATTCTTGCCGTAGATGCCAAAGATGCAGATAAGACTGTAGAATTAGTCAATGCATCCGGTCAGAAAGGATTTATCATCGGTGAGATCACAGAAGGTGAAAAAGGTATTACTTTAGTTTAGTATACAGAAAGCAGTGAGACAGTTATATTACCTGTATAAATTATGAAGTCTTTTATTGACTGATAAAAGACTCCGGTATATTACCCGCACATGGTTTGCCGGATAACAGAAAAATGTGCAGAAACGAGGAAGTATCATGCAAAAAATCGCAATTTGTGTATCCGGAGGCGGTACAAATTTACAAGCGATCATCGATGCAGTTGCTAACGGAACGATCCGTGATACAAAGATTGAACTTGTTGTCAGTAACAAAAAAGAGGCTTATGCTTTAAAACGTGCGGCAAAAGCAGGGATTGAGACTGCATGCATATGTCCAAAAGATTATGCTGACAGGGAAACATTTGGCAAAGAAATGGTTCGTATTTTTGACGAGCATGAGATCGATCTGATCGTATTAGCCGGCTATCTGGTTATTATTCCTGAGATATTAGTACAGCATTATCGAAACAAAATCATTAATATCCATCCATCTTTGATACCGGCACATTGCGGTATGGGATATTATGGATTAAAAGTACACGAAAGTGTATTGGCAACAGGAAATAAAGTAACGGGAGCTACAGTACATTTTGTGGATGAAGTAGCTGACCACGGACCAATTCTTTTACAGAAGGCCGTAAAAGTCTGTGAAGGTGATACACCGGAGACTCTTCAAAGAAGAGTAATGGAAGAAGCTGAATGGCATATTCTTCCCGAAGCGATCGACCTGATTGGACAAAAGAAAGTAACGATTGTAAATGGCATCGCCCATATAGCAGACTAGCACAATGAATCATTAACATATTGATTTTTGTTGTGCCGTTATCAGGGAGATTCATACAGAGAGGAGTATTTTTAATGAAGGTTTTAATTGTAGGAAGTGGTGGACGTGAACATGCGATCGCATGGAGTGTTGCACAGAGCAAGCGCGTAGATAAGATCTATTGTGCTCCGGGAAATGGCGGTATCAGTCAGTATGCAGAGTGTGTCAATATTGCAGCAATGGAATTTGACAAATTAGCTGATTTTGCACAGGAACATGAGATCGACCTTACGATCATCGGTATGGATGATCCGTTAGTTGGCGGTATCGTTGATGTTTTTGAAGAAAGAGGACTCCGTGTCTTTGGACCACGCAAAAATGCAGCGATCATCGAAGGTTCAAAAAGCTTTTCAAAAGATCTTATGAAAAAATACGGTATTCCAACCTGTCATTATGAGACTTTTCATTCACCGGAAGAAGCATTGCTTTATTTGGAAAATGTAACCTATCCGGTTGTCTTAAAAGCAGATGGTCTTGCTCTTGGAAAGGGTGTTTTGATCTGTAATACAGCAGAAGAAGCAGAAGCCGGGATTGCCAGCCTGATGCTTGATAAGCAGTTTGGTACAGCCGGTGATACGGTCGTGATCGAAGATTTCATGACAGGACGTGAAGTATCTGTATTATGTTATTGCGATGGTACCCATATTAAGCCAATGACAAGTGCACAGGATCATAAGAGAGCCGAAGACGGCGATAAAGGTTTGAACACAGGTGGTATGGGCACCTTTTCACCAAGTCCTTTCTATACAGAAGATATTCAGAAATTCTGTGAAGAAAAGATCTATCAGCCGACAATGGATGCGATGAAAGCAGAAGGCAGAGATTTTGTCGGTATCTTATTTGTCGGATTAATGCTTACCAAAGATGGTCCTAAGGTATTAGAATACAATGCCCGTTTTGGTGATCCTGAAGCACAGGTTGTTCTACCGCGTATGAAAAATGATATCATTGATGTTATGGAAGCCTGCATTGATGGCAGATTAGATCAGATTGATTTGCAATTTGAAGACAATGCAGCAGTATGTGTAGTCTTAGCCTCTGACGGTTATCCAAAGAGCTATGAAAAAGGCAAGCTGATCACAGGCTTAGAAAACTTTGAAGGAAAAGACGGATATTATGTATTCCACGCAGGCACAAAATTAACCGATGAAGGTATTGTAACAAACGGTGGACGAGTACTTGGTGTTACTGCAAAAGGCTCTAACTTAAAAGAAGCTCGTGCCAATGCATATAAAGCAACCGAATGGATCTCCTTTGAAAATAAATATATGAGACATGATATCGGTAAAGCAATTGATGAAGTAAACGAATAAGCATACCAGAACAATAATAACAGGATAACGTTTATAGATATGTAAACTATATTCTAAAAAATAAAATAGCACAAAATGCTCTTAAAATGTGCAGAAAAGAGGGAAATATGTATTCATTTGCAGAAGTAGAAAATTTTGATCCGGAAATTGCAAAAGCAATCGCAGACGAAACAGGAAGACAGAGAGAAAACATTGAATTGATCGCTTCTGAAAACTTAGTCAGCAAAGCAGTGATGTCAGCTATGGGAAGTACATTGACAAACAAATATGCGGAAGGTTATCCGGGAAAACGATATTACGGTGGCTGCGAATATGTCGATGTCGTAGAAAACCTTGCCCGTGATCGTGCCATGAAGCTTTTTAACTGTACTTATGCGAACGTACAGCCACATTCCGGCGCTCAGGCAAATATGACGGTATTTTTCGCTTTAATGAATCCGGGAGACACCTTTATGGGAATGAACCTGGATCATGGCGGACATTTAACGCATGGAAGCCCTGTTAATATGTCAGGTAAATATTTTCATTGCGTTCCTTATGGTGTTAACGATGAAGGCTTCATTGATTATGATGAAGTAGAACGCATCGCCAAAGATTGCAAACCTAAATTGATCGTAGCAGGTGCAAGTGCATATGCACGTAAGATTGACTTCAAACGCTTCCGTGAGATTGCTGATGAAGTAGGTGCTTATCTGATGGTTGATATGGCTCATATTGCCGGACTGGTTGCAGCAGGTTATCATGAAAGCCCGATCCCATATGCACATGTTGTTACAACCACTACACATAAGACACTTCGCGGACCTCGTGGCGGTATGATACTTTCTAGTGAAGAGTTTGCAAAAGAAGTCAACTTCAATAAAGCATTATTCCCTGGAATCCAGGGTGGTCCTTTGATGCATGTGATCGCTGCAAAAGCAGTCTGCTTCAAAGAAGCATTAGATCCGTCTTTTAAAGAATACGGAAAGAATATCATCGACAATGCCCAGGCTTTAGCAAAAGGCTTACAAAGCCGCGGAATCAAGATCGTATCCGGTGGTACGGATAACCATTTAATGTTAGTGGATCTTGCCGACAAGGGTCTGACAGGAAAAGAAGTAGAAAAATGGCTCGATGCAGCACATATTACATGTAATAAGAATACCATTCCAAATGATCCACAGTCTCCATTTGTCACAAGTGGTATCCGTCTTGGTACAGCAGCCGTAACAACCAGAGGATTCCGTACAGATGATATGGATAAAGTTGCAGAAGCAATTGCTTTGATCATTAATGATCCGGAAGGAAACAAAGAAAAGGCAACTGCTATTGTAAAAACATTAACGGACAAATATCCATTATATGAGTAATTTATAGTTTTCGGGGGCAAAGCATGGTCTTTGCCCTTTTTCCGACTGGAGGTAGTATATGACAGCAAAAGAGAGAAATTATGAAAATCTTGCAGAAAGTATTATCGCAAAATTAGCCCAGCGTAATATGGAAGGATATTATTGCAAAGACCGGGAAGAAGCAAATGCAAAAGTAAAGCGTTTTTTAATGCCGGATTGTTCGATCTCATGGGGCGGCTCAGAAACCTTAGAACAGATCGGACTGATCGCAGACTTAAAGGAATCTGAAAATGAATACGAGATCCTTGACCGTAAAAATCCTGATCCTGCCCTATCTGCAAAAGAGTTTTATGGAAAGATGGTAACGGCTGATTTCTTTTTGATGAGTACAAATGCGATTACGGTAGATGGGGAACTAATAAACATCGATGGCAACGGAAACCGTGTTGCCTGTCTTTGCAACGGACCGGATCATGTGATCATTGTTGCAGGAATGAATAAAATAGTTCCTGATATACAAAGTGGGATTGCCCGCGTCAGAAACATTGCAGCTCCGCCAAACGGAGTACGATTAAACACAAATACACCTTGTGCGGAATACGGAAGATGTGTCGATTGTCTGACGGATGACTGTATGTGCTGCCATACTGTAGTTACAAGAATGTGCCGTGTGCCGGGCAGGATCAAAGTCATCTTAGTGGGCGAAGAACTTGGCTATTGATCAAACGATTTGCAAAGAGTGCATTTGTAAGTTTGAAACAGAATGTATTGAAAAGGAGAAAAAGAGAGAATATAATTTATGGAAACAAAGGAATTGATCGACCGTTTAGAAAGAGATCATATTTTAACACAGGAAGAATATACTGCAATCATTACGAACCATACAACACAGGACATGGAATATCTGTTTGAAAAAGCCAGAAAGTTAAGAGAACAGTATTATCAAAAAGATGTTTATGTACGTGGACTGATCGAATTTTCAAATTATTGCAAAAACGACTGTTTCTATTGCGGAATACGATGCAGTAACCGGAATGCACAACGATATCGTTTAAGTGAAGACGAGATTCTAGAATGTGCGAATCAGGGCTATGAACTTGGCTTTCGCACTTTTGTCTTACAAGGGGGCGAAGATCTTTCGTACTCCGCTAGACAGATCGGAGAGCTGGTAAAAAAAATTAAACAAGCCCATCCTGATTGTGCGATCACATTGTCGATAGGAGAACGTGAAAAAGAAGTATACCAATATTGGTATGACTGTGGTGCACAACGTTATCTTCTGCGTCACGAAACTGCTACAAAAGAGCATTATCAGGCATTACATCCAAAAGAAATGTCATGGGAACATCGGATACAATGTCTTAGAGATCTCAAAGAGATCGGTTATCAGGTAGGAGCCGGTTTTATGGTAGGATCTCCCTATCAGACAGCTGCACATCTAGCAAAAGAATTGTGTTTTTTAAAAGACTTTGATCCGCACATGGTGGGGATTGGACCTTTTATCGCACAGAAAGATTCTCCATTTGCCAAAGAAAAGAACGGTACCTTAAGAGAAACACTTTTGATGTTAGGTCTGATCCGTCTGACATTGCCAAAAGTGTTACTTCCGGCAACGACAGCATTAGGAACGATTGATCCAAAAGGTAGAGAAAAAGGAATCCTTGCCGGAGCAAATGTGGTTATGCCAAATCTTTCTCCGGTGTCAGTTCGTAAAAAATACGAACTGTATGATAATAAGATCTGTACCGGTGAAGAATCGGCACAATGCCGTGGTTGTTTGGAAAATCGTATGGAGTCGGTTGGATATCATATTGTAACATCCCGTGGGGATTATGTTTCTTTTTTTGAAAATAAAGCAACTGTATAGAAAAAGCAAGAAGAAATGAGGTTTATTATGTGGAAATGTAAAGATTTAATGAAAATGACAGATGCCGTAAAACCGGCAAAAACAGGAGCAAATGTAGAAGTGCAGATCAATGTTACAAACATTGTCAAGTATGTCTGCTTTGCCGGCATTGCAATCGTTGGGATTATTTTTGGTTCGAAAAGCTTTGTAGAATGCAAAAAAAACGAAAAAACGAAAGAGGATAATTAATCCATATGGGAAAACATTTATTTATTGCCGAAAAGCCAAGTGTTGCAAAAGAATTTGCAAAAGTACTCGGTGTCAATGGAAATGCCGGAAATGGATATTTAGAATCCAAAGACTATGTCGTAACATGGTGTGTCGGTCATTTGGTTACAATGAGTTATCCCGATGCCTATGATCCGGCTTTAAAGAAGTGGTCGTTGCAAACAATCCCATTTTTACCGGAACAGTTTCTCTATGAATTAATACCGGATGTCAAAAAACAGTTTGATATTGTAGCCGGATTGCTTAACCGGGAAGATGTGACCTGCATTTATGTCTGTACCGACTCGGGACGCGAGGGAGAATACATTTACCGGCTTGTAGACCAGATGGCGCATGTTCCTGCATCCAAGGAAAAGAAACGTGTCTGGATCGATTCACAGACCGAAGAAGAGATAGAACGTGGTATCAAAGAGGCAAAAAACTTAAAAGAATACGACAATCTTTCCGATGCTGCTTATCTGCGTGCAAAAGAAGATTACCTGATGGGAATTAACTTTTCGCGTGTCCTTTCTTTAAAATACGGACGCAATGTCATGAACTTTTTAAATAACGGAAAATGGTCAGCAATCTCAGTAGGCCGTGTTATGACCTGTGTGCTTGGCATGGTGGTGCGTCGTGAACGTGAGATCCGAAACTTTGTTAAGACTCCATTTTATCGTGTTCTTGGTACATTTTCCTATGAAGGGCAGCAATTTGACGGAGAATGGAAAGCAATAGAAGGTTCTGCCTATTTTCAATCTCCGTTACTTTATAAAGAAAATGGTTTTAAAGAATACAAAGATGCCATCGCACTATGCGAATCTCTGGATTTTACAAAAGAAGAAGTCGAAAAAGGAACGGATACCGATAAAGCAAAGACTGATACAACAGAACCGGTACAGGATCAGAACCAGACAGACGTGCCACGAATGGCAGTTATTCAGAAAGTAGAAAAGAAAAAAGAAAAGAAAAATCCGCCATTATTATTTAACTTAGCAGAGCTTCAGAATACCTGTTCGAAACTGTTTAAGATCAGTCCCGATGAGACATTAAAGATCATTCAGGAATTATACGAAAAAAAGCTCGTCACCTATCCGCGTACCGATGCCAGAGTGCTTTCGACAGCTGTTTCAAAAGAAATACATAAAAATATAGCAGGATTAAGAAACTATCCGGTTGTCAAAGAGATTGCCGAACACATTTTAGAACAAAAGTCATATCAGGGCATTGCTAAGACACGATATGTCAATGATAAACAGATTACAGACCATTATGCGATCATTCCGACCGGTCAGGGATTTGGTGCGATTGCCGGACTGAACCTGACAGCACAAAGAATCTATGAAGTGATCGTCAGACGCTTTCTTTGCATCTTTTATCCACCTGCAGAATATCTAAAGCTTGCAATCATTGCAAAACGTAAAGAAGAATCTTTCTTTGCTAATTTTAAAGTGATGACGGCACAAGGATATTTAGCAATTGCTTCGGCTTCATTTTCACGGACAAAAGCAGCCGATAAGAAAGATAATGATACAGAAGAGACGCAAAATACAGACAGCACTGTTTTATCTGTTATGCAAAATCTGAAAAAAGGAATGGAAGTGGAACTGTCCATGCTTTCAATCAAAGAAGGTGAAACCTCTCCGCCAAAGCGTTATAATTCCGGATCAATGATCCTCGCAATGGAAAATGCAGGACAGTTGATCGAAGACGAAGAACTTCGTTCCCAGATTAAAAGCAATGGTATCGGAACAAGTGCTACAAGAGCGGAGATTCTGAGTAAATTAGTGAAGATCCGTTACTTAAAATTAAATAAAAAAACGCAGATCATTACACCGGAGCTGCTTGGCGAAATGGTCTATGATGTTGTGAATTCTTCGATACGGTCTTTGTTAAATCCTGAGTTGACCGCAAGCTGGGAATTGGGACTGACACAGGTTGCCGATGGGAAGATCACATCCAATGAATATATGGAAAAGCTTAACGGATTTATTACGAGACGTGTGGACTATGTAAAACATACCAATAATCAATACCTATTAAAACAGATGTTTGAACAGGCGGCTGTTTATTATAAAAAATAACGAAAAAAATGAAATTAAAAAGGAGAGAGAACAATGTATGATAATTTAAAGTGCAAAACATTATTTAATCTGGATGAAACCATTGCAAAAGATATCTTTAACGATGTAACTTTCCCATGGGAAGCGCTTCCAAAGATCAAGGATTTTATAATTGAACTTGGTAAGACATTATCTTTAGAAGAATATAGCCATCCCCAGGAAGATATCTGGATTGCCAAAAGTGCAACCGTCGCAGCCAATGCATCGATCAATGGACCATGTATCATCGGGAAAAAGACGGAAGTACGTCCGGGTGCTTTTATCCGTGGCAATGCGATTGTGGGAGAATACTGTGTTGTCGGAAATTCAACAGAATTAAAAAATGTCATTTTATTTAACAATGTGCAGGTACCTCATTATAATTATGTAGGAGACTCCATCCTTGGATATAAGTCCCATATGGGAGCCGGATCGATCACATCCAATGTGAAATCGGATAAGAGCAATGTTACGATTCGCTATGAGGGTGACTTGATCGAAACCGGTTTAAAGAAAATGGGAGCAATACTTGGAAATTATGTAGAAGTCGGATGCAACAGCGTAATGAATCCGGGAACGATCATCGGAAGCAACACCAATGTGTATCCGCTGTCTATGATTCGTGGTTATATTCCAAAAGGAAGTATTTATAAAAAACAAGGCGATATCGTAGAAAAGAGAGCAGATTGATTCGGCCAAAAAACATTGCAAATAAATAAAGCAGACCATACATGTCTGTAAAAATAATATAATAAGTCTGTTTGTATCTCATAAAAAGGGATACCAGCAGGCTTATTCCTTTAAAAAAGGGGAATTACAAAAGCAAATTCCACTTTTTCAAGGTAAATTCTACTTTGCATTTAAAAAATTATATTTTTTTGTCAAAAAGAGTAGACGAAAATCGAATTTTGTGAGAAAATAAATTCAGTACTGCGGTTTTTTACCAGCAGATTAAAAGCATATTGAAAGGAGTATGAACATGATTTATTCACAGGAAGTAGAAAACATGTGCCCAGTAGCTCAGGGCGTGCACCATGGTGCAGCACCAATCCCAGAAGAAGCAAAATGGGTTAAAGCAAAAGAAGTAAAGGATATCTCCGCATTTACACACGGTGTTGGCTGGTGTGCACCACAGCAGGGTGCCTGCAAGCTTAGCCTTAACGTTAAGGAAGGTATCATTCAGGAAGCATTAGTTGAGACAATCGGATGTTCCGGTATGACACATTCCGCTGCTATGGCTTCAGAAATTCTTCCGGGTCTTACTGTAATGGAAGCTTTAAACACAGACTTAGTTTGTGATGCCATCAACACAGCTATGAGAGAGCTTTTCTTACAGATCGTATATGGTCGTTCACAGTCTGCATTCTCAGAGGATGGTCTTCCGGTTGGTGCAGGTCTTGAAGATCTTGGTAAGGGACTTCGTTCTCAGGTTGGTACTATGTATGGTACATTAAAGAAAGGTCCTCGTTACCTTGAAATGGCTGAGGGTTATGTAACAGCAATCGCTTTAGACGCTGATGATCTGATCATCGGTTATAAATTCGTTAGCCTTGGTAAGATGACTGACTTCATCAAGAAAGGTGACGATCCTAACACAGCATATGAAAAAGCTTGTGGTCAGTATGGTCGTGTAGATGACGCAGTTAAGCTCATCGACCCTAGAACAGATGAAGAAATCGCAAAATAATATAAAGGAGGCAAACGAATAATGGCTTTATTTGAATCATATGAAAGAAGAATTGATAAAATCAATAGCGTATTAAACAGCTATGGTATTGCTTCTATTGAAGAAGCTGAAAAAATCACTAAGGATGCCGGTTTGAACGTTTACGATCAGATCAAGAGCATTCAGCCAATCTGTTTCGAGAATGCATGTTGGGCTTACATCGTAGGTGCAGCAATCGCAATTAAGAAAGATTGTCGTCGTGCAGCAGATGCTGCAGCAGCAATTGGTGAAGGATTACAGGCATTCTGTATTCCCGGATCAGTAGCAGATACACGTAAAGTAGGTCTTGGTCATGGTAACTTAGGAAAGATGCTTTTGGAAGAAGAGACAGACTGTTTCGCTTTCTTAGCAGGTCATGAATCATTTGCAGCAGCAGAAGGTGCTATCGGTATCGCAGAAAAAGCAAACAAAGTACGTAAGAAACCTCTTCGCGTTATCTTAAACGGTCTTGGTAAAGATGCTGCTCAGATCATCTCACGTATCAACGGATTTACATACGTAGAGACAGAATATGATCCATATACAAACGAAGTAAAGGAAGTATTCCGTAAGTCATATTCTGACGGTCTTCGTGCTAAAGTAAACTGCTATGGTGCAAACTCTGTACCGGAAGGTGTTGCTATCATGCACAAAGAAGGTGTTGATGTATCTATTACAGGTAACTCAACTAACCCAACTCGTTTCCAGCATCCGGTAGCAGGAACATATAAGAAAGAATGTCTTGAGCAGGGTAAGAAATACTTCTCAGTTGCTTCTGGTGGTGGTACAGGCCGTACACTTCATCCTGATAACATGGCAGCAGGTCCTGCTTCATATGGTATGACAGATACATTAGGACGTATGCATTCAGATGCACAGTTCGCTGGTTCTTCTTCTGTACCGGCTCACGTAGAAATGATGGGTCTGATCGGTGCAGGTAACAACCCAATGGTTGGTATGACAGTTGCAGTTGCAGTTGCTGTACAGGAAGCAGCCGACAATGGTAAATTCTAATTATTAAAAAAGAATATTTCTCTTTTTTGAGGACTTGTCTGTTTTGACAGGTCCTCGTTTTGACTTTTTGTCAAAATGTTCTGGAAACCAAAAATATATTTTTGGGATACTCCTTAGAAAAAAGCCTAAAATTTCAGGCAGAAAAATACTTACATAGGGCTGCTTTATATGTTGGGAAAAAATGGAGAAAAGTGAAAGAAACGGAAAAAAATTTCTAAGAAAATGTAGTATAATAAAAAAGATGAGTATACGATACAAGGAGAAAATGACAGAAATGAAAATGGACAGGCAACATTTTTGCATGGGATGTATGCATCCGTTAAGAGAACAGGGAAATTGCCCTTTTTGTGATTTTTTACCGGAAGAATACAAAGCTCTTCTCTCTAAAAACTGCCGTATACCTCTCTAAACATTATCATGCAAAGAGCTAAAGCAGAAAGAAGAGAGTATAATGTGCGTAATCCTATAGTGTTTTTTCCAAATTTTAATCATGAAAAACAAAAATCTATTGTTTAAGTTTCACGAAAAAAATTCAAATCCCTTAAAATACTTGTATTTTAAGGGATTTTCCATTATAATTTACAAGGTCGTAGAATAAGCTTATTCTTTGTAATGAACACTTTGTTCTATGACAACAGATCAAAAAAAATTTCAAAAAGAAATATTTTGATCTGATTGGATCAGCATTGATATTCAAATTAAGAAATTATATATAAGGAGTAGTACAAATGAGCAAAAATCTCGTAGAAATTTTAGACGGATATAAAGTAGGAGAATTAAAAGAATTAGCTAAAACTTCAGGCTTAAAAGGCTATTCAAAACTTAAAAAAGCAGAACTTGTAGACGCTGTAAGCAAACAGTTAGAACAGGTAGAAGTTGCATCTTTAGATGTACCGGATGAAATCAAGAATATCTTTGTAAAAGAAGAGACAAAAAAGAAAGCAGTACAAAAAAAGACTACTCATACGAAGACTCCTATCATCGGTGTTGCGCCTCATGTTATGAACGTTGCAAAAGATGGTCAGACTCCATATGTTCCGGTTGCCAATCCGGTTTTGCATGACAAAAAAATCTATCCAAACGATCCGTGTCCATGTGGTTCAGGAAAGAAATATAAGAAGTGCTGTGGCAAAAGAGCATAAAACAAATTTAATAAAATCAAATTAATAACATTGAAGAAAAAGCCAATAGATTTTTTATGATAGGATCTCGCCTACGCAGGCAGAGGGCATGTCATTATATGGATCTTTGGCTTTTTGTTTTTTGTCTTATCACAAATGTAATTATTCTATCATAACTTTTAAATCCAAATGCGTTATATCTATCGTACTTTTTGCTCCATTATTTTGTCGTTCGTGAATTATAATCATCCATACACAAAAAAACAGGCTCTCATTTATGAAATATAAAGTTTTATGAACAAATGTTCGTAAAATCATTGACAAACGAATGTTCGGGTGATATATTGTATACATAGAAAACGAACACTTGTTTGAAAGAGAGGTACGATATGAAAAAAAAATCACACGTTACATTTTTACCCAAAAAAGTACAGTTGTTATTCATTACAGGCAGTCTGCTCCTTGCTTTGTTCTTAGCTTGGTATATTTCCGGCCAGAATGCATCGCATGCTCAAGCAGCAATCTGTTCTGAGATCAGTTATAAGACAGTTCGTATTACTGCAAAGGATACTTTATGGAGTATTGCAAAAGACAATTATCGTAAGGAATATGGTTCTTTACAAAATTATATTAAAGATATTAAAGAATGTAATTCATTATCTTCTGACAGCATTAATGCAGGATGTTCAATCATTGTTCCTGTTTATGTTCAGGAACACTCTGCAGATCAGAACTAGTTCAATCGTCTTGTCCAACTTTTTGATTTTTACATATTTTTTTCAAATTGCCTTATTTTTGCTTTTATTTTTGCTATAATAGACAATGGTTTAAAAAATCATAGCCTATGCAAAATATTGATGCAAACTGTGATATTTCGAGATTAATATAAAAAGAAAAGAGGACTCTATAATAATGTTACGACACAAGAAAAAGAATCTAGCAACCCCCACCGAAATACTAAAGCAGTCTTTGGTGCAATATTATCGTCAGGATATTTGCAAATTTTTCACCTGTAAAAGAAAACTTGTATTTGCAACAAAATTTTTTTTAGGAAGTATTGTTTGCATTGGACTTGCTATGCTGAGTCATACTGCTTCTGTATCCGCCGCAACAATTCAAACAGCTGTAAATAATAGTACAAATGACTATACTGCATCAGACACCACAGTTCAGTTTAATGGAAAAACAACGGCCACAGGAATAACCTGTATCCGCATTAATAATATTGATATGTTGCCGGTAAAAAGCACGATTACAGCATTGTCCGCAGCCTACCGATATGATGAAGCTACCGGTGCATTAACAATCACCGGAAATGGAGGCGAACATCGTATTGTTGCTAATGTCAATGCATTATCTGCAACAGTAGATGGCACAAACATTACATTACCATATCCCATTATTCGTGGTGAGAATATAACAGATCAATCCGCAGATTTTTATATTCCAATGGATTTTTATTTAAAACAGTTAGGTTATTCTTATACCTACAATAACCAGATGTTAAGTGTGACTTCATCGCATCTGTTTGCAGTCACTTCACCGGATAATTCCTATAACGATACAGTCTATTCTAATGCTATATCCGGAATAATACTTGATGCAAATGCGTCCAGAACAGCAAATAGTATTCAAGTAACAACAGTCAAAGATATGAATGCATCTGATCTAAAAATATCCTCTGATACAAAGGAATATTCGGTAACAATGACATTTTTGGGTGTTAAAAATGGTATTGGTGCATATGAGCAAAACATTCAAAATGGTATTGTACGTTCTATCCATATCTGGGAAGACACATCTATGCATTCCACATATGTAAAGATTTATTATGAAAAAAAATATGTCTATACAAAGAAAACATTATCGAACGGTGGAAAAATCACATTATCAAAAGGTAATTTTTCATTAAAAGTGGCATTGCCTGACAACGTAAAGTTTTCTAAAATTAAAACAACAGACCAATATTGGAAGAAAAGATTTTTGATCGTTATTCCCGGAAAACGAAAGAATTTTTATAAAGAAAACCCTCCATATAAAAATAATTCCAGCATTAAAAATATTTCAATTAAGGAAACTTCTGCAGGAAATACCCAAATCATTGTGAATACTAAATCACTAAAGGGTTACAAATTACTTTCCTGTGAAAACGGATTTACCGTTAATATTGGCTCTCCTAAAAAAATTTATCGCAATATTATTATGCTTGATGCAGGACATGGTAAAAAAGATAGTGGTGCAACAGCAGCAGGTGTAAAAGAAAAAAATCTTTGCTTGGATATTTTATATAACAAAGCCAAAGAATACTTTGATTCAACTTCATCCAATGTAAAAGCGTATTTGACACGGCATGATGATACATTTATCAATTTGTACCAACGACCAAAATATTCAAAAAGATATTCCGCAGACCTTTTCCTAAGTCTCCATATGAATTATAGTACATCAAAAAGAGCCAAAGGAACAGAAGTATATTACTCTAAAGTAAATAACAAAAAATCTTTTTCGGGCTTGAACAGCAAGATCTTTGCTACACGTATGCGTAATACGATTGTAAATGATCTGCATACCACAAATAGAGGTATCAAACAGGCAGGTTTTGTTGTAATTAAGCGAAATACTGTTCCGGCTGTATTAGTGGAACTAGGCTTTGTATCTAATCCTAGAGAACGTGGTAAATTAAAAACATCCACATATCAGACGAAAGCCGCGAAATCATTGTATAAAGGTGTTTCAGAAACTTTCAAAAAATACCCTACAGCCAGAAGCAGAAAAAATAAGTAAAGCAGGATGACATAAAGCTAAAACGAAAATAAGAAAATGGTAATTTAAAACAAAAACAAGAGTGCAGAATACTAAAGTAAAAACAGCAATCTAAAAAAGTAAGAAATCTAAGATAAAAATAGAATAGAAGTAATCTAAAACGACAAAGATCATCATGTTCTTATATGCATCGAATAGAGCATGGTGATTTTTTCATTATGGAAACGAATCATCAAGAACAAGCCACATTTTCTTCTATCTTTAGACTTTAGACAAAAATTGGTATTAGCATTAGTATAAAAGCTTTCTATATATGATATGAGCAAAGCTTTTCTGAAAACATATAGATCTCAAAATTTTTAACAGTAAAATAATGATAGGATTAGTAAAAATGCACATTGACTATTTTGTTCTTCACGAGTAGAATAGAATAAACGATATGATATAATCAAGAAAATTTAAGTGCTAAAAACGAATTATGAGATGGTTTTATACTTTACTATAAAAATAGGAACAATTAAACAATGTCAGTCATACCATTGCATCCTCTACAATAGTAGAATATATAATTTACTTGTATTTTTTATGTCAAATTTTTTTCACTTGAAAAAATAAAATTGATATCTCATAAATATTCTATGAACATAGAATATTTATTTTGTATTATAAATGTTTTTCTACTTTTGTAGTATGGTGTATTGTAAGAGAAGTAAGGTCAGAAAAAAACAAATTTGTATTTATCTAAATGATATTGAAATTATTATAATGTATTTAATTGTATTATAGCAGCAAATGAACATTTAAAGAGGGCGAACTAACGTATTGTTTATAAAAAAATCTAAGCAGGACAGTAGCAATTACAAGGAGAATGTACAGAAAAATATGCATGATAATATCTGTACTTCAGATAGGAGAATGTTATGAAAAATGAGATACGTTTACATGATGGTGAACTCAATGTAATGGAACTTTTATGGTCAAACAAAGAATTGGCTGCCAGAGATATTTCTAAAATCATAAAGGAATATATCGGTTGGGAGAAAAACACAACCTATACGGTGATCAAACGACTAATCGACAAAGGTGCTATTGTTCGCGAAGATCCCGGTTTTATTTGCAAAGCAAATGTTACTAAGAAAAAAATCCAGGAAACAGAAACTAATATTTTATTGGACAAATTTTATGGCGGATCACTTGTTAATTTTATAAACTCATACATGATGAATTATAGAATGAATGAGGAAGAACGAGATGCATTATTACAATTGGCACAACGAAAGCAATCTTAAAGCAGTCATATAATCTTGATAGAAAAAAGCACTAATACATGTTTTGTTTAACGAGTCTGAAAGCCCGAAGCAATTAAGATATGTATTGGTGCTTTTATTATAATCCTTGATAAGTTGTAATCCATAATCATTCTTAAACATAGCGTAAATCGTGATACCAGAAGAGTATTTCTATTTGATTTTAACTCTGGGATAAACTCCAGTTTTTCAAATAGTTATTGAGAAATTGAAAGTAGTCTGTTATACTATAAAGGAAACCTACACTGTATAGCTTATTTAGTATACAGATTTATCAATGCTAATATCTTTTCGTGCAACATAAAAAATACAACACATCTGCCTATTTGGCATAAAAAACACATTGCTTTTCTTATTATTTTATATTTGCAAATTTATTTATATAGAAAGCAAATGCCGGTTTTACGATTTTGTTGCTGTATTTTTGAAATTTATAAACTGTGTAGAAATGAGGTACATAACATATGGGGACATCCAATCATCAGACTTATTATCAGACAAAGAACGAAAAAAATGTCGAAAAGCTTCGCAGTCTTTTAAAAGAATTTCCACGTTTTTCAAAAGATTTCTTTCGAGGTATCGAACCGACATCATCGATCAATACACGAATTGGCTATGCCTATGATCTTCGAACATTTTTCCGTTTCCTGATCACAAACAATCCTACATTAGCCGATAAAAAAATTGCAAATATCTCCTTATCGGTTTTAAATGCCTTAGAACCTGTTGATATTGAAGAATATTTAGAATACCTAAAGGTTTATACTTATGACGGCAGGCAATATTCGAATGATGAACGAGGAATTCATCGCAAACTGGCTTCGCTTAGAAAATTCTATTTATATTATCAGAAACGAGACCTGATCACGAATAATCCAACGGTTGTTGTCGATATGCCTAAATTACATGACCGTGAAATCATCCGACTAGATGCCGAAGAGGTCAATGAGTTGCTTGATCTGGTAGAAAATGCCGGTAATTCTTTGACAGGACGAAAAAAATCGTTTTATGAAAAAAATAAGTTAAGAAACATTGCTATTTTTACATTATTCTTAGGAACAGGTATTCGAGTTTCCGAATGTGTCGGACTCGATATGGAAGATATTGATTTTCGTGAAAACCGTATTCGAATCATGCGAAAAGGCGGCAAGGAAGAATATGTTTATTTTGGCGATGAAGTTCGCAAAGCTCTTACCAATTATATTGAGATATCACGAGCCAATATCAAACCTCTTCCCGGACATGAACATGCACTCTTCTACTCTATCCAGCGTCGACGTATCAGCGTGCAGGCAATTGAAAATCTTGTGCAGGAATATGCCAGCCAGATCACAACATTTAAGCATATTACACCACATAAACTACGCAGTACATATGGCACCTCTCTATATCGTGAAACAGGCGATATTTACCTGGTAGCGGAAGTTCTTGGGCATAATGATGTAAATACGACCAGAAAGCATTATGCTGCACTCGATGATGATAAAAAGCGAAGTGCTGCCACGGCGGTAACGTTGAGGAAATAAAATAAACCATATAGCATTTTTATATTAAATTTTATATTTAATTTTAGATTATCCGCATAAACACTACACTTTTAAACAT
>OGCN01000404.1_pt1 | contig 73474 bp, 68 predicted proteins | sample 1570181 | NCBI WGS metagenome assembly OGCN01 (sample SAMEA4370584, study PRJEB24528) | human gut metagenome | reverse complement strand
AGAATTGTAGATTGATGATTTTGTATGAATAAGGAGCGAACTGAATTGAACAAAGGAAATGTTATAGAAATTAGATGTAAAAAATGCAACAAGTTAATGATGGAATACTTTGTATGCGGGGATGATTCTGCTGTAGCACTTCAGAATATTGGAATTAAGTGTGACAGATGCAAGCGAGTGATGATGCTCAAGAAGTATTCCGAGGGAATGATGAAGGAACATTCTGAGAATGGGACTTTCAGAATATAACGATTGACAATTAAATTACAGCCCACCTGATAAGGGCACATCAAAAGATGGAAGCACCAGAGACGCAGGGGAAACGAACAGTATTTATGATACTGGTTTCCTCGTGCGTCTTTTTTTGTGCTGTAAAGGTAATCCGACTTGTTCGTTTCCAAGGGCGGCAAGGAGGATTTATGAGCAGTAAAGCACAGACAAGAGAAAAGGATTATGAGAGAGGATTACGAATTGCAGATAGGAGAAAGGCGATGGGATTATCACAGGATGAGTTAGCTCATAGAGTGGGTATAGGCAGACAGGCATTATCAGCGATTGAAAACGGTGGAGATTTTAAGACACGGACATTAGATAATCTGGCAATCGTACTTGGTGTATCTGTTGATTTCATAATGTATGGGAAGAATGAAGAAAATTCAGAACTATTATCTGAGGCAATGGATGTTCTTTCAGATATGGATGAATTGCAAATAAGACAGTGTCTTGCAATGATGAAAGCGATGAAAAGCGTGTCAGTTGAAAAGTGATTGTCGTGTTTACACGACATAAGTGTCGCCTGTACACGGTCGGCAATTAAGGTGTGGTAGATTACAATATACTTGTGCTTGAGATACAGCACAGAGTTTGAAAGCGGCGTGCACAATGCTTTCTTTAATATTTCAATTAAGGAAGGTAATAGCCATGAAAAAGTATAACGGAAAAGAACTTTACAAAGGACTTTTGTTTATAAAGTCAATGATGAGTATGAATAATGTGAACCGACAGAAAGAGCTTGATCAGACATATGCATTAAGTGTGGGAATTGAGTGTGAGCAGACTGTTGTAGATGATGGAGCATCTACATCGGTTGACAGACCTCAGATGCGTCAGCTGATGGAAATTCTTGAGATTTCAGATTACAAGGTACTTGTCGTAGAAGATATTTATGAGATTACAAGAAATCCGGAAGATTTAAAGTCAATGATGGATCGCATAAATGATTTAGGTGTGACAATATTTGACCTTGGTACTATGAGTGCGAGGTACAACAATTATGCGATTGAGTGTTAGGAATTCAGGCAGGTATTCCTACATTGTATTTGCTTCTGAAACAGTGGTATTTGATGACTATGGGAAGCCAGTCATCAAATGCCCAACAGAGGCTGAGGCAGTGGAATACATCAGGAATCGGTTAGAGAGTGAGGTTATTCAGGATGATATATGATATTTATGCAGTTGGTAATACTTTGAGAAGTATTAGAAATAAATATGGATATACACAGAATGATATGGCGGAGAGCCTTGATGTAAGTTATATTCATTATTCGCAAATTGAGCAGGGAAGACATCGGATGAGTCTGGAACTTATGCTGAAGATTGTAACAAAGTATGGAGTAGATCCTAATACGTTGTTTGGAATTGAAAGCAGGGAAAAACATGAGAATAAAAATCTGTCTGTATTGGAAGATAAATTGCAGATGCTTAAACCAAATGATAGAGAATATGCAATGTCTACATGTTTGATTTTTATTGAAGGCTTAGAGGCAAGAAAGGAAGTGGTTTGAAATGAGGAGAGCAGGAAGAAAGAAAAAGCCACTGACCATACAGCCGATAAAGTGTGTTGTGATGCTATCTTCTGATGAGGAGCATGACTGTATTGCAGCAGAGAAAAAGGAAGATAAGCAGTTGAAACGAATCATGGAATTTGCTGACAATAACAATCTTATCCCTATGAAAATATTCAGAAGAGGAATTTTTGGACGACGATTAAGGGATGAAGTGTTTTATAAGGCAATAAGATATATGAGAGCAGGAAAGGCAGATGCACTTATCGTAACAAATCTCGATGCTATTTCAGACGGAATAGCAGATTCTTATTTAAAAATTGGAGCAGTAAGGGAAGCTGGGTTTAGATTATTCAGTGTAGATGAGAAGGAACCCAAGGTTGACTTGTATATTCCACCAAAGAGAGGTGATCTGCAGTGAAGATAAAGAGAAATATGATTGTGTGGGCTGAATTAAAAAGTGGACTCAGACATATACAAGCTGGAAGGAGACCATGTATTGTAATAAGCTGCGACAAAGCAAACGGAAAATCACCTGTATATACAGTTATTCCAGGAACAACTAAGATGAGAAAGAATTATATTCCAGTACATTTCAATATTGAGCCTTCAGAAATTAGAGGATTTTTAAGACATACAACAATGTTTTTGCCGGAGCAGCTGGTCACAATAAATGAGGAACAGATAATACAGACTGCCGGGGTGATTGTTAGCACAGATGCAATAAAAAAGGTTGATGCGATGTTAGTCAGACAGCTGCAGATTGGAGAATATGATGGATGATGAAAATGAATTAGAGAATCAGAGTATAGATATTCCTATATGGAAGCGATATTTGCTTTCTGTAACTGAAGCGGCACAGTTTTATCACATTGGTGAAAAGAGGCTTAGACAAATTGTAGATATCCATCCAAATGGGGAGTTTTATCTGTTAGTAGGAAACAAAGTTTTATTTAAGAAAGAGCAATTTGAGCAATTTCTGGCAGAGTCAACTGCAATTTAATATGTAAAGTAGTAGAAAAGGGGGCACAAATGTGGTACAATAACCATGCTAGGGCTCTCTTTTTTGAAAGGAGACAAAGCTATGAGTGAGAAAAGACGAGATAATCGCAATAGAATTCTTCACGAAGGAGAGTACCAGAGAGCAGATGGACGTTATCGTTTTAGATATGTAGATATTCATGGAAATGAAGGGAATTTATATAGTTGGCGTTTGGACCATAATGATCCTATACCTAAAGGAAAGAAAATGGAGCTTTCTTTAAGAGAAAAGGAAAAACAACTGGAACAGGATATGTTTAATGGACTTGTTCCAGGAGGTGGAGGACTTACAGTTCTTGAATTAGTTGAGAAATATGTAAGCCTTAAAATAGGGGTCAGACAGAGTACTTATGCTGGTTATAAGACGGTAATTAATCTGCTGAAAAAAGATGATTTTGGCAAAAAAAGAATCGACAAAGTGAAATTATCGGATGCGAAAGCCTGGTTGATCAAGCTTCAGAGGGTAGATGGAAAAGGTTATAGTTCAATTCATACTATCCGTGGTGTATTAAGACCGGCATTTCAGATGGCAGAAGAAGATGACTTGATTCGCAAAAATCCATTTGGCTTTGAATTAGTCAATGTGATTGTGAATGATAGTGTGAGAAGAGAAGCTGTCACAAGAAAGCAGGAGCGGGAATTTCTAAGATTCATAAAAGAGGATGCGCATTTTTGCAAGTACTATGATGCAATATTTATCCTCTTTAACACAGGACTTCGTATATCAGAGTTCTGTGGACTTACAAAATCAGATTTGGATTTTAAAAACAAAAGAATACGGGTAAATCATCAATTACAGAGAACAAGTCAGATGCAGTATATCATTGAAAAGCCTAAGACAGAAAGTGGCGAGAGATATGTTCCAATGTCTGATGAGGTGATGGCTTGTTTCAAGAGAATACTTAAGGACAGGGTCAATCCCAAAGTTGAACCGATGGTTGATGGAATGACAGGATTTTTATTCCTTGATAAGAATGATATGCCTATGGTGGCATTACATTGGGAAAAGTATTTCCAACATATTCGGGAAAAGTATAATAGCATATATAAGGTTCAGATGCCGCCGATTACACCACATGTGTGTCGCCATACATTTTGTTCTAATATGGCTAAGTCAGGAATGAATCCGAAGATGCTTCAGTATATTATGGGACACTCGGATATCAGTGTTACGATGAATACCTATACTCATGTTAAATTTCAGGATGCACAGGAAGATTTTCAAAAAGCAATCAATTCATAATGACCTGATGAAAATGAGAGAAAAATGGCTGAATGCCAGTATATATCTTAATCCCCAATTTCTTACCTGTCGATTTCCAATGGCAGATTTGCCTTTGGTACAGACTTGAAATTTACCAAAGTTTTTACCAAAATTGATGACAAAAATATGCAAAGATATGCCAAAATATGCCAGAAAAAGTGAAAAATGAAGAAAGGTAAAAAGGCTTGAAAAGCCCGAAAATACTGGAAATATGAGAAAAATCAAGATTTTATTCATCTGCCACGGCAATATCTGCCGTTCCACCATGGCACAATTCGTTTTCCAGGACATGATCAACCGTCAGAACTTAGCGGACAAATTTCTGGTCGATTCCAAAGCGACCAGTACCGAAGAGATTGGTAATGGTCCGCATTACGGTACCGTTCAAAAGCTGCACGAAGTAGGTGTTCCGGTGCTTGCCCATCGTGCCAGTCAGTTACGACGAAGAGATTATGAAGAATTTGATTATCTGATCGGAATGGATCATTGGAATATGAAAAACATGCTTCGGATCGTAGGTGGCGATCCGGAAGGAAAAATGGCATTGCTTTTAGATTATACAAAGCGTGCAGGGCAGGAAATTGCAGATCCGTGGTACACCGGAAACTTTGATGCAACGTATAATGATGTGGTAGAAGGCTGTACCGGCTTTTTAGAATATGTACGTAAAACACATCGGGAAATTTAAAGTAGCAATGATACAAAAGTTTATTCATAGTATCTATCAGTGATACTATTTTGTCAGAATGTTGTGATAGAAAAAACTATATTGTGAGGAAGGTCATTTGATCATTTAAGAAAAAGGAAAATGAACATTTAGCATCTTAATAAAAAAGAAATGGCTCAGTAAAATGAAAAGAAAAATATATATTATATTGACGATCATCTGGATGATTACAATCTTTTGTTTTTCAGCAAGAAATGGTGTGACTTCTACCGGTGACAGTCACTATATCGGCATGAAGATCGGTGAAGTTTTTGTGCCGGAATTTGACCAATGGAACAGTACAAGACAGCTTGCTTTTGCGCAAAAAGTAGATTTTCCGATTCGCAAATCAGCTCACGCGATGGAATATGCATTGCTTGGATTTTTGATCACAGGATCATTTATTACAAATGCAAAAGAAAGAAAAAAGCAGGGAAATAAAGTACAGGAACATAAAAAACTGTATCTGGCTGCATGGATAGGAAGTGCTTTCTATGCAATGACAGATGAGTTTCATCAGCTTTTTGTGCCGGGAAGAAGTGGAAGAGTAGCAGATGTACTGCTTGACAGTACAGGGGCTGCTGTTGGTGTATGTCTATTCCTGATTATACAGATGTGGATTCAGCACAAAACACACAGCAAATCCACTGCAAATTGTATCAATTAATCTTAGTACCAATTATACAGTGAGCCCATAATCCCCTATTAATTAAAAATTATTTGACTAAAAACTAAATATATACATTTATAAATCTATCCATCCATCGTTCCATCAAGTTATAACCATCACTAACTAATTCCTCTGTTTTACTCTCTATTCTTTTTATTGCATGTTCAACAAAAACCTTATTTTTTCTGACTTTATGGAACAGTTGGTAAGTTACATATATCTGTAAAATAGAGTTTCACCCAATAATATATCACCGACAGCATAGCGCCGATAGCATATTCCTGACAGTATATCACCGATAGCATATTCTTGACAGCATATCACATATCCCCGACAACACAACAATGTTTGCCTGTTTTTTGCATATCATATATATAATACTTTTAAGCATCACCAATAACATTTATATATGTAATATGATATTATCTATCCGGTAATATTACCTATCTGGAAAATCCGGCAAACTCCGAATACATTCCAACACCAGATTCCTGCAAAATTCCACAAAGAAGGACAACTATGCTCTGCAACTGAAAGATGAACCTCATATACATAGAGTGCGTATATATCCATATATAGAGAGCCTGTATATAGTGCTTGAAACTCCGTATGTATTCATGTACAATAATAATTGAGTTGTTATACTATTATTATAGCAATCAGAATAGATTGCATCACAACACGAAAAAGACAAAAATATAATTTAAAATATATAGTCGCAAAGGAGAGCAGGCATGAAAGATATTATTCTTAAAAAATTCGGTGAAGTATATGGAACTACAGAAGGTGCAAGAGCATTTTTCGCACCCGGACGTGTGAATTTGATCGGAGAACATACAGACTACAACGGAGGTCATGTATTTCCGTGCGCATTGACGATTGGTACTTATGCAGTAGCGAGAAAGAGAAATGACAGAAAGCTTCGTTTCTTCTCAATGAATTTTGAGCATCTTGGAATTATTGAGTCGTCTTTAGATGAATTAAAGCCAATGAAAGAAGCAGGATGGACAAACTATCCAAAGGGTGTGATGTGGGCATTCGGTGAAAGAGGAATGCATCTGGATTGTGGTCTGGATATCCTTTTGAACGGAAATATTCCAAATGGTTCGGGACTTTCTTCTTCTGCTTCCGTAGAAGTAGTAACCGGTTTTATCTTGAAATCATTATATGGATTTGATGTCAGCAATCAGGATCTTGCGTTGATCGGGCAGTTTTCAGAAAATAATTTCAATGGTGTAAATTGCGGTATTATGGATCAGTTTGCGATCGCAATGGGTAAGAAAGATAATGCAATCTTTTTAGATACAGCAACATTGGAATATGAATATGCTCCGGTCAAATTACAAGGAGCAAAGATTGTCATTTCATGCAGTAACAAGAAGCGCGGACTTGGCAGCTCAAAATACAATGAGCGTCGCAGTGAATGTGAGATGGCTTTATCTGAGATCCAGTCAGGAATGGGAATTGAAACACTTGGTGATCTGACAGAAGAACAGTTTGAAAGTGTGAAAATGGCGATCAAAGATGAAGATCGAAGAAAGAGAGCCAAACATGCCGTTTATGAGAACCAGCGTACGATCAAGGCAGTAGAAGCATTGAAGGCAAATGATATTGCATTGTTTGGTAAATTGATGAATGAGTCTCATGTATCATTGCGTGATGATTATGAAGTAACGGGTGAGGAACTGGATACGTTAGTAGAAGCAGCATGGAAGATTGACGGTGTGATCGGATCCCGTATGACAGGCGCAGGCTTTGGCGGATGTACGGTCAGCATTGTGAAAGATGAGGCAGTGGACCGATTTATTGATCAGGTTGGTAAGACTTATAAGGAAACGATCGGCTATGCAGCAGATTTTTATGTCGTAGAGATCGGCTCCGGTCCATGTGAATTATAAAACAAGAGAAAAATAATAATATGTGACATTTGATATATCCATATGAATTTATAAATGTGCAACAAAGCGGGATGCCAACATCTGCTTGAAAGGATAAGGGGTGATATCCATGGGGAAAATAGAAGAACCACAGATGAGCGAGGAAGAATTAAGAAATTTACTGGAATATTCAGAGTGTGCAACGTTTGTTTTAGAACAGGGAATGGAGTTTAAAGTTGTATATGCCAATCCGAAATTTTATCAGATCCTGCGTTATACGAAAGAAGAGTTTGCCGATCAATTTGAGAATAAACTAAAGGAGCTGATTTTGCCGGAAGAAAAACAAAAGATATCCAATTTGATCGCAAGGCAGTCTGTAGCAGGTGGCCATATCCATTTGGAATATCGTATCAAACGCAAAGATGGTGTAGTTCGTTTTTTGTCGATGACAGCAAGTCCGTTCGTTCGAAATGACAAGATGTGTTATTATTGCTCGGCAATGGATGTGACGCAGCAGAGACGGACATTAGCAGAAGTTTATGATGCAAAAAGACAAGTTGATCTCATAACAAATAATGTTCCGGGCGGCGTGATCAAGATTCGGATTTCTGATTTTTCCATTTTATATTCCAATGATGGCTTTTATCGTTTGGCGGGTTATAGCCGTTCGGAGTATTTCTCTTTGTTTGGAAATCATTGCGATAAAGTTATTTATGATCAAGATGCGGAAAGAGTAGCGCACATGATCCGTGCTGCAGTAGACAATGGTGGAACAATCAGCTTTGAATATCGTATCATTGCCAAAAATGGTGAAGTGCGCTGGTCATATGTAAATGGATGCCGTGTGGATGATCTGAATGGTGAAGTTGTCTATCTTTGTATTATTATGGATATTACAGCTAAGAAAAAACTGGAACAAAAAATGGCAGACGGTCTTCGCAGATCCGGTTATCTCCTGGAGTATATGAAGGAAACAGAGTGGACGTATCATATAAAATCTAAAAAGCTATATCGCAATGGCTATATAGACGGCACCTATTCCAGAGAAAGAGAATTGCAAAATGCTTTTACCAGAGCAACATTAAGTCCGACGGTACATCCTGACGATTTGGATGCACTCTGCGCTTTTTTTGATGAACGGATGCACAAAATCGGTAAAGCTAAGGGTGTTTTCAAAGTAAAAGACAGCAAGGGAAATTATCATCCGACTGAAGTGTATGCAATTACAGTTGGTACAGAAGAGACAGGCATGCCGGAAAAAATTTATGGAGAAACTCGTTTTTTGGATGACCGCTCTTTCATTGTGTCGCAAGAGCCTGCTGTTTCCCTTGTATCCGGGACTGTAGGAAAAGTCTTAAAGATTGCTGAAATGGCACAGGAGAAAGTCAAAGATGTTGTGACGGGAAGCATGCCTTATCAGGAATGGATCGAACGGACGCGTAACATTTTGAAAAATAACAAAGAAGAAAAATACGGTATTCTGTGCTGTGATATTGACGGCTTTCAAAGACTGACCTATCATTATGGAATTTCGATCGGAAACGAACTTTTGATAAGTTTTGCAAAACTGTTATGCAAGCATATGGCATATGATAATATGTGTTCCCGTATCAATGGAGATTATTTCGTCGTCTTTTTCAAATATGAAAAGCACGGTGAACTTTTGAAGAGAGTTTCCCATATGCTTCGTATGCAAAAAGAAAGGGAAAAAGAGCTTAGTTATAATACATACGGAACGACAAGCGGTATCTATCTGGTAAAACCGGGCGAGCAGGATCTTGACAAGATGTTAGAATGTGCGGATCTGGCAAGGAGAAGTATCAAAGGTACTCGTGGAAATCATTATTCGATCTATACGGAAGAATTGCAAAGAAACCAGTTCTTAGAAGAAGAAGTCATTTCCGAAATTGGCACGGCGATGATGGAGCAATCAATTGAAATCTGCTACCTGCCCCGTATTTACAAGAATCGGGATAATGTGATCGGTTGTAAGGCGATTCCTCAGATTCAGATGCAGAATGGTTCTTATCTCTCATTAGAGGATCTGCGTCGTTATATTGATCGCAGTGAAGAAATACAGCAGCTATTCTTCTATGTCCTTTCGAATGTATGCTGCAGCCAGGGAGTATGGAAATCAAAAGGTTATAAGATCAAGCCGATTTCCATCGATATTACGGCAAGCCAGCTCTGTTTACAGAATGCAGTAGAGAAAATAGACGAAACGATTCGTGAAAATAATCTGGAACCAAAAGATATTATTTTGGAAATGCAGGAACATTGTTTTAAGGACATGACAACGAATCTGCAAATGGCATTGGAGGATTTAGATCGAAGAGGGTATAAAGTTTTTATCAGTCATTTTGGTTCAGATCACACAGCGATTCATTCGTTGCGCAGTCTTCCGATTGCGGGAATTAAATTTCATGGCGAATATTTCAAACAGGATATTTCAGACAAGAAAGAACATATCATTTTGAAAAAGATCGTAGAAATGGTAAAAGAAATGGATCTGACAGTTGCATGTGGTGGAATCCATACAAAGCTGCAGGAAGATATTGCACGTTCGATTGGTTGTGATATACTGGAAGGCGAGATCTATTATGGAGCAGTCCGTAATGAAGTATATGAAAAATGCTTCTTAGACAATTAGTATGTCAAACGATCCGTATATCGAAAATATAATGTCGCTGTATGGAATAAAAAGAGCCGGCAAAAAGGCAACGTGTTGACGTTGCTTTTTTTGAGAAAATGAAACAGAGGGTATTCGGGAACAAAGAGTGTTATGAAAACGAGAAGGTTTCTGACCGGGTGTTGGCTTGGCTTTCGTTGAGGGATCGCAATAAAAACAGGACAATGGATGCAGGATGTATCAGTAAATTATGTGAAAAGTGCAAGTCTTCACATGAATAAAAAAGAAAGGAAATGGAATGATGGAAAACGGGAAAAAGTATTTACGCAAGATTATGTTAGTAGCAATGGCATTTTTGTTATGTACTGTATGCAGCATGGAAACAAAAAGTGCAAAAGCCGCCTCACGTCCGACCGTGCGCATAACAAAACGTACGAAGAAAGAAGCGACGATCAAAATATCCAAATCAAAAGCAACCGGTTATCAGGTCTATTTATCGGCATCAAAGCATGGCAGTTATAAGCTTTTGATGGCAACACGTACACAATATTATAAGATTACGGGCTTAAAGGCGAACAAGACATATTATGTGAAAGTACGTGGTTATCGTACAAGAGGATATCGCATTTCACGCGGTAAATATTCTAAGGCGGTTAAGATCAACATCTATAAAAAAGCTGCGAAGAAGTCAACGAAGAAAACGACAACCACGACAAATACCACGACAGAAAGCTTAACAGAAGCAACGACAGCGGCGTTGAACAGTATCAACACAGAACGTCAGAATCGCGGACTTACAGCTCTAACATCGGATGCAGCTTTGTGTAAAGCCGCCGATACCAGAGCACAGGAATTAGCACAGTCCTTTGGTCATACAAGACCGGATGGAAGAGAGTTCCAGACTGTTCTTGAAGATGCATCATATGATTGCGAATATGCAACAGAAGACATTTATACCGGAACGACAAATCTCGAAGAGGTTCTGACAAAAGCCATGACAGATGTGAATCGTGCTGAAAATATCTTCTCGTCAGAAGTCAAAAAGATTGCGGTGGGTTATTGTTATAATGAAGCGACTGCAACAGGATACTGGGCAATTCTGATCACAGAATAAACCGTGGGATATCCGCTTGATGGGTGTATGGAATGTAAGCGTACCGCCGACTGTGTCGGTACATGGAATAATACCCGGTAACCTATGTTGTCAGCATGCTTGCAATCTTTATGAAATCTGTGTAAAATAAAGAAATGTAGTTTCTGATACAGGATCAAAGTGCCAGGTTTTGTTTTAGATGGTATAAGAACAAGCATTTGTTATTTTGATCTAAGAAAGAAAAAGCAGGAAAAGAAAAAGGCGAGATGCCATAATATAAGGAGACAAAAAAGGATGTTAGATATTAAGTTTTTAAGAGAAAATCCAGATGTAGTAAAACAGAATATTAAGAACAAGTTTCAGGACGATAAGCTTCCTTTAGTAGACGAAGTCATTGAATTGGACGCAGAAGCCCGTAAGACACAGCAGGAGGCAGATGAGCTTCGCGCTTCACGCAAGAAAGTATCAAAAGAGATTGGTGCTTTAATGGGACAGGGCAAGAAAGAAGAAGCAGAAGCAAAGAAGCAGGAAGTGGCAAAGAATGCACAGCGCTTGGAAGAACTTTCCGCAAAAGAAAAAGAATTACAGGAAAAAGTCAAAAAGATCATGATGGTCATTCCGAATATCATTGATCCGAGTGTTCCGATCGGTAAAGATGACAGCCAGAATGTTGAGATTGAGAAGTTTGGTGAGCCGGTTGTGCCTGATTTTGAAATTCCATACCATGCAGAAATCATGGAAAGCCTTAGCGGATTAGACATTGATGCAGCAGGTAAAGTAGCCGGAAATGGTTTCTATTATCTGATGGGTGATGTGGCAAGATTACATTCTGCCGTAATTTCATACGCAAGAGATTTCATGATCGACAAGGGATTTACTTATTGTATCCCTCCATATATGATCCGCAGTAATGTCGTAACAGGTGTTATGAGCTTTGCTGAGATGGATGCCATGATGTACAAGATTGAAGGGGAAGACCTCTACCTGATCGGTACAAGTGAGCATTCGATGATCGGTAAATTTATCGATACGATCACAGATGCAAAAGAGCTTCCAAAGACTTTGACATCTTATTCACCATGTTTCCGTAAGGAAAAAGGTGCTCATGGTATCGAGGAACGTGGCGTATATCGTATTCATCAGTTTGAGAAGCAGGAAATGATCGTAGTCTGTGAGCCGGAAGACGCTATGAAATGGTATGATATCATGTGGAAGAACACAGTAGAGCTGTTTAGAAGCCTTGATATCCCGGTTCGTACATTAGAGTGCTGTTCCGGTGATCTTGCCGATCTGAAAGTGAAATCATGTGATGTAGAAGCATGGTCTCCACGTCAGAAGAAGTATTTCGAAGTAGGAAGCTGTTCGAATCTTGGTGACGCACAGGCAAGACGTTTACAGATCCGTGTGCGTGCTGAGGATGGAAGTAAGCATTTTGCGAATACATTGAACAATACAGTAGTAGCACCGCCACGTATGCTGATCGCATTCTTAGAGAATAACTTACAGGCAGACGGTTCGGTTCGTATTCCTGAAGTGCTTAGACCATATATGGGTGGAAAAGAAGTTTTAGTTCCTACAAAGAAAAACTAAGACAGATACAAACAATGCCAATCAATGCGTAAAATATAGAGTGATGGGGAAGGCTGTAAGCTATTAACGATTTTTGCGGCTTAGCAATGCTGTATGTGTTAATAGCAGGTAGTCCTTCCACTAAAAAAGAAAAGCAGATTTCAAACACAGAGATCAAGATGATCTCGATTTGAAATCTGCTTTTCTGGTATTTTTTGCTAAGATCCGGAAAGGCAGCGTGTCAGATCCGTTCATTGGCTTTTTGATCAGATAACGGTTGAAAAATTATCACATATCACGCATTTTCTTTCGTAAGTGTTTTTTCCATCTCATCAATCTTATCGGTCAGAGTATGAAAATTTCCGGCATAAATCGTCCGCAAGAGATGATCGGTACGACGAAGCGTAGCGATTCCGAGTGTTTCTGTCAGAATATTTTTTTCGAGAATATCAGCAAACTCATCCAGATCAACCACATGGACACGTCCATCCGGATAGATCAGCACATCGACCAAAAGATCGTTGAAAGTATAAGTGTGAGCGGCTTTGTCGATCACCGGCTCCACGATATCACAATACCAATAGACCAATTCTTCACTGGCATTATAGACTTTGCTGACTTTGATACCAAGATCAATGAAATATGCGGATATTCCGTGTGCAATGTCTTTGCGAGGTTTTAACACGTTCCATTTTGTCAGGATCAGGTCATCGCTTAGAAATAAAACGGTATCGTCCTTTAATTCTGTTACTTCATCAGGCAGGAAACGTCTTCGAAATAATCGTATCTGCTCCATATTGTATTCTCCATTCTTCTCTCGATAAGTTCAAGATCACATTGCAGATCTTAATTTGTATTGAAATTATTATAATCGCCTGCCAGAAGAATGTAAAGAAAAAAATGATCGGAAACCGGATAAAAATGGTTGGAAACGAGATGGATTTTTATAGACTTTTTGGATGTAATATTTTATAATGATAGAGTGTATAACAATGAGCTGTACGAGCAGTGCAGACTCAAAAATGCCGATAAGATGCAACAGAGTATCTGACGTGGTAAAGAAAAGGTTGGTGGGAAAACATCATGAATGATAAAAAAGTTTTGCGAAGCCTTGTAATGATTACTCAGATCGGTATAAGCATGATGGTTCCGCTTTTTTTATGCGCAGGTATAGGATATTGGATAAATGGGCAGTTTGGTATTGTGGCAGCATTTCCGATTCTGCTATGTCTCGGTGCCGGTGCGGCATTTCGTAATCTTTTTGTTTTGACAAAGACTTTTTATGCAAAAGATATCCAAAAGGAGGCAAAGCAGAAGGAATATATGGAAAATTTAAAGGCTTATCATGAAAAACATCCCGATGAAGATTTTTCGGATGTGATGGAAGGCAAGAAAAAAAGGTATCCCGATCCGAAAGGACCGACAAGGAGTTAAACGATGAAACAAGCCAGACAGCTTTGCAAAGAAATGATAATAGGGTTGATCCTGTGGCTCATTCCTGTTTTACTGATATTGACGATAATTGCTCCAAATCATCTGGCGATGGCAGCCGGTGTTTTGACAGGCGGAGCGGTGGCAGCCGGTTTGCTCTGGCATATGTACCGGCATCTGGATATTGCTTTGGATATGGATGCAAAACATGCCCAGTCACATACACAGTTTGCAGCATTCAAAAGAATGTTTTTTGTCGGAGTGATCATGGCAGCAGCATTAGTCTTGCCGCAGTATGTGCATCCGATCGGTGTGGTATTTGGAATTATGGGGCTGAAGATCACGGCACTTATGTATCCGAAGCTTCATCCTGTTATTCAAAAGTACAGGAAAAAGAGACTGTAGTGATACGTTTTTTGTATCATCACAATATATCTGTGTTTCACAGAAAAAATAAAAGTAAAGGAAGGTGAGAGTGTGGGAAATGGCATCTTAGGTATGTCGCAAGGTCTGTTGGGAAGTAAGGCTCTTCTTGCCGGAGGCGGTGAGCAGGTAGACTTTTTTATTCACGGATATACGGATACGAAGTTTACCGTTTTTGGATGGGACATTTATCTGACGACGACTCATATTTCTATGATTATCGTTATTGCATCCATTCTTGTTTTTGCAATCTTTGCAAACCGGGCGATCAAGAAGGCTGATCCAAACAAAGTTCCGGGACCTTTTCTGAATGTGGTTGAACTGATCGTTGAGTCACTGGATGGAATGGTTGCCAGTTCAATGGGATCGAAGAAAGCATTGAAATTCAGAAACTATGTCAGTGCATTATTCTTTTTTATTCTGGTATGTAACTTATCCGGTTTACTCGGACTTCGTCCACCAACAGCAGATTACGGTGTTACATTTCCGTTGGCAGTAATGACATGGGTTTTGATCCAGTTTAACGGATTCAAATACCAGAAATTTGGTAAGATCAAAGCATTGTTTGAACCAATCTTTTTGTTCTTCCCGATGAACCTGATCAGTGAGTTTTCAACTCCGGTATCTATGTCGTTACGTCTGTTTGGTAACATTTTATCCGGAACCGTTATGATGGGACTGATCTATGGTCTTTTGCCAAGGGTACTTACTCTGGTATGGCCGGCAGCACTTCATGCGTATTTGGATGTATTTTCCGGAGCGATCCAGACATACGTTTTCTGTATGCTGACGATGTGTTTTGTTTCGGATGCGATAGGCGATGAAATATAATCCTGCTTCGCATAAAGAGCAGTGAGGAAACAGCTTAGGCAAAAGTATCCGGCTTTTTTGAAAGCAGGATGCAGGAAAGCATTTAAGAAAGTAAAATTTTTATTTTAAGGAGGATTTTAACATGAATATAACAAATGAAGGTTTAGTATTAATGGGTTCTGCTATTGGTGCAGGTCTTGCAGTTATCGCAGGTATCGGTCCCGGTGTTGGTCAGGGTATTGCCGCTGGTTATGGTGCTTCTGCCGTAGGACGTAATCCGGGCGCAAAAGGTGATATCATGTCAACTATGATCTTAGGTCAGGCGGTTGCAGAGACAACAGGTCTTTATGGTCTGGTTATTGCTTTGATCCTGTTATTCGCTAACCCACTTTACAGCAAATTAAAATAATAGCATCAAAAGACAGGGCATTGTGCTTTGTCGGGATGGAAAAAGTGGTTAGAAATACAGTAAAAAGTTAATAACAGAAGGGAGGCTATAAAGTGAGTGTAATGAAAGTGGCTTTAGCTGGCGATGCTTTAGGCAATTACATTTTCGGACTTGATCCACAGCTTCTGATCGATTCATTGATTACGTTGATCGCAATGTTTGCACTTTTCCTGCTTCTGTCATATCTGCTCTTTGTACCGGCAAGAAACTTATTGCAAAAGCGACAGGATGGCATCCGTGAACAGATGGAAACGGCTGCAAAAGAAAAGAGTGATGCGATCGCTTTTAAAGCAGAATATGAAAGCAAGCTTAAAAACGTGGACAAGGAGGCAGAAGAAATCCTTACGCAGACACGTAAAAAAGCGATGAAGAAAGAAAGCGAAATCGTAAACGAAGCAAAAGAAGAAGCTGTCAGAGTTCTTGATAGAGCAAATCGCGAAGTAGAACTTGAGAAGAGCAAAGTAAAAGATGAAGTCAAGCAGGAAATGATTTCTGTAGCTGCTGCAATGGCAGGAAAGATTGTTGCATCTTCTTTGGATGAGGATAAGCAGGCACAGCTGATAGCAGACACTTTGGAAGAAATGGGTGATGAGACATGGCTAAATTAGTTTCAAAAGTATATGGTGAAGCTTTATTTGAAGCGGCCATAGAAGCAGGCACAGTCGATTCCCTGATGGAAGAAGTGGATGCTGTGCTGGCAATATTTCGTGCAAATGAGGAATATATCAAACTCTTGAATCATCCTAAGATTCCGGTGGAGGAAAAAGTTGCACTTTTGGAAGAAGCATTTAAAGGAAAAGCTTCGAACCAATTGGTAGGACTTTTGACTGCAACCGTGGAAAAAGGCAGATTTGCAGAGATTGAAAATATTTTGGCATATTTTGAATCCAAGGTACTGGAATACAAAAAAATCGGTATTGCCCATGTAACATCAGCAAGTGCATTGACAGATCAGCAGAAAGAAGAAGTACAAAAGCGTTTACTCGAAACGACTTCTTATGAAAGCATACAGACTGAATATCAGGTTGATGCATCGCTGATCGGTGGCATTGTCATACAGATTGGTGACAGAGTTGTTGATGGCAGTATCCGGACACAGCTGGGGAACATGGCAAAAGAATTGTCAAAGATCCAGCTCGTGAAATAAAATATTAAGAAAGAAGGTGCAAGAATATCATGAATTTGAAACCTGAAGAGATCAGTTCTGTAATCAAAGAACAGATTAATAAATATAGTACCAAATTCGAAGTATCCGATACAGGTACTGTAATCCAGGTTGCCGATGGTATCGCACGTATCCATGGATTGGAAAAGGCGATGCAGGGCGAACTTCTTGAATTCCCAAATGAGATCTATGGTATGGTATTGAACCTCGAAGAAGACAACGTAGGTGCCGTTCTTTTAGGTGATCATAAAAACATTAACGAAGGTGATCTGGTTAAGACAACAGGTCGAGTAGTTGAGGTGCCTGTAGGTGACGCAATGCTTGGTCGTGTTGTCAATGCGTTAGGACAGCCTATCGACGGAAAAGGCCCTATCGAGACTGATAAGTTCCGTCAGATTGAACGAGTTGCATCCGGTGTTATTTCAAGAAAGTCAGTAGATACACCGTTGCAAACAGGTATTAAGGCGATTGACTCTATGGTGCCGATCGGAAGAGGACAGCGTGAGCTGATCATCGGCGACCGTCAGACAGGTAAGACCGCCATCGCAGTAGATACGATCATTAACCAGAAAGGTCAGAATGTGAAGTGTATTTATGTTGCGATCGGTCAGAAAGCATCTACCGTTGCATCTATCGTAAAGAAATTAGAAGAATATGGTGCAATGGATTATACTACTGTTGTAGCATCAACAGCAAGTGAATTAGCACCACTTCAGTACATTGCTCCATATTCCGGTTGTGCGATCGGTGAGGAATGGATGGAAGCAGGACAGGATGTTTTAGTAATTTACGATGACCTGACAAAGCATGCAGCAGCATATCGTACACTTGCATTGCTCTTAAAACGTCCACCAGGACGTGAAGCATATCCCGGAGATGTATTCTATTTACATTCCAGACTGCTTGAGCGTGCAGCGAGATTGTCTGACAAATTAGGTGGCGGCTCATTGACAGCATTACCGATCATTGAGACACAGGCAGGTGACGTATCTGCTTATATTCCTACAAACGTTATCTCTATCACAGATGGTCAGATCTACCTTGAGACAGAGATGTTTAACTCCGGATTCCGTCCGGCTGTTAATGCAGGTCTTTCCGTGTCCCGTGTAGGTGGTTCTGCACAGATCAAAGCAATGAAGAAGATTTCAGGTCCGATCCGTATTGAGCTTGCTCAGTACCGTGAGCTTGCGGCATTCTCGCAGTTTAGTTCTGATCTCGACCCTGAGACAAAGGCACAGCTTGCACAGGGTGAGCGTATCCGTGAGATCTTAAAGCAGGATCAGTACAAGCCTATGCCGGTAGAGAATGAAGTAATCATTATATATGCAGCAACTAAGAAATATCTGATCGATATTGAAATTAGTGACATTCTTGACTTTGAAAAAGGTCTTTTCGAATATATTGATACAAAATATCCTGAAGTACCGGAGAGCATCCGTACAACAGGTGAGATCAAAGAAGATATCGAAAAGAAACTGATCGAAGCGATCGAAGGATTTAAGGCAGAATTCACTAAGAACAAATAGAAAGAAATGGGGAAAAGCATATGGCCTCAATGAGAGATATCAAAAGACGTAAAGAAAGTGTGCAAAGCACAGGACAGATTACGAAGGCAATGAAACTCGTTTCTTCTGTCAAGCTGCAAAAAGCAAAGCTTGGGGCAGAAGTATCAAAGCCGTATTTTGATACAATGTATAATACAGTGGCAGGCATGATCGCAAAATCCGGTCAGATGTCACATCCATTTCTTCAAAAGAGCCGGTCGGACAGGAAAGCGGTCATTCTGATCACATCCAACCGAGGACTGGCAGGCGGATATAATTCCAATGTTGTTAAGCTGATCACGAAAGACGAACGTTTTTCGACAGAGAATACGGTGATCTATGCAGTAGGATCAAAAGGTCGCGATTCTATGGCGAGAGTCGGTTATGAAGTGGCTAAGGATTATTCAGAGGCTATGAATGAACCGATTTACAGCGATGCAACACTGATCGGCAAAGAAGTTTTAAGCCGGTTTGTCAAAGGAGAGATCGGAGAAATTTATCTTGCTTATACGATCTTTAAAAACACGGTCGTACAGATTCCGACTTTGACTAAGCTGTTACCGATCAATGCCGAAGACATCGTATCGGAAGAAGAAGATATATCAGAAAGTCCGATCGACAAGCTTACATTGATGAATTATGAACCGGAGCCGGAAGAAGCATTAAATGCGATCATTCCAAAATATATCAACAGTCTGATCTTTGGCGGACTGGTTGAATCTCATGCGAGTGAGAATGGAGCGCGTATGCAGGCAATGGATTCCGCAACAAGCAATGCAGAGGAAATGATCAGTGATTTGTCTTTGAAGTATAATAGAGCAAGACAGGCATCTATTACACAGGAATTAACAGAAATTATAGCAGGTGCAAGTGCTATTTCATAATGCTATTCATAAAGAAAAACTTTATGAAACACAGTTATAAGCAGCTGAAAATGTAAAGGAGTGAAACAATGGCAGAATTAAATACAGGTAAGCTGACTCAGATTATCGGTGCCGTTCTGGATATTAAGTTTCCGGAAGGAAAACTGCCTGAGATCAACGACGCTATCAACGTACCGTTAGCCGATGGTAAAAAGCTGGTGGTCGAAGTATCTCAGCATCTGGGTGATGATACTGTACGTTGTATCGCGATGGGACCGACAGATGGTCTTGTACGTGGTATGGAAGCTCAGGCAACGGGCGGTCCTATCAGCGTGCCGGTAGGTGAAGCAACTCTGGGACGTATGTTTAACGTACTGGGAGAACCAATTGATGAGAAACCGGCTCCTGAAGGAGTTCAGTATGATCCGATTCATAGAAAAGCCCCTAAGTTCGAGGAGCAGTCAACAGAAACAGAAATTCTTGAAACAGGTATTAAGGTCGTAGATCTTCTTTGTCCTTATCAGAAAGGTGGTAAGATCGGTCTGTTTGGTGGTGCCGGTGTAGGTAAAACCGTATTGATCCAGGAACTTATCACAAATATTGCGCAGGAGCATGGTGGATACTCTGTATTTACCGGAGTAGGTGAGCGTACACGTGAAGGAAATGACCTTTATTATGAAATGATCGAATCCGGTGTTATCGATAAGACAACCATGGTATTCGGTCAGATGAACGAGCCGCCGGGAGCACGTATGCGTGTAGGTCTTACAGGACTTACCATGGCAGAAAACTTCCGTGACCGTTCCGGAAAAGATGTCCTTCTCTTTATTGATAATATTTTCCGTTTTACACAGGCCGGTTCCGAGGTATCCGCTTTGCTTGGACGTATGCCAAGTGCGGTAGGTTACCAGCCGACATTACAGACAGAAATGGGTGCTTTACAGGAGCGAATCACTTCAACAAAGAAAGGTTCTATCACATCGGTACAGGCTGTTTATGTACCTGCCGATGACTTGACCGATCCGGCACCGGCAAATACATTTGCTCACTTGGATGCGACAACCGTACTTTCACGTTCAATCTCAGAGCTTGGTATTTATCCGGCAGTAGATCCGCTGGAGTCTACTTCGCGTATCCTTGATCCGCATATCGTCGGTGAGGAGCATTATCATGTAGCCCGCGGTGTACAGGAAATTCTTCAGAAATATAAGGAATTGCAGGATATCATCGCTATTCTTGGTATGGATGAATTGTCAGAAGAAGATAAGATCGTCGTAAACAGAGCCAGAAAGGTACAGAGATTCCTGTCTCAGCCTTTCCATGTGGCAGAGCAGTTTACAGGTCTTCCGGGACAGTATGTACCGGTAAGTGAGACAATCCGCGGCTTCCAGGAAATTCTGGATGGTAAGCATGATGATATCCCTGAGAACTATTTCCTTAACGCAGGAAATATTGATGAGGTAGTAGCCAGAGCTACAGACAGATAGGAAAGGAGAATCAGATGGCTGACAAAACGTTCAACCTGCGGATTATCTCCCCTACCCGCATTTTCTTTGATGGAGATGTTGATATGGTAGAAATGAAGACAACAGAGGGCGAGATCGGTGTTCTTGCCGGTCATATTCCTCTGACTGCCATTCTTGAACCGGGTGTGCTTCGGATAAAGCAAGAAGGAAATGTAAGAGAAGCAGCATTGCATGATGGCTTTGTAGAGATTCAAAAAGACCGTGTTACGGTGTTGGCAGAATCATGCGAATGGCCGGATGAAATTGATGTAGAGCGTGCGAATGAAGCAAAAGAACGTGCTGAACGTCGTATTAAGAGCGGTAAAGCAGAAGTAGATATGCTTCGTGCTGAACTTGCATTAAAGAAAGCACTTACAAGGATTGATCTTGCAGGCAGAAAATAAGAAAAAGGCTTCCCAGTTAATAATATAAGCCGGGAGGCCTTTTTTCTCGTTTTAAGGATAGTATACTAACTTTGTGATTTGCTTTCCTTTCTTTTTAAAACTGAAAGTCTTTAAAGTATCTGCAGATGAGTAACTGCTGATGTTCCGACAGTATTTGGAAAATGTTGACTTTGAAACAGATGACATGGAAATATCCTGTGCCATATAATATTTTGCTTTTTGAGAGATTTTAAAAGTGCGTTTTTGGAATGATAAGATTTTTTTGCCACGTTTTAAAGGACCAACGACGATTAATTTGCTTCCTTTGATTTTGATGGAACGAATCTGTCTGATTTTGCCCGATGATGTTGTAAAACAGGTGTCATAATTTTGTGATTTGGTTTTGGCTTGTGCCGGCTGTAATGTTGTAAGATTAATACAGAACAGAAGGCAGATAGAAGTGAAAAGAGTTGATGTTTTCTTTGATATGAATTTCATATGATATGTGTTCCTTTCTCTAAGCAAAAAGTGCGGCAAACATGCAATGCTTGGATTTTGGAAGTATTATATCATGAATTTGCAACGTAAGAAAGCTTGTTTTAAACTCAAAATACGCTCCTGCCAGGCTTTCCATTCTGCTACACAGAATACATTTGTCTGTTTATTCGCCCGGAAAAGCAAATACCAGATTTGCCATCGCTTGCTTTTCTTTTGGGTCCATTTATCACAAAGAAAAAATAACTAAAAAAAAGACTATCTTTATTACTTTTTTGGAAAAAATGGAAAAAAAGCCGTGAAAGTCGGAAACACGTTGAAAAATGCTTGAATTTGTCGGTATTTGCACCTATAATAATGAATTATGGGTGAAAACTTACAAATACAAGACTATGAAAGGAGTTCATACTATGAACGAACAGAATAATTGTCTCGAAAAGCAGCCTCTCTGTGATGAGATGCTTCAGAAGATGGATGCATACTGGCGTGCAACGAATTATTTGTCAGCCGGTCAGTTATATCTTTTAGATAATCCATTAATGAGAAAACCATTAACAATGGATGATGTAAAGAAAAAAATTGTAGGTCACTGGGGAACTGTACCCGGACAGAACTTTATCTATGTACACTGTAACCGCGTGATCAAACGTTATGACTTAGATATGATTTATATTTCAGGTCCGGGACATGGCGGAAACTTCCTGATCGCAAATACATATTTAGAGGGAACATACAGCGAAGTATATCCAAATATCAGTCAGGATGAAGAAGGAATGCAAAAGATGTTTAAGCAGTTCTCATTCCCGTGTGGCGTACCAAGTCACTGTGCTCCTGAAACACCTGGTTCTATCAACGAAGGTGGTGAGCTTGGTTATTCTATCGCTCACGCATTTGGTGCTGTATTTGATAATCCTGACCTCATCGCTACAACTGTAGTAGGTGATGGTGAAGCAGAGACAGGTTCTCTTGCTACATCATGGCAGTGTAATAAATTCTTAAATCCGATCAATGATGGTGCCGTTCTTCCGATCCTTCATCTGAATGGATATAAGATCAGCAACCCTACTATTCTTTCTCGTATTCCTCAGGAAGAGTTAGAAAGCTTCTTCAAGGGTTGTGGATGGAAGCCTTACTTCGTAGAAGGTGACGATCCAATGACAATGCATAAAAAGATGGCAGAAACAATGGATACTGTTATCGAAGAAATCAAGGCAATCCAGAAGAATGCCCGTGAGAACAACGATCCTACAAGACCAATCTGGCCAATGATCGTATTACGCACACCAAAGGGATGGACAGGTCCTAAGGTTGTTGACGGTGACCAGATCGAAGGTACATTCCGTGCACATCAGGTTCCAATGTCAATGGAGAAACCGGAACATCTTGATATGTTAAAAGATTGGTTAGAGAGCTACAAGCCGGAAGAACTCTTTGATGAGAAGGGTCGTCTGATTCCTGAATTAGCTGAATTAGCTCCTAAGGGAGATGCACGTATGGGTGCTAACCCACATGCAAATGGTGGTCTTTTATTAAAGGATCTTCGTCTTCCTGACTTCCGTGAGTACGGTGTAAAAGAAGTAGATCCAGGTAAGACAAAAGCACAGGATATGATCGAACTTGGTGCTTATATCCGTGACATTTTCAAATTAAATAAAGAGAACAAGAACTTCCGTATCTTCGGACCGGATGAGTCTATGTCAAACCGTCTGTATCATGTATTTGAAGAGCAGAACAGAAGCTGGAATGCTGAGATGGTAGATAACGATGATTGTCTTGCAACAGATGGCCGTATCATGGATGGTATGCTTTCAGAGAATATGTGTGAAGGCTGGTTAGAGGGTTATCTCTTAACAGGTCGTCATGGTTTCTTTGCAAGTTACGAAGCATTTATCCGTGTTGTAGATTCCATGGCAGCACAGCATGCGAAATGGTTAAAGGTTACAAATCAGTTATCATGGAGACAGCCGATCGCATCATTGAACTTCATCCTGACATCAAACGTATGGCAGCAGGATCATAACGGATTTACACATCAGGATCCTGGTTTCTTAGATCATATCGCTAATAAGAAAGCAGACGTTGTCCGTATGTATCTCCCACCGGATGCAAACTGTCTGTTATCATGCTTTGACCATTGTATGAAGAGTAAGAACTATGTCAATGCAATTGTTGCTTCAAAACATCCAAGCTGCCAGTGGCTTACTATGGAGCAGGCTGTTAAGCATTGTTCACAAGGTATCGGTGTTTGGGAATGGGCAAGTAACGATCAGAACGAAGAACCTGATTTAGTAATGGCTTGCTGTGGTGATACACCAACGCTTGAAACATTAGCAGCAGTAACTATTTTGCGTGATGCTATGCCTGAACTTAAGATCCGTGTTGTAAACGTAGTTGACCTCTTTAAGTTACAGTCAGATACAAAACATCCTCATGGATTAAGTAACCGTGAATATGACGCACTCTTTACAAAGGATACACCAATTATCTTTGCGTTCCACGGATATCCAACATTAATCCATGAATTAACATACGGACGTAACAACACAAACATTTCTGTACATGGTTATCAGGAAGAGGGTACGATCACTACTCCATTCGATATGCGTGTTCAGAATGAGATTGACCGTTTCAATCTTGTAAAAGACGCTATCATGCATTTACCACAGCTTGGAAATAAGGGCTCATACCTGATCCAGCAGATGAATGATAAGTTAGTAGAGCATAAACAGTACATCGCAGAGTATGGTTTAGACATGCCTGAGATCCGTGACTGGGAATGGACTACACCTGCAAAATAATTGGTAGGAAAAACAGATCGGAATCTGATCAAAAATATCACTAAAAATCCGACTGTATGAGAATACAGTCGGGTTATAAAAGCGGAGACTGTAAAAAGTTCTTCGAATCGAAAAATCGCTTAGATCTCAGATCTGGGCGATTTTTTGAATCATTTATTACGAAGATATCGGATAATCGGCCATACGATCAGGTTAGGTGGTCAAAGCAGGCAAAACGAGTAGCTCTTGCCATGATAATCTGATAGTCGAAACATGTAGATCAGGAAAGGAGAAGCGTATGAGAAAAAAATTATGGAGCATATGTACCAAAGCAGCGGCAATTACTGTATTAACGTTTGCAATCACAACAGGAGCAGGGAATACCGCTTTTGCAAAAGAGGAAGCTGCAACGGTTACGATGTCAGCAGGCAGTGGGTGTTATGACAATGCATTTAATCTGACGATGACTTGTGATACAGCAACAAAAATCTACTATACAACGGATGGCAGTGATCCGAGAAGCAGCGACACAAGAAAAGAATATACGGTAGCTCTTACGATCAAAGACAGAAGCGGTGCAAACGGTGATGATAACTATGTTACCGCTGTTGATCCGGTCGAATTTGACAGTGCAAATGTCATATATCAAAATGGCAAGGCAAAGGATAAATATAAAGCACCGTCAAAAGAAGCTGTTGACAAGGCAACCGTGATCAAAGCAGCCGGTATGGATGCAGCCGGAAATTATACATCCGTAGCTACGAATACATATTTTGTCGGTCAGATGGATACCCATATCAAGGGAATCAAAGAAAGCTGTCAGGCAGCAGGTGTACCGATGTCGATCATGTCGATCTCGATGGATTACGACGATCTGTTTGATCAGGAAAAAGGAATTTATGTAAAGGGAAATATTTTTAAAGAAAAATTTTCTGAGGAGTCAGGACGTTTTTATAACGGGCAGGATATTTCTGATACCTGTCGGAAGTTAGATGCAAATTATAACCAGCGTGGCAAAGAATGGGAGCGTGCAGCACATATCGATTATATCGAAAGTGATGGTACAACGACAGAATGTAAATTGCAACAGGACTGTGGTATCCGTATTCAGGGAAATTACTCGCGTTCCGATATGCAAAAAGGACTTCGTCTGTATGCAAGAGAGGAATATGGCAAGAAGAACTTTAAGTATAACTTTTTTGGTAACGACACATTAAACAGCAAAGGAAAGCCGATGGATAAATACAAAAAGCTGACTTTGCGTGCCGGTGGTAACGCTGCATTTGTTGCCAAGTATAATGATGCATACTGGCAGTCACTGATCAAGGATCTGAAATGTGATACCCAGAGTTCAAGAGTATGTGTTGTCTATATAGATGGCGAATACTGGGGACTTTATATCTTACAGGAAGATTATTGCGATAATTACTGGGAAGAGAAATATGGTGTCAATAAAGATAATGTCATCTCTTATAAGGGAGATGCGGAAAAGTATGGCATCGGATATGACATTGATGATGGAGAACTTCCGGAAGGACAGAATGATGTACGTTATTTCTGGAACGATCTTTTAAAATTCTATGATACACATGCAAATCTGAATAAGCAGGATGATTATGAAGCATTTGAAAAATTAGTTGATGTCGAATCGGTAAGAGATTACTTTGCGGTAAATCTCTGGCTGAACAATAAATGGGACTGGCCGGGCAAGAACTGGCTTGCATGGAAGACAACACAGGCAGAAGATGGCAATGCTTATGCAGACGGAAGATGGAGACTTTGCTTCTATGATCTTGATTTTGGCGGAGCAAGCTCAAAGGATTACAGAACCAATACGGTAGAAAAAGATAATTACAAAACATATGGTATGCTGGATCTGAATACAAAAAATCCGGTTGTATTGATGTTTGGTTATCTGATGACGAATGATACATTCAGAAATGAATTTAATACAAAGCTGTTAGCGTTATCTTCTACGAATTTTGAGAAAGATACAATGCTTACGAGACTGGATCAATATCTGAATACGTATAAACCATTATATGATCAGTTCTTTACGCGCTATGACGGAAATGGAAGTGTATCAGAGGCGATCAACAGTGAGTACCTGAGTTATGCAATGATAAAAGAGTTTGCTACAAACCGCAGAAATGTTGACAATAAGTATATTCAGCAGCAGATTGATTTTATCAACAGCAACTATGGTAAATCGTCCGGTACAAGAGATCAGATGGCAATGGACGATGGAGAGCAGCCGGATCAGACACCAACTCCGGTTCCGACAAAGACACCACAGGCAAGTACATCACCAACGAATGTACCGGCAGGACCGGCACAGAACCCTTCAACCACAACACCGTCTGATGTACAACCGACATTAAATCCGAATAGCACTACACAGCCAACGGTGACTCCGAATGCTTCTGTAAAAGATCAGACTGGAACAGATACGAAGAATGATACTTCTAAGAAAGCAGATCGAAAAGCGAAAAAAACACTGCCTCTTAAAGTGACTGCACGTAAAGGTAAGAAAACGGTTACGATCAAGACAGTGAAAAAGGCAGTTGTTAAAGTGACAGCAACTAAGAAAGTAATATATAAAGGAAAGAAAGTGACGAAAAGACTTACGATTCCGGCAAAGAAAAACAAGACAGGAAAAATTGTCATCAAACTTTCTAAGCCGCTCAATAAGAACATGAAGTTAAAAGTTACTGTTTCAAAGAAGAATTATCAGACGAAGAAGCAGATGATAAAGGTGAAGTAAATTCCACATGGGAAATATCACCTTCCAAAGCCAGGATCTTTTTGATCTTGGCTTTTTCATTATCTTCTAAAGGTTCTTTTAACTTTACGATTGCCGTCAGAGTTTCGGTAGTATGTCCATTTTCTTTTTCGTAGTCAAAAAGATAACCGATCTGAAGGGAATGAATCTGTGGATAGATCAGCTTGAGTTCTTTTGTAACACGCTCCACATTGATATTATCGATTTCCGATTCATATGTACCGGAATTTTCATTTGTTTCTTTTTGAACCAGTCGTGCCGCAAAAAAGATACTTGGAATGATCAAAATGATTGTATTGCGTATGATCTTATGGCGCAAGCGAAGCCAGGCTTCTTTGGTAAATGTATGATCAGAAGCATGATGTTTTTCTTTTTTGGGAACTTCCAGTGCAATCAATACAATTGTGGAAGTCAGGCAGATAAAATATGTATTGATAATAAACAGATACAAAGCACCAAAGAAATAAGACAGACTGCCATTTGCAATCCCATAGCCGGCAGTACAAAGCGGTGGCATCAAAGCAGTAGCGATAGCGACACCCGGAATCACATTTGACTTTTCTTCGCGCGTTGTACCGATAATTCCTGCCAGTCCGCCAAAGCAAGCGATCAACACATCCCAGATCGTCGGACTGGTACGTGCAAGAATTTCACTCGAAGCCGTTTTGATCGGTGATATGGCAAAATACAAAGAAGAAATGATCAGACAGGCGATTACCTGAATTGTCAGACCGACTGCTGAGTTACGAACCATTTTAAAGTCAACGGTAGCAATACCGTAACCGATCGCCATGATACCACCCATTAATGGTGAGATCAGCATTGCTCCGATAATAACAGCGGTCGAATTCATATTCAGACCGATCGATGCAATGAAAATGGCAAGAACCAGAATACAAAGGTTAGTACCCTTGATCTCTGCACCACTTACGATTCGATTATGAATTTCATCATAAGAAGCCTTATCACCATGAATATTAAATGCCTGTTTTACGATTTTTTTAATTTGTTCCACTTAAAAAACTCCTTTCGGGATAGTAATAGAAGGTATTTGCAAAACAAAATGCATTCCCCTGAAACCATCCTCACACCAAAATGGAATGCGTCATGTTCATATTTATGATTTGTGTTTTTCTTTCTTTTAATTGTGGAATAGACACGACAGCTGATTAGAATTTCTGATTTTTTAATCTTTTTTGCTTATTGGGCGCGGGTCATAACTATAGGGGCGACTCAGTCTGAGTAGCATTGTTGTTTGGGACACGCTTCCGCTTCGCAAAGCCACGTAGCGCACACATAGCACTGCAAAAAGCAAATACTTTTTTGCAGTGCAAGTGGCGACGGTCTTTGAGATTCCCAAACAGCAATGTACATCAGACCAGCCTTGCCCCTATATCAGATGAGAGCGCCCATAATCAAAGCAAAAAAGAAAAAAATCTTAAAAATTCTTATCAGGTGAAACAGTGCTTTCACAATTAAAAGAAAGAAAAACACAATTTCATCTCTTAAGATATGACGCATTCTATTTTTGTTGTGAGGATGTTGTTACAGCGTAGGGATTTGTTTTGCAAATGGCTGTTATACTAAGTAATAAAGAAAATATATCAAGTAGGCGTTTTTTTTGCAAGCTGTTATGATATCGAAAAAGCCCGGATGCCTCATTCGATGAAGTACCCGAGCCTTTTTCGATGTTATCAGTCAATCAGCATTTGCTGATTCTTTTCATAAAGTAAAGATCAATGCTTTGTTTCTATAAACAAAATCATTTTCATCATCCTTAACAGGATTACAAATGGATCTTATGATAAATAATCAGCGTAATCTTTTGCGGTTGTTACGCCGTTTTTCCAGTCATCCATTTTCTTCATAGCTGCATCATATGTATCCTGGCAAAGCTGTGGAAGCTTCTCACCCCATGCAGCAGTAGCTTTTTTAAAGCCTTTTGTGATTGCATTTTTTAATTCATCTGCTTTGTCAGTGTCTCCACCGGCAAGAGCAATTGCCATGCTGACCAAACGATCAGAAGTTTTATTTACACCCCAGTAGCCGTCCTCTGCGATATCAGCTTGTGCTTTTGCAATATCTTCAGGGCTTGCAAACTGTACAGCCTGACGGAATGTTGCAGCTAAGTTTGTGCTGTTTGCAAGATCAAAAGTACCTTTCTGTTTTCCGAGAAGCTTTTCTACTAAATTCTGCATAGAAGCAGCTCGGTTTTCCTGATCTGCTTTTAATTGGGCAACGACAGCATCACGATTATAAATCTTGTTTGCACTGTCTTTTTTCTCAGTTGTTGTTTTCTCATATACTGCAGCAGTATCGGCAGCTTTTGTCGTATTAGATGTGTTATCGGTTTTTTTTGCAAAAGACTTTAAAGCTGACTTACTTGAGCCGGTTGCATAGGTGCTGCTTGTGTTTACTGATAAATCCATTCGAAAGAACCTCCTTTTTCTACTAATGTACTCTCGGTATCTTCTCCAAACGAACCCTTTCGGCTGGATTTTCGATATACTGCTTCCATTTTCTCGTCGTACACACCGTGTACGCACTGCAAAAATGTCATTGTATAACAAAAATCCATCTCGAAATATTTCGTTTAGAAAATTCCGAGAGTACATACTATAGTTATCAAAATAGAATAACTATTTTCCAATCATCTTTTGATGTGTCACATAAGTTTTACCCATCCATGAGTTATCTTTGTAATATATATCGGCACGGAAATAAAAAAAGTTGATACTCAGACAGTGTAAATATGCGACAAATCCACTTAATTGAAAATTCTGTCCGTATCAGGTTTTTTGGTCTGGCAAAGGATTACATCGCAATCGGTATATTTTTCCAGGGCAGCTCTGTATGCAAAATTCGCAAGGATCTCATCCTGAAAAAGACCATATGTCGTAGGACCGCTTCCGCTCATCAATGCACCGATTGAACCATTTTGCAATAAAAATTCTTTGATCTGTGCAAGAACAGGATATTCAGGGATTGTAACAAGCTCAAGAACATTACATATCTTTTGGGCAATTCCGACCGGATCTTTTCGTTTGATCGCATCAATGACTGCATTCGTATCGGGACGTGTTACAATGTTCTGTTTATCAATCTCACCATATACATAAGGAGTACTGACTGAGATATGCGGCTTGATCAGAAGTGCCCAAAGAGGTGGCAGATCCGGCAGTGGCGTTAGGATCTCTCCGATTCCTTCAGCAAGCATCGTTCCCTGCATAATGCAGAAAGGAACATCTGCACCGAGGGTTACGCCGACCTGGCAGAGCTCTTCCTTAGAAAGTCCGAGATCACAGATAGTATTGATGGCAGTCAGAGTGGCGGCACAGTCAGCACTTCCGCCTGCAAGTCCGGCAGCAGCCGGTATATTTTTTTGAAGTTTAATAGCAAAACCATTGCTCAAATGGTATTTTTCCTGCATTACCTTAGCTGCTTTATATACCAGATTTTTCTCGGGTGGGATTTTATCGGGAAGTTCTTTATTCATATGCAGGTGAATTTCGGGAGAACCTGTTATGCTGACAGTTAAGACATCATAGATATCAATTGTCTGCATGATCATTTCGAGACTGTGATATCCGTTTGGCAGTTTTTGCAATACATCTAATGTCAGATTGATTTTGGCAGGAGCCGGTATTTCCAATGTGTTTGGCATAAAAATCCTCTTGCATTTTCCGTATAAACTTTTAAAATTGTAAATTCATGCAAAATTTCGTTTCCATAAATAGGGAAATGCTTTCTTTCTTAATTTATATTTATTCTTTTGGATCAAGATGTCTGTATTCTGATTTTGAGACACTTGTACCCCTTATATATTTTGATAGAGTATAGAAAAAAAGTCAATGGAATATCTTAAGTTTATAAAGAATTTGTAATCTTATGGCAAAAAGTACTATCTGGAATGGAAAAGCATGTAAACAGGGTTGCTCAAAGGTTTTTGAGTGTGTTATAATTAACGATACGTGTGTAGAATGAACAAGGTTGTACACAACAAAAGAGATATCTGCACGACCGGGTATAAGAAAAAGAAATTTAAGATACATTTTCAATAGATGAGCAGAATCAGAGAAAGAGGCTGGTGTGAAAGATCCTTATGCGACAGAGTATTCACATAAAAGATCTGTGCTTATAGTATAAAGCACACAGCTGAGAAAGGAACATAAGCTTTTATGAAAAGAAAAATTGCAATTCTTGGGGCATGTGTGATCGTGCTTGCGGGAGCTGTCGGTATAAAGATGAGCAGTCAGCCGGCAACAGATGCAGTTTCAAAGTCCCAAAGTAAAAAATATGAATATACTGATACCCAAAAGGATCAGAAGGAGGAAACTGACGTGGCAAAGGAAGAAGATACTGCCACATCGGAGAAAAAGAAACCAGAATACATTAAAGTGGATACCAATCCTGACAGTTATACAGTATTAGTAAACAGGGAACATTTAATATCAAAGGATTATATTCCCGGAGATCTTGTGATACCGAATATCTCGTTTAGTTTCTATGGGCGCTATGAGAAGAGTTATATGAGACAAAGAGCTGCCGGCGCATTAGAAGACTTGTTTGCCGGAGCAAAGAAGAAGGGCTATACCTTAAAAGGGGTATCTGCATACCGGTCATATGAACGACAAAAGCAGATTTATGATAATAATGTAAGAAGCCGCGGAACGACACAGACAGATAAAGTATCTGCCGTGCCGGGAAGCAGTGAGCATCAGACAGGATTATCGATCGATGTTTCAAGTGATTCCGTAGGATGTTCGATCGAAACATCTTTTGGAAGTACCAAAGAAGGAAAATGGCTGGAAAAGAATTGTTATAAATATGGTTTTATCATACGTTATCCGAAAGATAAGACAAAAATCACCGGATATTCGTATGAACCATGGCATATCCGGTATGTCGGAAAGAATTTAGCAAAGTATCTTTACAAGAATAATCTGACGCTGGAAGAATATTATAAGATTACTACAATAGACAATAAAGTGGCAGCAGATCCGGTGGAAGATACCGATACTAACGCTGCGGCAGATAAGAAAGCAGAGACGGCTCCAACGCCAAGACCGACGAAGAAGCCAACGGCGACACCGGTTCCGACACCGACAGCAACGCCTAAAAAAACGAAGAAACCAAAGAAGACACAAAAACCAAAGGCAACGAAAAAGCCGACACCAAAGCCAACTAAGAAAGTAGTTGCTACAAAAAAACCGATAGTGACTGCAAAGCCGACACAAACTCCGGCGAGACATACAGAAGCACCGTCTCAGGAGCCGACACAGACACCGGCAGCAGAAGAGCCGGGAATGTAAAAGTTGCAGTTTCAAAAAGGTAAAAAAATATAGCGAATACTAATTTTAATGCGATGCAAAGGAGGAAATTATGAGATCAATCATCGTAGCATTCTATTTGCTTTTATATGCGATTGTTAGTTTGCCATTATTTTTGATATTCTATATTATAGGTAAGTTCAGTCCGTCAAAGAAGGCGTATTTATCTCAGAAATTTGTAAACAATTTTGGATTTCGTCCGATTCTGTTTCTATCGGGAGTCCGTCTGACAGTCAAGGGACGGGAAAATATCTTGCAAGATCAGGCGGCATTGTATGTCTTTAACCATCGTGGATTTTATGACATTCTGGCAGGTTATACGACAGCACCATATCCAACTGCTTTTGTATCGAAGAAAGAGATTGGGAAAGTGCCTATGGTATCACGCTGGATGAAATATATGAATTGCCTTTTCCTTGACCGTTCGGATATCCGCCAGGGACTGCAGACAATTTTACAGGGTGTTGAGCTTTTGAAAAATGGTACATCTGTATATATTGCACCGGAAGGTACAAGAAATACCGGAGAGGAACTTCTGGAATTTCATGCTGCCAGCTTCAAACTGGCAGAAAAATCAAAATGCCCGATTGTACCTGTTGCATTAAATAATACGGATGAAGTGTTAGAAAAACATATGCCTTGGATACACAAAGCACATGTGATCATTGAATATTGCGAGCCGATCTATACAGAAGATCTGGATCGTACACAAAGAAAGCAGCTTGCGAATAATGTACGTGATATTTTGTCAGAAAAAGTAAAAGCAAACAAAAAGGAAATCTAAGCAGATCATAGATTTGTCAGAAAAGTATTTTCAGATATCACAAAATATGCTATTCTATTTATTATGAAATCATGAAGTTGTTTGTAAGTGGCACAATGATAGTGGAAAAGGCCTGCAGGCTATACCGGTCAGAATGTCAGTCAGACAGCTTTGCCAGAAATAGTGGACGTGCATGAAAGAAACTGGCAAAAAGGAAGTGTGATGCACGAAAGGAGAACAGATGAGTAATTATATGATGGTAGTGCCTGTGTTGGGAATTGCAACATGGACGATTGTAATGTTAGTAGTATTAGTAGTTTTGATCGCTGCATTAGTAGCATTGAGTATTTATGGCAAGAAGCTTCAGGAACGTCAGGAGCAGTCACAGCAGGAACTTGAGAATGCTTCACAGAATGTTTCTCTTCTGGTTATTGATAAAAAGAGGATGAAACTAAAAGAAGCCGGACTTCCACAGTTGATCTTAGATCAGACACCGAAGTATATGCGTGGACGTAAGGTGCCGATCGTAAAGGCGAAGATCGGACCAAGGATCATGTCCTTTATCTGTGATGAGAAGATTTTTGAGATTATTCCCGTAAAGAAAGAAGTACGTGCCGTGATCAGTGGAATTTATATCATGGGTGTAAAAGGATTGCATACGAATCTGGATGCAAGACAGACTAAGCTTAAATTTACAGATAAGATGCGTTTGAAGATGGATTCTCTAAAAGGAAAGAAATAATAGGATATCATGTCCTTTCGAAATTTTTGTTCGGAAGATTTCGAGAATACATGATAAAGATAAGCAGGAAAAAGCCTGCCGGTAAGATAAAGAAGGGTATCATTCTAAAAGTCAGATGAAAGTATTGACGATTGGAAGGATACCCTTTTTGGTTCTTTTGTTTTGCATGTATAGAGAATAATTTTATGCTTTATGATTCTGCATTGTGATCAATGGATATGATCATTTCATTTTTAGAAACTTTTGCATGATTCATATGTAAAGTATAAAGCAGGACGATGCGAATCCCCGATGCAGTTTCTTCGACCAGAAGATCGTGTGTATCGATCGCGGTTGCGAATGTACCAAATGGAGTTTGGTAGACTCCTTCATGGCGGCTGTCCTTTTCAAAGTGCATCTGGCTTGTTACATCTCCTTTTTTGGAAATATGTACCATGTTTTGATTAAAGCGAATGATATTTTTACTTGTCATCGGAGCTTCGCCATCAGCAGCAAAAGCTTCTTCATAAGAAATGACATGTTTGTTGGAGACTTTACGATACAGTCCTGTATAGGACGTTTCAATCTTTGCTTCTTTCTGTTCGGTTGGAGTAGAAACAATTGTAATCGTTACTTGTTCTGGATTCATTAAATGCTTCCTTTCCGAATATAATATATGCATTGCAAAAATGCCATTACCCTGAAGTATACGCTATTTAGACAGAGCATGCAAGCAGTTGACTGTGAGTAGATTCTGCACGTTCCCGCATTATAGTGTTCTGATCAGCGAGATCATGTGTTGCAACTGCCTGGTTGTATCTGTTTATTGTACTTTGGAATGTATCCAGTCTGCTATGCCAAAGCGGACTTTGATCTGCTTTTGACCGGGAGACGGTGCAGGAGTTGTGGATGCATTAGAAGTTGTCTGTCTGTTTGCAGATAAAAGACTATTATAATCCTCTTCCGACAAAGCAGATTGTAATTTTTCTTTGGAATCCTGTGGCACAACGGCTGTTGTTTCATCTACAAAGCATAAGCTTGGGAAAAGAACGCACCACCAGTTATGTCCATCGGCTTTACCGATCTCAATGCATAGTGCATCATATGTGCCGGCAGGAAAGGTCAGATCTCCATATTGCTTAACCGGAAAATACCGTTTGCCGACAACAACTTTTACAGATGCATTACAATGTTTAGAAACCAGTGCTTTCTGCGCCGCAGTCTGTATCTGCGTCAAATGTTTTTGGGTTACTTTTTTTGCTTCCGATGCAGAATGGACTTCTTTCATATCATTCTGAAGCGAATGCAGGATCTGATCACGGACAAAAAGCTTTAAATTCTGATCTTTTGTGCTGTCGCTGTTTGCAATAATGTGTAACCGCAATACTTTTTTTGCGATTGCTTTCTGATCGCCTGCAGGGTGCGCATTAGCAGGTGCGACAGATGACAATGCACCAGCATTTGCTGCGTCCGTATGTGAGGCATCGGTCTTTGCAGCAGATAGGGTGACGGTACCTGCTGATGATGTCACAGGTGATGTTTCCGCGTCAGCGGATGCCATCGGTGCAGTGGACGCAAGTTCAAGAACAAGTCCCTGCATGCCGATCAACAAACATCCGAGTGCAAATATGTATGCAGCAAATAAAATGATCCATCTTTTCTTTATTATCATATCAAAACCTCATTTCCTATATTTATGTCCTCTCGGTATCTTCTCAAAACGAATCCTTCCGTCTATGTACAGTATTGCCCCAAAATCAGAACTTAAACCAAAATTTTTCTATGTATGGTAAATGGATGGGAGTATTTGCCTGTAGTCAAAAAATATATTTCTAACATCTGTAAATTTCAGAAAAATCCTATTGTTTTGCAAATATCAGAAAATATGATATTATGATAAGATGATAAGTGTGATTGTTTGCGGATAGAGGAGAGTTTGAGAAAGCCAGGTTATGGAGGTATAACATGAACAACGACAACAAGGATTTTGATCCGATGCTTAGTATTCCGAGTATGGAAGAACTGGATCGGCAGTGGAAAGAAAGAGAAGCTGCCCAGAATTACACAAAAACGACATCGAGAAAAAATACCACAAAAAGAACAGCTTCCGGTCATAACAATGCAAGAAATAACGCTCAGAGAAGAACCATGGCGGAAGCACCGAGACAGAGTAATAAAGCAAAAGCAAATAGAAAGCAGAGAAGAGCAAAAGAAAAGAAACCAAAGAAGTTTAAGAAATTCAGACTTTTTTTGAAAATCTTTCTGCTTATTTTTCTGATCGCCTGCCTGGGTGTATTGATGGTGTTCTATTTTAAATATGGTGATGATCTTTTAAAATGGAAAAAGGAAGCTAAGACAATAGTAGAACAGTCAACGAAAAAGACATTTCAGGCTTCGGAGACCAGTATGATCTACGCATCAAACAAAAAAATGATCGCAAAGCTGCGTGGTGATAAGGATGCAAGCTATATTAATTTTGAAGATATTCCGCAGGCAGCGATTGACTGTATGGTTGTAACAGAAGACAAGGATTTTTATGAGCATTCAGGGGTTTCGCTGTTGTCAACAGGGAAAGCAGCCTTTTTGCTTGTGAAGAGCAAGATACAAAAGCAGCATATATCCCGTGGTGGTAGTACGATCACACAGCAGTTAGCAAAGAATGTGTTCCTGAGTAATGAACAGACATATGAACGTAAAGTGCGTGAAATATTCTTAGCGGTAGAGCTTGAAAAGAAATATACCAAAGACGAAATTATGGAATTTTATATGAATAATATCTGCTTTGGTAATGCCCACTTTGGTATTGAGGCGGCAAGTAAAGCGTACTTTAGTAAGTCAGCAAAAGATCTGGATCTTGCCGAGATCGCTTTCCTTTGTGCGATACCGAACAGACCGACGTATTATGATCCGCTGGATCATTTTGATAATGCCAATAAGCGTAAAGAAAGGATCTTAAAGCAGCTTTTGGACGATGGTAAGATTACTGCGGCTGAGTACAGTGATGCGATGTATGAAGAGATTATCCTGAAACCGGCAGATGCAGTAAAATCACAGGATTATATGACAACCTATGCCATTACCTGTGCAACAAAAGCACTTATGAAGTCGCAGGGCTTTGAGTTTAAGACAGAATTCAAGACCGATCAGGAGAAAGAAGAATACGACAAGGAATATAAGACGGTTTATGAAGAGTGTCATAGCTCTCTGTATACCGGAGGTTATCGTATCTACACTTCTCTTAGCATGAGCAAGCAAAGCAAATTGCAAAAGTCTGTTAATACAACACTCAAAGGCTTTAAGGACAAAACGAAAGACGGAACCTATAAGCTTCAGGGTGCAGCAACTTCGATCGACAATAAGACAGGCTTTGTCGTTGCGATCGTTGGTGGACGAAAGCAGAAGAACACAACCGGATATACGCTAAACAGAGCGTTCCAGAGTGCGAGACAGCCGGGTAGCTGCTTTAAACCTTTAGTTGTATATACGCCACAGTTAGAGAGAGGATATACACCAAGTACGATCGTGGATGACAGCAGATTTAAAGGTGGACCGAGAAACTCAGGTGGAACGTATCTTGGCAAGATCCCGCTTCGTACAGCGGTAGAAAAGTCCAAGAACGTAGTTGCATGGAGACTGTTTAAGGAATTGACACCTAAAGTAGGGCTTTCTTATGTATTGAAAATGAACTTTGCTAATATTGTAGCAAACGATTATTATCTGTCTGCATCACTTGGTGGTCTGACCAATGGTGTCAGCACGGTAGAGATGGCATCTGCCTATGCAACGATTGAAAATAATGGTGTCTATCGCGATGCAACCTGTGTCACAAAGATTACGGATTCTTCCGGAAATGTTGTGATCGACAATAAGAAGAACAGAGAAAAGAAACAGGTATATGAAGAGACAGCAGCACGTATGATGACAGATATCCTGGAAGGTGTTCTGATCCGTGGTACGGCAAGCGGTCATCAGTTATCTAATATGGCATGTGCCGGTAAAACAGGTACAACGAATGATAAAAAAGACGGATGGTTCTGTGGATACACACCATATTACACAACGGTAGTATGGGTGGGCTATGATTCGCCAAAGACATTAGATGATCTGTATGGATCAACCTATCCTTTGACAATCTGGCAGGATTATATGGAAAAGATCCATGAAAATCTTGAATATGAAGATTTCCAATCTTATAAAGGAGAATCATCGATCAATCATAAATCTACAGACAGTTCGGCAAACAGTTATGATACACCTTCTGAGACATTAGATCCGGAAGCAGTTGATAATACAGCAGAACCGGACAAAACAACAAAGCCTGTGGCATCAAAAGCACCAACGAAGACACAGGAACCTGCACAGACAACTGCACCAACGCAGGAACCCGCACAGACACAGGCACCGGCAGAGGATATACCGAATACCGATCAAAATACAGAAGATATACCGGAAGGTGCAGAGTAAAAGGAAACGGCATTGCATGTGCAGCTTTTATATAGTCTATGATGCAGAAGAAGGCAGGAGGAAAGATGACAAGTTTTAGTTTATGTATGATTGTCAAAAACGAAGAAAAGGTATTGGAACGGTGTCTAAAAAGTCTGGCACCGTATATGGATGAGATTATCATAGCCGATACCGGGTCGAGCGATGCAACAAAAAAGATTGCTCAAAAATATACTGACAAGGTCTACGATTTTGAATGGACAGGAAACTTCAGCGATGCAAGAAACTTTGTCGCATCAAAAGCAACAAAAGAGTATATCTATACTGCTGATGCAGATGAATATCTTGATGCAGACAATCAAAAAAAGCTTGCACAGTTAAAGCAGATCCTTTTGCCGGAGATTGAAATGGTGCAAATGTTATATTGTACAAAAGCAGAGTTTAATACCGTTTATAATTTTGAAAAAGAATATCGTCCGAAATTATACCGCCGTTTGCGGGCATTTCAATGGATCGATCCAATCCATGAAACATTGCGGATTGATCCGATCGTATATGACAGCCGGATAGAGGTTATCCATGAACCGCAGTCAGATCATTCCAAAAGAGATCTTGCTGCTTTATTGCAGGCGGGATTAAAAGAAAGATTGTCTAAAAAACTGCATCACATGTATGCAATGGAGTTGTATCATTCCGGACAGGATGAAGATTTCGTAAAAGCGATCCCGGTCTTTGAACAGACATTGCAGCAGGATAGCAGAGAAATGGATACGATCAAAGAAGCAATCTGCGTGTTAGTACGTGCATACCGCATCAAGGGAGACATTCCAAAGTTTTTTGGATATGCTCTCAAAGATACGGCAACCGTATCCAGCGCAGAAGTATGTTGTGAACTTGGAAGATACTATGAAAGCACCGGTGAGTTGCAGGAGGCATTGATCTGGTATCAGAATGCATCGACAGAGACAGAAAGTATACTAGACATTGCAACTTCACAAACAATTCCACAGGAAGCATTAAAAAGACTGGGAGCATACTAATGCTAATCACAGAATAGCAACGCCGGAAATACGCCGGGAAATGAGGGATATAGATGGAAAAAGAGAATGGTTATATGACAGTGGATGATGATACAGTCAATAGTATTGAAGAAAAAATGCCAATCGAAAGTGAGCTGTACGAGTTAGCAGACCTTTTTAAGGTGTTTGGAGATTCAACCAGAATCAAAATTCTATATGTATTATATGAAAATGAAATGTGTGTCTTTGATATTGCAAAGATCTTAAATATGACACAAAGCGCTATTTCTCATCAGCTTCGTGTATTAAAGCAGAATCGTCTTGTTAAATACCGCAAAGAAGGAAAGACCGTATTATATACACTTGCAGATGAACATGTATTTACGATATTGAGTCAGGGAATTGAACATGTAGAAGAGTAAAGGCTGAAAGAAAATAAATGCTGATTTAGAGCATATTTTTGATGCAATTGGAGGATGTAGGAGAATAAAGTCAGGAGGAACTATGTATACATTTGACAGCAGAGTACGATATAGCGAAGTAGGAGAAGATGCACGCATTACGGTAAATGCGATCATTGATTATATGCAGGATTGTACGAATTTTCAATCTGAGGATCTGGGTGTCGGATTGGAATATCATAAGAAGAAACAATTGATGTGGGTATTGAACTCATGGCAGATCGTCATTGAAAAATATCCTGCCATGGGCGAAGAGATCACAGTAGGCACACAGGCATATGGTTTTGAAAAAATGTTTGGATATCGTAATTTCCTGATTACGGACAGTTCGGGAGAATGCGTTGCGAAAGCAAATTCCATCTGGGTTTTGATGGATTTAAAAAAGAACCGTCCGATGATCGTAACACCGGAGATCGGAGATGTTTATGGCGTGCATGATCCATTGGAAATGGATTATGCACCAAGAAAGATCAAACTCCCGGAGAGTGGAGAGAAGAAAGATGGCTTTTTGGTAAAAGAATATCATCTTGATACAAACCATCATGTCAACAACCGTCAGTATGTTCAAATGGCAACCGAATATCTTCCTCATATGGAAAGTGAGATCAAAGAACTCAGGGCGGAATATCGTAAGCAGGCCGTTTTGGGAGATAAGATCATTCCGGTTGTGTATACCGTTAATTCAAAAGAAATTGTAGTAGCATTGGATGGAGAAGATCAAAAGCCTTTTGCGGTTGTACAATTCTTTTTACGCTAAGGGTTCAACAGTATGAAAAGAGGATGAATATGAGTATTGTGTGGTGGGCAGCAGGAAGCATTAGTTTACTTTATTTTATCGGGTATGTGGTCTGGGTAGGAGCCAATAACTCTTTTACGTTTTTCTGGCTGCTGCTTGGCATCCTTCTCGTTGTGCTCGGCTTTGTGCATCAATGGATGAAAAACAAAAACCTGAATTGGTATCCGCATGCTGCACATATCTTTTACGGCGTACTGCTTTGTGTGTTGGCATTCTTTCTTGTAACACTTGGTGTTGTCATAAAAGACGGAGTAAAAAAAGCAGATCGGAATGCAGATTATCTGATCGTTCTGGGTGCACATGTTTATGGAGAGCGTATGAGCTCGAATTTAAAATATCGGATTGAACTTGCAAAAGAATATTTGGAAGAAAATCCTGAGACAAAAGTGATCGTGTCAGGCGGACAGGGGCATGGTGAAAAGATCAGTGAAGCAGAAGCCATGTATCGTTATCTGATTAAAAATGGAATTGCAAAAGAACGGATACAAAAGGAAGAAGCTTCTGTGAACACGGAAGAAAATATAAAAAACAGTATCAAAACAGGCGCTCTTGAAAAGAAAACAGTGATCATTGTCAGCAATGACTTTCATGTACATCGTGCGGTTGGGATTGCTAAAAAACTGGGGCTTACCGGTGTGCAGGGACTTGGCTCGAAAACACATCCGTATACATCCGTAAATTGCTATACCAGAGAAGTTTTTGCTGTGCTAAAATATAAAGTATGCGGGCAGATTTAGAAATATCGTCACAAGAGCATTATCAAATAAAGAATAATCAGAGAAGTGCTATCGGAAAAACATTATTTAGAAATGCATTGGAAAGAGAGTATAGAGAAACCACACAGGGAAAAGGAGCATAAGAATGGAACAGGCAAAAGGGAATGAAATAATCAGGCGGCGTAAGACGATGGTCACGATCATGTTTGTAATGGTTATTGTCATTTTTATACTAGGATCAATACAGCTGTTTAGAGACATTGCAAAGCAAAATACTTCTAATACGGCAAAAACGGAAAAAGTATATGACAATTCCAAAAATGCCGGAAAAACATTAGATGTTGATGCATTAGTGCAAAAAGTACAAAAAGAGGTACAATTTGAATCCGATTTAGAAAAACTGGATGATTCTGTCGCAAACGGAATGGTAAAGACAGCAACCGGTACCAAACTTCAGATCTATCTCGGTAATGGAACATATGCAGACGAACTGATCGTGATGACGGGAAAAAGTGAGAAGGATGCCAGGGAAAACCAGCAACATGTCAGGAAGCATTTTGAAGATATGAAAAAATCTTTTGAAGATTATCTTCCCAACGAAGCGAAAAAGATAGATAAAGCAGTGATTATACGCTGTGGAAGTTATTTGATCGCATGTGTTACTTCAGATTATGAAAAGGCAAAAGACGTGATTACAAAAGCAATTAAAGAGTAGTCTGCGGGGAAAAAGGGATGAAGAAAAAAACGATTTATCTGATCTTAGGTGTTATGGCAGTTGCAATTGTCATAGGAAGCAGGATCTATGCTTCGAATCGAATGTCATCGACAGGAACACTGGGTGATGAAATCATTTCTGTAGGAAATGTATCAGAAAAAAAAGAAGATAAGAAAGAAAGTACAAAGTCAGGGCAGCATAACAAGAAAAGCAGTGTACAAAAAGCAGAAGCAAAAGAACCTCAAAAGACAGAGACGGCAGTAACTTCTTCCGGCACACCGAAAGAAAAAAAACAGGAGCAGACAGATACATATCCGAAATTACATAGCAATAAAAAAGTGCATTTGTATGCAAGCGGGACAGCGAGAATCGGTGATACAGCATATGAACAGTATTCTTATGTCGAAAGCATTGCGAAAACGTATGCATCTGTCGTAGACAAGATGAACAAAAATCTGAATAAAAAGAGTAAATTATATAGTTGTATCGTTCCGACAAGTGCCGGCATCACAGTACCGGATAACAAAAAGACAAAGATCAAGTCAGGCGATCAGCAAAAAGCGATTCAGAAAATCGTAAAAAAATATAAGGGTGATCAAACGGTTATTTCTTTGTATGATACATTTATGAAACACCGTGACGAATATATTTATTTTCGGACAGATCATCATTGGACACCGCTTGGAGCCTTTTATGCCTATACCGAATTTTGTAACGCAAAAGGGATTCGTGCAAATAATATTTTACAATACAAAAAGAAAACATTTAAAGGGTTTAAAGGTACATTTTATCGGGATACAAACAACAACAAGACACTTCGTGTGGATAATATCCAGACCTTTTATCCATTATCCGGCAAGAAAATCTCTATGTATTATAAGACCGTGCAGGGACAGAAAATTCATGCACCATTGATTGACAATGTAAGCCGTTACGGAGAAAGTCTGAAATATTGTGCATTTATTTCCGGGGATAATCCATTAACTGTGATCAAAAACAAAGCAATCAAGGATGGATCGTCCTGTGTGGTAGTAAAAGAATCATTCGGAAATGTATTTGTGCCATATCTGGCAGATCATTATCAGAACGTTTATGTGATCGATTATCGTTATTGGAGTGGGAAGTTGTCATCTTTTGTGCAAAAGAAAAAAGTACAGGATGTTATTTTACTTAATAACATTTCTATGACAAGAAACAGTTACCTGGTAAGTAAGTTAGGCGGAATTGCAGGTTAACGCGGCAGTGAGTAAACAAAAAGAATTCTTTCGGCTGGATTTTTGTTCAGAAGATTCCGAAAGTGCATAAAACAAGAATGGAGTTTTAAAATGGTATTCAGCAGTTTAACATTTTTATGTATATTTCTTCCCATTGTAGTAATCTTATATGGAATTTTTCCGGTAAAGTGGAGAAACTTTTTACTGTTGGCTGCCAGTCTTGTCTTTTATGCATGGGGAGAACCGAGATACATACTGATCATGCTTTTTTCTACCGTTTTTGATTATATCAATGGCAGACTGATCGAATACTATGACAAGCAGCAGAAACAAAAAGCAAAAAAACGGGTTGTTATGGTATCCATTGTAGGAAATCTTGGAATCCTTGCATTCTTTAAATATACGGATATGCTGATCGTTTCATGGAATCAGATCACAGCGTCGAATCTTTCCCTCTTAAAGATTGCATTGCCGATCGGTATTTCCTTTTATACGTTTCAGACAATGTCCTATACGATCGATGTGTATCGCGGACTCGTCAAAGCACAGCGTAATCTGATCTCTTTTGGAATGTATGTCTGTATGTTCCCACAGCTGATCGCGGGACCGATCGTGCGCTACCAGACGATTGCTGACCAGATTGACGAACGTAAAGAAAATAATGCAGTCTGGGTAGTGGGAATGCAGCGTTTCATCCTGGGTCTTGCCAAAAAAGTAATCTTAGCAAACCAGATCGGACTTCTTTGGGAAGAGATCAGCACAACACAGATGACACAGTTAAGTACAGCCGGTGCATGGCTTGGTGCGATTGCTTATACCTTCCAGATTTATTTTGACTTTTCGGGATATTCAGACATGGCGATCGGACTTGGAAAAATGTTTGGTTTTACATTTCCGGAAAACTTTAAACATCCATATGAATCTAAGAGCATTACAGAATTCTGGCGACGCTGGCATATTACTTTGAGTACATGGTTCCGGGAGTATGTCTATATCCCGCTTGGTGGAAACCGGAAAGGGTTTAAAAGACAGATTGTCAATCTTTTGATCGTCTGGTTTTTAACAGGGTTATGGCATGGTGCAAGCTGGAATTTCGTGTTATGGGGATTGTATTATTTTGTTCTGCTTGTGATTGAAAAAGTATTTTTGCTTGCAAAAATGCAGCGTTGGCCCCGGGTGCTGCAGCACTTTTATGCGCTCTTTTTTATCGTGACAGGCTGGGTGGTCTTTGCAATCGAAGATTTTCATAAAATGGGACAATATCTGTTAGTGATGTTTGGTCTGCGTGGCAGTTGGATCAATAACACTGCACAGTATCAGTGGTGGACCTATGCTTTCTTTTTAATGCTCCTGATGGCAGCATCAACAACGATCTGTTCAAAAGTATGGAACCGGATTCGTCGTCATATGATCAGAGAGGAAGCGGATTTTGTCAGGGAAAAAGGACTTCATGCAGAGTTTATTTTAAAGAGTGTGATCTCTGTCCTGCTTCTGGCTGTAAGCCTTGCCATGCTCGTTGCGGGTAGCTTTAATCCTTTTTTATATTTCCGGTTCTGATGCAGAATGATAGACGGGATCAAAAAGAACCTGAAAAATCGAGCATGGGATATTGCTGATAGAGAAATAGTAATAAATTGTACAGGAATGGAAGAAAAAATCATGTAAAGATGGAAGAACCATTTCAAAAAGTTGCAGGAAAGAATATGGATGAGAAGTTAAAAAATATTGTGATGAATAGAGAAATGAGGCAGAAACGTTGAAAAAATATTTTTGGATATACAAAATAGTGATTTTTTGTATTCTGGCAGGCTTTGGATTAGTTTCACTGATCCGGCCGCAAAACGCATTCTCCGATAATGAGAATCGTTCGTTGGAGCAATATCCTGAATGGAAACTGCAAGGTGTCTTAGATGGAAGTTTTCAACAGGACTTTGACAATGCATTTAGTGATCAGTTTGCCGGCAGGGATTCCTGGATGGGATTTTCTACATCTGTAGAGAAATTATTGGGGTTTCGTGATATCGGAGACGTGTATCTTGGAAAAGACGATTACTATTTTGCAAAGACAACACAAGAAGATATCGACCAGAAAAATTACTTACAAAATCTTCGTTATGTAGAATATCTTGGTGAAAAAAATGCCGGAAAAACACAGATTTTGCTTGCACCGTCGCCTGCGGTTGTCTTACAAGACAAATTGCCGCAAAAAGCTCCATACTATGATGCAAAAGCAATGTATGAAGAGGCAGACACATTATTATCTTCCGTGAAAAATATTAAGACACAATCTACGATTGTAGAATATTCTCGCCAAAATCAGGTGTATTATAAAACAGATCATCACTGGAGCCTTTTAGGTGCATATGCCGCATATTGTGCGTATTGTAACCAGAATGATGAGACAAAGCATACATATGGGTATTTTACACCGCAAAAGATAACGCAGGATTTTTTCGGAACTATGTATTCAAAGACGCTTGATCCCGCTGCGAAAGCGGATACAATGTATGCGGCTACTAATATTCCGCTGGCAGATGTTACGTGTGACGGAACGTTAAAAAAAGGAATTTATGATGTGGGAAAATTAACACAGAAAGATAAATATGCCTATTTCTTTGGCGGCAATTATGGTAAAGCAGAGATCGCAATGAAGCAGGGGGGAGATAAGAAACTTCTTGTGATCAAGGATTCTTTTGCAAACAGCTTTGTTCCGTTTTTGATGGAGGATTATAGTGATATAACGATGTTGGATCTGCGTTATTATAATGCATCTGTTCAAAAACTGGTCGAACAGGGGGATTATGACAGGATATTGATTCTTTACGAAATGAGTAATTTTGCACAGGATACGAATATATATAAGATTGTACATTAATAATATAGGGATATTACAAAGGCAGGACGTTGTTCCTGCTTTTTTTATGGAATAGGAAACTGCTTGTATGGTATTTTTTTCTGTTAGGGTGGGAAAGTTGACAAATTGTAATTAAGTTGTTATAATTTTTAACATATCGTAATAAAATTGTAACATTTACATGATGCAATTCAATGAGTGTAAATGAATCTGAAATGGAAACGAGGATTATCATGAGAAGAGACAGTTGGTATGTGCGGTTAGGAGTTCTGAGTGCAGCAGGATTATTAGCATTTGGTCCATCTGACAATATTGCCGGAGCAGTTACAGCAAATATTGCAATATCACAAAAGAATGTGATTGATCAGAATGTTTTTTATGACAGCACAAAAACTACCGATGAAGAAGATATGGATATTCAATCTGCGATTACGGCATCCATTGCCGCTATTTCAGTAGATACAACGACAGGAAGTGCATTGACGGCAACTCCTTCACTAACAGCGGATAACACACAGGCAAGCACAGCACCGGCAGACGGTACACAGCAGAATGTACAGGCAAGCACAGCACCGGCAGACGGTACACAGCAGAATGTACAGGCAAGCGCAGCACCGGCGGACGGTACACAGCAGGGTGTACAGGCAAGCGTAGCACCGGCAGACGGTACACAGCAAAATGTACAGGCAAGTGCAGCACCGGATCAGGAACCGCAAAAAGTTTCAAAGCAATTTCAAAAACTTGCTATTTCTATAGCGAAAGATTTTGTGTATGTCAGAAAAAGCGCCTCAACCGGCTGTAAGGCAATCGGTAAGCTGCATCGTGGCAGTGCCGGTACGATCCTTGGCAAAAAAGGAGCATGGGTTAAGATTTCTTCCGGCAGCCTGAAAGGATATGTGAAAAAAGAATACCTCGCAACAGGTGCAGATGCAGAAAAGCTGGCAGAAAAATATGGTACAAAATATGCTGTATTAAAAAAAGGAACTTCAGTATTAAATGTCCGTGAAGAAAAAAATACATCTTCAGATATTGTTACACAGCTTCCGGAGGGAAAAAGATATACTGTAAAATCAGAAAATGCAGACTGGTGTAAAGTAAAAGTCAAAGGTAAAAGCGGCTATGTTGCGAAAGAATATGTGCATACGAAATACGGTTTTAAAGAAGCAAAATCGTTAAAGAAAAAAACAAAAGAAACCGTTCGTTCTTATGCATCAGAAAATAAGGCGGAAAGCCTGATTTCTTATGCAAAACAGTTCATTGGAAATAAATATGTATGGGGAGGAACAAGTCTGACAAATGGTACAGACTGCTCCGGTTTTACACTTCGTGTATTCCAGAAGTTTGGCTATAGCCTTCCGCGTACTTCCGCAGAACAGGCAGGATGTGGCAGCAGCGTTAAACTGAGTGAATTAAAGCCGGGGGATCTGGTCTTTTATAAAAGAGGCGGCAGAGTTCATCATGTAGCAATCTACATTGGCGGCGGACAGATTGTTCATGCAGCAGGTGCAAAATGGGGAATTATTACTTCAAATATGAATTATAGCAGAGTTTCTCATGCAAGACGTATTTTAAAATAGTTTTCCGGAATAGAAACAATACAAAAAAGCAAAATAAAAAAACTCTGTTATAGACAGAGCGTATCAAAAGACATCAGATAGAAGAAACAATCTCAAATGTTCGGCTAAAAGTCCGACAGATGGATTCGGACTTTGTAATCTGATGTCTTTTTTGCATAGTTTGCTTTTGGTTTGCATACTTCGTTTTTGGAGCTTTTAACGATATCACAGATTTGAAAAGGCTCATATTAACTAGAACATAGATTTGAAATTAACTATATCATAGATTTGAAATGTCTTTTCTCGTAAATGATTTTGTGATACAATCAATAAGATAGGCATTTTATGATATTAAAAACGGAGTATAATCACTTCAGAATGGAGTAACTAATGAAAAAAAACAGAGTAGTAGCACTTCTTTTGTGTGCAGCACTTCTTTTGTCGGGATTTACCAATACTATGGTGAAAGCGGCAGGTGCAACAGGTAAGCAGACTACGACTGCACAAAAGTCAAAATGGCCAAGCGGTCCGAGTAAAAGCAGTTTGTCAAGTGATTCTGCAATTGTAATGGAACTTTCTACAGGAACAATCTTATATAGAAAGAACATTCATAAGCAGCATTATCCTGCAAGTATTACAAAGATCATGACAGCTATGCTGACAGCGGAGAACTGTTCACTGGATGAGACAGTTACTTTTTCTAAAACGGCTGTATATGGAATAGAATCGGGCAGCTCTACGATTTATACCGATGTAGGAGAAAAGTTGACTGTGGAGCAGTGTCTTTATGCGATCATGTTAGAGTCAGCAAACGAGGTTTGCCTGGGGGTAGCTGAGCAGGTTTCCGGTACGATCGGCAAGTTTGTAGATAAAATGAATGAACGTGTCAGAGAGCTTGGATTAAAAGATACTCATTTTAATAATCCGAATGGTCTGCCGGACCCGAAACATTATACGACAGCATATGATATGGCTGTGATCGCCAGAGAAGCGATGAAGAATCCAACATTTCGAAAGGCATGTTCTACCAAGTCATATGTGATGCCAAAGACCAATACGCACAAACAGAAACGTTATTGGAATAACCATCATCAGATGGTCAACGGATATAAAAACCCGGAATATGAATACAAATATTGTATTGGTGGAAAGACCGGTTATACAAATGTAGCAAGAAATACATTGGTTACTTTTGCTGAGAAAGACGGCATGGAATTAGTGTGTGTTATCATGAAAGCAAATGGTCCAAAGCAGGGAGAACCGAATGAATATACAGATTCTACACGTTTATTGAATTTTGGCTTTGAGAAGTACAAAAAGCATATGATCAATCAGCAGAGCACGAATCTGAATAAAGAGCTTTTTAATAATTATGACAGTTATTTTGATGCGGATGCATCACCGATCCATCTGGAAAATGAATCGGCAGTTGTTCTTCCAAACGGCGTTGATATATCAGAAGCAACACAGAAAGTTACTTATGACAAAAACGTGACATTACATGATGGTGATAATGTGATCGGTCATGTGACATATACTTATAATGGACGAATCGTTGGTTCCACGGATATTTTATATACCAAGTCGGCCGATTCAACAACGTCTCATCTCGACGAAGCAACACGAAAGATTGTTGACAGCAAGATTCAGGATATAAAAGAGAGTGAGAAAAAAGATCAGAAAAATGCAAACTTCTTACGAAAGATCAAGAAAGGGCTCATGAGCTTTTTCGGAAATCGTATTGTACAGATCGTATTTTTAGTGATACTGATTGGAATCATTATTGCCATTCTGGTTTGTATCTTAAAGAAGGTTGAACTTCCAAGGTTTGGAAGACGCGGACGAGGACGGGTATCCGGTGGATATCGAAGCCGAGGAGGCAGACGGCAGCATGCTCGCCGTCAAAGAAGTATGCGAAGCAGTGAACGTAAAACAGGGAAAAGGCAGCGTCGCAATCACAGTAAGCATTATGAAAAGAAAAATACATCAACACCTGCAGTATCATCTAAAAAGAAAGGTATGAGCTTCCGTAAGAAGAGAAAGAATACCAAAGAAAGTTTTGGAAAGAATTTCTTTGATTTTTAAAAGATAAATATCAATCATAAAAAGGTCAATATCTGATAATATCATGTTATCGGATATTGACCTTTTCAACGTCTCCGGGAGGATTTGAACCTCTGACCCCTCGCTTAGGAGGCGAGTGCTCTATCCAGCTGAGCTACGAAGACAGATTATAACAGACCTCAAAGCTGTCATACATTTAATAATTTTATCATATGGCACTAAGAGCGTCAAGAAATATGGAATCAGATATGGATTTCTTATGGAATCAGATATGGATTTCCATACACAGATACGTTTTATTATTGATATTATGATGAGCTGTGTTGCTGACAATGACATCACCGTGATATTTTTGGATCGTTTTTCGCAGGATTGACAGTCCGACACCATGTCCGATGGAGTGTTCCTTTGTTGTATAGCCGGGGCGGAAGATTTTTGATAAAAAGGCACTGTCTGCTTTTGGTCCCGGGTTTTCGATCCGGAAGAGAAAACGATCCTGCATACGATCGATCGTGATAAAAATGGTGTCATTTTCATGGGAAGCATCTATTGCATTGTCGATCAGGATACCGACAAGATCCACTAATTCAATGTCCGTACAATGACAAGGGCAGGTATAGTCTGAGATCGTAATATCAAAACACAGTTTCTTTTCTTTTGCTGCCGTTGTTTTCGCATACATGAGGCCGGCCAACAGCCGGTTTTGCAAATGAAGAAACTGATAGGATATTTTCTGGGATATGTTATATTCCGTAATTTCATGCAATGCTTCTTTTAATGTGTTATCATCCTTTTCTTCTAAAGCCTGTGAGATGGAAAGAAGCTGGTCATTATAGATGTCCTGCTTTTTCTGTATATCTTCGATCAGCCGGTTCAGAACCGGGATATAAATCGTATAATCATCCAGTTCCTGCTTTTTCTTATATCCTGTCATACTTTGATAAAGGAAAAAGACCAGTAGAAATATACCGATAGCAAGAGCGGTAGAGGATGGGATCAGCATATCAAATTCTGACTTTGTAATGAGGATATATAGGAGAATGATAATTACAGCAAGCAGGAAAAATATGGCGGCTGCATAAGAAAAATGCATGGCTTTTTCAATGTATTTTAGAATAGGAGTAAAAGAAAAGAGCAGAATGACAGCGATAAAGGTTAATATCATGACGAAACAGAGAGGAACAGAGGTTATGTCATTGGTATCAACCGAAAAGCATAGACTGAACGGAATAAACCAGACAGATTCAATCAGACTTACGAAAACATAGTCGATAATGGCTAGAAACAAAGATTGTGTGATATTTTGCTCGGAATTAAAAAACGCAATTACAGTAAGGAGGAAGAATTGTATAAATAAGGAAAACAGCATGAAATGTTCGTTTGTTATTTGGAGAAAATATAGTGTGAGTGTATAGATGATAAAGCAGAGAACGAACCGCCGGGTAAAGATCCGCTTGATCGAGTGATTTGCAATATAGACCAGCGTTCCGGTATAAGCCATATTCTGAAAAAAGGATGAAAGAATAGCAATCAGTATGTTTAGTATATATGACATCATAATCAAGTCCTCCTGTGTGATTCGTAGAATAAATTATCTGATCTGTTCCTGCGTAACGGAGTAATAACGGTCTCCGTAAGGAATCTGTTCATCGATTGTTTTAAGCTGTATGAAATGTTGTCCCGGTGAGACAAAATCAATATACTTGGAATTGATAATATAGGATTTGTGGCATTGGATAAAGAATGACGGTAACAGAGTTGTCAATTCTTTCAAGCGGTATTGTCTGGATTTAATAATGCCCTGTGTAGTATGAAAATACATATATCGTGCATGCGATTCGATATAATAGATCTCTGCAAAATTCAGTTTGGCATAGATGCCTTCCAATGTTTTTAATTGCAAGGCATATTCTGTATGAAAGATGGCATCCAGCTGGGCATAAAGATCCTTTTGCGTATATGGTTTTAAGAGATACGCGGTACAATGAATATCATTGACGGCTGTATATATGTGCTCCGGAAAGGCAGTGATAAAAATAATATTACGGTTACCGGCAGCTGTGGTGGTGCGGGAATCGATGATATAATTTGCAACTGCAAGACCATCCGTATCCAGATCTGCACTACCAAGAGATACGTCAAGCAGATAAGCATTAAAGTCCGGATGATTCTTTAAAAGAATAAATGCTTCTTCTTTCGAGGATGCAATGCAAAGCTCGATATCCGGTGCATAGTTGTGAATATATCTGGTCAGTGTTTTTACCTGTGTCATGTTATCTTCTAAAATAAAAATAGATGTTTTCATAGAATTCTCCCTCGTTATTCATTTGTTTGGATCCTTTTTTGTTATATTACAGATAGAGCGCTCTTATTTGGGCGACTGTATTTAAATGTATAGTCTGATCGTAAGATTTTCTGTTTCATTTTTCTTTTTCGGCGGGGTACTTTCAACGAGCAGACTGCCGTGGTATTTTTTTACCTTTTTTTGAAGTGCATGTAACGTATAATTTTGCTGTATCTGATCGGCAGGTACCGTATCTTTCCATACGCGCACTTGACGCACCGAAGGATTGTTTTGATATGCTATGGACGTTTGGAATGTCAGCAGCATTTGCTGTTTAGAGGGATGGCTGTTGTCTGCTACAGATGAATCTGTTTTGTCCGTTTGCTTTTTTGGCAGTGTGGTATTTTCAATCGTCAGGGTAACCGAGTCATTTTCATGACATCGGGCGATCACATGGTCAAAAAGAATGCACACGCAGTCTACCAGTTCCGGATCGCTGCACCGATAGGGACAGGTGTCATCTTTGATCGTTATATCAAAGTGAATAGCATGTGCCTGCGCAAAAAGCAGTTTGGTGTATAACAATCCGGCTAACAGACGGTTTTGAAGCTGAAGAAAATGATAGGATGCATTCTGCTTTGCACTCTGGGCCGTAATTTCGGCTAAGGTATCTTTTAATGAGTCCATATCTCCGGTTTCTAAGAGTTGGGAAAGAGAAAGAAACTGGTTTTTATATAGATGCTGTCTTTGCTGCATACCCAGTATCATTTCATCGAGGATTGGAAGATACGTGCTGTAATCCCGTAATGTCTGCTGTCTTTTCAGATCGCTTTTTGCCTGTCTGATGAAAAGAATAATTAAAACAGAACAGATCAGAAGTGTGGTAACGGTTGGTGCTAATAATCGTAGATCGATTTTCAGTGAAGGTGTAACGATTAGCAGCAAAATAAGGGTTAATAAACAAAGGATTTCTATATTGTGAGGGATCGCAAGGATTTTTTCAAACCAGCGATAGGGAATATATCGTATCAGAAATAAAGAAAAGCCTGCTTTAAAAAAGATTACGAATAGTGTTTGCGGAGAAGCAACATCATTCGGAGTTAATCCGATCGTGTTTAATGCAAGAAAAACAAAAAAAACTTCAATCAAAGATACATAAAAATAGGTGAAAAAAGCAATGCTGATCGCCTGATACAGATTGCAAGTTGAATTGATCAGAATAAAAATAGTAAATAATCCCATATGCATGAGCCATGCCAGAAGGATAAAGTGATTATCGTTGGTTGCTGTGATATATACGATAACACTAAATAGGATAAAACTGATCGCAAACCGGGCAGAACGGATCGGTTTGAAACTGTGATGTGCAATATAGATCATGATCCCGCAGTAAGGAATATAACATAATAACGTACCTAAAACGGTTAAGAATATTTGAAGTAATAAATGCATAGGTCAGTCTCCCTCTTTTGTTAAATATAAATAGATTCTTAAATTTATATTAACATTTTTCGGGGGGGGGGTAAAGACTATTTATTAAAAAAATATAACTTTTAAGGATAGTTTTGTACTATCGGGATGGGTTAGAATATTTCGGTAGATACCATAAAGAAAGCTTAAATTTCATAATCCTACTTTAAAAATATGTATTTTTTTGATAGAGTAGTATCATGAGACTTAGGAATTGAGGTGGAAATCATGGCAGATGAGAAAAATGTAAATGATGATTCAGAATATGAAGATATTTGTTATATATGCAGAAGACCGGAGAGCGTTGCCGGTAAAATGATACACATTCCGAATAATATCTGTATCTGTAATGACTGTATGCAAAAAACGTTTGATTCGATGGATAAGATGGGACCAATGCCCGGTATGCCGGGAATGCCATATATGGACATGTTTTCAATGGGGCAGCCGACACAGGACGGAGGGGTGCCAAAGAACCAGCGTTTGAAGAAGAAAAAGCCGGCGCAAGACAAGAAAAAGAAGACCGAAGAAAAAGGTATTTTTGATATTGAACATTTACCGGCGCCCCATGTTATCAAAGGCAGTCTGGATGAATATGTCGTAGGACAGGAATATGCAAAGAAAGTCATGTCGGTAGCTGTTTATAACCATTATAAAAGAGTTCTTACGGACAATGATACCGATGATGGCGTAGAGATTGAGAAATCAAACATGCTGATGATCGGACCGACCGGTTCGGGTAAAACATTTTTAGTAAAGACATTAGCACGAATTTTGCAGGTTCCGCTTGCGATCACAGATGCAACCTCTCTTACAGAAGCCGGTTATATCGGTGATGATGTAGAAAGTGTATTGTCAAAGCTTCTTGCGGCAGCGGACAACGATGTCGAAAAAGCAGAACATGGTATTATTTTTATCGATGAGATCGATAAGATCGCAAAGAAAAGAAACACCAACAGTCGTGATGTCAGTGGAGAGTCTGTACAGCAGGGAATGTTAAAGCTGTTAGAGGGTAGTGATGTCGAAGTACCGGTAGGTGCGACGAACAAAAATGCAATGGTTCCGATGACAACAGTCAATACCAGAAACATTTTATTTATCTGTGGCGGTGCTTTTCCGGAGCTTGATAAAGTGATCAAGAACCGTTTGACAAAGCAGTCATCGATCGGATTTAATGCACAGTTATCCGATGAATTTGATAAAGATGAGAATATTTTGCAAAAAGTAACGACAGAAGATCTTCGTGAATTTGGTATGATACCGGAATTTTTAGGAAGACTTCCGGTTGTCTTTGCTTTACAGGCAATGACAGAGGAGATGTTAAAGAAAGTTTTGACACAGCCTAAGAATGCGATCATTAAGCAGTATCAGAAACTTTTGGCATTAGACGAGGTAAATCTTGTCTTTGATGACGAGGCAGTCACGGCGATCGCCAAAAAAGCGGTTGAGAAGAAGACAGGAGCCAGAGCATTGCGTGCGATCATCGAAGAATTTATGCTCGATATTATGTATGAAATTCCAAAGGATGATATGATCGGACAGGTGACGATCACCAAGGATTATATTGAGAAAAAGGGCAGTCCGCTGATCACGATGCGTGAAAGCGGTGAGGCAAAGCTTTTGACACAGCGGGAATCATAGAAGAAGCAGCATGATATGCAGATAGGGACACATCAATCAGCTGGCACATATAATATGATAAAAATGTGCAAATCCGCTTTTGAAAAACAGGCTGTTGCATAAAAGCGGTACAGTGGAGTGTTTTATGGCAGATTTCTGTACGGATGCAATCTATTCTGAAGAATACGTTGATTATCTGGTTGAATACGTCAGAGGCGGGCCTAGTAGTATCAATGAAGTATACAATGTTTCATGCTCGCAAATAGCATCTGACCGTTTTGCTGTGATCTATCAGGAAGGCGGAAAATATACTTCGGATGAATTAGCCGGTATTAAACTATTGCCCAGATGTTATGGCTTGTTGTCATCGGAAGAAGTGCTGACAAGTTCGGGTGTTACAAGGGTACGCAGACAGCCCGGACTCGATCTTTATGGAACCGGTGTGATCATAGGCTTTGTTGATACTGGCATTGATTATTCTCATCCGGCATTTATCGGAAGTGACGGCAGAACAAGGATCTTGAGTATATGGGATCAGACAAAAGAAAATCTTTCGGAAGGCGAAAAGCGGCCGGAAGATTTTTTTTATGGAGTAGAATATACGCAGGAAGATATCGATCATGCATTAGAAAGTGATGATCCGTTAGGAGTTGTACCCAGCCGTGACAGGAACGGACATGGCACTTTTTTAGCCGGTATAGCCTGTGGCGGGCAGATTGAGGAAGAAAGTTTTTCCGGTGTAGCTCCCTTAGCTCAGATCTGTGTGGTCAAATGCAAAGAAGCCAAACAGAATTTAAGAGACTATTATTTTATAGGAAATGATGTGCCGTGCTATGCCGAAACGGATATAATGCTAGGGATCCGCTATTTATGGTTACAGGCGGTTAAAAGGCGGACTCCGCTGATCATTTGTCTGGGGATGGGAACGAGTCAGGGAAGCCATGACAGAGGCGGTATTTTGGGACAATTTTTGCAGGAATACGGAGATTATAGAGGTGTATTTTGTGTAACGGCAGGCGGAAATGAGGGAAATGCAGCACATCACTACCGAAGTCCTATGATTGAGATTGATGGAGAGACCGAGGTGGAATTGAAAGTCGGTGCAAAAGAGAACGGATTTTCGATGGAATTATGGACGGATTCCCCGGATCTTTATGCAGTAGCATTGATCTCACCTGATGGAGAATATAGCGGAAGGACAGAGGCACGTTTAGGGGAGTCGAGAAGAATTCCTTTTTTATTTACAAATACCGTGGTTTATATTGATTATCTGATCGTATCGGCGGAAAGCGGCGACGAATGCATTCGTATCCGTTTTGAAAACCCTCTGGAGGGGATTTGGAAGATACGTGTTTTTAATGCAAATAACTATTCGGGTTTTTTTGATCTATGGCTTCCGATTCGCAATTTTATCACCGATGAGACATATTTTTTGCGCCCTGATCCCGATATTACAATATGCGATCCGTCAAATAATATCGGTGTGATCACCTGTTCCTATTATAATTCTTTAAATCGCAGCGAGGCGATTGAATCCGGCAGAGGGTATACACGCACACAAAATATCAAACCGAATTTTGCGGCACCGGGCAATGCGGTATACGGTACACTCCCATTTGCCGGAAATTATCCTGCCAATGAAGAAGAAAGAACAGACCGTGCAAGATTTGGCTACCGGAGTGGCTCGAGTTATGCGGCTGCAGTGACGGCAGGATGTGTGGCATTACTTGCACAATGGGCGTTGATCGAACGAAATGACATCGGTATGGATACGAATGCAGCAAATAAATATCTGATCCGCGGGGCACAGCGGCAAGGTATGTTAAATGTGCCAAACAGAACATGGGGAAATGGTACGTTAGACATTTATGGTGTATTTGACAGTCTCCGGCCGAGATGAACAAGAGGAGTAGAAGCTGCTTTTATCATGCTTCCATATGGATCACTCATTTTCTAGGCATGAGGAAAAAGAGGTGCAGAAGCTGTTTGGCAATTCCGGCTCTGTGAAATTGCATCTGCTTTCTTTTTCTGACTTTCTAATTGTTTATAATCACGCAAAATAACCTGATAGCGCAGGTTTGCGGCATTTACTTCATAGATATAGCAATCGATCAGATCAGGATCTTTCACATTGGCAAGTCCGGTGTACGCATCCTGCAGATTACGTTGTGCCTCTAAGAGAGCTTTTTTTAAAAAAAGCTCTTTTTTTACTTCCTTTTCTTCTTTTTTCTTTATCATTTTCATAATAATCCCCATTTCTTTCAAACATGATCTGTTTTATTGTTTTTATTTTATGATACCGTGGGTAAATCATCGGATGGCAATTTATATGTAACCATACATTGCTATCTGCTTTTCTGTTTTAATCAATAAAAAATAAAAGTGTAATCTTATTTTCATTATAGGACAGAATTTTAGATTTTATGCAACAAAAAGTAAACGGATTGTTTTTTTAGAAGAATAGTACAAGAAAAAAAGCATATCTTGTATCAAAAAGTAGTTGTGAGTGCCATATTGAAGGAGGAATGATATGGAAAATACCATTATCATTGTGTTAGTTCTGGCTGGAATATGCGTTTTTTTGTTATGGGTGGGTGTAGATGCATGGAAATACATTTTGAATTTTATGGTTCGATGTCTGTCAGGCCTTGTGATCATTTACGTTGTGAATTGTGCAATACAATATTATGGTGGAAATCTTGCCGTCAAAATAAACGAAATTGCAATGGGCTTTTCGGGGATTTTGGGAATTTGGGGCGTCATTTTCCTATATGCTTTACAGTATTATTTTACAATTGTACCTTAAAAATTTTGTGAGAAAGTTACATAAAAGCAGTGAGTTGACACAAAAAAGATTTGTCTGCTATAGTTGCGGCACACGAAAGGAGGTGCTGCGATGAAAGAAGTCATCCTGCTGGTTTTGCTGATAGCAGCGATGATATCCGATCTTCGAACCGGAAAGATTCCAAATGGCTTGATCGTGTTTGGCTGGATACTTGCCTGTATCATACAGACGGAAAGTTTTGGTATGACAGGAGGCCTGATCGCTTGCAAGGATGCGATCTGTCTGATCGGTATCTGTCTTCCGGTGTTTTTATTACATGCAATCGGAGCCGGAGATATTAAACTATGGTCAGTGATTGCGGCAATGCACGGATTGGTTGTAACATGGCAGATTGCTGTGGTATTTTTTGCTATAGCAGGAAGCTGTTCTTTGATCCGGATGTTTCAACAAAAAATTTTTGTCGAACGTTTTTATTATCTGGTTCATTTTGTACATATTTGCATGAACAGGAGATGTAATGAGCCGTATGGGACAGCTGATGGAACGGAATTGCGTTATTACGACAAACAACGTGATGGCACAGGATGTGCGATAAAACTGGCACCATTTACAATGATCGCCTACGTTGTTGTTTTGACAGGGAGGTGGACAGGACGATGTTAAAGAAAATACGGCTTGCACTTTATGATAAAAGTGATTATATGAAAAATTTTATGCAATATCTTTACCGTCAAAAGTATCATGCACTGGAGACAAGACTATTTACATCTTTTGAAAATTTGCTTTGTCAGGCGAAAAAAGGAGAGATCGATGTGTTGTTAGGCGGAGAAGAAGCAGAAGAGGAGTTTACCGTGTTGCACAGTCTGATCCCGCAGATCATTCTTTTGTCAGAAGGTAATATGGTACGAGAGGATTCTGCATTTTGCAAGATTTTTAAATACCAGTCTGTACCTGACATTATGCGGGAAGTACTGGCTGTCGTAGCGGATGATGATTCAATTGTTTATACAGAAAAAAGAGCGACGCGCAAATCAGCAGAAATACTTGCAGTCTATGCCCCGTTTGGCGGATCGGGTGTTTCACAATATGCGTTTTCCATGGCAAAGGATCTTTCCGGTAAATTCCGTACTTTATATGTGAATTTGGAAGCTTTTTATGGATTTTGCGAAATAGTAACGGATAAAAAAGGGAAGCCGGTTGAGGATTTTCGCGGAATGTCAGAAGTGATCTTTTATATCCGGCAAAAGAAAGAGAAACTGGCTTTAAAGTTAGAAAGTATCATTGTTACAGAGCAAAAGCTGGACTGCCTGCTGACGGTAGAAGACTACAGAGATCTGTTTTATATGACAAAAGAGGATATGAACAAGCTGATACAGGTTCTTTTACTGGAGACGGATTATGAAAAAATTGTCTTTGATATTGGATTTATTACAGATGCCATGATGGTCTTACTGGAAAAAGCGGACCGGATCTTTATGCCGGAGGCACGACATCCGATACAGAAGTCAAAGCAGCAGGCGTTTGAGAGACTGATTCTTCGCGAACATTTAGAACAGATTTGGAACAAGACAGACAAGGTGCCTGTATTACATAGGGAAAATATATCGGAGAAGAGGTGATAGCTCTTGTTATGACACAGGAAGAGATGACGAAGGTTATTATGGAGATACAGGAAGTAATCTTACAAAAGCTGGATATTAACAGCAGCATATCCGATCAGACCATTTTATCGCTGATCGAGGAAAGTGTGTTACGGTTTGCTCATACGGTTTACCTGAGTATGGATGAGAAGAAAGAAGTGATACAAAGAACCTTTTATGCGATCCGTAAACTTGATGTGCTACAGGAAATTTTAGAAGATCAGGAGATTACAGAGATCATGGTTAATGGACCTGATCAGATTTTTATTGAAAAACAGGGCAGGCTTGAGCCATATCCAAAAAAATTTCTGAGTAAAGAAAAGTTAGAGGATGTGATCCAGCAGATTGTCGGAAAAGTCAATCGTACCGTTAATGAATCCAGTCCCATTGTTGATGTAAGACTGCAGGATGGTTCAAGAGTCAATGTTGTATTACCACCGGTAGCGATCAATGGGCCGATTGTAACAATTCGAAAGTTCCCTGCCGACCCGATCACAATGGATCATCTGGTATCCATTCAATCTATTACGATGCAGGCAGCAGAATTCTTAAAAAAGCTGGTGCAGGCAAAATATAATATTTTTATCAGTGGTGGTACCGGAAGTGGAAAAACCACATTTCTTAATGCATTATCCGCATACATTCCCAAGGAAGAAAGAATTATTACAATAGAAGATTCCGCAGAGCTTCAGATTCAAAATATTCCCAATCTGGTTCGCTTAGAAGTAAGGAATGCCAATCTTGAAGGAAAGAATGAAGTGACGATCAGGGATCTGATCCGCTCTGCTTTACGCATGAGACCTGACAGAATTATTTTGGGCGAAGTGCGTGATGCGGCAGCATATGATCTTTTAAGTGTTATGAATACCGGGCATGATGGAAGTTTATCGACCGGACATGCAAACAGTCCGAAAGATATGCTCAGACGTCTGGAAGCCTTGGTGTTGACAGCAGTTGATATCCCGCTTTTGGCAGTTCGCAGTCAGATTGCATCAGCGATCGATATTGTTGTGCAGCTTGGCCGTTTGCGTGACAGATCGAGAAAAGTATTAGAGATTGATGAAATGATTGGAATGGATGGAACAGAGATTATTATGAGGCCATTGTATTGTTTTAAAGAGCAGGGGGAAGATGAGAAAGGCAATGTGATCGGTCAGTTGGCTGCGACCCAAAATGCTCTGTACCATACTCAAAAACTCAAGGCGGCAGGCATGGAACTGCCTGAGTTATCTGATGGGCATCAGGCAGAAAAAGGAGATGATTATGCAGAACGGTAAAATACAGATTATAGGAAAAGGTTTTTTGAAAGGCTTTATAAAAATGGCAGTTGTCAGTATGCTTTTTTATCGGAATATGATACCGACTTTCGTTATTGGGAGCATTGCCGGTATGATGGGAATCCGACAGGAAAAAAAACAGATCAGGGCAAAAGAACAAAAAGAGATGACAATGCAGTTTAGGGATGGCTTGCAAGGGATAGCCTCCGCATTAAGTGCAGGATATGCCATTGAAAATGCTTTTATGGAATCGAGAAAAGATCTGATGCTTTTGTACGGAAAAGATAGTTTGCTTGCAAAAGAATTTTTATGGATCGATCAACAGATCAGTATGAATCAGCCAATAGAAAAGATATTGTATCAATTTGCAAGAAAATGGAATATAGAAGACATTTCTTCATTTGCCCAGATTTTTCAAACGGCAAAGAGAACAGGTGGTGATCTGATCTGTATTACACGTTCCTGTGCAGAAAAAAACAGTTTGAAGATAGAAGTGGGAAGAGAAATACAGACAATGATTGCAGGGAAAAAGATGGAAAGCCGTATTATGAACGCAATTCCATTAGGTATGATTGTCTATTTCCGACTGTGTTCACCGGGATTTTTAGATTGTATGTATCGTGCAGGCGGTCGTATTGTTATGACGATATTAATGAGTATTTATCTGATCGCATATTACTGGAGCAATCGCATTTGTGATATCAGAGTATAGGACTGGCTGTTAAAGGAGGAATAAAGCGTGTTATTGGAAGAAATCTGCGTATCGGTGGGAATCCTTCTTTTGGGATTGATTGCATTTCTGGCAGTAAAAGCGGAAAAAAACGATCAAAATCCATATCGGAATATCAAAGGAAAGAAATTAAAAAGCAGTATTTTTTATGTTTTGATCCATATGAAAAAACGGATCATACCAAAACTTTCTAAAGAAAAGACAGATACATTGAAGAAAATATATCCCGGAAAGGGAATAGAGGAGATCTATTATCTTTTAGGAGAACGAATGCTGCTTTTGGGATTTTCTGTAGTAATGCTTGGAATGTTGCTTGCAGTTGGCAGCGGACTTGTGACGCCCGCAATGAATCTGATACAGGGATATTATCTGAAAAGAGATGTTGCAACCGGACAAAAACGTTATGTGGATGTAGTAGTAAAAGCCGGAAAACACCAACAAGAGATCACGATACCTGTTTTACCCGAAAAGTACAGTGAAAAAGAAAGAAAAAAGAAGTTTCGTGAAGCAAAGCAATATATTGAACGAAATTATCTTGGCGGAAACAAAAGTGAAAATCAGATCATAAGTTCTTTGAATCTGATGACCACAATACCAAAGAGTGCTGTCTCGGTAACCTGGTCTAGCAGTGATCCTTCTGTAATCAAAGAAGATGGAACGCTGCTTGCTACAGATTGTCAGGAAGCAGTCGTGATCGAGCTGGTTGCTGTGATCCGTTACAGAAAAAGAACAGAATCCATATCTAAAACAGTAGTGGTATTGCCGGTACAAAAAACAAAAGAACGCTTATTCTGGGAGCAATGGCAGGAGCAGTTTGTACAAAATGAAAAAGCCTCTAATACCACAAAGTATCTTTTCTTGCCGGAACAGGTCGGAAAGCAGAAAGTGTCGTATCAGGAAAAAGTCAGACAGTGGAGCAGTACGATTCTTTTGTTGACCTGTATTTTAATGCTGCTTGTTCCTTTTAGAGAAGGGAAAAAATTACAAAGTGCCATGATAAAAAGAGAAAAACAGTTAAAAATGGATTTTCCGGAAATGATAGAACGCTTTACTTTATTAGTAGAAGCAGGACTAAGCGTGAAGGGTGCATGGCTTCGGATCACACAGGAATACGAGAAAAGAGAAGAAAAAAATAAAGTCCACTATGTATATGAGGAAATGATCCTGGCGGCCAGAGAGATGGAAAATGGGATGAGTGAAGCAAAAGCATATGAATTGTTTGGTAAAAGAACAGGATTGCTTCCGTATATGAAGTTTAGCACTTTGCTGGTACAAAATTTGAAAAAAGGAACAACAGATTTGATCCGTCTTCTTGATTTTGAAGTGGAAGATGCTTTTCATGAAAGAAGAGAAAATGCAAAAGTATTGGGAGAAGAAGCAGGGACCAAATTGCTGTTTCCGATGATGTTAATGTTGTCAATTGTTTTTGCACTTATTTTATATGCAGCATTTCAAAGTATGTAAGTACAAAGCACCATAAAGTATTGCATAAGAAATAACAGAACCGGAGAAACGGTTAGGTTAGAACATGAAAATGACAGATATTGATAGGAGGACAAAGCTTATGAAAGTAATCAGAGAAGTTTGGCAGGAAGAAGATGGAATCGGTGTGGTTGAGATTATATTGATCTTAGTGATATTGATCATGATCATTGCGATTTTTCGAAAGCAGATTGTTGATATTATCGGAAAAGCCTTTAAACAGATCAACAGCAATGCATCGGATGTTAATTCTAAAATGGAATTACCAAAAGAATAACAACAGTCTGTACTTTCGAAATTCGGTCGAAGGGATTCGTTTTTGAGAAGATGCCGAGAGTACATCAGTAAACGGAAAGGAGGCTGCGAATGGATCAAAAAGAAGACGGAAGCATTACAGTTTTTCTTAGTATTATTTTTCTTTTGTTTTTTGCAATGTTTGGCGTGACTTTTGAAAATGTCCGCAGCCTTATCAGTGCCGGACATGTTCGTACGTCTGCCTATTCTGCAGCTGTAACAGCATTTGGTGACTACAACAAAGAGTTGTATCGGGAGTATGGTTTATTTGGATATGGCGGTGCAGAAGGAAAGAATGTTTCTGATCTGGAGTTTGCGTATCAGAGGGTTCTGTTTGAAAATCTTAGTGCAGTGCCGGTTAAGAAGGACAAGCAATATGTGGATCTTTTTGGCTATCGGGATATCGATGCTATTGTAAAAAAAGCAGATTATATTACAGACTCTAATGAATTTTTAGGTCAGGTGACAGCTTTTTTGAAACAGGAAGCAGTAATGGACATCAAAGATACTATTGACCAAAAGATACAGACAGCGGATAAGAACGAAATACAAAGTAAACTTGCCGTGACAAAAGATTATGAGCAGGGAAAATACGAGAAGTCTGATGATAAAAAAGCCACAAAAGGCAAAAATGCTGCAGAAGAAAAACAAGAGATCAGTCATGACAAGACAGATTCTGCCGGTGGAAATCCGTTAAAATTTTTCACCAATTTGACAAGAGATGGGATTTTAGGACTTGTGTGCGATGAGGATAGAATGACAGATGGCGTTATTACTTCCTGCCAGGAGAATGACAGATCTGATCAAAAGGATGAGGATGACAAGAAGAATAAAGAGGGCACAAAGAAGGCAACTGATATAAAAGATATGCAAAGAAAAGATGCGAAGTCAGAATCGGAGGCTGGTGCCATTTTGAGCGACTTTATCAGTAAAAATCAAAAGCAGGAGGATGAGAGGAAAAAAGTAAACAGTCCTATAGAAAAAATAAGTATAATTCGTTATGCCAATAAAGTCTTTTCTTCTTATACAAATGAGCAGAACCGGACAACGAAATATGGTCTCGAATATCTGATCGGGGGAAAAAGCAGGGAAAAAGATAATTTAATTTCTGTGATCAATCGGTTATTAGTTGTTCGTTTGCTGTTAAATTTTACATGTGTTATGAGTGATGCGGCTTTTCAGGAAAAGAGTCTGGCTACAGCAACTGCAATTGCAGGAATTACCGGTCTTCCACCCGTGATCAATGCAATACAGTATACTATTTTATTAATTTTGTCATTTGAGGAAGCCTGTGTGGATGTTCGAGCCCTGTTGATGGGAAAAAAGATTTCTGCTTTGAAGAAATCATCTGATTTTCAAATGAAATATGAAGAAATCTGCATGGGGTCGAAAAAGTTATTTACGCAAAAAGCCAATGTATATCCAAATGATGATGGAAAAAAGGAGATATCGTCTATATCATATTCGCAGTATTTATGGAGTTTTCTTTTATTTGTTTCGCAAGATACGATTGAAAAAAGAATTTTTAGTCTGATCGAATATGACTTGAGAGAGAAATATAACCGGACATTCTGCGTTCATACCTGTATTTGCAAATGCAGATATAAGATCAACTATCAGATACCATATCAGTTTTGTGAACTGCCATTTCTAGAGAATTCTCTTTTTCAAACAAAATATACCTATAAAAGTCTGGAGGTGAATTATGGATATAAAAGTGAATAGGGGTGTCCTTCGCTTTGTAAAAATGAACCATATTACAGAAAAAAACCTAAATGTGAACAAGGAAGCTCCCCAAAGTTTCTCCTCCAAATATCAAAGAGAAGGATGCCCCTGTGTGCTTTTAAAAAAGGGAACATTAACGGTGGAAGCTGCTTTTTGCGCAACAACATTCTTTTTAGCTTTTTTTTCTCTTTTATATTTGTTTGAGCTTGTATTTATTCAAAGCAGAATGGAAATGACATTAGCACGGGCAGTTGCCCGGTATCAGACATATGGAACAAAAGCAGGAATGATAGAAATGCTTTATAAAGAAAAGGCTGTCATTCGATGGGATGATGAACAAAAAATATGTAGTGTTGCGATAAAACAAAAGATTCCGTTTATAGGAAGTTCGTGGTTTAAAATATATTCTTATCGTCAGATGAAATATCACGATTACACTGGAAAGAGCATGGTTTATGAAGGTGATGGAACAGAAGAATTTGTATACATTACAGAACATGGAAGAGTTTATCATAAACAGCAGAAATGTGTATATCTTTACCCTGGTATTCAAAGTGTTCTATATCAAAATGTATATCAAAAAAGAAATGCTTCCGGTGGAAAATATGGTATCTGTAAAAGTTGTTGCCGTAATGTGGAATTGACGGCAGGAAGAATGGTTTATATTACAACATATGGTGATTGCTGTCATGCAATAAGATCATGTTCTAAGTTATTGCGAACACCGAGAAAGGTGCCAAGAAAAGATGTTGCGGATATGCCGGGGTGCAGCAAATGTGTTAAATAGCAAGGGGCTATAACATGGAAAATAAGAGCTGTGCGAATGTGAAATATGTGATAACCGATTACAATTTTTATAACCTGAAAAGATAAGATTAGTGTAAATGAGAAAAAAGAACTTTACAGGCAGAAAAGATACGGGAAGGAGTTTATATGGAATATGGTATTCAGGCTTTAGCAGGGATTGGAATGGTCTTTGCGGTTATTACAGATCTGTGGCAGAAAAAAATTGCAGTGTATGTTATCTTTACGATTACAATAGTATTGCTTTTTATGCAATTTTGTAGTGGAAACGGATTCATATGGATCTGTTCGCTAGGAAGCGGCAGTATTTTTTATATGATCAGTTTGCTGACAAAAGAAAAAATCGGAAAAGGAGATGCATTTTTATTTGGAATGACAGGAGCAGCAATGGGATTATGGAAAAATGTCATGATCATTTATATCAGTTTTATGATTGCTTTTGTTGTTGCATTATATCTGATTATTTTACGCAAAAAAAATAAAGAGACCGCGTTTCCGTTTGCACCATGTATTGGGTTAGCATATTTTCTGGTGCTGGCAGCAGGATAATGGGATGAATTGCCTGGCGATGACCGGGAGAAAGGATAAATTCAATTACCGGCTAAGGCAATTGGATTATATATGAGGATATGCTTTGGAAAAAAGAAAGAGGGAGTTATACCGTAGAGGCAGCATTTATTGTTCCAATGGTTCTTGGAATTGCATTTATGATCCTGTATCTGATCTTGTGGCACCATGACAGATGTGTTTTACAGGCAGATTTGCAAGACCGGGTCTTTTTGATGGCAGAGAAAGAAAAGAAAGAGTCAGGACCTATAGAGGAGCTTCAAAAAAAGATGTGGATCATGACTATAGATAAAAAAGAGATATCTTCAAATGCTCTTTTGATCAAGGGAAAGGTCGCAGCACATTCCCGCGTGAACATTCCATTGCTTACTTTTATGCTTCATGGTAGTCAAAAAATAGAATTAGAAGAAACATATCCGGCAAAACAACCGGATGAAGCCAGAAGATATCGAAAAAAGGAGGAGAAATGAATAAAGAAGGATTGTATCTTGATCAGGAAAAAAAGCAGGTGGTATGGACAATGCCGATCGAAACAGTACAAGAAGATGAATTGACATGGAATATGCTGCAAAATAATTCTATAGATGGTTTCTTAGAACTTGAATATTATTGTATAGATGACAAAATGTGTCTGTGTTATCCATATCAAAATTTACAATCGGTTTGCAGCTATTTAGAAAAGAAGAAAGCAGATCTTTCTTTTTTTCGACTGTTATTTGAAAATATTGCAAAGCTGATGGAATCCGGTGCATCATTTTTACTTCCTGAGCAGGGGTATCTTTTAGACATTGAGATGATCTTTATCGATCATGTGAAGAAACAAGTGAAGGTGTGTTATCTTCCGGGACAAAAAGCCATAATAGAACAGCAGATGATCCGTTTGGTAGAAATATTATTAGAAAAAGCAGATCATCATTCAGAAGAGGGTATCCGATTTATTTATGGTCTATATGATATGTTTGTAACGGAAGGTTTTTGCATAGAGAGACTTCAACAGTTTTTAAAGGATTTTTCGATAGAAAATATAAGAAAAAGAGACAATGTTACTCTAAAAAAAGAATTTGATCATACAATAAAAGAGTCGTTTCAAACTAACGGTCGGAATGAAAATGATTTGAATTTGGAGAAAAGCAAAAAATGCAATGCTTATCCGCAACAATCGGTCGGCCAGGAAAACAAAAACATATATTATACGCAAGAAGAAAAGATAAAATCACAAAAAAATAGTGCATCAGACAAAATACGATTTCAATTGCAATATGTACCATCTTACAAAGAAGAAGAGAAAACTAAAAGCTTATTTTGGAAAAAAAGAAAGAAAAAATCGTTGATTGATTTTTTTATAGCAGCTTGCAGGTTAGAACAATATGAAAGCTGTCTGGATGAAATCAGCATTGGAAGGGATCAAAAGTGCGATTACAGCATTGCATGGGAGAGGATCAGTATGCAGCATGCTCATGTGGGGATGGAAGAGAATCGATTTTATGTAATGGATATGAATTCTGCATATGGTACATATATCAATGGAAAAAAAGTATCCGCATTTGTCAAAACATTCTGTCATACAGGGGATATCCTGACATTTGCGGATATTTCATACCGGATATGCGGGAGTTAAACTGCCTTAGCGGAAAACAACAGGATTTTCACGGAATTCCGTTTTGATAATAATATAAGGGTAGGAAGGCAATGTTGAGAATGTATCATCCTTTTTCGGACCCAAAAGTTCCGTATCAAAAACAAGATCATCATTGGATTGATAAAAATCATTTACCGTAATACTATACCCACCAGTGGGCTGTTTTCCATATCCTTTCACGATATAAAGAGATGCGTTATCAGAAAAAGTCAGTTCAAAAGGATTCTTTTTCCGCTCTTTGATCAGTTTATTCAATTCTTCAGGAACGTCCCCGGCAGATACAACAGTGAAATCAACATCATTTGTTTTAGCGGGTTTTGTATTTTTGCCACATCCTGAAAGAGAGAAGAGCAGCACGAACAGACAGATAGCACAAAAAAGAGAAAGACATTGTTTTTTGATCATGACTATACGATCCTTTGGTGTTGTTACTTAATAGATATGAAAAAATGAAGTAAAATATGCCGGATGACAATAGAGTTTTCTTTTTACAGAATCACTGTATCCATGATAACGGTAATAATCTGATATCAGGAAGAACAGAAAATACGTATTGTTCAAAAAAAAGCATATTCAGTATATATTATGGATAAAAATATTTGGTAAAAATTGCTTTTTTGCATATTGTGATATATAATAAAATCTGTATTCTTGACAACAGCGTGCAAACAGGAGGGACAAATGAAGGAACTTAACAAAGAGGAATTCAAAAGTGAAGTAGAAGATTACGTGAAGGTATTGTTCCGTAAATCAATCAAAGAAGCGGATGATCAGCAGATTTTTCAGGCTGTGGCATATGCAGTAAAGGATTTTATTGTAGATCAGTGGATGGCTACACATAGAACTTACGAAGAAAAAGATGTCAAAACCGTATATTATCTGTCAATGGAGTTTTTGATGGGTAGAGCGTTAGGAAATATTATTATAAACTTAAAAGGAAATCAGGCAATCAAAGAGGCGATTGAAGAGCTTGGATTGAATTTGGATGTGATTGAGGATCAGGAGCCGGATGCAGCACTTGGTAATGGTGGTCTTGGACGTTTGGCAGCATGTTTCCTTGATTCACTATCTACATTGGGATATGCCGCATATGGATGCGGTATCCGTTATAAATACGGCATGTTCAAGCAGGTTATTGAGAATGGTTATCAGATAGAAAAGCCGGATGACTGGTTGAAATATGGTAATCCGTTTGAAATTAAACGTCCGGAATATGCAGTTGAAGTGAAATTTGGCGGTTATGTATCAATCAAAAAGGATGAAGAGACCGGACGTAACAAGTTTGTTCAGGAAAATTATCAGTCAGTTTTGGCTGTACCTTATGATCTTCCGGTTGTAGGATATAACAATAATGTGGTAAATACGCTGCGTATTTGGGATGCAGAAGCGATTGATACATTTAATCTGGATTCATTTGATAAAGGTGATTATCAGAAAGCAGTTGAACAGCAGAACCTTGCACGTACAATCTGTGAAGTTTTATATCCAAATGATAATCATATGGCAGGTAAAGAATTACGTTTGAAACAGCAGTATTTCTTTGTGTCAGCCAGCGTACAGCGTGCCGTTATGAAATATATGGAGAAGCATGATGATATCCGTAAGATTCATGAAAAAGTATGCTTCCAGTTAAATGATACACATCCGACTGTAGCAGTTGCAGAATTAATGCGTATTCTTGTGGATGAATACAATATCGAGTGGGATGAAGCATGGCACATTACGAATAAAACATGTGCATATACAAACCACACGATCATGTCAGAAGCACTTGAAAAATGGCCGTTGGAATTATTCTCAAGACTTCTTCCTCGTATTTATCAGATTATTGAGGAGATCAACCGCCGTTTTGTACTGGATATCCAGCGTGCATATCCAGACGATTATGGCAAAGTGGAAAGAATGGCTATTATTTATGATGGTCAGGTTAAGATGGCTCATCTTGCGATCGCTGCCGGATTTTCAGTAAATGGTGTGGCTCGTCTTCATACAGAAATTTTAAAGAATCAGGAATTAAAAGATTTCTACCAGATGATGCCTGAGAAATTTAATAATAAGACAAATGGTATTACACAGCGTAGATTCCTTCTTCATGGTAATCCTTTACTTGCTGATTTTGTTACAAAAAAGATTGGTGATGACTGGATCACAGATCTGAAGCATATTGATGAATTGTCTGTTTATACAGATGATGAAATGAGCCGGAAAGAATTTATGAATATCAAATATCAGAATAAGGTTCGTCTTGCTAAATATATCAAGGAGCATAATGGAATTGAAGTCAATCCACGTTCTATCTTTGATGTTCAGGTTAAGAGATTGCATGAATACAAACGTCAGTTATTAAACATTTTACATGTTATGTATCTGTACAATGAATTAAAGAAAAATCCGGATAAAGAATTCTATCCAAGAACATTTATCTTTGGTGCAAAAGCATCCGCAGGATATCATAGAGCAAAATCGATTATTAAATTGATCAACAGTGTTGCAGACGTTGTCAATAACGATAAGTCTATTGATGGAAAGATTAAGGTTGTCTTTATTGAAAACTATCGTGTTTCTAATGCAGAGATCATTTTTGCGGCAGCGGATGTATCTGAGCAGATCTCTACTGCCAGTAAAGAGGCTTCAGGAACAGGTAACATGAAATTTATGTTAAATGGTGCCGTAACGTTAGGAACAATGGATGGTGCCAATGTTGAGATTGTAGAAGAAGTTGGTAAAGAAAATGCATTTATCTTTGGACTTTCTTCGGATGAAGTTATTGCTTATGAGCATAATGGTCAGTACAATCCTAGAGATATCTATAATACAGACGGAGATATCCGTGCTGTCCTGACACAGTTAGTAGATGGAACATATTCAAATAATCTGGATGAGTTTAGAGATATCTACAATTCATTATTAGACGGTCAAGGTGGTCGTCCGGATATGTACTTTATCTTAAAGGATTTCCGTTCTTATGCAGAAGCACAGGAAAGAGTAAGTGCTGCTTATGCTGATACAGCAAAATGGGCTAAGATGGCAATGTTAAATACAGCAAAATGTGGTAAATTCTCATCTGATAGAACAATTGAAGAGTATGCACAGGAGATCTGGCATCTTGAGAAAGTAAAAGTAGAAGTTACAACAGAAGACTAATTGATGCAAAGTGCTGTATATCGTTTTGATTTATGTCACATATCAATCAGGCTGTCAAAAGATTGATGTTTTTCGATAGGAAAAAATTTGACAGCTCGGTCATATGTAGATGAAAAGAGGTAAATTCAGAAAACTGGAATGCTCTTTTCTATATGGCAGAATGGGATTTTGCTATGTGGAAAAGAAATACAGCATCCTCTGATTTGCCTCTTTTTTATGGAATAGGAAAATGCTCGTACAGCAGTGGTGCATCAACAAGAATTGCTTTAGCGCTTTTTTATAGAATAGGGAATTACAGATTGGAGATCACAATGAAGAAGAAACAATTAATTAGTATTATAGTCACAGGAGTCGTGATCATAGCAGTAGGTGTTGTTGGTGTAGCGACAAACGCTGTATCGAAAAAACTGTTGGGTGATGATACAGAAAATTTAAGTTCAAAAGTTGAAAAATACATTTCCGATGCAGCATCCTCTGATGTTGAACTGCCGGAAGAAGACTTTATTGGTGTAATCAATATAGTTGGGGAGATTGGTGCAAGCTCTTCACAGAGTTTGACTTCAGATTCTTCTTACAATCATGAGCTCTATATGAATTATATTGATGAAATGATAGACTCTGATGATAATAAAGGTATTTTATTGTACGTAGACAGTCCGGGTGGTGCTGTTTACCAGTCGGATGAGTTATATCAGAAAATTATGGAATATAAGAAAAAAACAAAACGTCCGGTCTATGCATATTTTGCTTCTGAGGCCTGCTCCGGTGGTTACTATATTTCCATGGCAGCAGATAAGATTTATGCAAACCGAAATTGCTGGACGGGTTCGATCGGTGTTATTGTATCATTAACGAATTGCAAAAAGCTTTATGATAAACTGGGAATCAAGGAGATTGATATTACCAGTGGAAAGAACAAAGCGATGGGAGCAGCCGGTCTGGATCTGACACAGGAGCAAAGAGATATTTTACAGGGGCTGGTTGATGAGGCATATGACCAATTTGTTGATATTGTCAGCAAAGGACGTAATTTAGATGAGGCGAAGGTACGTGAGTTAGCAGATGGACGTATTTATTCTGCAAAGCAGGCAAAGGAAAATGCACTGGTTGATGTGATCTCTACGGAAGCAGAGGCAAAAAAAGAACTCACAAAGAATATTGGCTGTGATGACGATATCACGTTCTACTCTCCTGACAATGACTTAAATGGATTTTTCAATTCTTTGTTTGGTAAGATAGAAAAAATCATGCCAAAATCCAATGTGGAACTTGCAACTGATATCGTTGAGAATAACGGAAATGGGGTGTTAAAATATTATGCAAAATAACACACCAACACAGGCACAAGATCGGGTATATGCCGGATTTTTTGTACGGTTAGCAGCATATCTGATTGACTGGCTTATAGTGGGAGCAGCATTATTGGTTGTGCGTATTCCAATGTGGATAGCTTCACTGGCCGGTGGAGCAGATTTTATGTTTCAGGACTTTATATTCACATATTCTGCATATGATATATTGATTTATGTTTTAAAGGTGGGTTATTTCGTGATAATGACTTATCTTACCGGTGCAACGGTTGGAAAAAGATTATTACAGATCAAGGTGGTTAGCACCGAAGATCGTAAACCAACCTTTTTTGAAATAGCATTTCGTGAAAGTATAGGAAAATTTTTATCAGGACTCGTTTTGTATGTCGGTTATTTTATTATTGGTGCAGACAGAGATAAAAAGGGGTTACATGATATTTTAAGTGATACTCGTGTCATCTATTATCACAAAAAGACAATTGTAATCCCACCACCGGTTGAATATCGTACCATTCAATTTGGGCAAATGCCAAATCAGAATTTTACAGCAGGTCAGAATCAATCAGATCAGTATAGGTCAAATCCAAATGGCTATCAGCAGATGGATTTGACACAGGTGCAAGGTGATAAAGAAAATCCGTTTGTTGCTGTACCGGGTTCGCAAAGTAGGGAAATTATGCCAAACAATGCAGTTGTACAAGGTCAGCCAATGACAACACAAGATACACCGGATCAGGACTGGTCGGCTATGCCAGGCGATGTGCCTATACAAAGCCAGTCAACTACAGAACA